>VFQU01000339.1_pt1 | contig 44381 bp, 39 predicted proteins | sample 3512311 | NCBI WGS metagenome assembly VFQU01 (sample SAMN10412377, study PRJNA504923) | tailings metagenome | isolation source: Relicate 3 Philex TSF3 active mining site | place: Philippines: Tuba, Benguet | collected 2017-08-29 | reverse complement strand
AACTCGCGACCTCAACCTTGGCAAGGTTGCGCTCTACCAACTGAGCTATTCCCGCCTAGCCGCGCATTGCGCGCGGCACAGCGTTTGGAGCGGGAAACGAGGCTCGAACTCGCGACCTCAACCTTGGCAAGGTTGCGCTCTACCAACTGAGCTATTCCCGCAAAAACCAACACTGACTCTGGAGGCGCGGGGCGGAGTCGAACCGCCCTGGACGGATTTGCAATCCGCTGCATAACCGCTTTGCTACCGCGCCGCCGAAATCAGCCCCTGATTGGTGTCAGGGATGAAAAAGGGAAGCTTGCGGCTTCCCTTTCTCGGAAAACTTGGAGCGGGAAACGAGGCTCGAACTCGCGACCTCAACCTTGGCAAGGTTGCGCTCTACCAACTGAGCTATTCCCGCGTCGCTGCACTTTCGTGCTCTTCGCGTTTCACAACATTGTTGCGATCAGCGAAGTCGCGCATTCTATGCCATTTTTTCGATGGCATTCAAGAGCTTTCAATGCTTGGTGGCGTCGCCCTGCACGGCCGGGGCTCCAGCCACCGCCGACTTGGCCGCTGCCGCGGCTGCGGCGAGCTCCTCCTCGGTCAACGGCGTGGGCAGGCGCTCCAGCGCCAGCTCGAGCACCTTCTCGATCCAGCGCACCGGCAGGATCTCGATCTGCTCCTTGACGTTGTCCGGGATCTCCTGCAGGTCCTTGACGTTCTCCTCGGGGATCAGCACGGTCTTGATGCCGCCGCGGTGTGCGGCGAGCAGCTTCTCCTTCAAGCCGCCGATCGCCGTGATCTCGCCACGCAGGGTGATCTCGCCGGTCATCGCCACGGTCGCCTTGACGGGAATGCCCGTCATCGCGGAGACCAGGGCCGTGGCCATCGCCGCACCGGCACTCGGACCGTCCTTGGGCGTTGCCCCATCGGGCACGTGGATGTGCACGTCGCGCTTCTCGAAGAGCTCGTCCTTGATGCCGAGCTGCGCGGCGCGCGAGCGCACCACGGTGCGCGCGGCTTCGACCGATTCCTTCATCACGTCGCCCAGCGAACCGGTGCGCGTGACCGCGCCCTTGCCCGGCATCAACGCCGCTTCGATGGTCAGCAGATCGCCACCGACCTCGGTCCAGGCCAGGCCGACGACTTGACCGACCTGGTTGGTCTTCTCGGCGCGACCGAAGTCGTACTTGCGCACGCCGAGGAAGTCATTGAGGTTGTCCTCGTTGACGATCACCGGCGCCTGCATCTTCTTCAGCTGCAGGCCCTTGACCACCTTGCGGTTGATCTTGCCGATCTCGCGCTCCAGCGAGCGCACGCCGGCCTCGCGGGTGTAGTAGCGGATCACGCCGCGGATCGCGCTCTCGTCGACGACGAGTTCGCTCTCCTCCACGCCGTTGTTCTTGCGCTGCTTGGGAATCAGGTAGTTCTGGGCGATATGGACCTTCTCGTCCTCGGTGTAGCCCGACAGGCGGATCACCTCCAGGCGGTCGAGCAAGGCCGGCGGGATGTTCAGCGAGTTGGCCGTGGCGACGAACATCACGTCGGACAGGTCGTAATCGACCTCGACATAGTGGTCGCTGAAGGTGTGGTTCTGCTCGGGATCCAGCACTTCCAGCAAGGCCGACGACGGATCGCCGCGGAAGTCCTGGCCGAGCTTGTCGATCTCGTCGAGCAGGAACAGCGGGTTGCGCGTGCCGACCTTGGTCAGCGACTGCAGCACCTTGCCCGGCATCGCGCCGATGTAGGTGCGGCGATGGCCGCGGATCTCGGCCTCGTCGCGCACGCCCCCTAAGGCCATGCGCACGAACTTGCGACCGGTGGCGCGGGCGATGCTCTGGCCCAGCGAAGTCTTGCCGACGCCCGGGGGACCGACCAGACAGAGGATGGGCGCCTTGACCTTGTCGACGCGCTGCTGCACCGCGAGGTACTCGAGGATGCGCTCCTTGACCTTGTCGAGGCCGAAATGGTCCTCGTTCAGCACGTCCTCCGCCAGCGGCAGGTCGTGCTTGATCTTGGTCTTCTTGCTCCAGGGCAGGCCAATCAAGGTGTCCAGGTAGTTGCGCACCACCGTGGCCTCGGCCGACATCGGCGACATCAGGCGCAGCTTCTTCAGCTCGGCATCGGCCTTGGCCCGTGCCTCCTTGGGCATCTTGGCCGCAATGATGCGCTTTTCCAGCTCCTCGATGTCGGCGCCATCCTCGCCGTCGCCGAGCTCCTTCTGGATCGCCTTGACCTGCTCGTTGAGGTAGTACTCGCGCTGGCTCTTCTCCATCTGACGCTTGACGCGGCCACGGATGCGCTTCTCGACCTGCAGGATGTCGACCTCGTGCTCGAGCAACTCCAGCAGCTTCTCCAGGCGTTTGGCGACATCGCTCAGGTCCAGCACCGACTGCTTGGCTTCCAGCTTCAGCTGCAGGTGAGCCGCCATGGTGTCGGCGAGACGGCCCGGATCATCGATACCGGCGATCGACGTGAGGATCTCCGGCGGGATCTTGCGGTTGAGCTTGACGTACTGATCGAAATGCTGGACCACGGCGCGGCGCAGCGCCTCGATCTCCGGCGCCTGCACGGCCTCGGGCACGATGGGCCTGACCTCGGCGACGAAATGCTCGCCCTCCTCGCGCACCTTGGCGGCATTCGCACGCTGCAGGCCCTCAACCAGCACCTTCACGGTGCCATCGGGCAGCTTGAGCATCTGCAGGATGGTCGACACGCAGCCGACGTCGAACAGATCGTCAGCCTTGGGCTCATCTTTCGCCGCGGCCTTCTGAGCCACCAGCATGATTTGCCGGCCGGACTCCATCGCCGACTCCAAGGCCTTGATCGACTTGGGTCGCCCAACGAAAAGCGGGATGACCATGTGCGGGAAGACGACCACATCGCGCAACGGCAGCAGTGGCAGTTGAAGGGGGTCGGCGGGTAGCAGGGGATGTCCTGACATATCGGATTCCTGAAAGACTTCCGGCCCATCTTGGGCCGGAATGCGCGACCACAAGAGGTCGCGCTGGACTGACGTCAGGCCGAGGCCTTGGCCTCGCGGTAAACCAGCAGGGGCTTGGTGTCCTCTTCGATGTTGTGCTCGTCCAGCACGACCTTGGCCACGCCTTGCAGCGAGGGCAGGTCGAACATGGTGTCGATCAGCGCGGCTTCCATGATCGAGCGCAGGCCGCGCGCCCCGGTCTTGCGCTTCAGCGCCTTGCGGGCGATGGCCGCCAATGCCGACGGCCTGACTTCCAACTCGACGCCGTCGATCATCAACAGGTGCTGGTACTGCTTGAGCAGCGCGTTCTTCGGCTCGACGAGGATCTTGACCAGGGCCTCCTCGGTCAACTCGCCGAGCGTGGCCACGACCGGCAGACGTCCGACCAGCTCGGGGATCAGACCGAACTTGATCAGGTCCTCGGGCTCGATCTCGCGGAACAGCTCGGAGATCCGGCGCTGGCTGGGCGACTGCACCGAGGCGCCGAAACCGATGCCGCTTTTCTCGGAGCGCTCACGGATGACCTTCTCCAGTCCGTCAAAGGCGCCGCCGCAGATGAACAGGATGTTCGTCGTGTCGATCTGCAGGAAATCCTGGTTCGGGTGCTTGCGCCCGCCCTGCGGCGGCACCGAGGCCATGGTGCCCTCGATCAGCTTCAGCAGCGCCTGCTGCACGCCCTCGCCCGAAACGTCGCGGGTGATCGAGGGGTTGTCGGCCTTGCGCGAGATCTTGTCGATCTCGTCGATGTAGACGATGCCGCGCTGCGCCTTCTCGACGTCGTAATTGCAGTTCTGCAGCAGCTTCTGGATGATGTTCTCGACGTCCTCGCCGACATAGCCGGCCTCGGTCAAGGTGGTCGCGTCGGCGATCACGAAGGGAACGTTGAGCAATCGCGCCAGGGTCTGCGCGAGCAAGGTCTTGCCGGAACCGGTCGGACCGATGAGCAGGATGTTGCTCTTGGCCAGCTCGACCTCGCCCTTGCCGGCCTCGGTGAGGTGGCGCAGTCGCTTGTAGTGGTTGTAGACCGCAACGGCCAAGGTGCGCTTGGCCGGATCCTGGTCGATCACGTACTGATCGAGGATGGCCTTGATCTCACTGGGTGCGGGCAACTCGGACTTGGTCGACTTCACGCCGGCAGGCGCAGTCGCAACCTCATCGCGGATGATGTCGTTGCACAGTTCGATGCACTCGTCGCAAATGAAGACCGAGGGCCCTGCGATGAGCTTCTTGACCTCGTGCTGGCTCTTGCCGCAGAAGGAGCAGTAAAGCACCTTCTCGTTGGAGCCGCCTTTTTTATCTGGCATGGGGAACGTCTCTCGGAGGCGGCAGATGCGATCGATGATAGATCAGCATCCCTGCCCCCTTGTCAATCGGAAAATGCGCCGTGAATCGCGCAAGAGCCGGCCTCAGCCGCGCTTGTCGACCACCTTGTCGATCAGGCCGTAGTCGAGCGCCTCGCCCGCGCTCATGAAGTAGTCCCGCTCGGTGTCCGCGGCAATCTTCTCGTAGCTCTGGCCGGTGCGCTCGGCCATGATGCGGTTGAGCTGCTCGCGCGTCTTGAGGATCTCGCGGGCGGTGATCTCGATGTCGGTCGCCTGACCCTGGGCACCGCCGCTGGGCTGGTGGATCATGATCTTGCTGTTCGGCAGCGAGAAGCGCTTGCCCTTGGCGCCGGCGCTGAGCAGGAAGGCGCCCATGCTGGCCGCCATGCCCATGCACAGCGTGCTCACGTCGGGCTTGATGAAGTTCATCGTGTCGAAGATCGACAAGCCGGCGCTCACCGAACCGCCCGGCGAGTTGATGTAGAGCGAGATGTCCTTGTCCGGGTTCTCGCTTTCCAGGAACAGCAGTTGGGCGACGACCAGATTCGCCGTCGCGTCGTTGACCGGGCCGACCAGGAAGACGATGCGCTCGCGCAGCAGGCGGCTGTAGATGTCGTAGGCACGCTCGCCGCGCCCCGACTGCTCGATGACGATGGGCACCATGCCCAGCGCCTGGGTATCCAGTGCACTCATTGCTAATTGAACCTCGTGAGAATCACAGTGATTATGGTGGCGCAAACAACAAGGGCGCCGGCCCGAAGGCACGGCGCCCTGTGAGGGCATTCACCGAGGCAGTCAGCCGTTCTGCTGCGCCATCAGCTCGTCGAAGGGCAGCGCCTTGTCGGTCACCTTGGCCTTGGCCAGCACGTACTCGGTGACGTTGTTCTCGATCACCACGGCCTCGACCTCCTGCATGCGCTGGCGGTCGCTGAGGTACCAGCGCATCACTTCGGCCGGCTTCTCGTAGCTCTGGCTGAGCTCCTCGATGTGGGCCTGCAGTTGCTCGGGCTTGGCCTTCAGGTTCTCGGCGCGCACCAACTCACCAACCACCAGTCCCAGGCGCACGCGGCGCTCGGCCTGCGGCGTGAACATCTCGGCCTGCACCGGCATCTTGTCGGCCTCCTTCATGCCTTGGGCCTTCAGGCGCTCGCGGAAATCGGCGACCAGGCGCTCGGCTTCCTCGGCAACCAGGGACTTGGGCAAGTCGAGCTCGGCAGTCTTGGCCAGCGCGTCCATCGCAGCGGCCTTGTTGCGCGCCAGCACACGGAACTTCACCTCGCGCTCGAGGTTCTTGCGCACGTCGGCGCGCAGGCCCTCGACGGAAGCTTCCTTGATGCCCAGCGACTTGGCGAAGGCATCGTTGACCTCGGGCAGGTGCTGGGCCTCGATCTTCTTCACAGTGACCAGGAAGTCGGCTTCCTTGCCGGCGACGTCCTTGCCGTGATAGTCCTCGGGGAAGGTCAGCGGGAAGGTCTTGCTCTCGCCCGACTTCATGCCGCGCACCGCCTTCTCGAAGGCCTCGAGCATCTGGCCTTCGCCGAGGATGAACTGGAAGCCTTCGGCCTTGCCGCCGGCGAACGGTTCGCCGTCGATCTTGCCCTCGAAGTCGATGGTCACGCGATCGCCATCCACGGCGGCATCGGCGGCGGCGCGCTGCGCGAAACTGCGGCGCTGCTTGCGCAGGATCTCGACGGTGCGATCGACCGCCTCTTCGGTGACCTCGGAGCTGACGCGCTCGATCTCGACAGCGCTCAGATCACCCAGCTTGATCTCCGGGTAGACCTCGAAGGTGGCGTCGAAGGCGATCTCGCCCTCGGCGGCAGCGTCCTTTTGGGCCAGACGGGGCTGACCGGCGACGCGAAGCTGGGCTTCCTGGGCCGCCTTGGCAAAGGCCTCGCCCAGCTTGTCGGTGATCACCTCGTACTGCACCGAACTGCCATAGCGCTGGGCGACGAAGCTCATCGGCACCTTGCCGGGGCGGAAGCCGTCGGCCTTGACGGTGCGCGCCAGCTTCTTCAGGCGGGTTTCAACCTCGGCGCCCACCAGGCTGGCCGGCAGGCTCAGCGTGATGCGGCGTTCGAGCTTCTCAAGGGTTTCAACGGTCACGGCCATGTCGGAACTCGGTAAGCCAAAAGGAAAGGAACGGTGGTGCGCGGGGCCGGACTCGAACCGGCACGCCGGTGAAGGCGTCAGGACCTAAACCTGGTGCGTCTACCAATTTCGCCACCCGCGCGGGAATGTCGGCGCGCTGCCCAAGCGGCAACGAACCCAGATTCGGCGAACCGGCGATTCTAGCCCGGTCGGCAAGAGTCTCCCCGGCCGGCAGTTCCGGGCAAGCCCGGGGCGCTGCCCCAGCCCGGCGATTTGCGTGTAGATGCACGCAATCCGCTAGCATGCCGACCATGTCCAACAAGGTCGCCGTGCAGGGCTGTACCTGCGCCAAACTGCGCCGGCTGACGCGCCGCGTCACCGCCGTCTACGACCGGGTGATGGCGCCGATGGGCATGACGGTGACGCAGTACTCGCTGCTCTCCCAATTGCGCCGCCTGGACGGCCAAAGCCTGAGCCAGATCGCCGCCCAGCTGGACATGGAGCGCAGCAGCCTGACGCGGACGCTCAAACCCCTGCTCGACGCCGCCTATGTCGAAGTGCGCGGCTCGACCACCGATGCCCGCGCCCGCTGCGTCCATCTGCTGCCCGCCGGTCGCGCCGCCCGCGATCGCATGCAAGCGCATTGGCTGACCGCGCAGCAGCAGATCAACGCCTTGCTTGGCGAGGCCGAGACGGCGCGGCTGCACGACTGGATCGACGACCACCTGCCCCGATTTCGCCCTGCGGAGGATCGATGACGCCATCCCCCACGTCCCCGACGCCCGGCCAAGCCTTCTGGCCGCTGGTGCTGGTGGCCGCCGCCATCCTGATGATCACCATGGGCGCACGGCAGTCCATGGGCCTGTTCATCGCCCCCATGCAACAGGACACCGGCATGTCCATCGTCGCGATCAGCTTCGCGCTGGCCGTCGGTCAGTTCTTCTGGGGCGCCTCGCAGCCGGTCTTCGGCGCCCTGGCCGATCGCCACGGGCCCACCGCGGTGCTGGTCTGGGGCGGCTTGATGCTCGCGGCCGGCACGGCAATGACCCCCTTCATGAGCAGTGAGTGGGGCCTGGTGTTCAGCCTGGGCTTCCTGACCGCCGCCGGCGCCGGCGCCGGCAGCTTCTCGATCCTGATCGGCGCAGCGGCGCAGCGACTGCCGGTGGAGCGCCGCGCCTTCGCCGCCGGCTTCATCAATGCCGGGGGCAGTTTCGGCCAGTTCGTGTTCGCGCCGCTCAACCAGGCGCTGATCTCGCTGTTCGGCTGGACCAAGGCCTTGTGGGCCCTGGCCGCCATCAGCCTGGCAACGATCCCGCTGGCCTTCAAGCTCGGCGGCAAGGCGCCGACGGCGACGGCGGGCGCCAGCGACATCGGCCTCAAGCAGCAGCTGCGCATCGCCTTCCGGGACCGCAGCTACTGGTGCCTGCACCTGGGCTTCTTCACCTGCGGCTTTCACATCGCCTTCCTCGTCACCCACCTGCCCGGCGAGGTCAATCTCTGCGGCCTGTCGGCGAACGTTGCGGCGACCTCGCTGGCGGTGATCGGTGTGGCCAACATCGCCGGCAGCCTGGCCGCCGGTGCGATGGGCAATCACGTGCGCATGAAGTACATCCTGTTCTGGATGTATGCGTCACGCGCGATCGCCATCGGCCTCTACCTGATCGCGCCCAAGACGCCGCTGACCTTTTACTTGTTCGCCGCGGTACTCGGCCTGACCTGGCTGGCCACCGTGCCGCCGACCGCCGGCCTGGTCGGCAAGCTGTTCGGCACGCGCTACCTGGCCACCCTGTTCGGCATGACCCTGCTGACGCACCAGATCGGTGGCTTTCTGGGGGCCTGGCTGGGCGGCTTGGCCTTCGTGCACTGGGGCGGCTACGAGGCCATGTGGTGGGCCGACATGGCACTGGCCCTGGCTGCGGCGCTGATCAACCTGCCCATCAAGGAGACGCGGCTGGCGCCGCGCCAAGCGATGGCCTGATCACCGCGCCGCGCCGCCGCCGGGCCGCTCCCAAGGCGGCGCAGCCCCCTCGGGGGTGGCGAGGACGCGAAGCACCCGCAGCCTGGGGGCCTTACTTCGGCACTTTCACCTTGAACCAGGCCGCGTACATCGCCGGCAGGGCCAGCAAGGTCAGCACCGTGGCGACGATCAGGCCACCCATGATGGCCACCGCCATCGGCCCCCAGAACACCGAGCGGCTCAGCGGGATCATCGCCAGCACGGCGGCCGCCGCGGTCAGCACGATGGGCCGGAAACGGCGCACCGCCGACTCGACGATGGCCTGCCAGCTCGGCACTCCGCGTGCCCGCTCGTGCTCGATCTGGTCGATGAGGATCACCGAGTTGCGCATGATCATGCCCATCAGCGCAATCACACCCAGCAACGCGACGAAGCCGAAGGGTCGGTCGAGGATGAGCAGCGCAGCCGCCACGCCGGCAATACCCAGCGGACCGGTCAAGAAGACCAGCATCGACCGCGAGAAGCTTTGCAGCTGCAGCATCAGAAGGGTGAACGTGATGAAGAGCATCAAGGGCACGCCGGCAGCGATCGAGCCCTGCCCCTTGCTGCTTTCCTCCACCGCACCGGCGATCTGGATCTGATAGCCGACCGGCAGGCGCTTGGCCAGCTCCTGCAGCTCGGGCCAGATCTGGTTGCTGACCGTCGCCCCTTGTAGTCCCTCAACGACATCGCCCTGAACGGTGATCGCGTACTGCCTGCCCTCGCGCCACATCACCCCGGGCTCGAAGTCCAGGCGGATCTGCGCAACCTGGGTGATGGGCACGCTGCGTCCGGCAGCCGTCGGTACGTAGGCATTGCTGAGGTCCGTGATGGCGCTGCGTTCCTCCAGCGGTTGGCGCAGCACGATGTCGATCAGCCTGTCACCCTCGCGGTACTGGCCGATCGTGCTGCCGCTGAGCACCGTGCGAGCCGCCTGCGCCAGGCTTTGGCTGCTCACGCCAAGCAGCCGTGCCTTGTCCTGGTCCACCTCCAGGCGCAGGACCTTGATCGGCTCGTTCCAGTTGTCGTTCACCCCGCGCATGTTCGGATTGGCGGCAACGACGGCCTTGACCTGATCGGCGAACTGCCGCAGTTGCAGGGGATCGGCGCCGATGACACGGAATTGCACCGGGTAGGGGACCGGCGGCCCATTGGGCAGCAGCTTGACCCGTGCGCGTGCCTCCGGGAACTCGGCGGCCAGCACGGCCGGCAGTCGCTTGCGCAAGGCCTCGCGCTCTTCCAGGCTCTTGGGCAGGAGGATCGCCTGCGCCACGTTCGACTGCGGGAAGATGTTGTCCAGCGGCAGGTAGAAGCGCGGCACCCCGCTGCCCACCCAAAGCGCCACCGACTCCAGCGTCTCCTCCTTCAACATGCGCTGCTCGAAGCGCTTGGCCAGGTCCTCGGTCTGCTGGATCGGCGCGCCTTCCGGCAACCAGAGGTCGACAAGGATCTCGGGTCGGCTGGAGTCGGGGAAGAACTGCTGCTGCACCTTGCCCATGCCCAGCAGGCCGAGCAAGAAGATCAGCACGGTGATGCCGATGGTGGTCCAGCGGTGCACGACGCACCAACGCACCAGGGCGCGAAAGCGGCTGTAGAACGGCGTGTCGAACAGCTCGTGCGCAGCACCTGGCAGGGCGGGCCGCGTGCGCAGCAGCAGGGCGCCCAGATAGGGGACGAAGTAGACCGACACGACCCAGGAGATCACCAGCGACGCGGCGGTCACCGCGAAGATGGCGAAGGTGTATTCGCCGACTGCGGAGCGCGCCAGCGCGATCGGCAGGAAACCGACCGCGGTGATCAGGGTGCCGGTGAGCATCGGCATCGAAGTGACCTCGTACGCGAAGGTCGCCGCATGCAGCTTGTCGTGCCCCTCCTCCAGTTTGCGCACCATCATCTCGACGGCAATGATGGCGTCGTCGACGAGCAGCCCGAGCGCGATGATCAAGGCCCCCAGCGAGATCTTGTGCAGGCCCACGCTCCAATAGAACATCGTCACGAAGGTGATGGCGAGCACCAAGGGGATCGTGATGCCGACCACCAGACCGGGCCAGATGTCGACACGCAGCGGCCGGGTGTGCAGGCCCAGGCTCAGGAAGCTGACGGCAAGCACGACGACGATGGCCTCGATCAGCACCTTGACGAACTCGCCGACCGAGCGCTTGACCGCCTGAGGCTGGTCCTGCACCTGGGCCAGTTCAAGGCCGGCCGGCAGGCTGGCGCGCAGCTGGGTCACCGCGCCGCCCAAGGCCTTGCCCAGGCGAATGATGTCGCCGCCCTTGCTCATCGACACGCCGAGCGCCACCACCTGACGCCCCTGGAAGCGCACCGTCACACCCTGCGGCTCGGCATAGCCGCGCGTCACCGTCGCGATGTCGCCCAGGCGGATGAAGCTGACCGCCCCGGTCTGGGGGTTCTGCGCCCGGATCGGCAACTCGCGCAGCGGCTCCAGGCTGCGGAACTGCCCGTCGATGCGCACCCCCACATTGCCCTCGACGCTGTTGAGCAGACCCGCGCCCTCGACGGCGTTCTGCGCATTCAGCTGGGCGATCACCGCCGAGATGTCGACGCCGAGCTGCGACAGCTTGCGGTGCGAGATCTCCACGTAGACCCGCTCCGGCCGAACCCCGAAGAGTTCGACCTTGGCAACGTCGGGCAGGCGCAGCAGCTCGGCACGCACCGCCTCGGCATGGCGACGCAGCTCCTCCGGGCTGTAGCCGTCACCGGACAGCGCGTAGATCGAGCCGTAGACGTCACCGAACTCGTCATTGAAGAAGGGACCCAGCACGCCCTGGGGAAGGGTATGGCGGATGTCGCTGAGCTTCTTGCGTACCTGGTACCAGCTGGCCGCCACCTCGGAGCCGGGCACGCTGTCCTTGAGCTGGAAGATGGTCAGCGACTCGCCGGGCTTGGTGAACGAGCGGATCTTGTCCGCATAGGCCACTTCCTGCAGCGTGCGCTCGATCTTGTCCGTCACCTGGTTGGCCATTTGCTCGGCCGTTGCGCCGGGCCAGATGGCCTGCACCACCATGGCGCGGAAGGTGAACGGCGGGTCCTCGTCCTGGCCGAGTTGGAAGTAGGCCGCGAAGCCCACGACCAGCAGGACGATCATCAGGTAGCGCGTCAGCGCCGGGTGCTCCAGCGCCCAGCGCGAGATGTTGAAGCGACCGCTGCCGCTGCTGCTGCTTGGCGAATTCATGCCGGTCGCCTCAACGCGAGGCCGCCGGCGCCGCGCCGTAGCGGCTGACCTTCTCGCCCTCGCGCAACACATGCACACCGGCGACGACGATCTCCTGCTGCGCCGACAGCCCGCCGACCACGACGACCTCGTTGCCGTCGGCACCCGCGATCTCGATGGCCTGGGCGCGCAGGGTCATGCTGCCCGGATCGAGCACGAAGACCTGGGGCTTGCCCTTGGCCTGGAACACCGCCGACATCGGCAGGCGCAGCACACCGCTCACCTTGGCCCGGCTCAGTCGCACCGTCGCCGTCTGGCCGATGCGGGCATCGGGCTGCACGCCGATGTCGGCCTTGACCACGAAGGTGCGGGTGACCGGGTCGGCCGCCTGGGCAAGCTCCCGCAGCTTGGCCGGCAGCGGCTCGGCCAGACCGGGCACGGTGACGCTGAGCTGTCCGCTGCCTACCCATTGACGCAATTGCGCGACCTGCTGCTCGGGAACCTGGAAGACCACATCGCGCGGTCCCTCATGGGCCAGCCTGAGCACCGGCGTGCCCGCACCGACGACCATGCCCGGCTCGGCCTCGACGGCGGTGATCACGCCCTTGGCGTCGGCCAGCAGATCGCCATAGCCTGCCTGGTTGTTCTGCACCTGGGCCTGCGCCCTGGCTTGCTCGAACTGCGACAGCGCCGCCTGGTAGGCCGCCTCGCGGCGCTCCAGCTCGGCCGCGCTGATGAAGCCCTGGGCGCGCAACTCGCGGAAGCGCTTGATGTCGGCGGTATTGCTGTCGCGATTGACCCTGGCGGCGCGCAACTGGGCCTGCGCCGCCTCGGCGGCCAGGCGCAGATCGGCCGGGTCCAGGCGCATCAGCAACTGGCCGGGCTTGACGGCGTCGCCCAGCCCGACCTTGCGCTCCATCACCTTGCCGGGCACCCGAAATGCCAGCCTCGACTCGGTCCTGGCGCGCAGCTCGCCGGCAAAGATCAGCTCCTGACCTGCCTCGGCCACCTGCAGCACCTGGGTCCGCACGGCGCGCAGCGGCTCGGGTTCGGCGGCCTTTTGACCGCAGGCGGCGAGTCCGATCAACGACAGCAATGCGAGCAGCGGCAGGCCAGCGCGCGCCAAGGGCTTCTTCATGTCCACTCCGGGCTGATGCGGGAGCCGGCAGGCGCTCCCGATGCGGGCAACTGTAATCGTGGGGTCGACCTTGCCGGCGCGGCCGATGCGCGCACGACACGCCGCGACAATGCCGCGTGCCCCGTGAACGCCATCAAGCCGAGAACTTTCCCGTCGCCTCCTGGCTCTGCCCACCGCGGCTGCGCGCCCCCATCCTGGCGATCTACCGCTTCGCTCGCTGCGCCGACGACATCGCCGATGAAGGCGACGCCAGCCCCGCCGAGCGGCTGGCCGCCTTGCAGCGGATGCGCGAGCAACTGCTGGCCCTGCCCGAGCGCATCGACCCCGATGCCCCCTGGGCGGTCGAACTGGCGCAGGCGGTGCGCCAGCACGCCCTGCCCCTGCCCCTGCTGGCCGATTTGCTCGCCGCCTTCGAGCAGGACTGCGTGAAGCAGCGCTATGCGGACCGGGCCGAACTGCTCGATTACTGCCGGCTGTCGGCCAACCCGGTCGGTCGGCTGCTGCTGCACCTGGCCGGCGTCGACGACGACGAGGCGCTGCGGCAAAGCGACGCCGTCTGCACCGCACTGCAGCTGATCAACCACTGGCAGGACCTGGGTGTCGACATCGGCAAACCGCGGCTCTACCTGCCGCAGACCGATCTGCTTCGCCACGGCGTCGACGCCGATGCCGTGCTGGCCGGCCGGCACAGCCCCGAGCTGGCCGCCTGCCTGGCCGAGCTGAACGACTGGGCGCTGGCGCTGATGAACAGCGGCCGGCCGCTGCCCAGGCGCGTCAAGGGGCGCATGGGCCTGGAGCTTCGCCTGGTCATCGAGGGCGGCACGCGGGTCGCGGAGAGAATCCGGTCGATGAACCACGCCACCTTGCTGCAACGACCGCGACTGCGCGCCTGGGATGCGCCGCTGCTCTTGATCCGCGCCCTGCATTTCCGTGACCGATGAGCCCTGAACAGTATGTGCAGGACAAAGCGGCCGCCAGCGGCTCCAGCTTCTACTACGCCTTCAAGTTCCTGACGCCGCCGCGCCGCGCGGCGATCACCGCCTTCTACGCCTTCTGCCGTGAGGTTGACGACGTCGTCGACGAGGTGCAGGACCCGGGCGTCGCCGCGCGCAAGCTGGCCTGGTGGCGGACCGAGGTGGCGAGCGCCTTTGCCGGCCACCCCAGCCATCCGGCGATGAAGGCCTTGATGCCCCACGCCGGCGACCACGAGATCCGCGCCGAGCACCTGCTCGCCGTCATCGAGGGCTGCGAGATGGACCTGCAGCAAAGCCGCTACCTCGACTATCCCGGCCTGCAGCGCTACTGCCATCTGGTCGCCGGCGTGGTCGGCGAGGTCGCCAGCGGCATCTTCGGGCGCACCCAGCCGCAGACCATCGCCTATGCGCACAAGCTCGGGCTCGCGCTGCAGCTGACCAACATCATCCGTGACGTCGGCGACGACGCGCGGCGCGGCCGCATCTACCTGCCGGTCAACGAGTTGCAGCAGTTCGGCGTCACCGCCGCCGAGTTGCTCAAGCGCGATGCGCCCTACGGTTACAGCGAACGCTTCACAGCGTTGATGCGCTTCCAGGCCGAACGCGCCCATGCCGCCTACGACGAGGCCCTGGCCCTGCTGCCCGAGGCCGACCGGCGCGCGCAAAAGCCGGGGCTGATGATGGCCAATATCTACCGCGCCTTGCTGCGCGAGGTGGAGGGCACCGGTTTCCAGGTGCTGCACCAGCGCATCCAGCTCACGCCGCTGCGCAAGCTGTGGATCGCCATGCTGACGAACTGGAAAGGCCGTTGAGAGTTCTCGTCATCGGCGCCGGCTGGGCCGGTCTGGCGGCCGCCGTCCGCGCCCGACAGCGTGGCGCCGACGTCAGCGTCTGGGACATGGCGCCGTTGCCCGGCGGACGCGCGCGCAGCTTTCGTGACAGCGAAGGCCTGCTGCTGGACAGCGGTCAGCACATCCTGATCGGCGCCTACACCGCCACCCTGGGCCTGATGCGGGAACTGGGCGCCGATCCTGACCGCCTGCTGGAGCGCCTGCCGCTGACCCTGGTCGACCCCCAGGGCCAGGGCCTGCGCTGGGGTCAGGGCGGTGCGCTGCGCGCCGCCTCGGCGGCGGTGCTGGGCCACGCCGGCTGGGGCTGGTCGGAGCGCCTGGGCATGGCCGGCTGGGGCCTGCGGCTGGCGCTGCGCGGCCTGCGCTGCCCGCCGCATTGGAGCGTCGCCCAGCTGTGCCGGGGGCTGCCGGCCAAGGTGCATCAGCAACTCACCGAGCCGCTTTGCGTCGCGGCGCTGAACACCCGCGCCGAGGAGGCCAGTGGCGCGGTCTTTCTGCGCGTGCTGCGTGACGCGCTGTTCGGCGGTCCGGGGGCCGCCGATCTGCTGTTGCCGCGGGTGCCGTTGCAGGCCCTGCTGCCCGCGCCCGCCTGGACCTGGCTGCAGGCCCACGGCGCGCAGCTCAGCCTGGGCCGACGCGCCGGCGCGCTGACGCGCGACGGTGATGGCTGGCGTTGCGACGACTGGCAGGGCGATGCCGTCATCGTGGCCACCAGCAGTGGCGAGGCCCTGCGCCTGCTGGCGCCCCATGCGCCCGCCTGGACGACGGCGGCGCAGCGGCTGCGCCCCGAGGCCATCGCCACCGTCTACCTGCAGGCAGCCGGAGCCAGGCTGGCCGCGCCCATGGTGGCCTTGGCCGGTGGACCGGCGCAATTCCTGTTCGATCTGGGTGCCATCGGGGGCGAACCCGGCCGTTTCGCGGTGGTGGCCAGCGCGGTCGCTGCCGAGCTCGACGACGGGCTGGAGCCGCTGGCCCAACGCATCGAGGCGCAGGTCAGCGCGCAGGTACCGGCCTTGGCCTCGGCCACCCGGCTGCGCGCCCACGCCGACCGCCGCGCCACCTTCGCCTGCCTGGCCGGCGTTGAGCGCCCGGCGATGCAGGTCGCGCCGGGGCTGGCCGTGGCCGGCGATTACACCGAAAGCCCCTACCCGGCGACCTTGGAGGGCGCCGTGCGCGCCGGCCTGGCCGCGGCCGAGTCGCTGCATCCGGCCACAATGCGCAGCAAGTCATGAGCAGCGACGCCCCCACCCCCGCCATCCAGGTGCTCGAACGCGCGTTCGCGCTGCTCGACGTGCTGGCCCGTCACACCGACCCGGTGCCGCTCAAGGAGCTGTCGCAGGCCACCGGCCTGCACCCCAGCACCACGCACCGCATCCTCAACGACCTGACCATCGGTCGCTTCGTCGACCGGCCCGAACCGGGCAGCTACCGCCTGGGCATGCGCTTGCTGGAACTCGGCAACCTCGTCAAGGCACGGCTGGACGTGCGCGACGCCGCCCTGCCCCTGATGCGCGAACTGCACAAGCTGACGCACCAGCCCATCAATTTGTCGGTGCGCCAGGGCGACGAGATCGTCTACATCGAGCGCACCTACAGCGAACGCAGCGGCATGCAGGTGGTGCGCGCCGTCGGCGGCCGCGCGCCGCTGCACCTGACCTCGGTGGGCAAGCTGTTCCTCGCCGCCGACGACCCGGCCCGCGTGCGCGCCTACGCGACGCGCACCGGCCTGGCCGGCCACACGCGCTCCAGCATCACCGAGTTGCCGCGCCTCGAGCGCGAGCTGGCGCAGATTCGCCTGCGCGGCATTTCGCGCGACGAGGAAGAACTGGAAATCGGCGTGCGCTGCATGGCCGCCGGCATCCACGATGACCAGGGCAAGCTGGTCGCCGGCCTGTCGATCTCAGCGCCGGCCGACCGCCTGGAAGAAAGCTGGGAGGGTCGCTTGAAGGAGATCGCCGCAGCGATCTCCGCCACCCTGGGCTATCACGGCGCGCGCTGAGCGATCTCTTCTTGCACCCAGCGGCGCACCCGCTCGGCGTCGCCAAGCCGGCTGTAGCGGCCGGCCGAATCGAGGAAGACCATGACCAGCCGACGCCCGGCCAGCTGAGCCTGCATCACCAGGCATTGCCCGGCTTCGCTGATGTAACCGGTCTTCTGCAGGCCGATCTCCCAGCTCGGGTTCTTCACCAGGCGGTTGGTCGTGCCGAACTGCGCCTCCCGGCGCCCGACGCGAACCGTCGCCCCGGTCGAGGTGCTCAGCTCACGAATCAGCGGCACTTGGTAGGCGGTCTTGACCAGACGTGCCAGATCGTTGGCGCTGCTCTGGTTGGCCGGCGACAGGCCGGTCGGTTCGACATAGCGCGTGTCCTTCATGCCCAGCAGCTGCGCCTTGGCGTTCATCGCCGAGACAAAGGCGGCCAGCCCACCCGGGTAGTGCCGGCCCAGCGCGTTGGCGGCCCGGTTCTCGCTGCTCATCAGCGCCAGGTGCAACATTTCGCCACGCGTCAGACGGGCACCGACACGCAGGCGAGAGCCCGTGTGCTTTTCGGTATCGATGTCGGCTTCGCTGACCGAAAGCATCTCGTCCAAGGGCAGACCGGCCTCGACCACCACCAGCGCGGTCATCAGCTTGGTGATCGACGCGATGGGCAGCACCGCGCCGTCGTTCTTGGCCAGCAGCACTTCCTCGGTGTCCTGGTCCATGACCAGGGCCACACTGGATTTCAGGTCTAGCGGGTCCTGGGTCTTGTCGAGACCGTAAAGCTGCCCGAACGAGGGCTTGGCGGGAACGGCGGCGACCACCTTCGCCCGTTTCACTGCCCGCTGCTTGACGGCGGACTTCTTCGCCACTGGTCGCTTGGCGACCGCCTTCTTGCGCGTTGCTGTGGGTTCGACCGACTTGGCCTTGCGGACCTGGGTTTTCTTGGCTGCCGCCTCGGCCGACTGCAGACCCAGCGACGAGCCACCGACCGCCAAACCCAATCCCAGCAAGGCAACTGCCAACCAACGCATCCGAACACCCCCGACAAACTGGAACGCAGTGTAAGGGTCTCATTGAAAGCTGACCAGGGACAAGCACTTAGGTGCGAATCCTGAGGTGGACTGTGAATCCCATCACAGCCCAAGCTTCGGAACGAGGGTTTACCCTTGGGCTGCCACCCGCTCATCCTTCACGCGCAGCTTGTTCAGGCCGTTCAGATAGGCCTTGGCGCTGGCGACGATGATGTCGGGGTCGGAGCCCACCGAATTCACCACCCGGCCGCCGAGCTGCAGTCGCATGCTGACCTCACCCTGGCTCTGGCTGCTGCCGCTGGAGAGCGCGTTGATGCCGAATAGAAGCAGCTCCGCACCGCTCTGGATCTGCGACTCGATCGCGCGCACGCAGGCGTCGACCGGCCCGTTGCCATCGCTTTCGGCGCGGTACTCGGTGCCGCCGGCAGCGAACACCACGGCGGCATGCGGGCGCTCGCCGGTCTCGCTGCGCTGGGCCAAGCTGACCAGGTGGAAATGCTCGCCGATCTGCTCGGTCTGCTCGTCCTGCACCAGGGCCAGGATGTCCTCGTCGAAGACCTCGGCCTTGCGGTCGGCGAGGTCCTTGAAGCGGGCGAAGGCCTCGTTGACCTCGGTCTCCGATTCGAGCGTGATGCCGAGCTGCTCCAGGCGCTGCTTGAAGGCGTTGCGGCCGCTGAGCTTGCCCAGCACGATCTTGTTGGCCGACCAGCCCACGTCCTCGGCGCGCATGATCTCGTAGGTGTCGCGAGCTTTCAGCACGCCGTCCTGGTGGATGCCGGAGGCATGGGCAAAGGCGTTCGCGCCGACCACGGCCTTGTTCGGCTGCACCACGAAGCCGGTGGTCTGGCTGACCAAGCGCGAGGCCGGCACGATCTGGCTGGTGTCGATGTTGACGGCCAGGCCGAAGTAGTCCTTGCGGGTCTTCACCGCCATCACCACCTCTTCCAGCGAGCAATTGCCGGCGCGTTCGCCCAGGCCGTTGATCGTGCACTCGATCTGCCGCGCGCCGCCGATCTTCACGCCGGCCAAGGAATTGGCCACCGCCATGCCCAGGTCGTTGTGGCAGTGCACGCTCCAGATCGCCTTGTCGGAGTTCGGCACCCGCTCGCGCAGGGAGCGGATGAATTCGCCGTACAGCTCGGGGATGCCGTAGCCGACGGTGTCCGGGATGTTGATCGTCGTCGCGCCCTCGGCGATCACCGCCTCCAGCACGCGGACCAGGAAATCCGGGTCGCTGCGGTAGCCGTCCTCGGGCGAGAACTCGATGTCGTCGCAATGGTTGCGCGCGAAGCGCACCGCCAGCTTGGCCTGCTCCAGCACCTGCTCGCGCGTCATGCGCAGCTTCTTCTCCATGTGCAGCTCGCTGGTCGCGATGAAGGTGTGGATGCGGCCGGCATTGGCACCGCGCAGCGCCTCGGCGGCGCGGGCGATGTCGCGGTCGTTGGCGCGGGCCAGCGAGCAGATGCGGCTGTCCTTCACCGCCGCGGCGATCGCCTTGACCGCCTCGAAGTCGCCGGGGCTGGCCGCCGCAAAACCGGCCTCGATGACATCGACGCGCAGGCGCTCCAGCTGCTTGGCGATGCGCAGCTTCTCGTCCTTGGTCATCGAGGCGCCGGGCGATTGCTCGCCGTCGCGCAAGGTGGTGTCGAAGATGATCAGTGAGTCGGACATCGCGATAGCTCCAGGAGAAAAAAGAAAACCCGCCGAGCTGGATGCAGGGCGGGTTCGCTTGGGGATTCGGTTAGCGGCGGCTCACAGCCGCGCAAGGTTCAGCGCACCCGGTGACGGGTGAGTAGTAGCAGCGAGGCGCGCGTGAACATGGCAACGAATGTAGCAGGCGCAGCGTTCGTCAGCGGTGCAGGCCGGCTTCGTCCGGCTCGTCGGTGCTGGTGGCGATCAGGCTGGCGTGCCGGCCCTGCCATTTGCGCCGCGCGTACACCGCATAGCCGGACAGGCCGTAGCAGCAGAACAAGGCGAACAGCACGATGGGCGGGTGGCTGGAGACCAGGGCGATCAAGAGCACCAGGGCGACGAGCAACGCGAACGGCACCGAGCGCTTCAGGCTGAATGACTTGAAGCTGTAGAAGGGCGCATTGGTGACCATGGTCAGGCCGGCGTAGAGCGTGATGACCAGCATCGCCCAGGGCAGCCAGGCCTCGGTCGCCGGCGACCAGCCGCTGTCCACCGCGACCCAGAGCGAGCCGGCGACCAGGGCGGCGGCGGCCGGGCTGGGCAGGCCCTGGAACCAGGCCTTGTCGACGACGCCGGTGTTGATGTTGAAGCGCGCCAGGCGCAGCGCTGCACAAGCGCAGTAGACGAAGGCGGCGATCCAGCCGAATTTGCCGAGGTCCTTCAGCGCCCATTCGTAGATCACCAGGGCCGGCGCGGCGCCGAAGCTGACCATGTCGGACAGGCTGTCCATCTGCTCGCCGAAGGCCGACTGCGTGTTGGTCATGCGCGCGACGCGGCCGTCCAGGCTGTCCAGCACCATCGCGCAGAAGATGCCGATGGCGGCGTTCTCGAAGCGGCCATTCATCGCCATGACGATGGCGTAGAAGCCACCGAACAGCGCCGCCAGCGTGAACAGATTCGGCAAAACATAAAGCCCCTTGCGCGGCTTGCCGCGCAAAGGGGCTTCGGCGAGGTCAGAGTCCTCGAACTCGGGATGCGGTGCTTGCATCCCTCGCAGTTTAGTTGCGGCTCTTGTCGACCATCTTGTTCGCCTTGATCCAGGGCATCATGTCGCGCAGCTTCTCACCGACGACCTCGATCGGGTGCTCGGCCATCAGGCGGCGGCGGCTGATCAAGGTCGGCGCGCCGGCCTGGTTCTCGAGGATGAAGCTCTTGGCGTACTCGCCCGTCTGGATGCGGCGCAGGCACTCCTTCATCGCCGCCTTGCTCTGCGCGGTGATGACCTCGGGGCCGGTCACGTACTCGCCGTACTCGGCGTTGTTCGAGATCGAGTAGTTCATGTTCGCGATGCCGCCCTCGTAGATCAGGTCGACGATCAGCTTGAGCTCGTGCAGGCACTCGAAGTAGGCCATCTCGGGCGCGTAACCGGCCTCGGTCAGGGTCTCGAAGCCGGCCTTGATCAGCTCGACAGCGCCACCGCAGAGCACAGCCTGCTCGCCGAACAGATCGGTCTCGGTCTCCTCGCGGAATGAGGTCTCGATGATGCCGGCCTTGCCCCCGCCATTGGCTGCGGCGTAGCTCATCGCCAGGTCGCGCGCCTTGCCCGAGGAATCGGCATGCACGGCGATCAGGTGGGGCACACCGCCACCGCGCTTGTAGGTGTCACGCACCGTGTGGCCCGGCGCCTTGGGAGCGACCATCCAGACATCCAGATCAGCACGCGGCTGCACCTGGCCGTAATGCACGTTGAAGCCGTGCGCGAAGGCCAGCGACGCGCCCTTCTTGATATTGGGCTCGACCTCGCTCTTGTAGACCGAGGCGATCTGCTCGTCGGGCAGCAGGATCATCACCACGTCGGCGGCCTTCACCGCCTCGCCGACCTCGGCGACCTTCAGGCCCGCACCCTCGGCCTTGGCCCAGCTGGCGCCGCTGCGACGCAGGCCGACGATGACCTTGACGCCGGACTCGTGCAGATTCAGCGCATGCGCATGGCCTTGCGAGCCGTAGCCAATGATGGCGACCTGCTTGCCCTTGATGAGGCTGAGATCAGCGTCTTTGTCGTAGTAAACGTTCATGGTCTTGGCTCCTAAATTCAGACTCGAAGAATGCGTTCGCCGCGGCCGATGCCGCTGGCGCCGGTGCGCACGGTTTCCAGGATGGCGGTGCGGTCCACCGCCTCAATGAAGGCGTCCAGCTTGGAGCTGTCGCCGGTGATTTCGATCGTGTAGGTCTTCTCGGTCACGTCGACGATGCGGCCGCGGAAGATGTCGGTGGTGCGCTTGAGTTCCTCGCGCTCCTTGCCGACCGCGCGCAGCTTGACGAGCATCATTTCGCGCTCGATGAACTGCGCCTCGGTCAGGTCGACGACCTTGACCACCTCGATCAGCCGGTTCAGGTGCTTGGTGATCTGCTCGATCACCTCGTCGGAACCGGTGGTCACGATGGTCATGCGCGACAGCGACGGGTCCTCGGTCGGCGCCACCGACAGCGACTCGATGTTGTAGGCACGGGCCGAGAACAAGGCGACCACGCGGGACAGCGCGCCGGCTTCGTTCTCCAAGAGGACGGCGATGATGTGCTTCATCTCAGAGCTCCTCCGAGCCGAGCAGCATCTCGGTGATGCCCTTGCCGGCCTGCACCATCGGCCAGACGTTCTCGCCCGGGTCGGTGCGCACGTCGAGGAACACGGTGCGGTCCTTCAGGCGCATCGCCTCGCGCAGCGCGGCTTCGACGTCCTGCGGACGCTCGACCAGGATGCCGACATGGCCATAGGCCTCGGCCAGCTTGACGAAGTCGGGCAGCGCGTCCATGTAGGAGTGGCTGTAGCGGCCGCCGTAGTCCAGTTGCTGCCATTGCCGCACCATGCCCAGGTAGCGGTTGTTCAGCGAGACGATCTTCACCGGCGTGCGGTACTGCTGGCAGGTCGACAGCTCCTGGATGCACATTTGGATCGAGCCCTCGCCGGTGATGGCAAACACATCGGCGTCCGGCTTGGCCAGCTTGATGCCCATCGCATAGGGCAGGCCGACGCCCATGGTGCCCAGGCCGCCGGAATTGATCCAGCGCCGCGGTTCGTCGAATTTGTAGAACTGCGCCGCCCACATCTGGTGCTGGCCGACATCCGAGGTGATGTAGGTCTCGCGGTCGCGCGTCAGCTCCCAGAGCTTCTCGATGACCATCTGCGGCTTGATCAAGGTGTCGCTGGGCTTGTAGGCCAGGCAGTTCCTGCCCTGCCATTCCTTGATCTGCCGCCACCAGGCATTGATGTCCTCGGGGCGGGCGCGCTCGTTGGCGGCGCGGATCTGCGCGATCAGCTCCTGCAGCACGTCCTTGACGTCGCCGACGATGGGGATGTCGACCTTGACCCGCTTGGAGATCGAGCTCGGGTCGATGTCGACATGGATGATCTTGCGCTCGACACTGGCGAAATGCTTGGGATTGCCGATCACCCGGTCATCGAAGCGGGCACCGACGGCCAGCAGAACATCGCAGTTCTGCATCGTCATGTTCGCCTCGTAGGTGCCGTGCATGCCCAGCATGCCCAGGAAGCGGGGATCGGTGGCCGGCATCGCGCCCAGGCCCATCAAGGTGTTGGTGACCGGGTAGCCGAGCAGGTCGACCAGCTCGCGCAACTCCTTGTGCGCCTCGCCAAGGATCACGCCGCCGCCGGTGTAGATGTAGGGCCGCTTGGCCGACAGCAGCAGCTGCACCGCCTTGCGGATCTGCCCGCTATGGCCCTTCTTCACTGGCTGGTAGCTGCGCAGTGAAATCGTCTCGGGATAGCTGAACTCGGTCTTGTGCAGCGAGACGTCCTTGGGGATGTCGACGACCACCGGGCCAGGCCGGCCGGTCTTGGCGATGTGGAAGGCTTTCTTCAGCGTCAGCGCCAGATCGCGCACGTCCTTGACCAGGAAGTTGTGCTTGACCACCGGGCGGGTGATGCCCACGGTGTCGCATTCCTGGAAGGCATCGAGGCCGATCGCCGGCGTCGGCACCTGGCCGGTGATGATGACCATGGGGATCGAGTCCATGTAGGCGGTGGCGATGCCGGTGATGGCATTCGTCACGCCCGGACCCGAGGTCACTAGGGCCACGCCGACCTCGCCGGTGGCGCGGGCATAGCCGTCGGCCGCATGGATGGCCGCCTGCTCATGACGCACCAGCACATGCTGGATCGTGTCTTGTTTGTAGAGGGCGTCGTAGATGTAGAGCACGGCCCCGCCGGGGTAGCCCCACAAGTACTGGACGTTTTCCGCCTGCAGGCTGCGCACGAGGATCTCGGCGCCCATCAACTGCTCGGACGGTGCTGCGGTAGGGGTGCGCGTGTCGGCACCCGCCGCAAGATTGGCGGTGGTCATCGATCAACCTCCTGGGTTTTCACCATGAAAAACCATCGGTGACCCTCCTCGCAGACTCATGGCCTGGACTCGGGGCTTGCCTTGCGCTCCCAGAGCCCAAGGTTGACCGAATCCTAGCCGGCAAGGCTTCGGCGCGGGCGAAGGCAAACCCGGGCGGAATCTAGAGTCTCCGCACTGGAGATAATCCGCGGCCTTTTTCCAGAAGCCTGCCCTGCCCCCTTGGCCGACAGCCCCGATCTCCGCGAACTCGATGCCTTCCTCCGCTCGGTCGAGCGGCGCGCCTTCAAGCGCACGGCCTACATGGTGCGTGAGCAGGAGGCGGCGCTGGACATCGTGCAGGACAGCATGATCCGCCTGGCGCAGCATTACGCCCATCGGCCGGCCGATGAATGGCCGATGCTGTTTCAGCGCATCCTGTCCAACGCGACCATGGACTGGTTCCGCCGCCAGCGCGTGCGCAACGGCGTGATGGTCAACCTGTCGGACTTCGAGGGCGATGACGACGACGACGGTTTTGATCTGCTGCAGGCCATCACCGGCGGCGACGGCAGCCTGGGGGCATTGAGTGCCGAAAGCGAGGTCGAGCGCTCACAACTCGTTGCACTCATCGAAGAAGAGATACAACGTTTGCCGGCACGTCAACGCGAGGCGTTTCTGCTTCGTTACTGGGAAGACTTCGATACTGCAGAAACCGCCAGCGTGATGGGATGTTCGGAAGGCAGCGTGAAAACGCATTGCAGCCGGGCGGTCCAAGCGCTGGCCAAGGCATTGACCGCCAGGGGAATCCAACGATGAGCGACCGCGACACGATGACCGACAGCCTGGGAAAACCCTTGGCCACGGCGCTGCTGACGCGCGCCGAACGCCTGGATCCTCCGATCGAGGAGCGCTTGGCCGCAGCGCGCGCCGCCGCGCTACAGACCGCTGCCGAAGTCCGAGAACTGGCACCGGCGTTGGCGCTGGCCGGCGCGGCCGGCAAGACCCAGCGTGGGGGCAGCCGCCGCTGGGGTCTGGCGCTGCCGGCGCTGCTTCTGGTCGCCGGCCTGTTGGCCTTGCAGCACAGCCAGTGGCTGCAGCAGACCCTCGGCCTGGCCGACCGCGACGCCGCCCTGTTGCGCGACGACCTGCCGCCCAATGCCTATGGCGACCCGGGATTCATCGAGTACCTGGACGAGACGCCCAAGGAAGAAACCCCGCCGTCTGACGAGGATGAGGCGCGACGGTGAACCGACGCCAGCTCGCGGCCGCCTGTCTGCTCCTGCTGCCAGCCCTCGCAGTCGCTGGGCCGGACTGGCGTGAGCTGAGCGCCGAGCAACGCCAGGCCCTGGCCCCGTTGGCCAGCCGCTGGCACCAGCTGGACAGCCTGGATCGAGACATCTGGGCGCAACTGGCGCTGCGCTACCCCTCGCTGTCGGCGGCGGAGCAGCGACGGCTTCGCGAGCGCATGCAAGCCTGGGCCGACCTGCCCGCCGCCGAGCGCGAGCGCGCGCGCCAGGCGCATGCGCGCGCCCAGCGGCTGTCGGCCGACGACAGGCAGGCGCGCTGGGAGCGCTACCAGGGCCTCCCCCCCGAACGCCGGCGCGAGTTGCAGCAACGCGCCGAGGCCCGGCGGGCCGCAGCGTCGGCGCCGACCTTGGCCGACCGCAAGGCCTTGAACGAACACACCTTGCTGCCGCGTCGCGCAGCCTCCGCCCCGTGAAACAGGAATCTCTGCCCGCACCGCGATTGGCGGTGCGCATGGCCTCGGCCTTTTACGAAGGCCTGCTGCTGTTCGGCGTGCTCGCCGGCGCCGCCCTGGTCTACGGCATCGTCGTCCGACCCGACGGCGACGCCAACTGGGGCTGGCCCTTCTACCTGCTGATGCTGGTGGTGATGGCCGGCTACTTCGTCTGGTTCTGGTCCAAGGGCGAGACCCTGGCCATGGCCACCTGGCATCTGCGCCTGCAACGACGCGGTGGCCCACTGCCACCGACGCGTTGGCAGGCCTTGATCCGTTTTGCGATCAGCCAGCTGTGGTGGTTGCCGGGACTGGCGACCGTGCACCTGCTCAGCCTGCAGGGCAACCGCGCGGCGCTCTGGAGCATTCTGCTGGCCAATGTCGCCGGCTATGCGCTGGCCACCCGGCTGCACCCCAGCCGGCAATACCTTCATGACCTGCTGGCGGGCACCGAAATGGTTCGTGCGCCACGCCAGGTCAAGAAGAAGGGGCACTGACAACCCTGGCAGGGCGGTCCCCTGCCCGCCCCCGGGCTTCCTCAGATAGCCGCGTCGTCGGTCTCGCCGGTGCGGATGCGTACCACCTGCTCGATCGGCGTGACGAAGATCTTGCCGTCGCCGATCTTGCCGGTCTTGGCGGCGCGCAGGATGGCGTCGATGCAGCGCTCGACGTCGCCGTCCTTGACGACCACCTCGACCTTGACCTTGGGCAGAAAGTCGACGACGTACTCGGCGCCGCGGTAGAGCTCGGTATGGCCCTTCTGGCGGCCGAAGCCCTTGACCTCGGTCACCGTGAGGCCGGAAACGCCCACCTCGGCCAAGGCCTCGCGAACCTCATCCAGCTTGAACGGTTTGATGACGGCGGTGATCTGCTTCATGGGGGTCTCCTTCAGGCTCGGAAGCGGTTGGTGATGGGGTAGCGCCAGTCGCGGCCGAAGCTGCGGTGGGTGATGCGGATGCCGATCGGCGCCTGACGGCGTTTGTACTCGCTGATCTTGATCAGTCGGGTCACGCGCTCAACATGGGCAGGGTCAAAGCCCTCGGCCAGCAAGTCCTCGATCGACGCATCTTCTTCCATGTAGCGCTGCAGGATGGCGTCCAGGATCGCATAAGGCGGCAAGCTGTCCTCGTCCTTCTGGTCAGGGCGCAGCTCGGCCGAGGGCGGACGCTCGATGATGCGCAGCGGAATGACCTCCTGATGGCGGTTGCGCCAGCGCGCCAGGCGGAATACCAAGGTCTTGGCGACATCCTTGATGACCGCGAAGCCGCCCGCCATGTCCCCGTACAGCGTGCAGTAACCGGTCGCCATCTCGCTCTTGTTGCCGGTGGTCAGCACCAGCGAGCCGAACTTGTTGGACAGCGCCATCAAGAGCGTGCCGCGGATGCGCGCCTGCAGGTTTTCCTCGGTGGTATCGGCCTGCTTGCCGACGAAGAGCGGCGCGAGCGCTTCGTTGAAGCCGGCAAACAGCGGGCTGATGCCGATCTCGTCGTATTGCACGCCGAGGCGCTCGGCCATGTCGCGCGCGTCTATCCAGCTGATGTCCGCCGTGTAGGGCGAAGGCATCATCACCGCCCGCACCTTGTCGGCCCCGAGCGCGTCGACGGCGACGGCGAGTACCAAGGCCGAGTCGATGCCGCCCGACAGGCCGACGATGGCACCGGGGAAGCCGCTCTTGCCCAGGTAGTCGCGCACCCCGGTGGTCAGCGCCCCCCAGACCTGCGCCTCCATCTCGGGCAACTCGGCAATCTCGCCCCTGCCCTGCGCGTCGACGACGAGCAGCTGCTCGACCCACATCGGCGCACGAGCCGCCAGGCGGCCGTCGGCGGCCACGGCGAACGAGGCGCCATCGAACACCACCTCATCCTGGCCACCGACCAGGTGGGCGTAGAGCAGCGGCAGGCCGACCCCGCGAGCGGTGGCGGCCATGCGCGTCTCGCGCTCGGCTGGCTTGCCGACATGGAAAGGACTGGCGTTGATGACCACCAACAGCTCGGCGCCCGCGGCCTTGGCGGCCCGCGCCGGTTCGTCGAACCAGGCGTCCTCGCAGATCAGCAGCCCGACGCGACAGCCCTCGACCTCGACCACCAGAGGGCCCAGCCCGGCTTCGCGGCCGGAGACGAAGTAGCGCCGCTCGTCGAAGACCTGGTAGTTGGGCAACTCGCGCTTGGCGTAGCGACCGATCTCACGCCCCCCCTGCAGCAGCACCGCGCCGTTCAGCCCCTTGGGCGCCTGCTGCGAGCGGCTCTGCGGCAGCGGCTCGCCCAGAGACAGCGGCATGCCGACGATGACCGTGATCGGCAGCGCAGCGAGCTGCTGCGCCAGCTGCGCCAGCTGCTGCTCGCAGGCGCTCATGAAGACCGGGCGCAGCAACAGGTCCTCGGGCGGATATCCGCACAGGCTGAGTTCAGGCGTCACCAGCAGCTGGGCACCCTGGGCAACGGCCTCGCGGGCTGCAGCCACGATGCGCGCCGCGTTGCCCGCCAGATCGCCGACGGTGACATTGATTTGTGCCAGCGCGATGCGCAATGACATGAGAGAAAGGCTCCGGAAACGAAAACGGCAGTCCGTGGACTGCCGCGCATCATGCCGTGGGAACGGCTTACTTCTTTTGCTTGGCGGCCCAGGCCGCCATGCCGTCGACGATCTCCTTGACCGCGCCCTCGGGGCCTTCCCAGCCCTGCACCTTGACCCACTTGCCTTCCTCGAGGTCCTTGTAATGCTCGAAGAAGTGCTGGATGGCCTTCAGGCGCATCGGGTTCAGGTCCTCGTGCGTCTTCCACTGCGAGTAGATCGGCAGGATCTTGGTGGTCGGCACGGCGAGCAGCTTGCTGTCGCCACCGGCCTCGTCTTCCATCTTCAGGATGCCCAGCGGACGGCAGGTCACGACCACGCCGGGAATCAGCGGCACCGGGGTGATGACCAGCACGTCGACCGGGTCGCCATCGGCGGCCAGGGTCTGCGGGATGTAGCCGTAGTTGCACGGGTAGTGCATGGCCGTGCCCATGAAGCGATCGACGAACAGCGCGCCGCTGTCCTCGTCGACCTCGTACTTGATGGGGTCGCCATTCATCGGGATCTCGATGATGACGTTGAACTCGTTGGGCGCCTTGGCGCCCGGGGTCACGTTGTGCAGGCTCATCGTTCGCTCTCTATGGGAAAACCCGCATTCTAGGCAGCTGCCCCCGGGACAGTCCTCGCTCGCGTTTACCCGAGAGCGACCCCGCCTTCGTCATTCGTCGCCCCTAGCATCGCCGCGCGCTGTCGCAACCCGTGTTCACCGCGGCAGCAGGCCTGCAGTCCCGAGGCGGATCCGAAACCTTCTGGAGTGGTACGCATGACGACGAGTTTGGCGCTGTACTTCGCACTGGCCTGTGGCCTGGTGGCGGTGATCTACGGCTTCATCCAGCGCAGCTGGATCCTGAGCCAGGACGCGGGCAACGCCCGCATGCAGGAGATCGCCTCGGCGATCCAACAAGGGGCGGCCGCCTACCTGGGCCGGCAGTACCGCACCATCGCCATCGTCGGCGTCGTGCTGGCCGTCGCCATCGGCCTGGCGCTGGGCGCCAAGACGGCGATCGGCTTCGTGCTCGGTGCGGTGCTTTCCGGTGTCTGCGGCTTCATCGGCATGAACATCTCGGTGCGCGCCAACGTGCGCACCGCGCAGGCGGCCACCAAGGGCATCGGTCCGGCGCTGGACGTCGCCTTCAAGGGCGGTGCGATCACCGGCATGCTGGTCGTCGGCCTGGGCCTGCTCGGCGTCGGCGGCTTCTATTACGCGATCACCGGTGGCACGGGCGCCAGCGCCGACGCGCTCAAGCCCCTGCTCGGACTGGCCTTCGGCTCCAGCCTGATCTCGATCTTCGCGCGCCTGGGCGGCGGCATCTTCACCAAGGGCGCCGACGTCGGCGCCGACCTGGTCGGCAAGGTCGAAGCCGGCATCCCCGAGGACGACCCGCGCAACCCGGCGGTGATCGCCGACAACGTCGGCGACAACGTCGGCGACTGCGCCGGCATGGCCGCCGACCTGTTCGAGACCTATGCGGTGACGCTGATCGCCGCGATGGCGCTCGGCGCCCTGATGCTGGCCGAAGCGAGCGCGCTGGCCGGCGTCATCTACCCGATGGCGCTGGGCGGCGTGTCCATCATCGCGTCCATCATCGGCTGCTACTTCGTCAAGGCCAGCCCGGGCATGAAGAACGTCATGCCGGCCCTCTACCGCGGTCTGATCGTCTCCGGCGTGCTCAGCGCCGTGGCCTTCTTCTTCGTCACCCGGGCGATGTTCCCCGAGGGGCTGGCCCTGAAGGATGGCAGCATCGCGGGCAGCCTGGCGCTGTGGGGTAGCTGCCTGGTCGGCCTGGCGCTCACCGCGGCGATGGTCTGGATCACCGAGTACTACACCGGCACGCAGTTCAAGCCGGTGCAGCATGTGGCCCAGGCGTCGACCACCGGCCACGGCACCAACATCATTGCCGGCCTGGGCGTGTCGATGAAGTCCACCGCCTGGCCGGTGGTCTTCGTCTGCGCCGCCATCTATGCGGCCTACGCACTGGCCGGGCTCTACGGCATCGCCATCGCCGCCACCGCCATGCTCAGCATGGCCGGCATCGTCGTCGCGCTGGACGCCTACGGCCCCATCACCGACAACGCCGGCGGCATCGCCGAAATGAGCGAACTGCCCGACAGCGTGCGCGACATCACCGACCCGCTGGACGCCGTGGGCAACACCACCAAGGCGGTGACCAAGGGCTATGCGATCGGCTCGGCCGGCCTGGCGGCCCTGGTGCTGTTCGCCGACTACACGCATGCGCTGGAGGCGCGCGGCATGTCACTGGCCTTCGACCTGTCCGATCACAAGGTCATCGTCGGCCTGTTCATCGGCGGCCTGATCCCCTATCTGTTCGGGGCGATGGCCATGGAGGCCGTCGGCCGCGCCGCCGGTGCGGTGGTCGTCGAGGTGCGCAAGCAGTTCGCCGACGGCCAGATCATGGCCGGCAAGCGCAAGCCCGATTACAGCGCCGCGGTCGACATGCTGACCACGGCGGCGATCAAGGAAATGATCGTGCCCTCGCTGCTGCCGGTGGTCGCGCCCATCGTCGTCGGCCTGCTGCTCGGCCCGGCCGCGCTCGGCGGCCTGCTGATGGGCACCATCGTCACCGGCCTCTTCGTCGGCATCTCGATGTGCACCGGCGGCGGCGCCTGGGACAACGCCAAGAAGCTGATCGAGGAAGGCTTCACCGACGACAAGGGTGTGGTCCACAAGAAGGGCTCGGAGGCGCACAAGGCCGCCGTCACCGGTGACACCGTCGGCGACCCCTACAAGGACACCGCCGGCCCGGCCGTCAACCCGCTGATCAAGATCATCAACATCGTCGCGCTGCTGATCGTGCCGCTGCTGCCGCTGCCGGCGACCACGGCGGTCGCCGAGCCGGCGCCGCAGGCCGCGCCGGTGGCCACCGTCCCGATGCCGGTGAGCGAACCGGCCGCCTCGGCCGCCAGCGAAGCCGCCTCGCAGTAAGGCAGGCGATTCGTGAACCAAGCCCGCTTCGGCGGGCTTTTTCATGCCCGGCATTCGGGAGAATGCAGCGCCGATGCCCCAACCGCCGTCCGATCTCGCCCAGGCCCTGCTCAACCCCCAGTTGTGGCGGCTGGAGGCGGCGCGCCGTCGCCGTCAGCTCGACGAGCTGCGCGGCTTCATCCGGCAGCTGGAGGCCGAGTACGCGAAGCTGGAGCGCCAGGTGCTGGCCTTCATGGCCCGCTACGAGCAGCAGCTGGGCATGGCCTGGACCGATGTCGAGGACTTGCAGCAGCAGCTGCAGGCGGCGCTGGAGCAACTCGCCCAGCAGCCGGTCGCGCTGCCGCCGCAGCGCCGGCGCAGCGCCCTTCCCCAGCTGCCGGCCGGCCCGGTCTGGCCCGATCCGCCGGCCGACGAACCCGGCCTGCAGCCGCCGACGCTGAAGGACCTGCATCGCCGCGCCGCCATGCGCCTGCACCCTGACCGCGCCAGCGACGAGCAAGACCGCGCCCGCCGCGAGGCGCTGATGCGCGACGCCAACCTGGCCTATGCGGACCAGGACCGCGCGACGCTGGAAGGCCTGCTGATCGCCGCCGGCGAATCGCCGCAGCGCCTGGGTGGCTTCGATGTGCACACCCACTGGCGCTGGCTGGACCGCAGCGAGCAACTGGCCCAGGGCCGGCTGCGCGTGCTGCGTGCCCATCTGCTGCTGCTGCGTCAGCACCCGATGACCGTGCTGGCCGAGGCGGTCGAGCGCGGCGAGGCGCGTGGCCTGGACGCGCTGGCGCTGATGCGCTCGCGGCTTTTTGCCCAGGCCCAGGAGCTGCGCCAGCAGCTCTACATCGGCGCGCGGCTGCGCCCGGCCACGCCGCTGGCCGAGCAATTCCTCGCGCAATGGCAGGCGCGCTGGGGCGAGAGCGCCTCGGTCGAGCCGCTTTACCGCCGCGGCGTCGAGCGGAACGGCGAGCGGGCGACCAGTTCCTCTTCGTAGGCGGCGACCGCCGCCTGCTCCTCCTCGCTGAAGCGCAGGATCGCCTCGGCAAAGCGCGCGTCGCGCAGCCAGTGCTGGCTGTGCGTCGGCGTCGGCAGCAGACCGCGCGCCATCTTGTGCTCGCCCTGCGCACCGCCCTCGAAGCGCCGCACGCCCTGGGCGATGCACCAGGCGATCGGCGCGTAATAGCAAAGTTCGAAATGCAGGCAGGGAATGTCGCGCACGCAGCCCCAATGCCGGCCGTAGGCGATTTGCTGCTGCCGGTCCCAGGCCAGCAGGCTGGCGGCGACGGGCTCACCACCCTGCTCGGCGATCAGCAGGACCCAATCGTCCAGCGCCGCGGCAAAGAAACCGTCGGCCAGGTAGGGCGGCTGGCCGCGCACCGCGTAAGTGGCCGCGTAGCAGCGCTCGAAGAAGGTCCAGTCGGCGGCGCCGATCTCGCTGCCGACCCGCACCCTGACGCTGACCCCGGCGTCCGTGACCCGACGCCGCTCCTGCTGGATCTTCTTGCGCTTGTCGCGGCGCAGCGCGGCAAGGAAATCGTCGAACGACTGCCAGCCGGGATCGCGCTGCCAATGGAACTGCGCTTGCTCGCGCGTCGCCCAGCCCAGTCCCTGCAGCGCGCGTGCATCGGCCGTGGATCCGAACAGCAGGTGCACGCCGCTCAATCCCTGTTGTTCGACGAAGGCCATCAGCCCCTGCGCCAGCAGGCGCCGGGCCTCGTCGTCCACGGCCAACAGCCGGCTGCCGGCCACCGGCGTGAACGGCACCGCGACCAGGGCCTTGGGGTAGTAGCGCAGCCCGTGCTGGGCGTAGGCGCGGGCCCAGCTCTGGTCGAACACGAATTCGCCCCAGGAATGCGACTTCAGCCACAGCGGGCAGGCGGCCAGCAAGGTGTCGCCCTCCTCCAGCCAGGCAAAGCAGGCGCTCCAGCCGCTGGCCGGCACCGCGCTGTGACGGGCCAGCTCGCGCAGGAAACGCCAGCGCATGAAGGGCGTGGCAGCGCCCTGGCGCGCCAGCAGCGCGTCCCAGCGCTCACCCTGAGGCCCGCTCCAGTCGACCCCGATGCGCAGTTCCGGCACCGCGGCGCCGCCCTCAGCCCGTCGCGGGCCAGCGGCGCAAGGCGCGCTGGAAGAACAGGCTGTTGGGCAGTTGCAGCGTGCAACCGGCCTCACCGACCTCGCCCAGCGTCGTGTAGACGAGGTTGATGTCGATCACCCGGCCCTTGTAGCCGGGCTTGTCGCCGGCCTCGAGAAGTTCGATCAGATCACCCGGCTCGAATGCCCTTGTGGTGAAGATGAGCAAGGTGCAAAAGAGATTGGACAGCACGCTCCAGGCGGCGAAGAAGGCCACCGCCCCCACCGCCGCAAAGCCGGTGAACGCGGTCCACAACACGGCGCCCGACACGCCCATGCGTTCCAGCGACCAGAGCAGCGCGCCGCCGTAGACCAGCAGACCGACCAGGCGGCGCGACAGCACGCCGAACACCGGTGGCAGCGCATAGACCCTGGCCAAGCGGGCGACGCAGCGCGCCACCAGGCGCATCAGCAGCCAGGCGGCCAGAAAGATCAGCAGCAACTGCGTGGCGACGACCAGCAGGTCGAGCCAGTTGCCGGCCCAATCCGGCAGCCGCGCTTGGATGGATTGCAGGAAAGCGTTCACAGACAGGATCCGCCGCCCTCCCCAGGCGGCCCAGCGGCCGATTGTCGGCCGTGCGCCAAGGCCTGGCGGGTCGCCCGGGCTAGCGGGCTCAGGCGGGCTGGGCCTGGCCAGCCAGCCGCGCGCGACGCGTGATCCAGTTGAACAAGGGCGTGGCCATCAAGGTGGTCAGCACCGCCATCAGCACCAGGACCGAGAACAGCCCGGGCAGGATGACGCCGGCGGCCAGGCCGATGTTGATGATGATCAGCTCCATCAGGCCGCGCGCGTTCATCAGCGCGCCGATGGCCATGGCGTCGGTGTTCGACTCGCCACTCAGCCGCGCCGCCGCCCAGCAGGCCACGAGCTTGCCGCCGAAGCTGGCCGCCAGGATGGCCAGGGCGGCGACGAAGATCGCCGGGTCGAACAGCATGTCCAGTCGCGTGTTCAGCCCCGAGTAGGTGAAGAACATCGGCAGCAGGAAGACGACGACAAACGGCTGCAGGCTGCTGCGCAGCTTCTCGACCAGCGGCCCGCGCGGCATCACGCAACCGAGCAGGAAGCCGCCGAAGACCGCATGGATGCCGATCGCGTCCATCGCGAAGGCGCTGGAGCAGAACAGCGCCAGGCAGGCGGCAAACACCGAGCTGGGCAGCGGCTGGTCCGGCCGCACCCAGCGCGCCAGCAGTCGCAGCCAGTGCCGGCCGACGAAGATCATGAACAGCGCGAACGCGATGCCGCCACCGATCGCCGCATAGGCACCGCCCCAGCTGCCACCGAAGCTGGCCAGAACGACGGCCAGGATGCACCAGGCCGCCGCGTCGTCGACGGCGCCGGCCGTCAGCGCCAGCGTGCCCAGCGAGCTGCCGGCCAGGCCACGCTCGTGGATGATGCGGGCGAGCATGGGAAAGGCGGTGATGGCGATCGCCGCGCCGAGGAACAGCGAGGCTTCGGCCAGCTTGGTCTTTTCGGCGAACAACCCGGGCACGGTGTGCAGCCAGGGGGTGATCGCGAAGGCAAGCGCAAACGGCACCAGGATGCCCGCGGCCGACACCGAGGCGGCGCTGCGCGCCCGCGACCTGAAGTGATCGGCGCGGAACTCCAGGCCGACGATGAACATGTAGAGGCCGACGCCAAGCTGGGCGGCGACGTAGAGCATGCCCATCGTCGCCTTCGGGAACAGCATGGCCTGCAACTCGGGCGCTAGCCACCCGAACAGCGAGGGGCCGAGCATCACGCCGGCGATCATCTCGCCGACCACCTGCGGCTGACCGAGACGCTGGGCAAGACGCCCCACCAACTGGCAGGCCAGGATGATGACGGCGGCTTGGGCGAAGAAATGGACGGACAGCTGCGAGGTGGACAAGATGGACTTCCGCCGACGTAAGAAAACTACGGCGAGTTTCGCATCCTGACTACAAGCCCGCCAGCGCAACAACCCAGGACGGATCGGAACTCGCCCTCAGCCCTGCCGACGGCGAGCCGCCATTTCGTCCCCCATCGCCGACTGCTGCTCGCTGCTCAGGCCCTGTCGGCCCGCCGGGTAGGCATCGCCTTCCTCCAGGGCGATGTGCTCGCGGTACAGCGTGGCAAAGGCCGACCAGGCGCCACAGTCCGGCGGCAGGCCGCGGTCGCGCAGCGCCAGCAGGCCGGGCCGGATGGCCTGGTAGCGCTCGTGCATCAGCCGGTGCTCGGCGGTGATGCGCTCGGCCAACTCGCCCCTGCCCAGCGCCCGCAAGCGCGGCAGCACATGGCGCTCCTCATCCTCGTGGTGCTGCGGCGCCGCGATGTCGAAATAGCGCAGCAGGTCGCCGGCCGCGGCTCGGGCCTGGCCGTCGGGGCCGACCTTGCCCAGGTGCTCGGCCAGGCGCAGCAGCAGGTTCAGGCTGCGCTCGACGCGCTCGTGACAGGCCTCGAGCATGTCGAAGGGTTGGTCGAAGCCGACCGCAGGCGATGGGTGCAACAGGCTCATCAGGCAAAGATTCCGAGGGGATGGTGGGCACGCGCCGTCGCCACCAGTTGGGCGGCGCAGGCCAGGGCCAGCAGCCAGCAGACCGCCTTGGCGGCTCGGCCTTGCGCGCGGCGCAGGGCCAGGCTGCCGAGCAGGATGTAGGCCATCAGCCAGCCGAATTTGGCGAACAGCCAGGGCATGGGCGCCCAGGCGAGCAGCGCCCACAGGCCAAGGCCGGCCGCCAGCAGCAGGCTGTCGACCAGCACGACGGCGCGGCGCAAACCCGGGTGCATCGGCCAGCCGGCGCCGCCGAGCACGCCCAGGCCGCGGGCGGTGAAGCCCAGCAGGCTGAGCGCCACCAGGCCGACATGGGCCTGCTTGAGCAGGACATAGCTTTCCATCGCCGCCGCAGCATGCCGCAAGCCGAGGCGATTGGCGCTGCGCCAGGTCAAAGCCGACCGTCAGGGTGCGCCCCGCTGCTGCGCTGGGTGCATCAGCAACTGGAAAAAGCTTCGTTGGCTTGTGCGCCCGGCGCGCCGAGCATGCAAGCCTCCCAACCCGATCGCCATAACCATGTCATTCCCGTCCCTCGCTCGCCGCACCCTGCTCGCCCTCCTTTCGACCACCGCCCTGGCCGCTTCGGCCTGGGCCAAGGACATCGCCCTGCTCAACGTCAGCTACGACCCGACCCGCGAGCTGTATGTCGACTTCAACAAGGCCTTCGCCGCGCACTGGCAGAAGAAGACCGGCGACCGCGTCACCGTCAAGCAAAGCCATGGCGGCTCGGGCAAGCAGGCGCGTTCGGTGATCGACGGCCTGGACGCCGACGTCGTCACCCTGGCGCTGGCCTATGACGTCGACGAGTTGCACAGCAAGGCCAAGCTGATCCCCGCCGACTGGCAAAAGCGCCTGCCCCACAACGCCAGCCCCTACACCTCGACCATCGTGTTCCTGGTGCGCAAGGGCAATCCCAAGGGCATCAAGGACTGGGATGACCTGGTCAAGCCCGGTGTCGCGGTGATCACGCCCAACCCCAAGACCAGCGGCGGCGCGCGCTGGAACTACCTGGCGGCCTGGGGCTATGCCTTGAAGAAGAACGGCGGCGACCAGGCCAAGGCCGAGAAGTTCGTCGCTGACCTCTACAAGAACGTGCCGGTGCTGGACAGCGGCGCCCGCGGCTCGCTGACCACCTTCACCGAGCGCGGCGTCGGCGACGTCTTCCTGTCCTGGGAGAACGAGGCCTTCCTGGCCGTCAAGGAACTCGGTCCGGACAAGTTCGACATTGTCGTGCCTTCCTTGAGCATCCTGGCCGAGCCGCCGGTGGCCGTGGTCGACAAGAACGTCGACCGCAAGGGCACGCGCGCCGTCGCCCAGGCTTACCTCGAGTACCTGTACACGCCCGAGGGCCAGGAACTGGCCGCCCAGCACTACTACCGCCCCCGCGATCAGAAGGTCGCTGCCAAGCACGCCAAGACCTTCAACCTGAAGGTCAATCTGTTCACCATCGACGAGGTCTTCGGCGGCTGGACCAAAGCCCAGAAGGAGCACTTCAACGACGGTGGGCTGTACGATAAGATCATCGCCGCGCGCCGCTGAGCCATGCTGTTCTCGCGGACCCTGCTGAAGCGGCATTCGGTGCTGCCGGGTTTTGACCTGGCGCTCGGCCTGTCGATCTTCTACCTGAGCCTGATCGTGCTGGTGCCGCTGTCGGCGGCCTTTCTGAAGACCTTCACGCTGACCTGGCCGCAGTTCGTCGACGCGGTCAGCACGCCGCGCGTGCTGGCCTCCTACCGACTGAGCTTCGGCGCCTCCTTCCTGGCGGCACTGCTCAATGTGGTCTTCGGCCTGATCGTCGCCTGGGTGCTGGTGCGCTACACCTTCCCGTTCAAGCGCCTGGTCGACGCGCTCGTCGACCTGCCCTTCGCGCTGCCCACCGCGGTGGCCGGCATCGCGCTGACCGCGATCTGGGCGCAGAACGGCCTGCTCGGCCAGTACCTGCCCTTCAAGGTCAGCTTCACGCCGGTGGGCGTCTGGGTGGCCCTGGTCTTCATCGGCCTGCCCTTCGTGGTGCGCACGGTGCAGCCGGTGCTCGAGGACCTGAACCGCGAGTTGGAAGAAGCCGCGGCGACGCTGGGAGCGAACCGCTGGCAGACCGTGCGCCTGGTCGTCATGCCGATCATCCTGCCCGCCCTTCTCACCGGCTTTGCGCTGGCCTTTGCACGGGCCCTGGGTGAGTACGGCTCGGTGATCTTCATCGCCGGCAACATGCCGATGATCAGCGAGATCACGCCGCTGCTCATCATCACCAAGCTGGAGCAGTACGACTACGCCGGCGCCACCGCCATCGCCGTGGTCATGCTGATCACCAGCTTCGTCATGTTGCTGACGATCAATCTGCTGCAGGCCTGGGCGCGCCGCCGCCAGGGAGGCATCGCATGAGCGATACCCGAGCCTACCGTCCGCCGTTTGCCGAGGCCGAGCCTGTGTCGCCATCCACCCCGACCCGCCGGGGTCCGATCCTGCTGCGCGAAGCCACCACCGAAGCGCCCTGGGTGCGCCGACTGCTGATCGGCCTGGCGCTGGCCTTCATGACCCTGTTCCTCTTCGTGCCGCTGGCCACGGTGTTCTACGAGGCGCTGAAGAAAGGCTGGGACGTCTATGTCGCGGCCCTGGTCGACCCGGATGCGCTGTCGGCCATCAAGCTCACCCTGCTGGCCGCGGCCATCAGCGTGCCGCTGAATCTGGTGTTCGGCATCGCCGCTGCGTGGTCGATCGCGAAGTTCGAGTTCCGCGGCAAGAACATCCTGCTCACGCTCATCGACCTGCCCTTCTCGGTCAGCCCGGTGATCGCCGGCCTGATCTATGTGCTGGTCTTCGGCCTGCAAGGCTGGTTCGGCGAATGGCTGCGCGATCACGATCTGAAGGTGATCTTCGCGCTGCCCGGCATCGTGCTGGCCACGGTCTTCGTCACCTTCCCCTTCGTCGCCCGCGAGCTGATCCCCTTGATGCAGGCTCAAGGAACAGAGCAGGAGGAAGCGGCCCGCGTACTCGGCGCCAGCGGCTGGCAGATCTTCCGCCGCGTCACCCTGCCCAACGTCAAGTGGGCGCTGCTTTACGGCGTGATCCTCTGCAATGCGCGGGCGATGGGCGAGTTCGGCGCGGTGTCCGTGGTCAGCGGCCATATCCGCGGCCAGACCAACACCATGCCGCTGCATATCGAGATTGTTTACAACGAGTACCAGTTCGCCGCGGCCTTTGCGGTGGCTTCGCTGCTCGCCGGCCTGGCGCTGGTGACCCTGGTGGCCAAGTACCTGGTCGAACAGCGTGTGAAGCGCGAATTGAAGGCAAGTCATGAGTATTGAAGTCCGCAATCTGCAGAAGGCCTTCGGCAAGACCGTCGTCTGCGACAACTTGAACCTGGACATTCCCTCGGGCGAGCTGGTCGCGCTGCTCGGGCCCTCGGGCTCGGGCAAGACCACGCTGCTGCGCATCCTGGCCGGCTTGGAAGTGCCGGACGCCGGTTCGGTGCACTTCCACGGCGAGGAGACCACGGACACCGACGTGCGCGAGCGCAATGTCGGCTTCGTGTTCCAGCACTATGCGCTGTTCAGCCATATGTCGATCTTCGACAACGTCGCCTTCGGCCTGCGCGTCAAGCCCAAGAAGCAGCGACCCAGCGAGGCGGAGATCAAGGAGAAGGTCTTCAAGCTTCTGAAGCTCGTGCAGCTCGATTGGCTGGCCGATCGATTCCCACATCAGCTGTCCGGCGGGCAGCGCCAGCGCATCGCGCTGGCCCGTGCGCTGGCCGTCGAACCCAAGGTGCTGCTGCTCGACGAGCCCTTTGGCGCGCTCGACGCCAAGGTGCGCAAGGAGCTGCGCCGCTGGCTGCGCCGCCTGCACGACGAGGTTCATGTCACCTCAGTCTTCGTCACCCATGACCAGGAAGAAGCGATGGAAGTCGCCGACCGCATCGTGGTGATGAACGAGGGCCGCATCGAGCAGGTCGGCACGCCAGATCAGGTGTATGACCACCCGGCCACCCCCTTCGTGCTGCAGTTCCTCGGCGACGTGAACCTGTTCCATGGTCGCCAGGCCCATGCACCGGGCGGCAGCGCCGGCGAGACCGATACCGTCTACGTGCGCCCCCATGAACTGGAAATCGTCGGCGACGCGGTTGAAGGCGCCTGGCCCGCCACGCTGTCCCAGGTGCTGACGGTGGGCGCGCAGACGCGCATCGAGTTCCAGCGCGACGGCGGCGACGGTTTCCTCGACGTCGAGTTGCCGCGCAGCGAGTACACGCAACTGCGCGAGCGCCTGCAACTGGCGCGCGGCAGCCGCGTCTGGCTGAAGGCGCGGCGCATCACCCGCTTCGAGAGCGGCAGCGCCGCATGACGACAGACAGGGCCCCATCGGGGCCCTGTCGTCATTCGCCGAGAAATCCGCTCAGGGCTCGATCAAGGTCCCGGCTGGCGCCGCCAACGCCCGTTCGATCAGCGCTGGCGTCAGCGTCGGCGCGAAGGTCTGGATGAAGGCGTGCACATAGCTGCGCTGGAAGCTGCCGCGCTTGAGCGCGACGCGCGTGGTGTTGAGCGCGAACAGATGGCGGGCATCGAGGGCGACCAGGTGGTCGTCGCGCTGCTCGTCAAAGGCCACCGAGGCAATGATGCCGACGCCGATGCCCAGCTCCACATAGGTCTTGATGACGTCGGCATCCATCGCCGCCAGCACCACGTCGACCTCCAGACCGGCCTTGGCGAAGGCCTCATCGATATGTCGCCGGCCGGTGTAGCCGGGTTCGTAGGTGACGAGGGGGAATTGCGCCAGTCGCTCCAAAGTCAGCGCCTGGCCATCGGCCAGCGCATGGCCGCGCGGCACGACGACCACATGCGACCAGCGGTAGCAAGGCAGGGTGACCAGCTCCGGGTACTCGGCCAAGGCCTCGGTGGCGATGCCGAGGTCGGCTGCACCGCTGATCACCAGCTCGGCGATCTGCCGCGGCGAGCCCTGCTGCAGATGCAGGCTGACCCCCGGATGGCTGTCGCGGAAATCACGCACCGCGCCTGGCAGCGCGTAGCGCGCCTGGGTGTGCGTGGCCGCGACGGTGAGCAGGCCGCGGTCGGCGGCGGCGTAATCGGCGGCCACGCGCCTGAGGTTCTCGGCGTCCTGCAGCAGGCGCTCGATCAAGGGCAAGGCCTGCTCCCCCGTTGGCGTCAGGCCCAGGAAGCGGCGGCCGGCGCGCACGAAGAGCTCGGCGCCCAGCTCCTCCTCCAGCTCCTTGATTTGCCGGCTCACGCCCGGTTGCGAGGTGTGCAGCGCGTCGGCGACCAGGGTCAGGTTGAAGCCCTGGCGCACGGTCTCGCGAACCGAACGCAGTTGCTGGAAATTCATGGCGCGCCGATCGCTCGGGTGAGAAAAGGCGCGCAGTGTGAGCTGCCTGCCTGATGCAGGCAAGGAATCAAAAGTCAGTTGCTTATGCGTTGTTCACTTCAGCACAAAGCGCACCGCCGCCGGCTTGCGACCGGCCAGCTGCACGCTGGCCACCAGCTTGCTGCCGGGTGCCAGCGTGAACGGGCCCTCGGCCTCCAGGCGGTCGTCGCCGGCCGGCTTGAGCAGCGCCTCGGACTTGGTCTTGCCGCTGAGCAGCGTGAGCTTGCCGCTGGCGCCCGCGGTGCTGGCCTTTTTGCCGTGGTCGCGCACATGGATGACGATGCGCTCCGGCCTGGCCACCAGCTCCCAGTCCAGATGAGCGGCCTCGACGACGATGCCGCCGTGCTGCGGCTGGTGGTCGTGCTCGCCGGCGGCCCAGGCGGGCAGCGCCAGCGACAGCAACAAGGTGGCGGCAAGATGGATGCGTTTCATGGGGTTCTCCTGGGGCGTCAATAGACCTGGCCGCCGGCCTCGTCGGCCAGGCGTTCGATAGGGGCGCGCCCGTAGCGCCAGACCATCGCAGGGGTGAGGAAACTGTCGAGCAGGGTGGCGCTGATCAAGCCGCCGAAGATCACCACCGCCACTGGGTGGAGCAGTTCGGTGCCGGGCTGACCGGCCTCGAGCAGCAGCGGCGCCAGCGCGAGGGCCGCGACCAGCGCGGTCATCAGCACCGGGCTCAGGCGCTCCAGCGAACCGCGGGTCAGCATCGCCACATCAAAACGCTCGCCCTCGAAGGCGCAGAGATTGATGTAATGGCTGATCTTCAGGATGCCGTTGCGGATGCTGATGCCGGCCAGGGTGATGAAGCCGATCAAGGCTGCCACCGACAGCGGCTGGCCGCTGAGCTTCAGGCCGATCACCGCGCCGACCAGGGCCAGCGGGATGTTCGCCATGATCATCAGCGTCAGCAGGCCGCTGCGGTAGCGGCTGTAAAGCACGCCGAAGACCAGGGCGGCGGAGATCAGACTTAAGGCCGCGATCAACCGGCTGCTCTGTTCCTGCGCCTCGAACTGCCCGCCGAGCTCGACGAACATGCCTTCGGGCAGCGGGTGCTGGGCGACCACGGCGCGGATGTCGGCGACCAGCTCGGACAGCGGCCGCTGCGCGGCGTTCGCCGCGATCACGATGCGCCGGCGCCCGTCGTCGCGACTGATCTGGTTGGGCCCGTCGCCCTCCTCGATCTGCGCCAGCCTGGCCAGGGGCACGGGGCCGGCGGGGGTGGCGATCAGCAGCTGCGGCAGCGCCTTCAACGAGCGGGCCGGGTCGCCCAGGCGCAGCACCAGGTCGAAGCGGCGATGGCCCTCGACCAGCTGGGTGATGCGCTCGCCATCGACCAGCTGCTGCAGCTCGGTGAGCAAGCGACCCGGTGGCAGCCCGTAGGCGCGCGCGGCGTCGTGGTCGACGCGGATCTGGATCTGCGGCGTGAGCACCTGCTTCTCGAGCTCCAGGTCGGCGATGCCGGGGATGCCGGCAAGCCGCGCGCGGAGCAGCTCGGCCTGGCCGCGCAGGCTGTCCAGGTCCTCGCCGAAGATCTTGATGGCGATCGCCGATCTCACGCCCGACAGCATGTGATCGATGCGATGGCTGATCGGCTGCCCGAGGCCGATCGCCGCCGGGATATGCACCAGCTGCCGGCGGATGTCGGCGTACACCGCCTCCAGCGGGCGCTTGCTGTCACGCAGCGCGATGTCGAGCTCCGACACATGCACGCCCTCGGCATGCTCGTCCATCTCGGCGCGGCCCGAGCGGCGGCCGACGTAAACGACCTCGGGCACATCCTTCAACAAGACCTCGGCCTGCCGCGCCACGCGCACCGACTCGGCCAGCGTGGTGCCCGGGTTCAGGCGCAGGCCGATCAGCACCGAGCCCTCGTTGAAGGGCGGCAGAAAGCTCGTCGGGAAGAAGGGCAGCAGGGCCAGCGCCGCCGCCACCGCCAGCGCACCGGCCCCCAGCACGGCGCGGGTGTGCGCGAAGACCCAGGCCAAACCCCGCGCATAGCGCGCCTTCAACCAGACCAGCAACTGGGGATCGCCATGTTCCAGGCTCTTGAGCTGCGGCAGCAGGTAGTAGGCCATCACCGGGGTCAGCGTGATCGACACCAGCATCGACGCCGCGATGGACGTGATGTAGGCGATGCCCAGCGGGATGAAGAGCCGGCCCTCGATGCCCGGCAACACGAAGAGCGGCACGAAGACCAGCACGATGATCAGCGTGGCGACGACGATCGCACTGCGCACCTCCAGCGTGGCCTTGGCGATCAGCTCGATCGGCCCCAGGCGCTGCACCTGCTGGCGGTTCAGCTTCAGCCGGCGCAGCACGTTCTCCACGCCGACCACCGCATCGTCGACCAGCTCGCCGATGGCGATGGCCAGGCCGCCCAGGGTCATGGTGTTGATGCTCAGGTCGAAGTAGCGGAACACCAGCACGGTGATCAGGATGGACGCGGGAATCGCGGCCAGCGAGATCAGCGTGGTGCGCCAATTGGCCAGGAACAGATAGAGCACCACGGCGACGATGGCCGCCGCCGTCATCAGCTTGCCCTGCAGATTGCCGATGCTGGCCTCGATGAAGCTGGCCTGGCGGAAGGTCACGCGCGGCGCCTCCATGCCGGCCGGCAGGGCCGGCTTGAGCGCCTCGAGCGCCGTCTCGATGGCGCGCGTCAGCGCCACGGTGTCGGCCTGGGGCTGCTTCTGCACGCCGAGGATGACGGCCGGCTGGCCGTTGAAGCCGGCATCGCCGCGCTTGATGGCTGGCGCATAGCTGACCTTGGCGACCTGGCTGAGCAGGATGGACTGACCGCCCTGCTCAGCCCTCACCCAGGCGACCGGCAGCTGCTGCAAATCCTCCAGCCGGCTCGTGCGGCCCAGGTTGCGGATCAGGTACTCGCGGGCGTTCAGCTCCAGGAAGCCGCCGCTGCTGTTACCGGCATGGCCTTGCAGCGCGCTGCGCAGCTGCTCGAGGCTGACGCCGAGCTGGGCCATGCGCGCGCTGTCCGGCTGCACCTGGACCTGCCGGACCTCGCCGCCGATCGGCACCACCTGGGCCACGCCGGGGATCGCCAGCAGTCGCGGGCGCAGCACGAAGTCGGCGAACTCGCGCGTCGCCATCGCGCTGATCCGGCTCTCGTCGATCGGCATGGCGATCAGCATGACCTCGCCCATGATGGAGCTGATCGGCCCCATCGCCGCGTGCTGCACGCCGGCCGGCAGCTCGTCGCGGGCGCTGCTGAAGCGCTCGCTCACGATCTGTCGTGCGCGGTAGATGTCGGTGCCCCAATCGAAGGTCACGTAGACAAAGGCCAGGCCGACCGAGGACACCGAGCGCACCGCGCTGACGCCGGGCAGCCCGCTCATCGCCTGCTCCAGCGGGATGGTGACGAGCTGCTCGACCTCCTCCGGCGCCATGCCGCCGGCTTCCACCTGCAGCGTCACCTGCGGTCGGTCCAGGCTGGGGAACACATCGACCGGCGTACGCGTCAGGCTGAGCGCACCGAGCGCCATCATCGCGATGGCGACTGCCAGCACCATCAGGCGGTTGCGCAGGCTGCTATGAACCAGGAAATCGAACATGGCTTAGGGACTCGCTGATCAAGTCCCCGCAAACGGCATGAGCGCTGCGGGCTCTAGATGTG
>VFQU01000337.1_pt1 | contig 44538 bp, 36 predicted proteins | sample 3512311 | NCBI WGS metagenome assembly VFQU01 (sample SAMN10412377, study PRJNA504923) | tailings metagenome | isolation source: Relicate 3 Philex TSF3 active mining site | place: Philippines: Tuba, Benguet | collected 2017-08-29 | reverse complement strand
CGCCCCTCCCGCACCACGTACGATTGCCGCCGGTGTTCCACCCAATCGGCCGGCGCAATTACGCTTTCCGAAAAGCGGTCAAAGTAATCATAGTGCGAGAAGTGTATGTGCCCCCCGATGTCCCATGTGAACCCCGCCGTATCGCGGAATGAACTCGCGAGGCCGCCCGCCTGGGGCGAAGCTTCAATCAGCGTCCAATCCGTGTGCCCCAGTTCCGCCAGCCGCCACGCTGCTCCCAATCCAGTCGGGCCCGCCCCCAGAATCACGATCTTCATGCGGGCAGCCTTCGCAAATCAGCCATCAACTTCCAGCCCAGCTTCAGAATGCTCCCGAGATGGATGCTATTCATGCCGCCAGCCCTGGCCCGAAAATGAATTGGGATGAATCGCCAGCGATAGTCCCCACGCTTCAGCGCAATGCTCAAGGCAATGTTCTGCAAACCAAAGTCGCGGGGAATCTTCACCATCGCCGCGGCCAGCACCACCCCCCGCATCAGCCGGTAGGGCACATTCAGGTCCACCATTCTTACCCCACTCACCCACCCCACACACACTGCGCAAGCCCGCGAAATCAGACTTCGTTGCCACCCGTCATCACGCCTGTGCCGCTCGCCGAACACACAATCCACCGCTTCTTTCCCAGCCCAGAACTCTCGCAGATACGCTGCATCGCACTGGCCGTCGGAATCCACCTGCAACACCCACTCCGCCCCCTGCTCCAGCGCCGCCTCATAGCCGCGCCGGCAGGCAGCCCCGTGTCCGGCATTTTGCTGATGAATCACTCGCACCCGCTCAGCGTTCTGCCTGACGACCTCTTCCAGCACCGCCCCGCTCTTGTCCCGTGAGCCATCATTCACAAACCAGAGCCGGTAGCGGATCTCCAGCCTCTCCAGTGCCGCCAGCCATTCGGCGACAAATCCAGGCAGGTTCTCCGCTTCGTTGTAAACGGGTACGACTACGCCCAGTTGGATCACTTCCTGCTCCATCCGCCCTTCACTCTATGCTGACTAGCGTCACTTTATTGCTGTATTCTAAGCGCAATAGTGTTTGCTCAGCGTACTGTTCTGGTTGGCTTACTCTTGGCATGTTCTCAGCTCGAGGCCCTCACCCTTCAGGAAGCTCTCACCGAAGCCTTGGCCAATCATCCCCTCCTTGCTGTGCAGGCCAATCGCGTCGAGTCCGCCGCTGGCCGTCGGCTACAGGCAGGTCTGCGGCCCAACCCTCTCTTCGTCTACCAGACCGAAGACTTCCGCGCCTGGCAATCTCCCGGCCATCGCTTCTGGCAGGATGCCGACCACTTCCTCTACCTTCAGCAAACCTTTGAAACCGCCGCCAAGCGGGCCCGCCGTGTCGATGTGGCGCTGGCCAACGAAAAGCGCGCCGAAATCGAGCTCCTCCAGCAGAAACAGACCATTGCCGCGCGGGTCCGCGCCGCCTTCTGGGATGCCGCCGTGGCGGCCGCGCGCGAGCAGCTCTATCGCGATTCCCTTGCCCAACTCGACACCATCGTCACCTACCATCGCGACCAGGTACGCGAAGGCGCCATGGCCGAGGCTGACCTCCTGCGGGTGGAACTCGAAGAACAGAAACTGCAACTTCTGTTGCAAACCGCCACCCTTGATGCGCAGCGCCAAGCCATCCGCCTCCAGCGCGAAATGGGCCGCGCCTCGTTCGAGCCTCTCCGCATTGAGGCCAGTCTCGAAAGTCCTGCCCCCTCTCTTCCCGATACCAGCTTCGGTTTCGTGCAGTCCCACCGGGCTGAGGCCCAACTGGCCCAGCAACTCATTCAACTGGCCGGCGCACAGCTCCAGCTCGAAACTGCCCTTGCCACCCCCAACGTCGACGGCGTGGCTGGTTACAAGCGCTCCCGGAACTTCGACTCCATCATTTGGGGCGTTCAAGCCCCTCTCCCCATCAACAATCGCAACCAGGGCAACATCGCCAGCGCCGCGGCCGAGCAGCGCCTCGCCCGCAATGCCCAGGGCAGCACTCTGGCCCTGCTCAACGCGGAACTCGCCGCCGCCATCCAGGAAGTCGAAATGCGCCGCCAGCAACTCGGCTCCACCGCTCAGCCCTTGCGTGATCGTGCCGTCCAGCTCTCCGATCTCGCTCGCGCTGCCTACCGCCTGGGGGGCGCTGACCTTTTGCGTCTCCTCGATGCCCAGCGCAACCTCCTCGAAAGCCAGCAAACCTGGCTCGACGCCCTCGCGGGCCTGCGTCAGGCGGAAGCCAACCTCGAATCTGTTCTCGGTATTCTTCCATGAAACATTTCTGGCCTCTTTTGTTTTTGCCCTTCCTGGCCTGTCAGTCCCCGCCCGCGGCCCAGGCCCCCTCCCCCAAGACCGAAAAGCTCGCGCTTGCGCCGGAATCTCTGCGTCACGCCAACATCGCCGTGGAGTCTGCCCGCCTCGAATCTCTGGGCGGTTCCATCGAAGCCCCCGGCAAGCTCACCTGGAATGAAGACCGCACGGCCCACATTGGGGTGGTGGCCACCGGAAAAGTCATTCACGTCTACGCCCGTGTCGGCGATACCGTGAAAGACCAGCAGCTTCTCGCCCGCATGCACACTCATGACGTGCATGACACCAAGGCCCTGCTCCGCCAGGCCCGCGCCGAGCGGGATCGCGCCACCAGCGCCCTCGAACAGGCCCGTCGCACCGAAGCCCGTATGAAACGCTTGCTGGAACTCAAGGCCATCTCCGAGGCGCAGTACGAACAGGCCGTCCTGGAACGCAAGACTGCTGAGAGCTTGCTTCGTGTTGCTCTCGCTGGCGTGGACAAGGAAGTGCAGCACCTGACCGAGTTCCTGGAAATCCCCGCCGACGACGAGGATGCCTCACCCGACAAGCATAACGAGGAGGACGAATTGGTGCCGGTGAAGTCAACACTGGCTGGCATCGTCGTTGAGCGTAAGATCACTGCCGGCACCGTCGTTTCGATTGGCCAGGAGGCCTTTATTGTCGCCGACCCATCCTCTTTGTGGTGCATCGCCAACTTCCCCGAGAACGCGCTGCCATATCTCCGGACAGGGATGTCTGTAGAGGTGGAGGTCCGCGCTTTTCCAGGCCGCCGCTTCCCGGCCCGCATCCTGCGTCTGGGCGAGTCCATTGACCCGGCAACCCGCACTCTCCAGGTGCGGGCCGAACTTCCCTCACAGGGCTTGCTCAAACCCGAGATGCTCGCCGCTATCCGCATCAACTTGCCTGCCACTACTTCTCTGGTGGTCCCCGAAGCGGCGCTCCACGATCTCAATGGCAAGACTGTCGTCTTTGTCGAAGCCTCGCCCGGAAACTTTCGGCCGCGCGAAGTGCAAGCCGTGGTGCGTGACGGCTGGGCCCATATCTCAAGCGGTCTCGCCCCAGGCGACCGCGTGGCCACTACGGGTTCCTATTTCCTCAAGAGCGAATTGCTGAAGGCTGAGGGGCAATAGCCGGTGCTGAACTCCCTCGTACGCGCCGCTCTCAGCGAGCGCTGGCTCATTCTTGTCCTGATCGTCATGGTCCTCGGCGCGGGTCTCTATACCGCTGCCAACCTGCAGATTGACGCCTTCCCTGATCTCACCAACAACCAGATCACCATCATCTCCGAATGTGGTCCCATGGCCCCCGATGAGGTCGAACGCCTCGTCACCTACCCCATTGAGACTTCCCTTCTGGGCCTGCCTCGCATGACTCAGTTGCGGTCCATATCGAAGCTCGGCCTCTCGCTCATCACCGTCGTCATGGACGATTCCGTAGACCGCTACTTCGCCCGTCAGCTCATCAATGAACGTCTGCGCGAAGTTGGTCCCCGCCTCCCCACCGGCATCGAACCCGTGTTGGGGCCCGTCGCCACGGCTTTCGGGGAAATCTATCAATACACCATCGAGGGCGGCGATCTCTCGCTCCTCGATCGCAAGAATCTTCAGGACTGGGTCATCCGCCCCCAGTTACGCACTGTTCCGTGTGTGAATGAAGTCAACTCCTGGGGTGGCTGCTCCCAGCAGATCACCGTCGAGGTCGATCCCAAATCCCTCCTGCGCTACGGCCTGCATCTCAGCGACCTGCGCGACCGTCTGGCCGCCAGCAATCAGAACTTCGGCGGCGGTTTTCTCGATCAGCGGCAGGAGCAGTTCAATCTTCTCGGCCTCGGCCGCTTCCTCACCCCCGCCGATCTCGAACTCGTGGTGCTCCGCTCATCCGGCGGTGTGCCGCTCAAGGTCCGCGATGTCGCCGGCGTCCGCGTCGAAGGGGCGCCTCGCCAGGGCGCCATCCTCCGCGACACCATTGAAACCGTTTGCGGCATGGCCATCATGCTGCGCGGCGAAAACTCCAGCCGCACCATTGAACTCGTCAAAGAACGTCTTGCCGGCTTGCGCCTCCCCGAAGGGGTCCGTCTTGTCCCCTTCTATGATCAGAGCGAAGTCATCGACATCACCCTCAAGACCGTCCGCAAGAATCTTCTCGAAGCCGGTCTGCTCGTCTCCCTGGTGCTCTTGCTCTTCCTCGGCGAATGGCGCGCCGCTCTGGTGGTTGCCCTCGTGATTCCTTTCTCGCTCCTCTTTGGCTTCATGGGCATGGCGCTCTTCGGCGTTAGTGCCAACCTGATGAGCCTCGGCGCCATCGACTTCGGCATGATCGTTGACGGAGCCGTCGTGATGATGGAGAACATCATGCGCCGTCTCCACCTCGATGGCAAAACGCGTCCCCAGCGCGAAATCATTAGCCAGGCTTCCAGCGAAGTGGCCCGCCCCATTCTCTTCGGCGTGCTCATCATCATCGCTGTCTACTTGCCCATTCTCTTCCTCGAAGATCTCGAAGGCCGCATGTTCCGCCCCATGGCGATTACGGTCGTTTCCGCCTTGATCGGGTCGCTGTTGCTGGCCCTCTTTGCGGTTCCCGTTCTCGCCAGCCTTGCGCTCGCCAATCGCCACTCCCACAGCGAGCCTCAATGGTTCCTCCGCCTCGAGCGCGTCTACGAGCACGCACTGGCGCTCACCCTTCGCCATCGCCTTGCCACTGTTGGCCTCGCTCTGTTGGCCGTCCTCATCGCGTTCGGCAGCCTCACCGTCATCGGCACGGAGTTCATGCCCCGGCTCGACGAGGGCATGATCGTCATCCAGACCAAGAAACTCCCCGGCATCAACGTCGCCTCCTCAGTGGACGGCAGCCGCGAGGTGGAACGCATTCTGCTCACCTTCCCCGAGGTCGCCAGTGTCACCACCAAACTCGGCCGCCCCGATGTCGCCACCGAAGCCATGGGCGTCTACGAGGCGGACATCTACCTTTCGCTCAAGGAAGACGTCAAGTGGATGAGTCCAGAGATGAAAAACTCCCTGATCGAACGCATGAACACGGCCTTGTCCCGCATGCCCGGCATGGAATTCAACTTCACCATGCCGATGGCCATGCGCCTCGATGAAACCATCTCAGGCGTCAAGGCCGACGTTGCTCTCAAAATCTTTGGCGAGGACACCACCACGCTCGAATCCCTTGCCGCTTCTGCCGAACGCAGTCTGGCGGGGATTCCCGGTCTGGCTGACTTGCAAACCGAAGTCATCACCGGCGTGGGCGAAATCCGCATCACGCCCAACCGCTCCGCCCTGGCCCGCTACGGCCTCACCACCGAAGATCTGCAGATGGCCACTGACGCCGCAGCCGCAGGCGTTCCCGTCACCGAGTTCCTGGAAGGCCAGCGCCGCTACCCCGTTGTCTTGCGCTATCCAGCCGCGTACCGCGCCGGCAGTCAGCGCCTCGAAGGAATCACCCTCACCGCACCGGGCGGTGAGCAACTCCGGCTCAGCGAAATTGCCTCCGTCGCCCCCACCCGGGGCGCCGAGGTCATTCAACGCGAGAACGGCATGAAGCGCATCGTCGTCCAGTTCAACGTCCGCGGCCGCGATCTCGGCAGCGTCGTCGCCGAAGCCCAGCAGCGCCTCAATCAGTCCCTGAAACTCCCCGCCGGCTACTTCACCGATTGGGGCGGTCAATTCGAGAATCAGGCGCGCGCCACCGCCCGCCTCGCCATCGTCCTCCCCCTTTCTGTCCTCCTGATCATCACGCTCCTCTATGCCACCTTCCGCTCCCTCGGCCAGTCTTTCCTCATCCTCACCGGCATCCCCCTTTCCTCCATCGGCGGCATTGCCATGCTTTGGGCCCGCGACCTCAACCTCAACCTTTCCGCCTCCATCGGCTTCATCGCCCTCTTCGGTGTTGCCGTTCTCAATGGCATCGTCCTCGTGGCCACCATCAATCAGCTGGGTGACATTCAACGCGCCTGCGTCCAGCGCTTCCGTCCCGTCATGATGACCGCTCTCGTGGCCGCGCTGGGCTTTGTCCCCATGGCCTTTTCGAATACCCCGGGCTCCGAAGTGCAGCGGCCACTCGCCAGCGTCGTCGTGGGCGGAATTCTCAGCAATACCCTGCTCACCCTCTTCGTTCTGCCCGCGCTCTACCCCTGGTTCAGCGCTTCCCGAAAGTCTGACCAAACACCTTAAGCTGTACAGCCTCGCCCTTTTCGTTCAGCTCATAGCTCAACAGCACATCCGCCAGGCTCCCGTTGCCCTTCACCTTCCAGGTGTCGTAATGCCAGTGCTCCAGGTCCCCTTGAAATGCCGCCCATTCGGCCCGCAGCTTGCCCTCCTTCAGGCTCACCTTCACCTCTCCATAAGCCGGTTCTTGAAACGAACCCACATACCCGCTCAACTCCAGACTTGGCTTCGTTCCCATCTTCCGCACCGGCTGCTCCTGCCTGGCCTTGGCTTCGTTTGCCTTCACCACGCCCAGCATGTGCGCATTCCAATCCCGCGTCTTCGCGAGGCCGAGGTACTCGTCCAGCAGCGTATTGGTCAATGCCTCTGGCAGATTCGTCCCATTCTGATTGGCCAGCACCACAATGCCCAGTTTCTGCCGCGGCGCCATCGTCACCAGCGCCCGAAACCCGCTCAGCACTCCCGCATGCATCACCAGCATCTCGCCCCGGTAATGGTTGATCGCCCAACCCATCCCATACGTCGTCTGCGTAAACTCCGGCTGCAGTTCTTTGGTCGGTGACACCAGCCGGTTCACCATCTGCGGGCTGTGCGTCTCCCCAAGCTGCGCGGCGCTCACCAGCCTCCTGCCTTCCAGCTCACCCCCGTTCAATTGCATCCTCACCCACTGCGACAGGTCTTGCGCGCTCGACGCAATCGAACCCGCCCCGCCAATGTTGTCGTAGTTCCCCCACGGGTTCACCTTCGTCTTCACATGCGGCATGGCGCGGTTCTCCCGCTGCACCATCTCCGCGTATCGCGTGGCGCTGTCCCGCATGCCCAGCGGCGCAAAGATGCGCTGCTCAATCAGGGCGTCCCACCCCATCCCGCTGGCCTTACCCGCCACCTCACCCGCCGTCGTGAACATGATGTTCTGATACTGATACTTCTCCCGGAAGCTCGCCGCCGGCTTGGCGTAAGCCATCCGCCGGATCAGGTCCTCCCGCCCATAGCCCGTCCTCACCCACAACAGATCGTGCCGCGGCAGCCCTGTGCGATGCGTCACCAGATCTCTCACCGTCACCAGCGCATCGGCGTGCGGGTCCGCCAGCCGGAAGTAATCAAGATGCTTCCGTACCGGGTCATCCCAGCTCAGCTTCCCCTCATCCACCAGCATCGCCAGCGCCGTCGTCGTAAACGCCTTGCTGGTGGACGCAATCTGGAAGGTCGTCCGCGGCGTCACCGGTTCCGGCTTGCCCAACTCTCTCACTCCATGGCCGGCCAGATAGATCACCTTGTCGTCCTTCACCACCGCTACTGCCACCCCGGGCACCTCCCAGACGCGCCGCGCCTCTTCCGCATGCCGCGCAACGTCCACCTCTGCGCCCAGCAACAACAATCCCGCAACAATCAGGCTCACCATGGTTCTCCCTATGCTAGCTTGAAGAAAATCATGAGCGCGACCCGCGAAAAAGCCCAATTGATGTCAGCTTCGGAAATGGACCGCACCCTCGTCCGTCTGGCCCACGAGATTCTCGAAAAGTCTGACAACCCCTCCCAACTCGCCCTCATCGGCATTCGCCGCCGCGGCGTTCCCATTGCCCAGCGTCTGGCCCGCAAGATCTCCGACCTCGAAAAGATCGAAGTCCCCGTCGGCATCCTCGATATCAACCTCTACCGCGACGACCTCACCACCGTCGGCGCCAAGCCCGTCCTCAACGCCACCGAGATCCCCTTCGACATCAACGGCAAGGACATCATCCTCACCGACGACGTCCTCTACACCGGCCGCACCATCCGCGCCGCCCTCGACGCCCTCTTTGACCACGGCCGCCCCGCCCGTGTTCAATTGCTTTGCCTCATTGACCGTGGCCACCGCGAACTCCCCATTGAAGCCCGCTACGTGGGCCGCAAGGTGCCCACCACCGCCAACGAGATCATCGAAGTCAAACTCCAGGAAATCGACAACCTCGAAAAAGTCCTCCTCGTCGAAAAGGTTTAGCCCATGCAAAAAGGCCTCCTCGATATCGAGGCCCTCGACCGCGCCCAGATAGAAGCGCTGCTCGATCGGGCCCGCTACTTCCAACCACTGCAGCAAGCCCGCGAAAAGCGTCTGGACCTCCTGAACGGCCGCCTCGTGGTCAACCTCTTCTTTGAGTCCTCCACGCGCACCCGCATCAGCTTTGAGATCGCCGCCAAGCGCCTCGGCGCTGACGCCATCTCCATTTCTTCCCAGGGCTCCAGCGTGTCCAAGGGCGAAACCCTGCTCGACACCGTCAGCACCCTTTCCGCCATGCGCCCCGACGCCATCGTCATGCGCCACGCCGCCTCCGGCGCGCCCCATTTCCTGGCCCGCCACCTGCCCATCCCCATCATTAACGCCGGCGACGGCCAGCACGAACACCCCACCCAGGCCCTGCTCGACGCCCGCACCATTCTCGACAACCGCCCCACTCTCGAAGGCCTCCGCGTGGCCATCATCGGCGACATCCTGCATAGCCGCGTAGCCCGTTCCAACATCCATCTGCTTTCCAAGTTCGGCGCCGATATCGCCCTCTGCGGCCCTGCCCCCCTTGTGCCGCCTCAACTGGCCGGCCTCGCCCCTGGCGTTTCCATCACCCACGACATCAGCACGGCCCTCCGTGATGCCGACATCATCATGATGCTCCGCGTCCAGCTTGAACGGCAGAACGAAGCCAATTTCCCTCCCGGCGAATATTCCCGCTTCTACGGCCTCCGCGCCAGCCATCTGGCCCTGGCCAAGCCCGATGCCATCGTCATGCATCCCGGCCCCATGAATCGCGGCCGCGAAATCAGCACCGAGGTGGCCGACGGTTCCCGCTCCGTCATCCTCTCGCAGGTGGAAAACGGCATCGCTGTCCGCATGGCGGTTCTCGAAAAGGTGCTTCAGTAATGGGTAAACTGCTCATCCGCAATGGCCGCGTGATCGACCCGGCCAACCAGACCGACCGCGTCACCGACGTCCTGCTCGCCAGCGGCATCGTCCGTGCCGTCGGCGACAATCTGCCGGCCCGTGGCGCCGAAGAGTTCGATGCCACCGGTCTCATCGTGGCCCCCGGTTTCATTGACATGCACGTCCATCTGCGCGAGCCCGGCTTTGAAAGCTCGGAAACCATCGAGACCGGCGCCCGCTGTGCCGCCGTCGGCGGCTTCACCAGCGTGGCCTGCATGCCCAACACCAACCCGGTCAACGACACGGCCCACCTCACTCGCTACATCATCGAACGCGCTCGCGCCGTCACCAAAGTCAACGTCTTTCCCATCGGCGCCATTACCAAGGGCAGCGCCGGCGAAGAACTCGCTTCCATCGGCGCCATGAAGGATGCTGGCGTCGTGGCCATCTCCGATGATGGCCGCCCCGTCATGAACTCCCGCGTCATGCGCCGCGCCATGGAAATCGCCTCTTCCTTCGATGTCCTCGTCATTGACCATTGCGAAGACCTCAACCTCTCTGCCGGCGGCGACATGCACGAAGGCGCTGTCTCGCTTCGCTACGGCTTGCGCGGTATCCCCGCCTGCTCCGAAGACGTCATGGTCGCCCGCGACCTCCTGCTCGCTGAAGTCACCGGCGCCCGCTATCACGTCGCCCATCTCTCCACCCGCAACGCCGTCGCCATGGTGGCTGAGGCCAAACGCCGTGGCCTCCGCGTCTCCTGCGAAGTCAGTCCTCACCATTTCGCCATCCATGATGGCGAAATCATCCCCTACGATTCCAATTACAAGATGAAGCCGCCCATCCGCTGCCTCCACGATGTCGAGGCTATGGTGGAAGGCATTCGCTCTGGCGTCGTCGATGCCATCGCCACCGATCACGCCCCCCATAGCGTCACCGACAAGATGCAGGAATTCGAGCGCTGTCCCTTCGGCATCCTGGGGCTCGAAACCGCCATCGGCATCAGCCTCGAACGCCTCGTTCACCCCGGTCACATCAGTCTCCAACGCATGATCGAGCTCTTCACCACGGGCCCGGCCAACATTCTCAAGTTGAATCGCGGCGCCCTCACCCCCGGCTTGCCGGGGGACGTCACCATCCTCGATCCGGAATCCCGCTGGACTTACGAAGTCGAGCGCTCAGCCTCCAAGAGCCGCAACTCTCCCTTCGATGGCCACACCTTCCGTGGCCGCGCCGTTGCCACCATTGTCGGCGGCGAGATCATTTGGCAGGCTTGAGCGCCTGAATCCACGTCTCCAGCCACTGCTTGTAGGTTGGCAACAACTTGCCGTCCCGGCTCAGTAGCGCCCCGCGCAACATGGCATTCGTGCCGGCCGTCGTGGCTCGCGCGTAAGGCCCCGCCTTGACTACGCCTTCTCGCAGTGCTTCCGCAAAAAGCGCGGGCGGCAGGGCTTTGGCCACATTCAGCGCCTCTTCCGCATCCCGTATCGCACTCTCAATCGATTGCTGATACCGGTCCCGGGCGCTGTTGCCTGCCTCCCCGCAAGTGCTCCTGTCGCCGAAATACGCTCCCAGTACAATGCCTTCCACTCGCAGGGGGCTCACCAGCCCGCCGTCGAACATCGCATCCTCGGGCGTCAGACGCAGCCTTTGATCGGGCCTGCCCAGTGATTGATGCCGAAAGGTCCGGTCATAATACCGGCCGCCCGCGAAATGGAATCGCAGCACGCCCAGCAAGCTGAGCAAGCCCGATCCCGAAAGATCCCGAACCTCAATCGCCCCTCCTTTCATGCTCCGCTGGCCGGTCCAGACCTGACCCGAAACCGCAACTTTGCAGGCTGCTTTGGCCTCCGGCCGGATGGCCATGGGCGCTCGCGTCTCGTCCACCATGCGTGGACCAAATTGTAGAAGTGTGAGGAAGATGGGGACGATCATCATGGTTTAGGTTAAAAAGGGAGTATGAAGTTCCTGTTAAGCATGACCCTCGGCGCCGCTTTGCTGTTTCCGCAACAGAAAGCTCATGTGCACGGAGTGGCCGCACTGAGTCTGGCCATGGACGGGGCCAAAGGGGAACTCGAAATCGAGATCCCCGCCGACGGCGTGGTCGGCTTTGAGCGGGAGCCGCGCACCGCGGTGGAGAAGAAGGCCGTCGATAACGCCCTCCACTCCTTCCGCACCCGCATGAATGAACTGGTGGTGCTGCCCGCGGCCAGCGCTTGCAAGCTAACGCCCCGCGAGGTCGATGTCCATCGCGAAGGGCCCCAGCATGCGGAATTTCACGCCCATTACGACGTTTCCTGCGCCAAGCCGCTGGCCGGGGAAGTCCGCTTTGGTGTGACCAAAGTCTTCCCCCGTACCCGCGAAGTGAATGTCACCTTTGTCGACGGCGACAGGCAGCAGGGCGTGCGCATCAAGGCGGACGCGGGTTCACTCAAGCTCAATTAATCGGGCCCGGCTGCGGTGGCGGAAATGGATACACGTTCGGTGTCACGTTCACTTCCGTGGTGAACGTATGCGGGTGCTTGCCGCCTGAGTCGTAGATCAGTTCCACAAAGAAAGCGGTGAACCCACTGGCCGGTTTGGGCACTCGCGCCACATACTTTCCGTTCGTGAGATTCACCTTCTCGGCGCTCCACTTCACGCCCAGTTTGTTCGTCTCAGTTTGCCGGAAGTCCCTTGCGTTCGGGTTGGTCACCTTCCACAACTTCACTTCCTTCGGCGCTTGCGGAGCCTTCACTTCAATCGTTCCATTGCCCCTGTTCACTTTCCAGGCAAAGTTGGGCCTTGGCCGGTTCTCCGCAATACTCTCGACAAACGCCGCCAGACTCTGCGGCACGGTCGGGTCGCTGAGATTGTGCCGTGTGTTGGGCACATAGCGCAGGTGCTTTTCGCCCGGTAGCTTGTGGTAGTAGAACTGCGCGCTGTCCGGCAGAAAGAAGTCGTCGCCCGCCGAATTCATGATCAGCTTCGGCATCGTAAACCGGTCGCGATACTCGAACGGCTCCTCCACCTTCAGCAGCTTTTTGAACTCCGGCCGGTTCATCCAGCTCATGATGTTCATGTCGGTGTAGTCCTTGATTGCTGGCGACCAGAAGCCATAGGCACGCCAGTGATGAACGAAGCTCGGCTTCATGTTCAGCAGGTCAATCACGAGCGGGGCAATGGCCACTACGCGTTTGTCCGCCGCTGCGGTTAACCACGTCGTCCACCCCCGCTTGGAGCCTCCCGCCACGATGTAGCGGTCCACGTTCATCTCCCCGCCTTCCTTGGTCTTGAGAAATGCTGTTACCGTGTCCATCGCCCGCACGCCCGCTTTGGCCATGGGCAGATGCAGCGGCCAGCTCTCATCGCCGCCCCGTAGAAACTTGTCCCACGTGTACGCAATAATGCCGTCTTCAGTACGCGGCTTCCCCTCGCCATTGAAGACCAGCGGCTCACTTGGCACGGTGCGCAGTTCCGCGCAGATCACCCCGCTGTCCTTGGCCACGCTCAACATCAGTGGGTCCGGGTTCGGCTTCCGGCCGCTATTGTTGCCGCCCGCAATGAACAGCATCGCGATACCCGGCTTGGCGTTCGCCGGCTTGTACACCTGCACAAAGTGCTTCCACACCGGCTTGTCCACCTCGGCGGCGCTCCGCCAGGTCTGGCTGGTCATCTCCAGGGTGGAAACAGAAACGCCGCTGACAGTCGTGCTGCCGGCGGCGTTCCATTGGTAGCTGTTATCGGGCAGGCGGATGTAACGGTCCAGCGCCGTATCGGCCGCCTGCAGGGAAAAACAAAGAAGGACGCTATAAAGTAGCAGGGTTGGGCGCGTCCGGGTTGAGGCCCAGATCGCGGATAGCTTGAGCTGCTGCATGAGCATCCATTTTACCGTCCCGGGCCAGCCGTGACAGCGCCGCCGCCGCAATCGATTCCGCATCAATTTCAAAGAACCGCCGCAGATGCTCACGGTTCTCCGAACGGCCAAAACCATCCGTGCCCAGCGCCGTCAGGCGTCCGTTCAGCCACGGCGCCAACTGGTCGGCCAGCACCTTCATGTACTCGCTCGACGCGATGATGGGCCCTTCCGATCCATCCAGCACTTCCTGCACCAGCGGCCGCTTCGGCGCTTCATTCGGATGCAGCCGGTTCCAGCGTTCCACCTCAATGGCGTTGCGCCGCAGGTTCACATAGCTGGTGACGCTCCACACATCTGCCGCCACCTGGAACTTCTCCGCCAGAATCTGCTGCGCCCGCAGCGCTTCGTTCAGCATCGGCCCCGAGCCCCACAACTGCACCACTGCCGGTCCCACTTCGCTCTTCTTCAGCTTGTAGATGCCACGGCGGATGCCCGCCTCGAGATCCGGCACATCGGTCGGCGCCGGCGGCTGCGGATAGTTCTCGTTGTAGCAGGTGATGTAGTAGAAGATGTTCTCCCGTTCCTGGTACATGCGCCGGATGCCATCCTGCACGATCACCGCCAGTTCATAGGAATAGGCCGGGTCGTAGCACTGGCAGGTCGGCACCACGCTGAACAGCACATGCGTGTGTCCATCCTGGTGCTGCAATCCCTCGCCCAGCAGCGTCGTGCGGCCCGCCGTGCCGCCCATCATGAAGCCCTTGCCGCGGGAATCCGCGAAGGCCCACACCTGGTCGCCCACCCGCTGGAATCCGAACATCGAATAGTAGATGTAGAACGGAATCATCGGCGTGTTCAGGTTGGCATAAGCCGTACCCGCCGCTGTGAAGCTGGCCATCGAACCCGCTTCCGTGATCCCTTCCTGCAGAATCTGTCCGTCCTTGGATTCCTTGTAGTACAGGAACATGTCGCTGTCCACGGGCTTGTACAACTGGCCCTGGCTCGCGTAAATGCTGACTTGGCGGAACAGGCTCTCCATGCCGAAGGTGCGCGCTTCGTCCGGTACGATCGGCACCACATACTTGCTGATCGCCGCGTCCTTCAACAGATTGCGCAGCAATGCCACAAAGGCTGCCGTCGTCGAGGCCGGACGCCCGCCGCTGCCCGACATGCTTTCCCCGAAGGTCTCCATCGACGGCGCGGTGATGCTCCAGTCACCTTCGTTCCGCGCGGGAATCGGGCCGCCCATGGCTTCCCGGCGCTGCTGTATGTACTGCGCTTCCGGCGAGTTCGCCTCCGGCCGGTAAAAGCTCGCTGTCAGCGCCGCTTCCGCCGGAATCGGGATGCTGAACCGCTTGCGCACATACTCCAGTTCACTCTCGTTCAGCTTCTTCTGGTTATGCGCCACATTGCGGCCTTCACCGGCTTCGCCCAGACCGTAACCCTTGATGGTCTTCATCAGGATCACCGTCGGCCCGCCCCGGTGTTCATACGCACGCTTCATCGCGTTGAAAACCTTCACCGGATCATGGCCGCCGCGCTTCAGCCGCTGTATTTCGTCATCGCTCAGGTTGGCCACCAGTTCGGCCAGTTCCGGATACTTCCCGAAGAACTCCCGCCGCGTATACTCCGGCCCGCGCACCTTGAAGTTCTGGTATTCCCCGTCCACGCACTCGCTCATCCGCTTCAGCAGGATGCCCGTCTTGTCCTTGGCAAAAAGCGGATCCCAATTCGCACCCCACAGGCACTTGATCACGTTCCAACCCGCACCCCGGAACGCACTTTCCAGTTCCTGAATGATCGACCCGTTGCCCCGCACCGGTCCGTCCAGCCGCTGCAGATTGCAGTTGATGATGAAAATCAGATTGTCCAGCTTCTCGCGCGAAGCCAGCGTCAACGCCCCCAGGCTTTCCGGTTCGTCCGTTTCCCCGTCGCCGCCGATCATGATCACCTTGCGGTCCGTGGCGGGTATCAGGCCACGGTTTTCCATGTAACGCAGAAAGCGGGCATGGTAGATCGAATTGATCGGCCCCAGCCCCATCGATACCGTCGGGAACTGCCAGAAGTCCGGCATCAGCCATGGGTGCGGGTAGCTGGACAGCCCCGGATGATCCCGCAACTCATGCCGGAAGTTCATCAGGTGCTGCTCATTGAGTCGTCCTTCCATGTAGGCCCGCGCATAAACGCCTGGCGAGGCGTGTCCTTGGTAGTAGACGAAATCCCCCGGCTGCCGCGACCCATCCGCCGCTACAATCGATCCCCGGAAGAAGTGGTTGAAGCCCACTTCCGAAATCGTCGCCAGCGAAGCGAACGTGGAAATATGTCCGCCAATGTTGGCGTCATACTTGTTGGCCCGCGCCACCATCGCCATTGCGTTCCAGCGCACAAACGCCTTGATCCGCCGCTCCATTTCGAGATCCCCCGGATAGGGCACCTCTTCTGACACCGGAATCGTATTCACGTAGGGTGTATTTGTCTTCAGGTGGCCAGCTACGCCCAGTTGCGCCGCCTTGGCCATCACTGTTTCGAGCAGTTCGCTCGCCCGTTCCGGCCCTGCGGCCTCGACGACTTGTTCGAGGGCTTCGAGCCACTCAGACGTCTCCTGTGCGTTGACGTCAACGGAAATCTCTGGCTTTGTGGTAATCATTGCTGAGGGTTGTCTTAATCTTAATTTAGCCTGTTGGAGGTGTAGATGGGAACGCTTCGCCCCGCCCACCCATGGATTCTTTCGATGGTCCTCATGGCATCCGCCCTTTCCTTGGGCGCTCATGAGGAGACCGGCAACCGCGAGGAGTGGCAAATCTGGGCCCCCCGCCTCGAACAGCGCCCCGCTGGCATCAAATTGCCCGACGGCAGCCTCATCCTCACCGCCGCCGCTTCCCCGGCCGCCTTCGGCGGTTGGGTCAAGTCGGTCAAGGGTATCCAGCCCGGCCTTTGGTTCCGCTTTGAAGCTGAATATCAGGTTGAAGGTCTCACTCGTCCCCGCAATCAGGTCCTCGTCCGCCTCGAGTGGAAAAACGCCCGCTGGGAACGCGTTGGCGACACCGAATTCGCCTGGCGTGAGGAAGCCGCTGGCCCCTGGACCCGTGTCTGGGAAGAGGTCCAGGCGCCGCCCGGCGCTGTAAACGCCGAACTGCAATTGTGGCTTTACGACGCCGCCCTCGGCGCCGTCGTCTTTCGCAACCCGGCCGTCGAACTCGCCGAAGCCCCGGCTCCCCGCAAAGCCCGGCTCGCTGCCTTCCACTACCGCCCCCTCTCCACTGCCCCCGGCGCTGAGGCCAATGTCCGCGCTCTTGTCGATCAGGTGCGTACCCAACTGCGGCAGCCCCTCGACCTGCTCGTCTTCGGCGAAGGCGTCACCGTCGTCGGCAGCCCGCTCACCTACGCCGAAGTCGCTGAGCCCGCCAACGGCTACACGGCGCGTATCCTCGGCGAACTGGCCCGCGAAAAAAAGTCCTGGATCGTCGCCGGCATTTACGAACGCGAAGGCGACTTCATCTACAACACCGCCATCCTCCTCAACCGGGAAGGGAAGTTGGCGGGCAAATACCGCAAAGTCATGCTGCCCCGCGAAGAAATTGAGCGCGGCCTCCATCCCGGCAACCAGCTGCCCGTTTTCGACACCGACTTCGGCCGCCTCGGCATCCTCATCTGCTACGACGTCTTCTTTGCTGAGCCCTCCCGCCTCCTCGCCCAGCAGGGCGCCGAAGTTGTCGCCATGCCCATCTGGGGCGGCAACGAGTGGCTGGCCAAAGCGCGCAGCATCGAAAACCGCTTTCATCTCGTCGCCAGTGGCTACAATCACCCCACCTACATCCAGGACCCCAACGGCGAACATCTCTCCGCCGCCCCCACCAACGGCACCCTTGCCTATGCCGAAGTCGACTTAAGCCGGCCCCACCGCGAACAGTGGCTCGGCGATATGCGCGCCCGCCGTATGCGCGAAACCCGGACGGACTTACTGCCCCTCCAGCCCTGACTCATATTTCGTACTTGCTTTTCACCCCACCGGTAAAGCATACTGTTAAGTTTTCCGCTCTTGCGGATTACCTGACCCATGAAAGTTCGCGTTCTTTACCACGACCACTGCTTCGACGGGGCGGCCAGCGCGGCCTTCTTCAGCCGCTTTCTTAAGGACACCCGCCACCCCGATGCCGAATACCTCTACACCGGCATGGCTCACACCGCGGACCAGCTTTTCAGCGACAACCTCTTCGACGGCGACGTCAACGCCATCGTCGATTTCAAGTACTCGCCCCATCCCAACCTCACCTGGTGGTTTGATCATCACCAGAGCGCCTTCCTCTCCCAGACCGATCACGACCATTACCTCGCCACCCGGAATCCCCAGCACTTCCTCGATACCGGCTACCGTTCCTGCACCCAGTACATCTGCGACATCACCCGTGAACAATTCGGCTACCAGGCCCCCGATCTCGCCGAACTCGTCCGCTGGGCTGACATCATTGATGGCGCCCAGTACGCCACGCCCACCGACGCCGTGGAAATGGCGGCCGCCGCCACCAAACTCGTCCTCGTCATCGAGGCCAGCAAAGGCTCCGGGCTGGTGCAGTACATCATCAACGCTATGCAGACGCGCTCGCTCGAAGACATCATTGCCGATCCCCAGGTCGCGGCTGTCTTTGATCCCCTGTATGCCCGCCACCTGCGCAGCATCGACGTAATTCGGCAGCGCGCCATCACCCAGGACGGTGTCATTTCCTTCGACCTTGTCGGGGAAGACCTCGAAGGCTACAACAAGTTCGTCCCCTACTACATCTTCCCGGACTCCACCTACGTCGTCTCCGTCAGTGAGAGCACCTTCCGTACCAAGGTCAGCGTGGGATCGAGCCCCTGGGCCACCACCGTGGAGCACAATCTGGCCTCCATCTGCGAGCGCTACGGCGGCGGCGGCCATCCGCGCGTCGGCGCCATCAGCTTCCCCGTCGGCGCCATTGAACCGGCCCGCCAGGCCGCCGCCGAAATCGTCGCCGAACTCCGCGGCACTCCCCGCAACTAGCCCCGCGCGGCCGCCAAGATCCGCGCCGTCTGCGCTGGCAACCCCGAGGCGTGCTTCCGCCCCACCGCCAGTCCCCAGAATCCTGCCAGCCAGCCCCGTATCTCAATCCTTACTCGCACTGTCGTCTGCTCTCCGGCCAGCAGTTCATGCCGCGTCACCATTTCGGCTCCCCACAGCCGGCAGATGTCGGAATATCGTCCCGGCGCCGCGAACTCCCCAATCTCAAACTCCAACCAGGGTCCTCCCTTCGGTTTCAGCCGGAACTTCACCCCCGGTCCCGGCGGCCCCATCACTTCCAGCCGCTCAATGTTGTGGTCTACCGCGGGCCACCCCGCCACATTCGCCAGCACCGGCCAGATCTGCTCCGGACACAGGTCTGTCGTGGTTTCAAAACAATGTTGCCACATAATGGAGAAAGCTCTATGTCCAAGTATCTCGACAATCAAGATACTTGTCAATCGAGAAAACTATGGAATCACTCCTTGCCGCCGTCCGCCTCCTGTACTCCGCCCTCGAACGCTTTGCTCAGCACGTCGCCCCATCTCTCGCGGTGGATCGTTCCAGTCTGCGTGCCATCAACGCCCTCGGCCAGGGTCCCCTGAGCCCCACCGCCCTGGCGCACGAACTCGGCCTCACCTCGGGCTCCATAACGGCATTGCTCGACCGCCTCGAGTCCGCCGGCCACATCTCCCGTATCCCCTCATCGGGCGACCGCCGCCGTCGCGACGTGCAGCTTACCCCGGCCACCTACGCCCAAGCTTCTCAGCTCTACACGCAATTGGCCAAGGCTCTCACTGCGCAGTTTGCTGCCGCCCCCGTAGCCACCCGCCAACAGGCCCTCGCCGTAATGGACCGCCTTACGGCGGCCTTTAGTTCCCCATCATCTTCGCCATCCCCTGCATCAGCCGCAACACCGCCGGCCCCAGCGTCACCAGCAAAACACAAGGGAAGATCAGGAAGAAAACCGGAAACACCAGCTTGACGCTCGTCTTCCGCGCCGCCTCCTGCGCCATCTGTTTCCGCCGCAGCCGCGTGTACTGCGCATGATTCCGCAATGCGGGCCCCAGCGATGTCCCAAACCGGTCTCCATCCAGCAACAGATTCGTCAGCTTCTTCATTTCCGGTTCTGCTGTGCGCTGCGCCAGCCGCCCCAATACATCGCCCCGCGATTGGCCCGCCCGCGATTCCAGATGCGCCAGCGCCAGTTCCTCGCTTAATTCCGGATACACCCGCTTCAACTCTCTGCTTGTTTCCAGCAGCGCGCTGTCCAGCCCCTGGCCCGCTTCGAGGCCCAATACCAGCAGATCCAGCGCTGCTGGCAAACCCTGCCGCAACCGCTGCTTCCGACGGTTCTCCACTCCAGTCAACAACCGTTCCGGGATCAGATAACCTACTCCGCCTCCACAGAATGCGGCTACCAGACCGGTCATCAGATCGGCTTCCACCAAAGCGCCAAAGTAAAGCAACCCCAATGCGCCTGACAGCGCCGTCACCGCCTTCACGCCGAAAAATGCCTGTAGCGCATCGGGCGATCGGTATCCCGCCGCGATCAGCCGCCGCCGCACCGGATGATCCAGATCTTTGGCCGCTGGCAGAATGCTCCCAATCTTTTCGAGTGTCTCCCGGATCGGTCCATCTTCCTGGTTCAACTCCACCGATACTGGTGCCTTCGTCTCCGGTTCCCGCGGCGGTGGTTCTTTCAGAAACCACCATCCACCCGCCAGCACAGCCAGCAGCACGAACAGGAAACAGCCCCCCAGCAACAGCACTTCCATGCTCATATCCGGATGTCCAGAATCTTGCGCATCACCGCGTGTGCCGCCACCAGAAACACAACCGCCGCGGTAATCAGGTACTTGCCCACCGGATGATCCACCAGAATGTCCAGGTATCCGGGCGAAGTCCAGTTCAGCATCAGCGCGATGCCCACCGGCAAACAACTCAGAATCAACCCGGTCATGCGTCCGTGCGCACTGATCGCCCGAATCTCCCCTTCCAGCGCCGCCGACTCTCGCACTCCTTCCGAAATGCGTCCGAGGATTTCATGCAACTTGCCCCCGCTGCGGCTCTGCAGTCGCACCGCCGCCACAAACAGGCTCACACTCACCAGCGGCACCCGCTCGGCCAGATGATTCAGCGCTTGATCCCAGCTCCGCCCCAACCGCCACTCCTCCAGCACCTTGCGAAATTCTCCACTCACCGGCTGCGGCGACTCGTAGGCCACCATCTCCATCCCCGCCGCCAGCGCGTGCCCGGCCCGCATGGCGCGGCCCAGCGAATCCAGCGCATCAGCAAAATTCTCCTCAAAGGCCAGAAACCGCTTCTGCCGCTTGTGCCGCACATAGAAGAACGGCGCCGAAAGTGCCGCCCCTCCCCCCAGCACCACCGCAATCAGCGGCAACCATGCAATCCGGCTCAAGACCACCGCCGTCGATGCCCCCGCCAGCAGCATCATCGACGTGAAGCGCCCCACCGACCAACTCAGCCCCGCCTCGGCGATCAACTGCCGCAATTGCGGCACAAACTGGAAGCGCTCCAGCAATTCCGCCCAGAACGATATGCTGGAGACGTTCTCCGTCCGCAGCAACACCGGTTCGCCTTCGTTTCCTTCCCCTTCGGCCACGCTCACCCGCAACCACGCGCTGGCAAAATACAACCCCACCACCACGAACGCAAAGGTTCCCGTAAAGATCAGCGTCAATAGGAGCGGCCCACCCATGCTCACTCCCTACGGCTTCGACACCGGCTCAATCCACACCATCAACCCCGGTTCGAGACCGCTCACCAGCGCCCCCTCCTGCTGCCGCAGGCTCACCTGCGTTTCTACCCGCCGCGTTCCAGCTGCCGCCATCGCTTCCGGTACAATCCGCAACCGCGTCTCACGGCCACCGCCCGCCACCGGCTCCACCCTCACCCGCAGCGCCTGTCCACCCGCACCCTTCCACGCGTATTCACCCGCCTTCCCCGCCACCATCCGGGTTTCCTTCACTAGCTTCAATTTGTCCTCGCGCTCCAGTTGCGCAAAAGCCCACTCCGACCGGCTCACCTGCAGCGTCGCTTCATTCAGTGCCGGGTCAATCGCACTCAACGCGCCTTCCTCCAGGTGAAACAGCTTCACGGCAAACTCCACCGGGGTTCTTTCGGGTGCTGCCCCGGGCATCTGTGGCACAAACCGGCTGCTTACCTTCGGCGCCGGCGGAGGCGTCACGGCCTCATCTTTCGGATTCCGCAACACCACCCGCACACGCGACCCCGCGTCGGCTGCCGCCAGTTTCTCGGCCTCCCCGGGCGTGCTCAGCAGCGTCATCACCGTCCGCCCCTGCATATTCGGGTTCACCACTTCCGGAATGTCATAAACCACCACGTTCTCGAGAATGGTCCGGGCTTCCACCACCATTTGCCCCGCCGCCTGCCGGTGGATCACTTGCTGCACATCCACCCGGTCTCCCGCCTTCAACAGCTTCACGACACTCCCGGAATCCGCCACATGTACGGTCACTGCCCGCAGTCCCAGCGGTATTTCCTTTACCTTCGGCTTCACCGGTTCTTCCACGGCCGGCGGCGCCGCTGGCGCGCTGCCATCCATCCGGCTCACTACCAGACCGTAAAAAACTCCAGTGGATAGCACGGCAACCACCATCGCAATGATTACCAGAGGTATGACGTTTTTCTTCATGAGACGGCTTTGCCTGTCTCACTTATCGGCTCTATGGCCCTGAGTCTCTATCGGGGATTCCCCTTAGAGTGGTTTTTCTCCCAACAAAAGCAGACTTTGCCCCAGTGGAAATCGCCCGCCCCACCCCAACCACTTCGCCTCCGCCTCCAGCGGTTGCCGCAATAGCCAGTTCAGTGGCTCCCCCGGCACTCCCACTCCGCTCTCCGGCGCTTGCCGCGTCAACGGCTCCCACAGCCGGAACTTCGCCAGCGCCACCGGCATCAACAGCGAGTTCGCGTAGCTCACATCCAGCACCCGCAACCCCGCTTCCTGCACTTCCCGCACCAGCCGCCCCCGCGTAAACCGCTGCCGCTCCATCGCAAATTCCGAATGCCGGCTGCGCAGAATGTCCAGTGCCGATACGCGCAGAATCATCTTCCCCCCTGGTCTTAGCACTCTGGCAAACTCCGCCAGCGCCGCCCTCTCCGCGCCGCGCGGAAAGTGCACCAGCACATCCAGACTCACCACCGCATCAAACTCCCCATTCCCAAACGGCAGCCGCGATACGTCCGCCTGCGTCAGCCGCGGCACGCCCTCCTGCCGCCCGTAGGCCAGTCCCGCGTAGTCCAGATCCACCGGAAACATTTTCCACCCAAATTGTTTCGCCATCCACTGCGACATGTACCCCGTGCCGCAGCCCCCCTCCATCACCTTGCCCTGCGGCAGCGCCCCCAACCGCCCGACCCACGCGGTCAGAATCGAGCGCATCCCCGCGAACCACCACATCTCCTCCTCGGCTCGCGCGATGTTTTGAAACTCCGCCGGATTCATGCCAGCCGCGTACGCTTCCAGCCCAGCTTCGGCAACACCAGCAGCCACAGCCATAACCGCATCAGCTGGTACAGCGTCTTCAGCAAACTCTTCACCCGGAAGAACTGGCTGCGCCCGTGCAGCCGCGGATAGTGATGCACCCCCACCTCTTCCACCGTCATCCCCACCAGTTCCAGCTTCCGTACCAGTTCCACGCAGATGGTGCCAGACGTGGACTCCAGTTCGATGTCCTCAATCAGCTTCCGGCGTATCAGCCGAAAGTCGCAGTCTATGTCCCGCAAACTTACCTGAAACAGCAGCCGTGCGAATTGGTTGTACGTCTTCCCAATCCAGATCCGGTGCCACGGGTCATTGCGCTCCAGCTTGTAGCCATTCACAAAGCTCACATCCGGACGCATCCGCTCGAGCAACTTCGGAAACTCCCGCACATCATATTGCCCGTCCCCGTCCGTATAGAACACCAGCTCTTTCGTCGCCGCGGCAAAGCCGCTCCGTAAGGCGCCCCCATAGCCGCGGTTCACCTCGTGTGTGACAATCCGCAGCCGCGGTCCATACTGCGCCGCCAACTGCTGCAGCACTTGCCCCGTATTGTCATAACTGCCATCGTTCACCACGATGACTTCAAAGTCGGATACGTGTTCCGTCATGACGGCAAACGTGTTCTCAATCAGCCCCGGCAGTGATGGCGCGTCGTTATAGGCTGGAAAGAAAACGCTCACCCCGTGTGAGTGTTTCTGGTTCATCCCCGTTTTTAGAAGTCTATAACTTTTTGGCGATTAACAGGGTGACGTCATCTGCATAGGGCGCTCCCGCACACCACACCTGCAGGTCCTCAATCACGCCCTCAATCATCCGTTCGGCTGGCACGCTCGCCCGGTTCAGGATCGACATCGAGATGCGCCCCTCGCCAAACTCCTCATCGCTACCCGCCGGCATCGCCTCCGACACCCCGTCGCTGAACAGCACCAGCGTATCCCCCGGCCGTATTTCCGTGCGGTGCTCCGAGTACTGTGCAATCGGCAGAATCCCCAGGATGATCCCTCCGCCCTCCAGCATTTCGCTCAGCCCCGAGGCCCGCACCAGAATCGGCGGGTTGTGCCCCGCATTGCAGTACCGCGTTTCGCCCGTCGCTGGATCCACGATCGCCAGAAAGAACGTAATGAAGCGGTTGTCCGGACAGTTGCCTGAAATGCTCCGGTTCAGCCTGGTGACAATCTCTGCCGGGCTGTCCGATGTCTCCATCAGAATCTGGAGTCTTGCCTGCAGGCTCGACATCAACATCGCCGCCGGCATCCCCTTGCCCGCCACATCTCCCACCACCAGCGCCACCTTGTTGTTGGGCAGCTGGAAGAAGTCGAAGTAGTCTCCCCCCACCGTGCGGCAAGGCACGTTGTACCCCGCCAGATCCATCCCCGCCACCTTCGGTGCCGCCGCCGGCAGCAACCGCCGCTGGATCTCTCCCGCCTGGCTCAACTCCTTGGCCATCATCCGCTCGGCCTGCTCCACTTCATTCAGTCGCGCATGCTCAATCCGGATCGCCGCCACATTCGCCATCACCGTCAGCAGGCTCAGGTCCTCTTTCGAAAACTCCCGCGTTATGTCCGGCATGTCGATATACAGCAGTCCAATCACCTTCTCATTGGTCTGCAGCGGCACCGCCATGAAACTGCGCACCCGCTGCATCACAATGCTCGCCTGCAGCTTGAACACATCGTCCATCGCCGTATCCCGCACCAGCAGCGAGGCCTTGTCCCGGATCACCTGGTCGCGCACCGTCTTCGAGAGCCGGAAGCCCCCACCGCGGTTGACCCGCGGCACCAGTTCCTCCCCTTCGAGCGTCATCAGCACTGCTCGCGATCCGCCCACCGCTTCCACCGACAGGTCCAGTATCAACTGAAACAGCTCATTCAACGGCCGGTGCCCAGCCAGCTCGCGGCCCGCCCGTACTAGCGCCGCCGCGTGCCGGTCATTGGTTAGCGATTGCGCCGGGTTCACCTCGGTCAGCTTCGACACAACCGTGTTGCTCGGCGCCGATTCCACGTCGGCCTTCTCCACGAACACCACCGTCTGGCTCATCGTGTCCACCGGGTCCATCCCGCCAAAAGTGATCTGCAAGTGCCCGGCCAGAATCAGGTCCCCGTTGCTCAACGGCGTCGCCGCCGCAATCCGGAACCCGTTCACCAGCGTCCCGTTCTTGCTGCCCAGATCCTTCACCTGCCAGTCGTTCCCATTCCGCTCAAACACCAGATGCTGCCGCGAAAGGCCGAAATCCTCCGGGTAACAAAGCTCATTCGTCGTCGCCCGGCCCAGACTGATGCTCTGGTCTTTCAGCGGTACGCTCCGGGTGCTGCCATCCTGGGTGCGAATCGTAAGTTCGGTCGGCATGGGGGTCGAACATTTATAGTAGCGAGAATGCGGATTGAACTGCTCTTTATTGGTAAACCCCGCGACGAACACTCAAACGCCATCGCCGCCGAGTTTCTCAAGCGCACCCAGCGCTGGGCTACCGTCGCCATGCGTGAAATCGACCCCCGCCGCTACGATCTCTTCACCCGCCACTCCGCCGCGCACAAGGTTTTCCTCGACCCCGCTGGCAAACCCTACGACAGCCCCCGGTTCATTCAAATGGTCGAGGAATGCGAAACCCTCAGCCGCGACCTCGTCTTCCTCCTCGGCGGCCACGACGGCCTTCCCCCCGAATGGCGCCCCCGCGCCGACCTCCTGCTCTCTCTCTCCCCCATGACCTTCCCCCATGAACTCGCCCGCGCCATGCTGGCCGAGCAGATCTATCGCGCCTTCGCCACTCTGCGCGGCCATCCCTATCCTCGCTAAACTGGTAAGTTCATGTCCTGGTTCAAGCGCGACAAACCCGGGGTGGAAACATCCTCCGATGCCGGCCGCACCGTCAAGACCGAAGGCCTTTGGGTCAAGTGCGATGGCTGCAAGCAGATCATTTTCCGGCAGGATCTCGAAGACAATCAGCGCGTCTGCCCCAAGTGCGGTTTCCATTTCCGCATTGACGCCCGCGAACGCCTCGACCTCCTCTTTGAAGGCGAGTGGACCGAATTCGACGCCGGTCTCTCCTCCACCGACCCCCTCGGTTTTGCCGACTCCAAGCCCTACAAGGCCCGCCTCGCCGCCATGCAGGAAAGTCTCGGCATCAAGGACGCTGTCCTCAGCGGTCAGGGCAAACTTGGCCGGCACACCGTGAACATCTGCTCCATGGAGCTCCGCTTCATCGGCGGCAGCATGGGCGCGGTGGTGGGCGAGAAGATCACCCGCGCCGTCGAACGCTCCCTCGAACACCGCCACCCCCTCGTCGTTGTCAGCGCCACCGGCGGCGCCCGCATGCAGGAAGGCGCCATCAGCCTCATGCAGATGGCCAAGATCTCCGCCGCCCTCATGCGTCTCGACGAAGCCGGCGTCCCCTACATCAGCCTCCTCACCGATCCCACTACCGGCGGCGTCACCGCTTCCTTCGCCATGCTCGGCGACCTCAACATTGCCGAACCCGGCGCCCTCATCGGCTTTGCCGGCCCCCGCGTCATTGAGCAAACCATCCGCCAGAAACTCCCCGAGGGTTTCCAGCGCAGCGAGTTCCTGCTCTCCCATGGCTTCCTCGACGCCGTCGTCCCCCGCCATGAGCTCCGCGACTTCCTCACCCGCAGTTTCGACTTTTTCGTAAACTGACTCCACATGACCCGCGCTCTCCTCCTGTGCCTCTTCGCCCTGGCGCTCCCGGCGGCTGACTTCGACCTTCTCCTCCGCAACGCCCGCATCATCGACGGCAGCGGCAACCCCTGGTTCCAGGCCGACATCGGCATCCGCGACGGCCGCATCCAGCAAATCGGCGCCCTCTCCACCAAGACGGCCACCCGCACTCTCGACGTCGCCGGCAAGGTCGTCGCCCCCGGTTTCATCGATGTTCACACCCACAGCGAGGCCGGCATCGTTCGCTTCCCGCAGGCCGAAAACTTCCTCCGCGACGGCGTCACCACCATCGTCACTGGCAATTGCGGCGGCTCTGAACTCGACCTCGAACAGTTTTTCTCCCGCCTCAACGAACTCCGCATCGGCCTCAACGTAGCCACCCTCTTCGGCCACAACTCCATCCGCCGCGAAGTGATGGGCAGCGAAGACCGCAAGGCCACCCCGCAGGAGATCGAGCGCATGAAGGCCATGGTCGACAAAGCCATGCGCGCTGGCGCCGTCGGTTTCTCCACCGGCCTCGAATACGTCCCGGGCATGTTCTCCCCCACCGAAGAACTCGTGGAACTCGCCAAGGTCGCCGCCAAATACAACGGCATCTACACCACCCACATGCGCGACGAGGGCGAAGGCGTCCTCGACGCCATGCGCGAAGCTGCCGAAGTCGGCCGCCTCGCCCAGGTCCGCGTCCAGATCTCCCACCTCAAGCAGGACACCAAGGCCTTCTGGGGCAACACCCAGAAGATGATTGACCTCCTCGAGGACTATCGCGCCCGCGGCGTCGAGATCACCGTCGACCAGTACCCCTACATCGCCTACTCCACCGGCCTCGGCACCACGCTCCCCAATTGGGCTCTCGATGGCGGCCAGGAGAAACTCGTCGCCCGCCTCAAAGACCCCGCCACCCGCAAACGCATCTTCGAGGAAACCCTCGCCTTCAACAAGCGCCGCGGCTATGACGACTTCGAATACACCGCCGTCGCCAGTTGCCGTTTTGAGCCCAAATACGAGGGCCGCAACCTCCGTGAGATCTCCCGCCTCGAAGGCCGCGGCGAAACGCATGCCGCCGACGTCGAAACCGTCCTCAACCTCATGGAACGCGGCGGCGTCAGCGTCGTCACCAGCGCCATGAGCGAAGACGACGTGGCCAACATCATGCGCTATCCCAACACCGCCATCGCCAGCGACGGCGGCGTTGTGCAGTTCGGCGCTGGTCGCCCCCACCCCCGCAATTACGGCACCAACGCCCGCGTCCTCAATGAATACGTCCGCCAGCGCAAGGTCCTCACCCTCGAAGACGCCATCCGCAAGATGACCTCCCTGCCGGCCCAGATCTTCCAGTTCAAAGACCGCGGCCTCGTGCGCGAAGGCTTCGCCGCCGACCTCGTCGTCTTCGACCCCGCCCAGGTCCGCGACAACGCCACTTTCGCCAATCCCCATCAATACTCCACTGGCTTTACCCTCGTGCTCGTCAACGGCAGGATTGCGGTTGAAAACGACCAGCTCTCCCCCGAGCGGGGTGGTCAGGTGATTCGCCGTACCGAATGATTCAACTCACCCACGCCGGCAAACGCTTCGGCCCCAAAGTCCTCTTTGAAGACGTCAACTGGCTCATCGGTCCCAAAGACCGCATCGGCCTTGTCGGCGCCAATGGCACCGGCAAGTCCACCCTCATGAAAATCATCGCCGGCCTCGACCAGTTCGATAGCGGCGACATCCAGCGCATGAAAAACATGCGCCTCGGCTACCTCCCGCAGGACGGCCTGCGCATGGCCGGCCGCAGTGTCTTCGCCGAATGCGCCAGCGTCTTCGAACCCCTGCGCCAGATCGAACGCGAGATGGAATCCACTCTCGCTTCCATGGCCGATCTCGACCCCGCCAGCGAAGCCTACCTCGCCGCTTCCGAAAAGTTCAACCACCTCGACGCCCGCTTCCGCGCCGCCGACGGCTACACCATCGACATGCAGGTCGGCACCATCCTCACCGGTCTTGGCTTCCGCAAGGACGAATGGGACAAACCCTGCGAAGACTTCTCCGGCGGCTGGCAGATGCGCATCGCCCTTGCCAAGCTCCTCCTCGAAAAGCCCGAAGCCCTCCTGCTCGACGAACCCACCAACCACCTCGATCTCGAAGCCCGCAACTGGCTCGAGGAATACCTGCACAACTACCCCAACGCTTTCATCCTCATCTCCCACGACCGCTACTTCCTCGACGTCACCGTCTCCAAAGTCGTCGAGGTCTGGAACAAGCGCGTCACCCTTTACACGGGCAACTACAGCCAGTACCAGCGCCTCAAGGAAGAACGCCTCGAACAGATGCGCGCCGCCCAGCGCAACCAGCAGGACCGCGTCGCCCAGATTGAATCCTTCGTCGATCGCTTCCGCGCCAAGGCCACCAAGGCCAAGCAGGCCCAGAGCCGCCTCAAGGAACTCGAAAAGATGGAAATCATCGAGATTCCCGAGGAAGAGCCCATCATCCACTTCCGCTTTCCCGCGCCCCAGCCCAGCGGCCGCATCGTCGCGGAATTCAAAGGCGTCGCCAAGAGCTACGGCGCCAAGCAGGTTTTCTCGGGCGTCAACTTCACCATCGAACGCGGCGACCGCATCGCTCTCGTGGGCCAGAACGGGGCAGGGAAGAGCACCCTCATCAAACTCCTCACCGGCCTCGAAGGTCTCACCGCCGGTGAGTTCACCCTCGGCCATAACGTCGAGTTTGATTACTTCGCCCAGGACCAGTACAAGGCCCTCGACCCCAACTCCGAAATCCTCGACGACCTCTGCGCCGCCGCCCCCCGCGCCACCGCCACCGAACTCCGCAGCCTCCTCGGCTGCTTCCTCTTCCGCGAAGATGACGTCTTCAAGAAGATCGGTGTCCTCAGTGGCGGCGAACGCAACCGCTACGCCCTCTGCAAGCTCCTCACCCAGCCCTCCAACTTCGTCCTCCTCGACGAACCCACCAACCACCTCGACATGCGCGCCAAGGAAGTCCTGCTGGAGGCGCTGAAGGCCTATGAAGGCACTGTCGTCTTTGTCAGTCACGACCGCTACTTCATTGACGAACTCGCCACCAAGGTCTTTGAAGTGGGCGGCGGCGCCATTACCGCCTACCCCGGCAACTACGAGGAATTCCTGCGCGCCAAAGCCCGCACCGTCGAAGCAACGCCAGTCCCCGCAGTGGCTTCCGCGGTTCCCGCCGCCGACAAGTCCCCTGCCACTGCCGCTTCCAACAAGCGCATGAATCCGCTCAAGCAGCAGCAGATCGAAAAGCAGATCGCCGCCGTCGAAGCCCAGATCGAAGCCGCTGAGACCACCATTGCCCATCTCGACGCCCAACTCAGTCAGTTCTCCAGCGCCGAGGAAAGTCAGCGCCTTGCTGCTACCGCCGCCACCGAGCGCGCCCGCCTCGAAGACCTCATGGCCCAGTGGGAAACTCTGTCCGAACAGCTAAACTAAGTGCTATGAGACGCCGCGAATTTCTCGTTGCCGCCAGCGTGCTGGCCCTCAAGGCGGACGCCGCCAGCGCACAGACCGCCGGCGAATGGCGCAATCGCCAAAGCGATATGGCCTATCGCCAACTCGGCCGCACCGGCTACATGATCAGCGAAGTCGTCATGGGGGGCAATACCATCTCGCCCACGAATCACGACCATGTCCTCGCCGCAATTGATCGTGGTCTGAACTACCTCGACACCGCCCCCGCCTACGGCAACGGCCAGAGCGAACTCGGCTATGCGCACGTGCTCAAACAGCGCCGCCGCGACAGCGTCTTTATCAACTCCAAGGTCTCCATCTGGGATATCAATCGCAACCGCCTCTACAAGGACATCTTCGATTCCCTCGACGAAACCGAACAGAAGCGCCTGCGCGGCCTTGCCCTCGAAGAAATTGCCCGCCGCCAGGCTGACGCACCCGATTACTTCATCAACTACTTCAACGGCCAGCGCGACGAACTCGATGCCGCCGCCCTCGCCAACGTCATGGCCGAAAAGTATGGCCACCGCATTGATCGCGGCAAGAACTATCGCCAGATTGTTCTCGATAGTGTTGACCAGACCCTCACCCGCCTCGGCACCGACTACCTCGATCTCCTCATGTGCCCCCACGGCGCCAACACCCCCTACGAAGTGCTCCACCACCCCGAGATCTTTGACGCCTTCGAAGCTCTCAAAAAGGCTGGCAAAGTCCGCCACCTCGGCCTCAGCTCGCACACTGACCCGGGCGGCGTCCTCGAAGCCGCCGTCAAGGCCAAGGTCTATTCCGCCGCCATGGTCGCCTACAACATGGTCAATTCCCCCTTCGTCGACAAAGCGCTGGCCGCTGCCAAACAGGCCGGTCTCGGCATCATCAGCATGAAGTCCGCCCGCCCCTTCAACTTCCGCCCCCCGCGTCAGACTCCCCCCGAACACATGGCCAAGCTCAACGCCGCCATCCCGGGCGACCTCAAGCCCATGCAGAAGGCTTACCTCTGGAACCTGCGCAACCCCAATCTCAGCGCCGCCATCTCTGAGATGGCCAACATGGATCACATCACCGATAACTTGCCCCTTGGCGCCCCCAAACGGAGGACCGCTTAACCCCGCATGCTGCGCCGCCGTTACGAGCGCTGGCTCGACCGTTGGGAAACTGACCTCGCCACCCGGTCCACCGACCGCGTTGTCCGTCCCTTTGAATGGGGCACCGATTGGCTCAGCGATCTTTCGCTGCCCGGTCTGCCGCCCCTCGATGAAGCGAACCCCGCCCCCTGGATTGCCGCGGTCAACCGCCTCACCATCCAGCACTCGGCCCTCTACTACCAGCACCAGACCCCCACCGACTTCACTCTCGATGGCGAGTGGCTGCGCTTCACCTCTCCCCTCGAAACTCCCTATCCCGAAAACAACCTCGTCGAAGCCCGCTGGTTCCCCTTACCGCCCGGCAAGCCCAACCGCCGCAAGCGCGCCGTCCTGGTGCTGCCCCACTGGAACTCGCACGCCCAGCAGCACGTCGCCCTCTGCCAGGGCTTTCAGAAACTCGGCATCCCCGCCCTGCGGCTCAGCCTGCCCTATCACGACCGCCGCATGCCGCCCCCGCTCACGCGCGCCGACTACGCTGTCAGTTCCAACATCGGCCGCACGCTGCACGCCACCCGCCAGGCCGTTCTCGACATCCGCGCTTGCGTGGATTGGCTCGAACAACAGGGCTTTGAAAACATCGGCATCGTCGGCACCAGTCTCGGCTCGGCCTATGCCTTCCTCGCCAGCGCCCATGACGCACGCCTCAAGGTGAACGTCTTCAATCATTGCTCAGCCCGCTTCGGCGATGTCGTCTGGACGGGGCTTTCCACCCGTCACATCAAGGCCAGCCTCGAAAAGCACCTCACTCTCGAAGAACTCCAGCAGGTTTGGGATTCCATGAGCCCCCGCTTCTACATGGATACCTTCGCCCGCCACCAGGACAAGAAGAACCTCTTCATCTACACCACCTACGACACCACCTTCTTGCCCCAGTACAGCCGCGAAATCCTGAGCTGCGTCAAGCAGAGCGGCGCGCCGCACAAGCTGGTTGTGCTGCCCTGCGGCCACTACACCATGGGTGAGACGCCCTTCAAGTTCATCGTTGGCTACCACATCATCTCCCACGTGGCGCGCCACCTGGGTTAGCCAGCCTGCTGCACCGTGCTGATTTCCCGCGGTTCGCGGCAATTCAGGTTGTACAGGTTGAAGTGGTCAAAGGCCCAGAAGTTGATCACCGGAATGCCTTGCCCCTTGGCTTCCAGGTACTCCTTCTCCCAGGCCGCGCCGCCGCGGAACACCGGCACCAGATAACGCAGTGAATCCTTCGGCCAGCCCAGTTCAATCGGAAAGCGGATCGCTGTCCGGCTCAGGTCCAGCGACCGCGTCCACGCGCCAAAGTCCAGCGCCTCCATCTTCAGCGTGTCCAGCCCGCTGCCCGGCTTTGTGCGGTACTCCGCCGGGAAGTTCACAAAGTAGTTCAACGCCCCGCCCAACTGAAACACCCCCACCGGTACCGGATGGTTCACGTCATACGGGTAAAGCAGCTCAAATCGCGCCGTGGGGTGGCTGGCCAGCACATGCGTGCGCAGCGCCGCAATGTAATCCCGCAGAATGTTCCGCAACAGCGTCGCGTCGGCTTCATTGTTCACCGCTGGCGAATCGTTCGGCCCCAGAAAGCGGTGCAACGGGCGGCCCAGCGTACTCTCCGCCAGCGCCATTGTCTCCGCGTCGTAGAAGGCCATCCCGCCGCCCGGGTTGTTCTGTGGGTGGTAGTTCGTGAAGAACCACCACAGGAATTCCCCGAACTGTATGAAGGGCGTCAGCCCCGCATTGGCCTGCAGGCTGGCAAGCTCACCATACACAAGCTTCTGATACTCCCGCATTGGCGTATTGAAGGTGCAGTGGGTGGAACTCAAGCTCGCAAAACCCACACTCGTTACCACCTCCGCCCCATCGGGAAACAGCGAGGCAAACCCCGCCGGCGGATTCACCAGTTCCATCGAACAGGCCACCACCAGGTCCCGCGCCCGCGCCGCCGCTTCCGCGAAGAAATCTGCGTGCCAGTCGCGCGCCCCCCGGTTGAGCACCGGCGTCTGGTCGAGGTCGATATCCCAGCGCCCCGCCTGGCCGCCCGTCAGGTCGCCATTCACGGTTACCGTCCCACCGGCTGACTCCACGCTCGCCGTCAAGGGAAAGCTGTAAGCCGCGTCAGGCGAACGGCTCACCAGCGTCAGCGTGTTGCCGCTGGCGGTCGAGTAGACACCCACCAGCGTCGCGTTCACAAACCACGCCAGGTGCGCCGCGTGCAGGGCATTCGACTCATGCGCGAATACGGTTTTGCCCAGGGGCGTTCCGCCAATGTTGATGAGAATCTGATCTCCCGGCGCAAAAGTCCCACCCAGTTCCACGGTGGCTGTTGGAACCACCGCGTTCACCCGCTTGCGCTGGTTCCACCAGAACACCCCCAGATACTCGTTCATCGGTCCGGCAAAGCCCAATTGGTCCAGCATCCAGTGCAGGCGCGCCGGTGGCAGTTTGTAGGTGTGGTCGGTGGAATAGTCAAAGGCGGGCGAGGCATGCGCCCGCGCTGGTAGCGGCGCGGGAATGTCCGACACCACCGCCGCCTCCAGAAAGTCGAAGTCAAAGTTCTGCGCGTTGTTCATGCGAATGCGCACCGTATGCCGCCCGGCCGGTACATTCTGCCGCAGCAGTCGCCGCGCGTAGATCGGCGCCTCCGCCGACACCGCAAAGTTATGCAGCGTCTCTGTGTCGTTATCCAGCCTGACGCCCACCTCCGCCCGGTCCGCGAACAGCGTAGTGCCCACATACAGGTCATGCACCGAGTTGCAACTGTAGAACACTTCGAGCGTGGCACTCGTGTCTGCGCTGCGCTGGGCAAAGGCTCCCGAATAGAAACCCGTCTGGTGATGCCAGATGCCCGTATAGCGGCACCACGGCGAGTCTTCCTCCACCCGCACCGAGTCCGGCCCCGCCACTTTCAGCACCCGCTTGGCCTCCGGGCCCAGCACTTGCCAGTTCGTGTAGGTGGCCTTCCATTCCGTCGATTCCAGTGGCGCCCCATCCGGAATCGGTGGCGCATACGTAAACCACATCTGCCGTATCGCCGGCACGCCCAGCGCTGCGAAATCCAGGCTCACGCGCCAGGTGCCATTCGAAACGCCGCCGGTCATTCGCCCCACATACTGCCCCACGGCAAACTCCTCGGCGGTCTCCGCCCGCAGTCGCGTGTTGGACGCCACCGAATACAGCACAATCGCGTTGCCGTCCACCCCCGCCTTCGTGCACTCCACCCGTAGCACTGCATCGCTTGCCGTCGCCGCAATGGGCAGCGTCACCGCGAGCCCTTGCCAATCCACGGAATTGATCTGCGCCGCCAGTTGTGCCGCCACCGTCTTGGGCCCCACCGCGCGCAGCACATACGTTGCCGCCGCGGCCGAACTCGAAACATTCAACACCGCGTTGTTATCCTGCTTCACCCGGAAGTTCACCTGAAAGGCTGGCCCGGTTGCCGCGCTCAACACCGGCGAAGCATTCACCACCGCCGCCATCTGCGCGTTCACCGTGTACAGCGTGTCCCCCGCCTGTTCCACATACGTGTAGTCGGTACCGTTCACCGTCAACCGGTGCGTCGTCCCCGCCCCCAGCGCGTCATAGGCATAAGTGCACTCCACCGCGTCCCCCACCACATATTCAAAGGCGTAGTTCAGATACCACAGTGTCAGCCGGTCAAACTGCTTCAACCCTTCGTCCACTACCGTGAACTCCACCGCCGCCTTGGTCTGATCCCCGCTGAGCAGCGTCGCGTGGTCACTCAGCCGTATGCGCGCCGTCGTGTTGTCCGCCCGTATGACGTCGAGGTAGGGCCAGTCAATCGTCGCAAAGCGCGGCGACTCCAGCGGACGCAGGTTTTCATATTGCACGTCAAACTGCAGCGTCAGCTCGCTGAAGTCGAAATCCGGCAGATACTTCAGACTCGCGTGCTCATAGAAATTGTCCGCGTCATACACCACCAGCACGGCGAAGTCCGCCGCGTCGCGAAATACCCCACTCACGCTAAACCCATTGGCAGTGGCCGTATGCATGGCTGCGGCGGCGCCAAACGCGTCAAAACCGCGTAGTTGCATGGTGCGGTTGGGTTGCAACTTATATATCTTTTCCAGCATCTCGGCTTGATCCTTTATTGATTGGGCTTTGGGCAAACTTCACGCCACTCACCGTAGCAGGCCCATTCTTCGTGTCAGCGCCAAGTTCTTTCCCCGGGCCATTGCTTTCAATCACTTAGCGGCGAAAATATTTCTCTCCGCGCTGTGAACGCCTCCGGTGCGGCATACAATGAGTCATGTTCCGCGCACCCCGGTTCATCCTGCTGGCCGCCCTCGGCGTCTCTCTGGCCATAGCTCAGGTCCGCATCAACGCCAACTTCGAAAACGGCAGCGTCGGTTCTGTCACCGAAGTCAGCCCTCTCCACTTCCGCGTCGGTGTCAAGGGCCAGTCCGATCAGGACGGCCGCAACCGGCAGGCCAACTGGTACTCCTTCGTCGTCTCGGGTGTGCCCAAGGGCAAGACCGTCATCCTCGATCTGGTCGACCTCCCCGGCGAGTACAACTACCAGGCCAACCGCGGCGCCGTCACCGCCGACACGCCTCCCTACTGGTTTGAGAACCGCAAGACCGGCTGGCAGCCCGTACCCGGCGATTACGATCGAAACGAACCCAAATGGCGTCTCCGCGTGACCCCGCGCAAAGGCCGCTTCCAGATCGCCCACCTGCCCCCTTACACCTCGCGCCAACTCAACGCCCTGCGCAAGGCCGTCAAGCCGCAAGTTGAACGCATCGGCCAGTCCGTCGATGGCCGTCCCCTCGAACTCTGGACCTTTGACCTCGCCGCCAACAACCCCGCCGCCCCTGTCGTCTGGCTCATGTTTCGCCAGCATGCCTGGGAAGCCGGCACCAGCTATGTTGCCGAGGGCCTGCTTCGCTATTTGCCAGCCGGCATCGTCTGGAAGGTCCTTCCCTGGTGCGATCCCGATGGCGTCGCCGCCGGCGGGGTCCGCTTCAACCGCCATGGCTTCGATCTCAACCGCAATTGGGATGCCCCCAACGACGCCCTGAAACGTCCCGAGATTCTCGCCCAGAAGTCAGCCCTCGAAGCCTGGCTTCAGGCCGGCAAACGCATCGATCTCTTCCTCACCCTGCACAACACCGAAACCGGCGAGTATCTCGAAGGGCCGCCCGCGTCTCCCTTGGGCCAACAGCTCTGGCAGCATTTGCAGGAACGAACCCAGTTCGACCCCGACCGCCCCTACTTCTCCCGCATGGATGTCCCCGCCCCTGGCCGCGCCAACGTCATCCAGTGGCTCTGGAACACTCACAAAGTCCCAGCTTTCCTGATGGAACTTCGCATCGCCCACAGCAAAAAACTGAACCGCCGGCCTGGGCCGGCGGTCTGGTCCGAATTCGGCGCCCAACTGGCCACCGAGATTTCTCAGTTGCTGCTAAAAGCTCAACCGTAGCGCGAACTGCATCTGCCGCGGGTTGCCCACAATACTCGTGATGATGCCGGCATTCGGGTTGCCCACCGACGGGTTCGGCAGGTCAAACTGCGCGTGGTTGAACAGGTTGAACATCTCCGCGCGGAACTGCAGCTTCAGCGTTTCCGTGAAGAAGAAGTTCTTGAACAGCGAGAAATCCACGTTCGTGCGTCCCGGGCCACGCAACACATTGCGGCCCGCATTGCCGAAGGTAAACACCGTCGGCGTGCTCCACGCCGCGCCACTGCCCGGCGCGCCAATCGACGTATCGAACCAGCGCGCAATCGTCGGTTCGTCCAGCTTCGCGCTGCGGTTCGTATCCGGGCGGCTGCCCCCGGCATTGGAAACCGGCGCCGCCAGCACGGGCGTAAAGGGCAAACCCGTCTGCGCCGCCACAATCAGGTTCGTATCCCAGTTGCCGATCAGGTTGTTCAGCAGCTTGCTGCCCGTTGAGAACTTACGGCCCTGCCCGAACGGCAGTTCGTAGTTCATCGAATACACGGCCCGGTGCCGTATGTCATGGCCCGAAGTGCCACGGTCGTTGTTGCGGAAGCGGCGGTCCTGCGGAATCGGCACGTTGTCCGCTCCGCCAAACTGGTTCGGCACATTGTCAATTGAGTGCGCCCAGGTGTAGGCAAACAGGAAGCCCAGGCCGCTGGCAAAGCGCCGCTCCAGCGTCGATTGCAGCGAGTGGTAAGAGCTCAACCCGTCCGACACGTTGAAGTCCACATTCACCACTCCCGGCGCCAGCCCGATCAGCGGTCGCCGCGGCGCCGGAGCGCCCGGTCCCGGCACCGGCTGGTTGTAGTTGAACACCGAGTCCAGCCGCCGGCCCATGTTACCCACATAGCCCACCTTGAACACCAGTTCCTTCGGCAACTGCTGCTGGATCTGGAAGTTGTACTGCTGCGCGATGCCCGAACGGAAGCGCGGGTCTACCGCCAGGAAGTTGCCCACCGGGTTGGCTACTGCCGCTTCAAAGTTCAGACTCGGAATCGGCGGCAGCCCATCGCTGACCCGCCGCGGGTTCGCCACAAACTGGTTGATGTCGATCACGTTGATCGGCCCAAAGGGCAGTTGGCGGTGGCGCCGCAGCATCACCGATTCGCTCCCCGCCGGGTTGTAGAAAATGCCCGCGCCGCCGCGCAGAATCGTGCCCGGCCGCAGCTTGTAGGCAAAGCCCACCCGCGGCGCCCAGTTATTGGCATCCGCCTGCACACCTGTCCGGTTGTCGGTATTGAAGCCCGCAATCAGCAGCTTGCCCTGCACTACGTCGAAGTTGGTCCAGCGGTTGGTGACTTCCGTTGAGGGCGTATCGTACTCATAGCGCACGCCGAAGTTCAGCGTCAGCTTGTCGTTCACCCGCCAGTCGTCCTGAATGAAGAAGTTCGATTCCCAGATGCGAATGCCCGGTGCAATCAGCGTAAAGTCCTGCTCAATCACACTCGCGGTGCCCAGCAGCAGCCCCGCCATGGCATCACCCGTCGCGGCGGCGTTGTTCGGGTTGTCCGTAAACGTGCGCCCAAAATTGAAGCGCCCGTTGCCGCGGTTCGTCTGGTACTGCGTCACCTGCCGCCGGCGGAAGTCCACGCCATACTTCACCGTGTGGCGTCCCATCAGGTTCGTGAAGTTCACCCCCGGATGATAGGTGTTCTCAATGCGGATGATCGGCAGCGAACGCGTTTGCCCGATGCCCGTGTAGCCCGCCGGTGAGAAGATCGGGATGCCGTCCGAGTTCGGTCCCTGGTTGGAACCGCGTACGCCCAGCTTTTCTCCCAATTGCGCGCCGGGGCTCGCCCCCTCCTGCACAAAGTTCAGATTGAAGCGGTTGAAGCCCATCCGCGCCTCCATGATGAAGGTGGGCGAAATCATGCGCACCCAGTTCAGCACCGAATGATAGGCCTTCAGGCCTGACGCCCCCGCGAAGGTATCTTCATTGCCCAGGCTCACCGGGTCACTAATGCCGGCAATGCTCACTGGCGCAAAAGTGGATGGCCGCGTGGTGGTCGTATCCTGGCGTGAAAAACGCCCAAACACGGTGTTTTTCTCATTCCAGTTCCAGTCCGCCCGCAAGTCGCCCTGGTCCCATTGCTGCTTCTCGCCAGGGTTGGAAATGTGGTTGTTCACCAGTCCAGCGCGCTGCGGCAGCGGGTACGCGTTGATCAGCTTCGCCATCACCGGGTCAAACCGGTTGGCCGGAATCTGTCGTCCCGGGAAGGGCGAGCGCGAAAAGCCGGTAGGCACCGTTGGGTCTGCCCGCAGGGTCGTCGGGTCGAAGATGTCCCGCACTTCCGAGAAGTTGCCCTGCCGCGTCAGTGCCGTCGGCACCGAGTTCACAAAGGTCCGCTGCAGGCTCCGACGGAAGCCTTCATAGTTGCCGAAGAAGAAGAGCTTGTTCTTGATGATCGGTCCGCCCAGCGACGCCCCGAACTGGTTCTGGCGCAACGCCGGCCGGATGGCCGAAAAGAAGTTCCGCGCGTCCGTCTTCTCATTGCGCAGGAAGTTATAGGCCGACCCGTGAAAATCATTCGAACCCGACTTGGTCACCACGTTCACCGTCGCGCCACTGTTGCGCCCCTGATCGGCCGTGAACAGGTTGGTCTGGATCTTGAACTCCCGCACCGCTTCCACCGACGGCCGCAGCACGATCGACAGCGTCAGACGCTCATTGTTATCAATACCGTCCCACAGAAAGTTGTTCGAACCTTCCCGGTTGCCGTTGGCGAAGATCTCCGAACCCGGCCGCAAATCGTCCGGCCGGTTGCCTGACATGATCGTTCCCCGGCTGCCAAAACCCACACCCGTGACGCCCGGCCCCAGCGTGGCCAACTGCACAAAATTGCGCCCGTTCAGCGGCAATTCCGCCACCTGCCGTGCTTCCACCACCTGACCAATCGAAGACGTGTCCGATTCAATCAGCGGGTTCGACGCCCGCACCTCGACTGACTCAGAAACCGAGCCCACTTCCATTTGAAAATCGAAGCGCGCCGTCTGGTTTACTTCGAGGCGTACTTCCTGAAAAACTGGCTTGAATCCATCTTTGGCTGCCGAAATCCGGTAGCGTCCCGGCGGCAAAAGCGGAATGGTGAACAGCCCCGACGCATCAGTCGTGGCTTCGCGCGTGATCTGTGTTTCGAGATTCTGCGCGGTAATCTTGGCGCCGGCCATCGCCGCACCAGAACTATCGGCAATCGTGCCCGTGACGGATGAAGAGGTTTGGCTCCACAAGGAGAAGCCGAGAATGGACAGCAGGAATGCGAGACGCAACATGGACGTGATTCCTCCCGGAATTTCGTTTCAATCGAGTGACTAGCTCAAAAACGTTACTAATCTATATCGCTCGATCCGTGTCGCGTCAATGGTCTAGAAGATGATTTGGTCTTTTTTCTGCTCTACTTTTTCCGCGTTAATTCCCGGAGCTTCCTTCAGTTGCGCGAAGGTCTTGATCTTGCCCACCTTCTCGCGATATTCGAGAAACTTCGCTGAATCAGACCGCTTCATGCTGAGCCGGCTCTCAAGCTCAATCGCCGTCGCCGTATTCACATTCAGCGGCGGCATCGCGTCGGCCGGATAATGCTTGGCCAGATACTCCGCCACAATCGCCAGCTCCGCTTCCGGCGACTTCATCCCAAAGCCCACCATCTTCGCAATCGTCTGGTTCCAGCCGTGTATGTCCTGCCGCAGCGAAATCGAACGCTCAATCTCATGGCAGGTCTTGCAGTTCTTGTCCGTCTCCGCCATGCCCGGTCCGGGCACCAGTTGCGCCGGCAGCATGGCTGCCATTATCAATCCACCCAATAACACTCGCATCTTACTTCTCCATGTAAAAACCGAACGCATATTGCACATTATCCACCGTGCTCAAATAAACACGGCCCCCTCCCGCCGCCAGACCGCCCGACGTCACATAGGAAGCAATCTCGCTCCCGCTATTCCAGTACTCCTTGCCAGTCGTACCTTCCATGGCATAAAGGACGGCTTTCGCCCCGCGCGCGTTTCCCGGCGCCAGCGCAAACACCACGCCATTCACGATGGCCGGCGTACGCGCCGCCGCAATCTCCTTCGACGTCCAGCCCGTCTCAAACCCATTGCCCGTCAACTTCAACGCCGTGATGCCACGTCCGTTCGGAACGAGCACCCACCGTGTCTTGTTCTCATCTTCCCAGCTCGCCAGCGCGCCCGGCGCAAAGCCCGCCGCAATCACCGGCTCACTCACCGCCACCCGTTCCATCTTCTCGCTGTCCACCACATGCACCCGGCCATCCGCCGTTGCCGCCGCCACATAGTCGCGGCCATTGAAGGCGAACACCACGGGCGATGTCACAAACTCGGATCCCCCCGATTGATAGGCCGTCCGCTGCACCAGTGTGGCCTCTGCCAACGCGGCCAGCGCCGTTCCCGATGCGGCGTAGACTTCCCCTTCCGGCCCCACGGCGAAGCCGACGGACCCCGCGAGGTTCTTCCCCGGCGCCTTCCAGAACGACACCTTCTGCGTTTCCTCATTCAGCGCATAGATGCCGTTTTCCACTCCGTTGCAGCCGTTAATCGTCGCTACATAAGCATTCCCGTCAAATGCCGTCAGGCCCACCGCATGGGCCCCGGGCTTCAAAAACTGCACCGGCACCTTGGGCTCTTCCCCGTTCGACACATACATCCAGTGCAGCTTGCCGTCGCTCGTAATCGCGTTCACATACTGCGGCCGCGGCGCAAACGGGCTCGGCGGCGCTGCCGGCCGGGAACTCTTCTTGGCTGCTGCTGCCGGAGCGGGCGCCGGCGCCGGAGCCGCCGGACGCGGCCGTGACAAGGCCTGCAACTGAATCGAACCCTCACCCGGTTCACCCACTCCCCCGCGCGCCGGATTCGCCCGCGCCTGGCCGCGCCCAATCACCAGCGGATACGGCACCGTCGTCGGCCGCGTTACTGAACTCGTCATCCCACCCGGACACGCCGGCGTCCCCGCCTTGGCGGGCGACTTGCCAGCCCCGTTCTGCCATTCCAGCCGCGCCAGGTCCGTATCAATCCCGATCGTCGTATCCCCAGAGCCGCCAAAGAAGCCCAGCGTCCGGAAGCCGCGGTAACTGATGTAGAAATCCAGCAAGGCCGGCGAAGTCAGCGCCTGACCGCTCCGCGCCACATTCTGCAGCTTCTCTTTCCACACCAGCATGAATCCCGGCTTGCGCATCGTCTGCTCGGAAATCTTCGCGTCAAAGCGAATCCAGTGCGATCGCTGCACGTCGTTGCCAATCGTCATCCAGTCATTGCCGCCCCGTTGGGCGTTCAGTAATGCCGCGGCGGTCAGCGCGCACGTCAGGAGTCGGGTACTAGGGCTCATGTGAAAGTTCCGAAACCAAAATCATATACCCAAAGGGCGATTGTTATATATTGCGATTGAAGCCATGTCGATGAAGTATCTTGCCCCACTCCTTGCCTGCGCCACCCTCAGCGCCTTCCAGGCGCATTGGTTGACCGACGGCGGCGACCCCCAGCGCAACAACTGGCAGAAGAACGAAAAGCTCCTCAGCGTCAGCACCGTCAAGGACATTCAACTCCTCTGGACCATCCAGTTCGACAACCAGACCCGGGCCATGCACAATCTGCTGCCCCCCCTCGTCATCGGCAGCCTCGACACTCCCCAGGGCAAGAAACAACTCGTCATTCAGGCCGGCGTCTCCGACAACGTCTATGCCATCGACGCCGCCACCGGCAAGCTCTTCTGGCACACCCAGTTTGAAAGCACCTTCAAGGAGCCCGCCGGCGGCCGCGGCCCTACCGTTCTTTGCCCCGGCGGCATGACGGCCAACGTCACCATCGGCGAAGCCGGTCCCGGCAAGTTCACCATCTATGCCGCCAGTTGGGATGGCCGGCTGCACCAGCTCGACGCCGCCACCGGCAAGCACATTGTGCCCCCGGCCAAGTTCATGCCCCCCAACGGCAAGCCCTACGCCCTCAACCTCTGGAAGAACGTCGTCTGGACCCACTCCGCGCAAGGCTGTGGCGGCAACCCCAACGTTGTCTACGCCTATGACCTCGCCACCCACAAGGTCGGCAGTTGGGGCCCCGCGGGCGGCGGTATGTGGGGCCGATCTGGCCCAGCCATCAGCGCCGTTCACGACACCATGTACACCGGCACTGGCGATGGTCGCTGGGACCCCGAAAACGGCGTCTACGGCAACGGCATGATCGGCGTCCGGCAGAACCTCAAAACCAAGGCCCTCGAACTCGTCGACTACTACGGACCCTCCAATGCCGAATGGCTGCTCAAGCGCGACCTCGACATGCAGGTCACCCCCACCATCTTCAGCTACAAGGGCAAGGAGTACATGGTGGATGCCAGCAAGGAATGCCGCCTTTACTTCATGGACACCGAATCCATTGGCGGCGATGACCACCGTACTCCCCTCCAGCGCACTCCCCTCATCTGCAACGAGATGGTGGACTTCGCTGAGGCCGGCATCTGGGGTTCGCTCAATACCTGGCTCGACGACAAAGGCACCCGCTGGGTGCTGACGCCTTTCTGGGGCCCCAAGCACTCCAAGTTCAAAGCCCCCATCGAGAATGGCCCCATCAAGAAGGGCGCGATTGCCGCCTTCAAGGTCGTCGACGGCAAGGATGGCCGTCCCCAACTCGAGCCCGTCTGGCTCTCCCGTGACATGGATCAGGCCGAGCCCCCCGTCGTCGCCAATGGCGTTGTCTTCGCCTACGGCAGCGGCGAAAACACGGCCCAGGCCTTCCCCGATGTCGGCCTCGATTTCCGCATGGAACGCCGCGTCCCCAAGTCTACTCACGCCGTTCTCTATGCCCTCGACGCCCAGACCGGCAAGGAGCTCTGGAACTCCGGCAAGCAGATCAAAAAGTGGAACCACTGGAGCGGCATCGCCGTCGCCAATGGCCGCATCTACATCAACACCTTCGACGGCACGCTCTACTGCTTCGGCATTCCTAACTCCTGATGCTGCCACTCCTGCTTCTGCTGCTTGCTCAGTCCCCTCAGGACAAGCTCATCGGTGAACTGGAAGAAGAAAACGCTCGCTATCTGCGCCTGCTCAGCGACTGGGGACAATTGACCAAATACGGCTCGGAAAACGCGGAACTCCGCGCTCCCAAGCCCGAAGACCCGCCCCGCGTCATCTTCTTCGGTGACGACCTCTGGGAGCAATGGACAGCCTTCCCCGACCGTCCCGGCTGGCTCAATCGCGGCATCAACAACCAGGCCACGCCGCAGATGCTCGTCCGCTTCCGCCAGGACGTCATCGCCCTCAAGCCCAAGGTTGTGGTCATCTCGGGCGGTACCAACGACTTTGCCGGCTACGCCGGCCCGGCCACCGAAGGCACCATTCTCGAGAACTACCAGACCATGCTCGAATTGGCCAAAGTCCATGGCATCCAGGTTGTGCTCACCTCGGTGACCCCCATCAACGATGTTCACGCCATCCTGAGCGAACGCCGTCCCCCGGGCAAGATCCTCGGCCTCAATGGTTCTCTCAAGGGCCTCGCCCGCCGCTCGGGCGCGATTTACGCGGATCTCTATGCGGTGGTGGGCGAAGGCCGCAATCTCAAGCGCGAACTCAGCAACGATGGCTTCCTGCTCAATGCGAAGGGTTACGAACTCATCCTGCCCGTCATAGAAAAAGCCGTGGCCGAAGCAATCGCCAAGCCATGAACTACCACGGCCGCCGCTTCCGTCCCGTCACCAACACCCCCAACGGGGAAGTCAACGGCGAGACGCTCTTTCATTACTTCCAGCAGGATGATCTGCTGACGGCCACTTACTCCGGAGGCGGCATCCGCCACGGCCAGATGACCGGCCGGGTCCATCCCGACGGTTCGCTGCACTTTCTTTACCAGCACATCAGCGACACGGGCGAATTCCGCGCCGGCGAATGCCGCTCGATTCCCCACGCCCTCCCCGACGGCCGCCTCCGCCTCCACGAGTCCTGGCAGTGGCTCACCGGCGACCAGTCCCGCGGCGAGTCAGTGGTCGAAGAAGTCCCCTGAACCCCAAGTTGCGCCTCATCAGCCTCGGCATTCCCTCGCTAGCTCTGGTGAAGCGATTGGCCCTCAGCGGACTTCAATCACTCTCTC
>VFQU01000336.1_pt1 | contig 44686 bp, 35 predicted proteins | sample 3512311 | NCBI WGS metagenome assembly VFQU01 (sample SAMN10412377, study PRJNA504923) | tailings metagenome | isolation source: Relicate 3 Philex TSF3 active mining site | place: Philippines: Tuba, Benguet | collected 2017-08-29 | reverse complement strand
TCATCACCCGGGTCTTCGGGTCGGCGTACAGCTCGGCCAGCTGCCTGAGCCAGCCCGGCTCGCAGCCGGTCATCTTCGCCGTGTAGTCGAGCGTGTAGGGCTTGACGAACGCGGCGAAGGCGGCGAAGTCGATCGGCTGGCCGCCGTTCGGATCGGCGGCGTTCTTCGCCGCCTGCTGCAGCGGGTGCTCGGCGCGCAGGCCGTAGCCGATGTCGTCGTTGCCGCGCATGAAGCGCGTGTGGCGGTCGACGAACTCGCGGTTGACCCGGCCGCTCTCGATGATGTGGTTGGCGATGTAGTTGAGGATGACCAGGTCGGTCTGCGGCTTGAAGACGATCGGGATGTCGGCCAGGTCGAAGCTGCGGTGCTCGAAGGTCGACAGCACGGCGACCTTCACGCCCGGATGCGACAGCCGGCGATCGGTCACCCGCGTCCACAGGATCGGGTGCATCTCGGCCATGTTCGAGCCCCACAGCACGAAGGCATCGGCCGCCTCGATGTCGTCGTACACGCCCATCGGCTCGTCCATGCCGAAGCTGCGCATGAAGCCCATTACCGCAGACGCCATGCAGTGGCGCGCGTTGGGGTCGATGTTGTTGCTGCGGAAGCCGGCCTTGAACAGCTTGTTGGCGGCGTAGCCCTCCCAGATCGTCCACTGGCCCGAGCCGAACATGCCGATCGCGCCCGGGCCCTTCTCCTTCAGCACCTTCTTGAACTGCGCGGCCATCACGTCGAAGGCCTCGTCCCAGGACACCGGCGTGAACTCGCCGTCCTTGGCGTAGGCCCCGTCGCGCTTGCGCAGCAGCGGCGTGGTCAGCCGGTCGGCGCCGTACAGGATCTTTGACAGGAAGTAGCCCTTGACGCAGTTGAGGCCGCGGTTGACCTCGGCGTGGACGTCGCCGTGGGTGGCGACGACGCGGCCGTCCTTGACCGCGACGTTGATGCCGCAGCCGGTGCCGCAGAACCGGCACGGCGCCTTCGACCAGGTCATCTCGGTGGTCGGCCGCTCCAGCACCACGTTCTGCGCCGCGGCCGGCAGCGGGATGCCGGCCGCGGCGGCAGCGCTGGCGACGGCGGAGGCGCGGACGAAGTCGCGGCGGGTGGTCATGGGGCGATCTCCTGCAGCAGCGCCTCGCGCGCCTCGGCGTGATGGTGGACCAGGCTGACGCCGAGCACGCCCTCGACGTGCTGCAGCGCCTCGATGCGCGAAACCAGCGCGCCCTCGTCGGGCCCCTCGGCCAGCACGATGCTGCGGCCACCGTCGCGCAGCGCCAGCTCGGTGCCGGGCAGCGCGGACAGCGCCGCGTCGAGGCGCGCGGCGGCATCGATGCGGTGGTGGACGACGAAGCTGGCGATGTGCAGCAGCGCGTCGTCGTTCATGTCGACTCGCGATGCATGCCGATGGCGCCGGGCGGGCACACGCGCAGGCAGGCGCCGCAGCCGCTGCAGCGATCGGCGATGAGCTCGGGAGGCACCACGCCGGGCGCCAGCGGAAAGCGGATCGCCTGCTCCGGGCAGGCATCGCGGCAGGCCAGGCAGACGATGCCGCCCATGGCGAGGCAGCGCTCGTCGATCCGCGCCTTCCACGGGGTCGGCGGATCGCGGCGGGCATCCAGCGCGCCGGTTTCGCAGGCGGCCACGCAGTCGCCGCAGAAGGTGCACTCGGCGGCGATCAGCGACAGCTCGGGGAACCCGCCGTCGCCGCGGACGATGATGCGTTCCGGACAGGCCGCCTGGCAGTCGCCGCAGCGCGTGCAGGCATCGAGGAACTGCGCCTCGTCGAGCGCCCAGGGCGGTCGCTGCACCGGCGCCGCCCTGCCCCGGCCGCGCAGCAGCGCGCGGCGCGCGGGATCGGTGGCGGGCGTCGGGCGCATCCTCAGATCCCCGGCGGTCCGAAGACCATCTGCCAGGCCCAGACGGCGAAACCGTAGCCGCCGACCAGCGCCACGGCCAGCGCCGGGAACAGCACCACGGTCACGAACAGGAAGGCACGCAGTTCGCGGCCGCGCTGCGCGGTGTCCGAGGATGAGGCGTCCATCCGTCCTTGCCTCCTGCCGCCTGCGGGTCGAGCACCCGGCCCGATGATAGCGCCGTGAGGCGGCGATGCATGACGCAGCGCGCCATCGGCGCGGCCAGCTCACGCCGCGCGGCGGCTCACTTGCCGGCGGCGCGCGCCCGCTCGAGCATCAGGTCGAGGGTCTGCTCGATCTGCTCGTCGGTGCACAGGTGGCACAGGCCGCGCGGCGGCATGGCGCCCTTGCCTTCGAGCGTGTGGCGCAGGGTCTGCTCGCGCGGCTGGGCGAGGATCTTCGCCCACGCTTGCGCATTCGCGGGATCCGGCGCGCCGTAGGCGCCGCCGGTGTGGCAGCCGGCGCAGACCATGTCGTAGACCATTGCCGGCGGCGCGAGATCAGGCACGCTGTAGTCGGGCTTGCCGTCGCGATGGATGCGGTACAGCACGCCGGTCTGGACGAGCACGAACAGCGCGCCGTCGGGGCCGACCTTGAGGTCGCGGATGCGCCCGTTCAGCTCACCGAGGATCGGGTACTCCGAGCGCACCCGGTCGCCGTCGATGTCGAGCCGGCTGACGTGCTGGCCCTTGAGCGCGCCGAGCAGCAGGTCGCCCTCCCACTCGGGGAACATCGCGCCGCGATAGACCAGCAGCTTCGAGATCGCCTCGGAAGGCAGGTAGTAGAACAGCGGCTGCTGCATGCCGGGCGCGTGGGTGCCCTGCCCCATCTTCTCGTAGCGGTAGCTCAGGCCGTAGGTGATCTCCGGCCAGCCGTAGTTGCCGCCGGCGATGATTCGATTGACCTCGTCGCCGCCGAGCGGGCCGTGCTCGGCCTCGTAGAGCACGCCGGCCACCGGGTCGAACTGCAGGCCCTGCGGATTGCGCACGCCCAGCGCGTAGATGCGGTCGTCGATGTCCGGATGGCCGACGAAGGGGTTGTCGGCCGGCACGCGGCCATCGTCGTGCAGGCGCAGGATCTTGCCCTGCAGCCGGTCGCCGCGCTGGGCGAGCTGGTGCTCGCCGCGATCGCCGATCGAGACGTAGAGGAATCCGCGATCGTCGAAGGCCAGTGCGCCGCCGGAATTGGAGTACGACCACGAGTACGGCCCCGCCTCGAGAATCACCTCGAGGTCTTCCAGCGCGGTCTCGCCCAGCCGCGCGGTCGCCACGGCGGTGAGCGTGTAGGGCTTGGCGTTCTCGTCGCCCTTCGAGTAGCTGAAGTAGATGCGCCGGTTCTGCGCGAAGCCCGGATGCAGGGCGACGTCGAGCAGGCCGAGCAGCTCGTTGCTGGTGTCGATCACGGGCAGGCCGTCGATCGGCCGCGGCGAGGGATCGCCGAACCGGTAGCGCAGCAGTCGGCCGCCGATCTCGGTGATCAGCACCTCGTCGTCGGCGATGAACTCGAGCGCCCAGGGACGATCGAGGCCTTCGAGCACCACCTCGGCGCGGGCGTCGTAGATGTTGAGCTTCTGCAGCGATTCCAGCGCGCCGCGGAAGGCAGGCGAAGGCGCATCGGCGGGCGGCGCGGAAGGCGCAGGCGCGTCGGTCGTCGGAGTCTCTGCGATCGCCTCCGCCGCAGGCGGTGGCGCTTCGGCCGTGTCGGTCTGCGCAGGCTGGCAGCCTGCGAGCAGCAGGACCAGCAGCCCGGCCCACGCCAGGCGCGTCCCGCTGCCGCACATCGTCCAGCCTTGCTGTATCGACACCGATCCGAACTCCCGTCAATCCGCCGCGTGGGGCCGCAGCGGCGAGCGGACGATACAGGCTCGGGTCGTCGCCACCAAGCGACGCGTTCAGCTACCAGACCACGCTTACGGTGACGGCGGCGTTGCGTCCGGGCGCGGTCTGGAAGGCCGGCGGCGGCAGGCCGTCCTGCAGCACGCCGCCGAGCTGGCCGAACTCCCAGTAGCGGCGGTCGAAGAGGTTGAACAGGCCAGCCTCGATGCGTACGTGCTCTCCGGGCTGCCAGTCGAGCAGCAGGTCGACGGTGGCGTAGCCGGGCGCGCGGAACAGCGCCGGACCCGTGCTGTCGATACGATCGCGCGCCTTCGCGGCGGTCACCACCAGCTCGGTGCCGGGGCGCCAGCCCGCACCCTCGCGGCGCATGCCCAGCACCGCCCGCGGCGGCGGCACGGTGGCCAGCGGCTGGTCGCGCCGGGTGTCGTCGCCGCGCAGCCAGGCCAGCGCGCCGCGCAGCTGCCAGTCGCTCGCCGCGCCGGGCAGCGCATGATCGAAGGCCAGCTCGACGCCGCGGATGCGGGCGCGCTCGCGATTGACCGACTGGAACACCAGCGCACCGCTGGCCGGGTCGACGCCGAGGTTGGCGCGGCTCTCGATCAGGTCGCGGTAGCGGTTGTCGAACACTGCCGCGCGCAGTCCGCCGCGCGCGCCGCGCCAGTCGAGTCCGAACTCGACGCCGCGCGAGCGCTCGTCGCGCAGGTCCGGATTGGGCCGCACCTCGTAGTTGAGGCCGGTCAGCGACAGCGCGATGTTGACGTCGGAGAACGGCGGCGCGCGGAAGCCCTCGGCCCACAGCGCGTAGATCGACAGGTCGTCGCGCGCTTCCCAGCGCAGGCCCAGGCGCGAGGTGGTGGTGCTGCGCGCGATGTCCTCGGGGACGATGGCGAAGTCCTCGGCGAACAGCGGATCGGCCTCGGCCTCGAGTCGATAGCGCTCGTGGCGCAGGCCGGCGACCAGGCTGAAGCCCGAGTCGCCCAGCGCGACGTCGTCCTGCAGGTAGAGCGCGTCCTCGTCGGTACGCGAGTTGGGGAAGTCGCGCACCGGCAGCACCTCGCCGAGGATCACGTTGCTGACCTGGCCGGTGTCGCGGCGGATCTGGATGCCGTCGCGGAATTGCGTGAATCGATCGCGACGCAGGCTGAGCCCCCACACCAGGTCGTGGGCGAGCGCGGCGGTGTCGAAGCGCGAGTTCAGCGTCAGCTCGGCGCCGTGGCTGCGCTGGTCGAGTGCGAACAGGCGGTCGCGGAACTGCGCCGGCGTGCGCGGCGGCGTCGCGGCGATCTCCTGCAGGCTGCGCTGGCGGGTCGCGCTGTCCTGCCGGTAGAGACGGAACTGCCAGCGGACCAGCCAGTCGAGACCGGGATCGCCTTCGGCGGCGAACAGCGCGCGTTCGCGCTCGCTGGCGTCGATGCCGCGCAGCGCGGTGGTGGTGGAGAAGCGCCCCGGTCCGCGCACCAGCGAGCGCACGTCGGTGTCGGTGGTCTGCTCGGTGCGATCGACCAGCAGCGAGGCCTCGAAGGCGTCGGCGCTGAACACGTACTTGAGCAGGCCGCTGCGCCGCTCGCGATCGGCCGGGTTGGCGGCCGGCCCGGCAGCGCCGGCGTTGTTCTCGATCTCGTGCGCGTCGCGGCGCGTGGCCAGCGCCAGCAGCGCGTGGCGCTCGCCCGACCACGCCGCCAGCGCGCTCGTCCGTCGACCGTCGTCGCGGCCGTGCCAGGACTGGCGCAGCTGGTAATGCGCACCGTCGGCGGCGAGGCTGCGCGGATCGCGGCTGCGGAAGGCGATGACGCCGGCCAGCGCGTCGCTGCCGTACAGCGTCGAGGCCGGTCCGCGCAGGTACTCGATCGACTCGACCGCCTCGATGTCGATGGCGTCGCGCCCGGCGCTGGCGAGATCGCCGACCTTGAAGGCCTCGGCCAGCGGCACGCCGTCGAGTTCGACCGCCACGCGATTGCCGTCCAGCCCGCGAATGCTGAAGCCGGACAGACCGAAGCGATTGGCGTCGGCCGGCACCGCGATCGCCGGCTCGTAGCGCAGCGCGTCGCGCACGTCCTGCGCCTGCAGCCGATCGAGCTGTTCGCGCTCGATCTGACCCACTGCGTTGACCACCTCGGCCTGCGCCTGGGCGATCTTGCGGGCGACGACGAAGATGCGATCGAGGCCGATGGCGGCGGCATCGTCGACGGCCCGCGCGGCGGTCGGTGCGAGCGCTGCGGCGAGGGCCAGCGGGAGAACGGTGCGGGTGAAGCGTGCGGGGCGTGGCATGGTCGGCGTGTCGACTGGGTTGAGTGCAGTCTGCGCACGACCTGCGGTACGCGCCTTGACGCGGATCAGTCCGGCGCGCCATCGGCGTGGCGTGGCTGTGCAACGCGCCGGACCGCCAGGATCACACCGGCAGAGCGCAGCTTGCTGCGCTGATCGAGCTACCGGAAGGCACGGGAATGCCGCCGAGCAAGCTCGGCGCTACGGATCGGCTTTTTGCGTCTACAAAGCCGCCGGAGTGGCTACCGCCGATCCGGAAACCGCGGCGGGTCGGACAGCGGCACGATGGCCACCGGGCCGCGCTGCCAGCGCACGCCGTCGATGTGCGCGGCGTCGGTCGTCACGCTGGCGTTGCGGCCACCGCTGAAGGCGTAGCGCAGCGTGCCGGCAGGCGCGAAGGTCGGGGCGACGTAGGCGCAGTCGGGACAGGCGCCGCGATAGGCCTGCAGGGCGAGATCGACCGTGGCGGCGTTGCTGCCGACGCCCAGCGCCCAACGCGGCTGGCCGGCGCCGTCGTAGTAGTACAGGCCAGCGCTGAGCAGTTCGTCGGCGCTGTAGATGGCCATGCCCCAGCCCGAGTCGGCGGGATCGAACCAGACGCCGCTGCGCTCGGGCAGCGCCGGTGCGGGCGCGTCGAACAGGGTCTGCATCGGCTCGCTGCCGCTGCGCGTGCCCAGGCGCCAGGCGAAGTCCACGCGACGCGCACTGCTGAAGCTCAGGGTGAGCTCGCCGGCCGGCGCATTGCGCACCGCGCCGGTCTGCACGTCGCGCGTGTAGCGGGTCAACGTGCCGCGCCAGGGGTTGGCGAAGGGCGCGACGGCGAGGTACCAGGTCGGCGCACCGCTGTCGTCGTAGGTGTACCAGGTCGCCGCCAGCGTCTCGCCGACGAACTGCAGGTCGAGTCCATGGCCGCTGCGCGCGGGGTTGAACCACAGCCCGGTGCTCGGGCGCAGCGTCGTCGACGCGGCATCGGCGGGGTCGGATCCCTGCGCGATCTCGGCGCGATTGCCCAGACCGTCGCCGTCGCGGTCGATGCCGATGCGGCGGCCGAGTCCGGCGGGCACCGCGGTCCAGGTCTGCGGCTGCGCCGGCGTGGCGAGCGCGCGCAGCGCGGCGATCGTCAGCGGCGGCGTGCCGTCATCGGTCAGCATGCGGTCGCTGGCGGCATCGAAGGCGTAGCCGGCGCCGCCGGCGTGCGCCACCAGATCGATGCGCTGGGCGCGGGCGATGCCGAGCAGCGTGTCGAGCTCGGCCGACGCCGATGAACCGCTCAGCGCCACCTGCCTGCCGACCGCTGCGTGCGCGTCCTGCGAGGGCGGCGCCGGCGGTGGGGTGACGCCACCGGGCGGCAGCGGCGGCTGCGGGAAGTCCGAGCCGGAGAAGGCCAGCATCAGGGCGACGAGGTCGGCGATGTCCTGGTCGGAGCGGGCGGTGAACAGCTGCGCCGACAGGAATCGCGAAATCGAATCGACCGAACCGTCGTGGAGGAAGCCGAAGCCGGCGAGGTTGTCGAGCTGGGTCAGCTCGAAGCCGACCTTCTCGTGCTGATTGCGCAGCTGCGGCACCTTGATCGACACGTTGGTCGAGCCGTCGACGCTGACCACGCCCAGGTGGTTCTCGCCGTTGGGTCCGATCGCCATCGCGCTGCCGCCGACCGGCAGGCCGATCTGCGGCAGCACCAGCGGCGCATTGCGCGCCATGCCGGTGGGCAGCGTGTGGCAGCTCGAACACTGGAAGGGCGGATCGAGCAGGCCGGTGGTGTAGAGCTGGAGGCCGCGCACGGCGTTGCCGGTGCCCAGGGGCAGGCCCGCCATCGAATAGCGTCCGCTGGTGTAGTGGCCGTCGAGCGGCAGCGCGGTGGGCAGACCGTTGTCGAGCGTGCGGAACGGATTGGGCGGGAAACTCAGCGTGGCGAGGAAATCCTCGAAGGCCTGCATCTCGGCGGCGTCGAGCAGGCGATGGTTGCCGAGCAGCCCCTCGAACGCGGGGTTGAAGGCCTCGATGCCGTCGCGGTCGCCGCGCCAGTGGTGCGGCTCGTGGCCGATGATGTCCTGCAGGGTCTGCGTGGTCATCGGCCCCTTCATCGCGTGGAAATCCTCGCAGCGACGGATGCGCTCGGTGATGCAGTTCTGGTTGAAGCGCTGCGGCGGCAGCGACGGGTCGCCGAGATCCCAGGCGAGCCGGTCCATGCGCGCATCGACATGGCAGGACGCGCACGACGCCTGGCCGAGACCCGAGGTGCGGTGGGTGTCGTAGAGCAGCGGACGTCCGGCCTTGATCGCCGCCGGCAGCGGGTCGAACACGGGCGTGCGGGCGAGTTCGGCGCCGCTGGCGAGATCGACGGTGGAGAGGCTGGCCTCGAAGTGGTTCCAGACGTGCAGCCGGCCGCGCGCGTCGTCGACGGCCAGCCCGATCGGCCCCTGCCCCACCGCGATCGGCGCGCCGACGCGGCGGCCTTCGGCGTCGATGGCGACCACGTTGTTGGAGCCCAGACCGGCGACGTAGGCGACGCTGCCGTCGGCGCGCCAGGCGATGGCGCGCGGATCGCCGATCGACGCATGGCGCTGCTCGGGCGGCAGCGTGGTGACGGCGTAGTCGAGGTGCGGATTGAGGTCGCCGATCGCCTTGCTGCCGCCGGGTGCGGCGTCGACCCGCGCAAGCATCACGCGCACGAAGCGGCTGTTTACCTTGGGCTCGAAGCGGACCTCGTTGATCGCCTCCGTGCCGACCACGCCGACCTGCCCGCTGGCCGGATTCACCGCCAGCGCCATGACGATGTTCATCAGTCCGCTGACGTAGCGCACCTCGAGCGAGGCGACGTCGATGACGGCGAGATCGCGGTCGGGCAGGTCCCAACCCGGACGGCGTCCGGAGGCTGCCGCCTGCGGACCGCTGACCAGGTCGGTCCAGTCGGCGCCGTTGTCGTCACGCCAGCGGCCGAGGCCGTCCTTGCGCACGATCAGGCCGACGGCCGGCGGCGTGGCGGTGGGATCGCGCGGCGGATCGAAGCCGCTGCCGGCGTTGGGCGGCGGATTGACGCCGCCGTAGGGCCCGCGCGGATCGTTGACCACGTTGGGCAGTGCCACGCCGGCGTTCACCAGGCCGCCGGAGAGGATCGTCGTGGCGTTGCCCGACTCGAAGATCGCGACATACACCGAGCGCCCGTCCCGGCTCACCGCCAGCGCCCGCGGATCCTCGCCACGGATGGCAACGCGCTGCGGCGCGCCCGGATTCGCCGCGTCGAACACCAGCACGCGGTTGACCTGCGAGCAGCTGACGAAGGCGCGACCGCCGGCGAAGACGACGTCGTGCGGCTCGTCCTCGGTGGCCAGCGTGCGCGTCACGCTGCGACTGGCGACGTCGACGATGCTGATCGAATCGGACACGTGGTTGACCACCCACAGCTCGTCGGCACTGCGGAACTTCACCGCCACCGGATCGACGCCGACCACGACGTGGCCGAACGCGATCGGCAGACCGGTGGACACGTCGAACAGCTGGACGCGCTGGTCGGCGGTGTGCGCGACCGCCAGCGTCCGGCCGTCGGGGCTCAGGTCGAGCGCGCGGACCGGGTGGTGCTCGAAGTTGACGAAGGGCAGATCGGCGGCGATCGGCGCGCCGGCGGCGACCAGCAGGAGCAGGGCGAGCAGCGGTCGCAGCATGAGGAAGTGTCCGGATGATCACGCGGCCAAGGGCACCATCCTAGCCCCGATGGCGTTCCCTGTCTGAGTGCATCTCGGCCGCGGAATCCTTCGCGGTGGGGTCGAACCTCCGGGAAAGAAGGAGCGGCTCGGTCGCCGCGTGCCAGCCGTCGGGTGCGCAGCCTTCCGTTGCCGCGTGATGCCCCATGCCGAGCCGCGGGCCCGGTTGGCCAGCGAAATCGCTCAGCGCCGCATCGCTGCCCAACCGAGCACAGCCATCGCGGCACCCAGCAGCCAGAGGACGTAGGAAGACAGCGTCGGCACCAGCGGGGGTGGGTCGCCGAGGCCGAAGAATGCCGACCTCGTCACTCCGAAGATCTGCCCGTCGACAACTCCTGCGAACGTTACGCGGAGCTCGAACGGCGCCCTGGCTTGCTCGGATACCCGGAGGCCGATGGTGCATTGTCTCGCCTGACCCGGTAAGAGAGGCATGTCAGGGAAGTGGATGCTGTAGACGACGAGCGGCGCCTCCCCCGGCCGCGGGCTCAGGTCCAGAATGCTCGCGGGACAGGGTTGCACGTTCGCTGGATCCACTGGAAACACCGTGCTCGCCGGACCGAAGCTGCGATAGGTGAAGGTCGTTCCCGCGGTCTGCAGCGGCACGCTTCCGTCGTTCGACAGGGTCAGAGTCAACTGGGTCACTTGGCCTCTCGGCACGCCGATCGCCGGCGGCTCGAAATTCAACTGGCCCGCAAGCGACGGGGCCGCGTGGGTGTCGCCACAATGGAGCGCAAGCGTGTCGGCCGCCAATGCGTAACGGCGACGCACGGTGGGCATGGTCAGCACCCCTCCGCTGGGACCGATCTGATCTCGAACCCGTCCGCGAACGGCGTCTCCACCGCGCCCGGCGAGCGAAAGTCGGCCATGGCCTGCGCCAGGCAAGATGCGCTCCCTGCGTTGAAGCGCAGTGTCTCGCCGGAGGCTTCGCTGGTGCCGACGAACGGCACGTTCGGGTTCGAGTACTGCAGGCTGCGGTCGATGAGAAGACCGCCGACGGCGGTCTGTACAGCCTCGTCGCTACGCGTGTGGGCGAACGACCACGGGTAGGAGGGGGTGATGCCCGAAGCAGTCTGGTGTTCCATCCCGAACTGATGACCCAACTCGTGTGCGAAGACCTGAAAGGACGTGGCCAAGCCGACGTCGACCACCGAGTAGGCGAAGTCGGCATACGGCTGGCCGGTACCGCAGCCCGAGGATTCCTCGTAACCGGGCATATTGCCGCGATTGGTCCGCTGGACATACGCAATCCCCGCATACCCCTGGTCATCCCCCACCAGCATCACCACCAGATCGGCCCCATGCGTGCTGCGCAGGCTCGCGACCGTCGCGCTGGTGCGCAGCCAGATGCGGTGGCCGACCCAACGGCACAGGTCGACGTCGGGGCCGGCGCAAGTGTTGCCCGGCACTTCGTTGTAGGCCACCTCGATGCTCAGGTCGCCGCTCTGCAGCACGTTGCGCACCCGCACGTCGTCCATGCCGCTGGTGCGCAGTGCGACCGCGACCTGTTCCATCGCGCCGAATAAGGTCGGCGAGCGCGGATGGCCGGGCCGGATCGTGAACAGCTCGGCGGCGACGACCGGGCTGGCGATGACGCACAGAAGGCAAAGCAGGATCGCGGAACGCATGACGGACCTCCCCGACGATGCGCGCGCCGCGGCGGAATGCGGCGACTGTCGGACAGGTGTCACGAGGAGGCGGGTCATCGCAGGGCAGGTTGCGCGGAATGCGGGCGCGGCGGGCGTGTCGCACAGCGCAGCAAGCTGCGCTCCACGGCGGCGGCCGGCAGCGCTGTCGCAGTGCCGAGCTTGCCCGGCAGCCAGCCCGGCGAAACGTTGGATGGTGGCGGTAGCGGAGCAAGCTCCGCTCTACCGATATCCCCCGCGTCCCGTAGCGCGGCGCTTGTTCCGCTCACCGCTCACCGCTCACCGCTCACCGCTCACCGCTCACCGCTCACCGCTCACCGCGACACGCTCAGCCGCGGTGATACGGATGGTTCGCCAGCTGGCTCGCCGCGCGATACAGCTGCTCGGCGACGACGATGCGGACCAGCGGGTGCGGCAGGGTGAGCGGCCCCAGCGACCAGCGCTCGTCGGCGCGTGCGAGCACGGCGGGATCGAAGCCCTCGGGTCCGCCGATCAGCAGCGCGAGATCCTGGCCCTGCATGCGCCAGTGGGCCAGGCGCTCGGCCAATGCTTCGCTCGACCAGGCGCGCCCAGCCACGTCGAGCGCGACGACGCGGGCGCCGCGCGGGATGGCGGCGAGCAGCCGCTCGCCCTCGTCGGCGCAGGCGCGCGCCGCGTCACGACCCTTGCCGCGCGCGCCGGGCGCGATCTCGACCAGATCGAGCGGCAGCCAGTGCGACAGCCGCTTGGCGTACTCGGCGTAGCCTTCGACGACCCAGCCCGGCATGCCGCTGCCGACCGCGAGCAGGCGCGCCTTCATCGTTGCGCCCGCGCCTCCGCCCTCAGGGCGCTTCGGCGGGCGCGGCTTCGCTCTCGGCGGGGCCCTGGTCGCCGACCGTCCACAGCCGCTCGAGCGCGTAGAACTCGCGCACCCGCGGCAGCATCAGGTGGACGACGACGTCGCCCAGGTCGACCAGCACCCACTCGGCCTCGCGCTCGCCTTCGACGCCGATCGGCGGGCAGCCGATGGCCTTGGCGCGCTTGGCGACTTCGTCGGCCAGCGACTTCACGTGGCGGCTGGAGGTGCCCGAAGCGATCACCATCCAGTCGGTGATGCCGGTCTTGCCGCGGACGTCGATCTCGCGGACGTCCTTGGCCTTGATCTCTTCGAGGGCGGCGTGCACGGCGCTGCGCAGTGCTTCCGGGGCGACGGGGGCAGGCGCGGGCGCGCTGCGGGCGGGAACGGCACTGCGGGTGGTCAAGCGGTGGGCACCTCGGGCGTCGACAGGATGCGCGCCGCTCGGGCGCGCGCGGTCAGTATAGGGCGAATTGGTGGAGGAGGGCTCAGGGCCTAGGGCCTAGGGCCTAGGGCTCAGAGAAGAGCGAGGGGGCGCGGAGTTGCGAATGTCTCTCTGGAGCATCGAAGGGTCGCCCCGCGCAGCGTGCGAATCCTAGTCCCTAGTCCCTAGCCCCTAGTCCCTAGTCCCTGGTCCCTGGTCCCTGGTCCCTGGTCCCTGGTCCCTGGTCCCGGGTCCCCAGTCCCTAGTCCCTAGTCGCTAGTCGCTAGTCCCTAGGCCCTGAGCCCTCGCCCCCATAAGGCGACCCCCGCGCCAGCCGCTCCCGCACCGCCTCGGGCAGATCGGCATCGGCCAGATCGCCGCGCGCAAGCGCCGCGCGGCTGCGCGTGGAGCTGGCGTCGGACAGTGCCTCTGGCAGGCGCCAGCGGCCGCCGGCAGGCGTCTCGCGCAGCGCGGGTGCCGAATCCAGCCGGCGCCACGCGGTGGCGACCTCGGGCGGCAGCTCGGCATCACCGCCCGGCCGCGGCACCAGCAGCAGGTGCGCCAGCGCCGGCAGTTCGCGCCAGCGATGCCAGGTCGGCAGGCCGCGCGCGGCGTCCATGCCGATCACCAGCGCAAGCGCGGCGTCGCCGGCTTCGGCGCGGATCGAGGCCAGCGTGTCGACCATGAAGGACGGGCCGGCGCGATCCAGCTCGCGGCGGTCGATCGCGAACTGCGGTCGGTCGGGGAAGGCCAGCGCCAGCAGTTCGGCACGCAGCGCACCCGGCGCCAGCGGCGCGCGGCGATGTGGGGGATCTCCGCAGGGCACCAGCAGCACGCGCTCGGCCCGCGTCGCCGCCGCCGCCGCGTCGGCCACCGCGACGTGGCCACGATGCACCGGGTCGAAGGTGCCGCCGTAGACCAGCCAGAGCGCGCGCGTCGCGCTCACGCCGACAGCAGCACCGCGGCGCTGCGCGGCTCGGCGATGGCGACCAGCAGGCGCTCCAGCGCCAGCCAGGCGTCGCCCGAGGCGCGGCCCTTGGCGATGCGCTCGACCTGGCCACACTCGGCGGCAAGCCGCTCGAGCTGCAGCGGCCGCGCGCGGCCCAGCAGGCGGCGGTACGCCGCCTGCCGCGACTCCCAGATCCCGGCCTGCATCATCGCCTGACCGAGATTGCCACCGGCCTCGGCAACTTCCGCCAGCCGGGCCAGCGTGGCCAGCTGCGTGGCCAGCCAGGGCAAGAGGCCGGCGACCTGCTCGCCCTCGCCGCGCAGCGCGGCCAGCACGCGCAGCGCGCGCGCCGCATCGCCCGCCATCGCCGCCTCGACCAGGCCGAACACGTCGAAGCGCGCCGAGTCGGCGATCAGCGACTGCATCTCCTCGACGCTGATCGGCCTGCCCGCCGCCTGATCGCGCGGCATCAGCAGCGCCAGCTTGTCGATCTCCTGGGCGGCCGCCAGCAGGTTGCCCTCGACCCGCTCGGCGAGCAGGGCGATGGCGTCGGCATCCGCGCTGAGGCCGCGCAGCCGCAGTCGTCGCGCCAGCCAGCCGCTGCGCTCGCCAGGCTTGAGCGGCCACACCTGCAGCAGCACGCCGGCGCGATCCACCGCGCGCGTCCAGGCGCCCTCGTGCTTCCTGCTCCACTCGCCGCCGACCAGCAGCAGCACGATGTCGGGCGACGGCTGCGCGCAGTACTCCTCGATCAGCTTGCCGCCTTCCTTGCCCGGCCGCGTGGTCGGCAGGCGGACCTCGATGATCCTCCGGCTGGCGAACAGCGACATCGCCGCGAGGCTGGCGGCGACCGCGTTCCAGTCGAAGCCGCCGTCGACGTCGAACACCTCGCGCTCGCCGTAACCCAGCTCGGCGGCGCGTGCGCGCAGCGCGTCGACCGCCTCGATGCGCAGCAGGTCCTCCGCCCCGGCAACGAGATACACCGGCGCCAGCGCGTCGCTGGCGAGGTGGCGGTCGAGTTGGGTCGGGCTCAGTTGCATCGAGTCAGTTCCGGTGGCGAGTTCGTCCGAGGCAGTTCCAGTAGCCAGTTGCCAGTTCCAGTTTCAAGCGGACAGCCCGATGCGTGTAGCGCACCGCGCTTCTCAACTGGCCGCTGGAACTGGCAACTGGAACTGCTCCTCCGCCACTGGAACTGCCCTGCTCACCTCACCGCCGCCTCGATGCGTCGCAGCAGGGCGGCGACCATCTCGCGCTCGAGCTCGGCGGCGACGATCTCCTGCTCGCCGGGCGTGCCCAGCGCTTCGGCGGTGTCGAAGGAGAACACCCGCTCGAGATTGACCGTCTGCCGCGCCATGCGGACCTTGCCGGTGGCGTCGACCAGCTCGACCTCGACGCGATAGCCCAGCGCGAACTCCTGCACGCGGCCGCCGCCGCCGATGCTCAGAGGGCGCTGGGCCAGCGCGGCGGAGGCGATGCGCAGCACGGCGACGCCGTCGACGGCGCTGTCGCGAACGTCGGCGCCGGCGCGGCGCAGCGACTGCGACAGGCCGCGCACCAGCGGCGCCGACGGATCCTCGGCCTCGATGACGATGGTCGACAGCTCCGCCGGCAGCACCAGCTCGCGGCGCAGCTGGAAGCCGCAGCCGACCAGCGCCAGCAGCAGCGCGACCAGCCCGGCGCGCAGCAGCACGCGGCTCACGACGCCACCACGTTGACGATCTTGCCGGGCACCACGATCACCTTGCGCACGCTCACGCCCTCCAGGAAGCGCTGCACGTTTTCCTCGGCCAGCGCGGCGGCTTCGATCGCCTCGCGCGTCGCGTCGGCGGCCACCTCGATGGTCGCACGCAGCTTGCCGTTGACCTGCACGGCCAGCGTCAGGCTGTCCTTGACCAGCGCCGCCGGATCGGCGGTGGGGAAGCGCAGGTCCTCGAGCAGCGTCTCGGGCTGGCCCAGCGCCTGGCGCAGCGCGTGGCAGGCGTGCGGCGCGATCGGGTTGAGCAGCAGGGCGACGGCTTCCCAGGCCTCCTGCAGCACGGCGCGCCCCTGCGGGCTGGCGTCCTCGAACTTCGCCAGCGCGTTCATCAGCTCCATCACCGCGGCGATCGCGGTGTTGAAGGTCAGCCGGCGGCCGTAGTCGTCGCCGACCTTGGCGATCGTCTCGTGCAGCTTGCGGCGGATCGCGCGCTGTTCGGCCGTCAGCGCGGCGACGTCGAGCGCCGGGGCCGGCCCGGCAGCGACGTGGCGCTGCACCAGGTTCCACAGCCGGCGCAGGAAGCGCGCCATGCCTTCGACGCCGGCCTCGCTCCATTCCAGGCTCTGCTCGGGCGGCGAAGCGAACATCGAGAACAGGCGCACCGTGTCGGCACCGAAGCGGTCGACCATGGCCTGCGGGTCGACGCCGTTGTTCTTCGACTTCGACATCTTCTCGACCGGACCGATCGCCACCGGCTGGCCGTCGGCCGCGAGCAGCGCGCCGCTGATGCGGCCGCGCTCGTCGCGCTGGATCTCGACGTCGGCCGGATTGATCCAGTCCTTCGAGCCGTCGGCGTTCTCGCGGAAGAAGGTCTCGGCGATGACCATGCCCTGGCAGAGCAGGTTGCTGGCGGGCTCGTTCGAGCTGACGAAGCCGGTGTCACGCAGCAGCTTGTGGAAGAAGCGGAAGTACAGCAGGTGCAGGATGGCGTGCTCGATGCCGCCGATGTAGTGGTCGACCGGCAGCCAGTAGTCGGCGCGCGCGTCGACGATGTCGCTCGCGCCCGGGCAGGTGTAGCGGGCGTAGTACCAGCTCGACTCCATGAAGGTGTCGAAGGTGTCGGTCTCGCGCTCGGCAGCGCCGCCGCACTTCGGGCAGGTGGTCTTGCGCCACGCGGGATCGGCCTTGATCGGCGAGATCACCGCGCCCTTGGCGAAGGCGTCGGCGACGTCCTCGGGCAGCACCACCGGCAGCTGGTCCTCGGGCACCGGCACGTCGCCACAGGACGGGCACAGGATCATCGGGATCGGACAGCCCCAGTAGCGCTGGCGGCTGACGCCCCAGTCGCGCAGGCGGAAGTTGACCCGGCGCTCGGCCTTGTCGCCGAGCACCTCGGCGATGCGGTCGAAGGCGCCCTGGTAGTCGAGGCCGTCGATCACGCCCGAGTTGACCACGCGCATCTGCGGGTGGGTCTTGTCGGCGTACCAGTCCTTCCAGACCGTCGGGTCGTAATCGCCTTCTTCCCCTTTCCCGGCGGGAGAAGGTTCGACCGAATCCGAGCGCTGCGCGGGACGCGCACCCTCACCCGTCGCGCTGCGCGCGCCACCCTCTCCCGGTGGGAGAGGGGAAATCGCGATGACCTGCCTGATCGGCAGTGCGTACTTGGTCGCGAACTCGAAGTCGCGCTCGTCGTGGCCGGGCACCGCCATCACCGCGCCGGTGCCGTAGCCCATCAGCACGAAGTTGGCGACCCAGATCGGCACGCGTTCGCCGCTGACCGGATGCAGCGCGTGCAGGCCGGTGGCCATGCCGCGCTTTTCCTGTGTTTCCAGCTCGGCCTCGGACACGCCGCCCTTGCGGCAGTCGGCGATGAAGGCGGCCAGCTGGGCATTGCCTTCGGCCGCACGCGTGGCCAGCGGATGCTCGGCCGCCACCGCCATGTAGGTGACGCCCATGAGCGTGTCGGGACGGGTGGTGAACACGCGCAGCGTCTCGCCCGAACCCTCGACGGTGAAGTCGATCTCCAGGCCTTCGCTGCGCCCGATCCAGTTGCGCTGCATGGTCTTGACCGCATCCGGCCAGCCGTCGAGCCGGTCGAGTTCGTCGAGCAGCTCCTGCGCGTAGGCGGTGATCTTGAGGAACCACTGCGGGATCTCGCGCTTCTCGACCAGCGCGCCGGAACGCCATCCGCGGCCGTCGATGACCTGCTCGTTGGCGAGCACGGTCTGGTCGATCGGATCCCAGTTGACCACCGAGTTCCTGCGGTAGACCAGGCCCTTCTCGAACAGGCGCACGAACATGCGCTGCTCGTGCTGGTAGTAGTCCGGCCGGCAGGTGGCGAATTCGCGCGACCAGTCGATGGCGTAGCCCAGCGACTTCAGCTGGCTGCGCATGTGCTCGATGTTGGCGTAGGTCCACTTGGCCGGCGCGGTGCGATTCTTGATCGCGGCATTCTCGGCGGGCAGGCCGAAGGCGTCCCAGCCCATCGGCTGCAGCACGTTCTTGCCGAGCATGCGCTGGTAGCGGCTGATCACGTCGCCGATGGTGTAATTGCGCACGTGGCCCATGTGCAGCGCGCCGGACGGATACGGCAGCATCGACAGGCAGTAGAACTTCTCGCGCGCCGGGTCCTCGCTCACCTCGAAGGCGCGGGTCTCGTTCCAGAAGCGCTGGGCGGCCGCTTCGACGGCTTTGGGGTCGTAATGTTCTTGCATGGGTCCGGGGCGGGTTGGCAGGCCCGCAGGGCCGAAATGGCCGCCGGGCGTGGCGTTGGCAAAGTGCGCAAGATTATCAGCTCGGCCGGCGGCCCACGGCCGCTGCGCGCGTCGCGCGGCCATCGGTGGATGCCGCGCCGACACCGTCCGGGCTAGAGTGCCGCCGATCCGCGCATCGGCTGCGTTCCCGGAATGACCGATTCTCCACTCGACGTCGCCATCGTCGGCGCCGGCTTCGGCGGGCTGGCGATGGCGCGCGCGCTGGCGAATCGGCCGGGCCTGCGTTTCGCGATCCTCGAGAAGGCCGCCGAGGCGGGCGGCACCTGGCGTGACAACCGCTATCCCGGCGCCGCCTGCGACGTGCCCTCGCACCTGTATTCGCTGTCGGATGCCGCCAATCCCGGCTGGACCCGGCTGTTCCCGCCGCAGCCGGAGATCCAGGCCTACCTGCGCGCGCTGGCCGCGCCGTTCGCCGAGCGCGGCCAGCTGATCCACGGCTGGAAGCTGGCCGAAGCGCGCTGGGATGCCGATGCCGCGCGCTGGCGACTGCGCGCGACCGATGGCCGCGAGGCCAGCGCGCGCTTCCTGGTGCTGGCCCTGGGCGGCCTGCACGTCCCGGCCTGGCCGGACATCGAAGGCCACGAGAATTTCGCCGGACCGAGCTGGCACACCGCGCGCTGGCCGGTCGACGCCGACCTCGCCGGCCGCCGCGTCGGGGTTGTCGGCACCGGCGCCAGCGCGGTGCAGCTCGTGCCCGCGCTGGCCGGCCGCGCGTCGGCGCTGCACGTGTTCCAGCGCACGCCGGGCTGGCTGCTGCCGCGCCCGGACTTCGCCCTGCCCGGCTGGCTGCGCCGCGCCTTCGCTCGGCTGCCGCCGCTGCGGCTGGCGCTGCGCGGCTCGATCTTCCTGTGGCTGGAGCTGGTGTCGAGCGGACTGCTGCACCCGCGGCTGGCGTTCTGGGCGCGCTGGCTTTCGCGGCGCCACCTGCGCCGGCAGGTCGCCGATCCGGCCCTGCGCGCGGCGCTGACGCCGGACTATCCGATCGGCTGCAAGCGGGTCCTGATCAGCAGCGACTACTACCCGGCGCTGCAGGCACCCGGCGTGCAGCTCGAGACGACCGCGATCGCGCGCATCGAGCGCGACGGCGTGCGGCTGGCGGATGGCCGCCACGTGGCGCTCGACGCGCTGGTGTACGCCACCGGCTTCCGGCCGATGGCGATCCTCGACGAGGTCGAGGTGATCGGTCGCGAAGGTCGACGACTGCGCGACGACTGGGCCGACCGGCCGACCGCGCACTTCGGCATCAGCGTGCCCGGCTATCCGAACCTCGGCTTCCTGCTCGGACCGAACACGGCGCTCGGCCACAACTCGGTGCTGACCATGATCGAGAGCCAGGTGCGCCACCTGTGCGCCCTGATCGATGCAGCTTCGGCGACGGGTGCACGCAGCGTCGAGGCGACGCCCGAGGCGCGGCAGGCCTTCGTCGACGGCATCGATCGCCGTTTCGGCAGCACCGCATGGGGCGGTGGCTGCCGCAGCTGGTACCTCGACGCGCGCGGCCGCAACATCGCGCTGTGGGTGGGCGGCGTGCTGGGCTACCGGCGGCGCGTGCGGCGGGTGCGGCCGGGCGACTATCGCTTCGAGCGCTAGTTCCGGGTCGCGGGTTCCGTCGCTCCTGCTGACGATCGCGGATGCGGGGCGTCCTGCAACCGCAGGAGCGGCGGAAGCCGCCACCCCAGCCCTCGAAAGCGCAGCGGCGGGGGCTCCCCTGCCCCCGCCGCCGCATCCCCCTGACGACACGTCACCACGCGACCTCCGCCGTGGAGCCCCTCTCCCCCCGGGAGAGGGGTTGGGGTGAGGGTCCGACCCCGGCCAACCCCTCCGGCCGCCGCAGCCGCCGGCCGCGCGATGACGCTCGCACCCCCACCCGACGCTGCGCGCCACCTTCTCCCGTGGGGAGAAGACAGCCGCTGCGCACCTGCGCGACCTCAATCGCTGCGGGTGAACTCCGGGTAGGCCTCGAGCCCGCACTCCTCGATGTCCACGCCCTCGTACTCGGTCTGCTCGGAGACGCGGATGCCCACCGTCTTCTTCAGCAGGTACCACAGCGCGATGCTGCAGCCGAAGACCCAGCCGAAGATCGCCGCGATGCCGATCAGCTGCGCCGTGAGACTCGACTCGGGGTTCGACAGGCACACCGCCAGCAGGCCCCAGATGCCCACCACGCCGTGCACCGAGATCGCGCCGACCGGATCGTCGATGCGCACCTTGTCGAGCCCGCGCACGGCGGCCACCACGATCAGGCCGCCGATGGCGCCGACCCCCGTGGCCAGCAGCGGCGTCGGCGTCAGCGGCTCGGCGGTGATCGCCACCAGGCCGGCCAGTGCGCCGTTGAGCGCCATCGTCAGGTCGGCCTTGCCGAACCACAGCCGCGCCAGCAGCAGTGCCGACACCACGCCGCCGGCGGCGGCCATGTTGGTGTTGACGAACACCCGCGCCACCGCGTTGGCCTCGCCGATGTCCGACACCTTCAGCTCGGAGCCGCCGTTGAAGCCGAACCAGCCGAACCACAGGATGAAGGTGCCCAGCGTCGCCAGCGGCAGGTTGGCGCCGGGAATCGGCCGCACCTCGCCCTTCGGGCCGTACTTGCCCTTGCGCGCGCCCAGCAGCAGCACGCCGGCCAGCGCCGCGGCACCGCCGGCGAGATGGACCAGGCCGGAGCCGGCGAAGTCGAGGAAGCCGGCTTCGTCCAGCCAGCCGCCGCCCCACTTCCAGTAGCCCTGCACCGGATAGACGAAGCCGGTGAAGACGATGGCGAAGGCGAAGAAGGTCCACAGTTTCATCCGCTCGGCGACCGCGCCCGAGACGATCGACATCGCGGTGGCGACGAACACCACCTGGAAGAAGAAGTCGCTCATGTTCGAGTAGTAGGGCGCGTCCTCGTCGCCCGCCGCGACAGCGGCCAGCACCGCCGCCGCCTCGTTGTCGTCGGCGCCGAGCATGCCGATCGCCGGGAGGATGCCGCTGCCGTCGCCGTACATGATCCCGTAGCCGCACAGCATGTACATGATGCAGGCGACGGCGTAGAGGCCGACGTTCTTGGTCAGGATCTCGGCGGTGTTCTTGGCCCGCACGAGTCCGGCCTCGAGCATGCTGAAGCCGGCCGCCATCCACATCACCAGCGCGCCGGAGACGAGGAAGTAGAAGGTGTCGAGCGCGTACTTGAGTTCGGTGATCTGTTCCATGGGATTCTCCTGCGCTCAGACCGCGTCCGCGCCGATCTCGCCGGTGCGGATGCGCATGACGTACTCGAGGGGGACGACGAAGATCTTTCCGTCGCCGACCGAACCGGTGCGGGCGGCGCCGGCGATGGCTTCGACCGCGCGCTCGACCAGTTCGTCGGGCGCGGCGATCTCGAGCTTGATCTTGGGCAGGAAGTCGACGGTGTACTCGGCGCCGCGGTAGAGCTCGGTGTGGCCGCGCTGGCGGCCGAAGCCGCGGACTTCGGTGACGGTGACGCCCTGCACGCCGACCTCGGCGATCGCCTGGCGGACGTCGTCGAGCTTGAACGGCTTGATGATCGCGGTGATCAGTTTCATCTGGGTCCTCGCTGCTCGTGACACGGGTCGCCGGTGCACTGCGGCGGCCGGCCGGGTCCTCCCCGCGGCTGACGACTGCGGGATCCGTGCCAAGCGGAGACGCATTGCCATTTGTGCGATGCAACAATGACTTGCGCGAAAGCGGTGCCCGGACGCCCGCGGGAAGCGCACCAGCGCGGCGCGCGGCGCGCGCCGATCGCCCCATGCCGGTGCAGATCGACGCCGCAGGCGCGGGCGCATGCACGTCGGCGGGTATCATCGCGGCCTCGCTTTCCACCCAGGTGCCTGCCGATGCGTCCGCTCCGCCTTGCCCTCGCCGCCGCCCTCGCCCTGCCGACGCTCGCCAGCGCCGGCGAGATCGCGCTCCTGCAGTGCGGCAAGGTGTTCGACGCGCGCGACGCGAAGCTGCTCGGCCCGCACGTGGTCACCGTGCGCGACGGCCGCATCGCCGCGCTGCGTGCGGGCGCGCTCGACGCCGCGCAGGTCGAGGCGGCGCGCGCCGAGTCGCCGACCTCGCTGGTCGAGGTCGACCTGTCCGGCCACACCTGCCTGCCCGGGCTGATCGACATGCACGTGCACCTGCGCGGCGAGACCGGCCCGGCGCGCTACACCGAGCAGTTCCGCCTGAACCCGGAGGACTTCGCCTTCCGCTCGGTCGGCTACGCCGAGAAGACGCTGATGGCCGGCTTCACCACGGTGCGCGATCTCGGCGGTCCGCTGGCGCTGTCGCTGCGCGACGCCATCGACCAGGGCCTGGTGCGCGGACCGCGCATCGTCGCCGCCGGCACCAGCATCGCCACCACCGGCGGCCACGCCGATCCGACCAACAGCATCGCCCGCTATCTCAGCGACGCGATCGGCCATCCCGGGCCCGAGCAGGGCGTGATCAGCGGCCGCGACGAGGCGCGCCGCGCCGTGCGCCAGCGCTACAAGGACGGCTCGGACGTCATCAAGATCACCGCCACCGGCGGCGTGCTCAGCGTGGCCAAGAGCGGCGACAACCCGCAGTTCACCGTCGACGAGATCGAGGAGGTGGTGCGCACCGCGCGCGACTACGGCTTCCAGGTCGCCGCCCACGCCCACGGCAAGGAGGGCATGCGTCGCGCCATCGTCGCCGGGGTCGACTCGATCGAGCACGGCACCCACATGGACGACGAGATCTTCGCGCTGATGAAGAAGCACGGCACCTGGTACGTGCCGACCATCCTCGCCGGCACCTTCGTCGCCGAGAAGGCGAAGGAGCCGGGCTTCTTCCCCGAGGTGGTGCGGGTGAAGGCCGCGGCGATCGGCCCGCAGATCCAGGACACCTTCCGCCGCGCCCACGCCGCCGGCGTGAAGATCGCCTTCGGCACCGACTCGGGCGTCTCGCCGCACGGCGACAACGCGCGCGAGTTCGAGCTGATGGTCGAGGCGGGCATGCCGGCGCCGCTGGCGCTGCAGGCGGCGACGCGCAACGCTGCCGAGCTGCTCGGCCGCTGGAACGAGCTCGGCAGCCTCGAGGTCGGCAAGCATGCCGACATCGTCGCCGTGGCCGGCGATCCGACCGCCGACATCGGCCTGATGCGCAAGGTCGGCTTCGTGATGAAGGCGGGCCGGGTCCATCGCAACGATGCGGCGCGCTGACCCGACGGCACTTGCGCCGGCGCCGTGGCGCCACCACTTCACCCACCTTCGACCCGACCGGATCCACGCATGAACCTGCCGCAGACCGCCGCCCACAGCTTCGACGCCACCGCCGCCACCTTCGAGCAGGAGGTGCTGCTGCGTTCGATGCAGACGCCGGTGCTGATCGACTTCTGGGCGCCGTGGTGCGCGCCCTGCAAGCAGCTCAAGCCGGTGCTGGAGAAGCTGGCCGAGGAGTTCGGCGGCGCCTTCGTGCTGGCCAAGGTCAACACCGACGACGAGATGCAGCTGGCCTCGCTGTTCGGCATCCGCTCGCTGCCCACGGTGATGCTGCTCAAGGGCGGCCAGCCGGTCGACGGCTTCATGGGCGCGCAGCCGGAGTCGGTGCTGCGCCAGTTCCTCGCCCAGCACGGCGTCGCCCCGCTCGCCGGCGCCGCGCCGGAGGCAGTGGCGGCCGAGCCCGAGCTGGCTGCCGACCCGTATGCCGAGGTCGACCGCCTGCGCGCGGAGATCGCCGCCGAGCCGGGCAAGGACGAGCTGAAGCTCGACCTGGCACTGGCGCTGGTGCAGGTCGGCGAGACCGACGAGGCCGGCGCGCTGCTCGACGCCCTGCCGGCCAAGCTGGCCGCCGACGACCGCGCCAGGCGCGCCCGCGCCATGCTCGGCTTCGCCGCCCAGCTCCGCGACGCGCCGCACCCGCACGCCCTTGTGCAGCGCCTGCAGGCCGACGAGAACGACCACGCCGCGCGCCACGCGCTGGGCGTCCACGCGCTGGTCGCCGGCGACGCCGAGCAGGCGCTGGAACTGTTCCTCGATCTGCTGCGCCGCGACCGCACGTTCGGCGAAGGTCTGGCGAAGAAGAGCCTGATCGACGCCTTCGCGGTGATCGACGACGAGGATCTGGTCGGTCGCTACCGGCGCAGGATGGCGTCGCTGCTGTTCTGAGCCGGCGACAGGCTGTCCGAGTGATCCTTCTCCCCGGGGAGGAGGTGGCGCGGAGCGCCGGATGAGGTGTCGATCGAGGCAGGCGTGGGCCATCGCGCCGCGACGGCCTTCGACGCAAGGCCCGAACCCTCACCCCAACCCCTCTCCCGGGGGGAGAGGGGCTGGCGCGCGAGGCGAGATTGCGGCGACGGTCATTGCGCGTCGGCCTGCACGTCCGCTCGCGCAGCATGGCATTGCGCAGCAACTTCCCGCAGCATCGCCTTCCATGACGCGCGTCGCGCCGCCCTTCACTTTCGCCGCCACGCCCGCCCGGTCGCCAGCCTGGCACTGGCTGGTGGTCGCGCTGCTCGCGCTCGGCCAGTTCGCGCTGCACGCGCAGGCGGTGCTGATCGTCGATTCGGGCCGCGATCTCGCCAGCGCCTGGTGGATCGCCCGCGGCGGCCACTGGCCGCTGCTGGGGCCCAGCATCAACGGCGCCGATCTGCTCGGGCCGGCCTGGTTCCATCTGCTCGCCGTGCCGTACGCGATCACCGGCTCGACGAGCGCGGTGATCGCGGTCGTCGCCGCACTGGCCGCGATGAAGTATCCGCTGGCCTACCTCGCCGGCCGCGGCTGGCGCGATCCGGCGACCGGCCTCGGCTTCGCTGCCGCGCTCGCCCTGCCCGGCTGGCTCGGCTTCGAGGCCGTGGTGTTCTCGCACACCTCGCTGACCAGCTTCTGGATCGTGCTCGCCGGGTGGCTGGCGCTGCGCGCCCGCGAGCGACCCTCGCGCGGGCGACTGGCGGCGCTCGGACTGGCGCTGGCGATGGCGCTGCACGCCCATCCGACGGCACTGACGGTCGTCGCGCTGATCGCCGGCTGGACGCTGCTGCGCGCCGAGCGCTCGGGCCGCGGCGTGGGCGGCGATGCGGCCGTGCTGGCGCTGGCGGGCAGCCTGCCGTGGTGGCCGTGGGCGTGGGCCATGGCGACGCGCGGGACGCCGTCGGCGAGCGCGTCGGTCGCGTCGCCTTCCGCGGGTGAGCTGGTCGCAGGCGCGCTCGACGTGCTCGGCGGCGCGCTGTCCGGCCTCGAGTACGGCGCGCGCTTCCTGCTGCCCGACGCCGCATGGGCGCAGGCCGGTCTGCTGCTGGCGCTGGCGCTCGGCGCGGCGGCCCTCCTGATCGCGATCGCGCGCCTGCTGCGCGACGAGCGCGCGCTGCTCGCCGTGGTCGCCTCGACCGTCGTCGTCCACGCGCTGCTGCTCGCCGCTGTCCTTTCCACCACCCGCGCCTGGATGCTGTTCGCGCTGCTGCCGCTGCCGGCGCTGCTGCTGGGCCGGTCGCTGGCGCTGGCGAGCGAGGAGGCGCGCCGGCGCTGGCTGCTGCCGCTGTTCGCCGCGCTCGCCGTGCTGCTGGTGCTGGCCCAGGTCGAGCGGCGCGGGTCGGAGACGATGGTCGGCGAAATCGCCATGCCGGGCGCGCGCGTCGCCGACGTGCGCACGGACGACTGGACCTTCCAGACCAACCTCTGGCTGCCCGGCGTCGCGCTCGAGCGCGCTGCCGGATCGCTCTGCGCTGCACCCGGAGAAGTCGCGATCCACGGCGACCTCGCCTACCTCGTGCGCATCGCCGAGTTCGTGCCGCTGGCCTCCGCCTGCGGCGGCGAGGCACCCGCGCTCGGCGGCACGTCGACGCGCCCCGTGGCGGGCTACCCGCTGGCGGCGCTGGCGCGCATCGGGCTGTCGCCGACGCGCAGCGTCGCCGGCGTCGGCCTGCTGTCGCCGACGCAGGTCGTGCGCTCCGTTGCGCTCGATCCGCGACCCGATTCCCGCTATCTGCCGACCCGGCTTGCATCGGCTGCGCCGCGATCGCTGGCGCTGGACTTCACCTGTCCGAGCCAGGGCGTGCTGGCGATCGGCAACCGCATGGCGCTGCTGGTCGAGCCCACCGCGCTGGCCGTGCGCGATGCGGGCGGCCACGAACGCGCGGCGCTGGCACGAACCACCGCCAGCCGCTTCTTCGCCTGTGCCGCCGGCGAACGGCTGGACATCGCCGTCGCCACGGCCGACCCTGCTGCCCTGGACATCCTGTACTTCGCGATCGGCACACCGGAACCATGAGCCACGCGCCCTCCGCCCCCGCGCCGCGAACCGTCGGCGCCGCGATGGCCGACGCCATTGCCTACCCGCTGCAGCGCGACGCGCTGATCAGCATCGCGGTGCTGAGCATCGCGCAGATCGTCTGCGGCGTGGTGCCGGTGATCTGGGCGCTGCTGCAGCTGGTGGTCTGGGCCAGCGCCTATCGCTACGCGCTGGAGATTCTCGCCGCCAGCGGCCAGGGACGGGCCGCGCCGCCGCAGGGCTGGCTGCTCGCCGGCGACGGCCTGCAGCGCAGCCATCTGTGGCTGCAGGCGGTCTGCATCATCGGCATCGTGGTCGGCGCGCGCTTCCTGGGCACGGGCGGCACCGTTGTGCTGGTGGCGGCGGTGGCGCTGGCGCTGCCCGGCGCGCTGCTGGCACTGGCCGCGGCGCAGAACCTGCTGGCGGCCTTCAATCCCGGCGCCTGGTGGGCAGTGGCGCGGATCATCGGGCCGATCTACCTGCTGCTCGCCGCCGCCACCGCGGCGACGCTGCTGCTGCAGCTGCTCGGCGGCGCGCTGTTCGCGCGCTTCCCGCTCGAGGGGATCGGTCAGCTGATCTACTTCAGCTGCGTTCACTATGCGCTGTTCGCCCTGTTCCGCCTGCTCGGCCTCACGCTCTACCGGCACGCCGAGGAGCTCGGCCTGGAGCAGGTCAGCGTCGCGCGGCCGGTGCTGGTGCGCGATCGCGAGGTCGCCGCGGTGGACCGGGACGTGCGCGCCGCCGCCGAGATCGCCGATCCGCGCGCCCGCGCCGCGGCGCTGGCGGTCGTGCTGCGTCGCGGCGGCGCCGACCCGTCGCTGCACGGCGCCTATCGACAGTGCCTGCGCCAGCTCGGCGACCGCGCCGGACTGCGCCAGCACGCCGAGGTGCGCTGCTGCGAGCTGGTGGCGCTGGGCAAGCCGGCCGACGCGCTGGCGCTGGCGATCGAGGCGCTGGGCGACTACGCCGGCTTCGCCCTGCCCGAGGCCGAGGCCACCGACGCGCTGCTCGCCATCGCCGACGCCCGCGGCGCGCTGCGCCAGGCCGCGGCGCTGGCGGTGAACTACCGCATCACCTACCCGAAGCGACGCGACGGTCTGCCGCTGGCGCAGCGCGGGGCCGTGCTGCTGGCCGACCGCCTCGCCGACCGCAGCGCCGCGGAGCAGCTGCTCGAAGCCGCACTGGCCCAGGCCGCAGGCACGCCCGACGCCGCCGAGTTCGATCGGCTGCTGCGCCGCCTGCGCGCCGGGCTGCCGCTGGGCCAGTCGATCGGCGGCTGACGGCGAGCCGGGGTCGCGCCTCCCGGCGCTTCCACCGGAGCGTGCAGATTCGCGGCACGCCGTACCCCCGCAGGCGCGGCGGAAGCCGCGACCGGCAATCGCGGGAGGCTTCCGCCGCTCCTGCGCCTTGCAGGTCGTGCATCGGTCGGCTCGGGCCTCCGGCTCGCGCGCCGCGCCCGCCCCAGGGCACATCGCGATCCGGGCGCCGTGCTGGCATCCTCGTCCGGCGCCCACCGACCCACCGCACCATGACGCCCCGCCAGCTCCGCCTGTTCGCCCGCTTCTGGCCGCCGTTCCTCGCCGCCGGCATCGTCCTGGAGGAGGTCGCGGACGACTGGCGCTACGCACAGGTGCGGCTGAAGCTGCGCTGGTACAACCGCAACTACGTCGGCACCGCCTTCGGCGGCAGCCTGTTCGCCATGGCCGATCCGTGGTGGATGATCCTGGTGCTGGAGGCGCTGGGCCGCGAGTACGTCGTCTGGGACCAGGCCGGCGCGATCGACTTCATCGCCCCCGGACGCGGCGACGTGGTCGCCGAGTTCCGCTTGGACGACGCGGTGCTGGACGAACTGCGGGCGGCGGCGGCCGGCGGCGAGAAGGTGCTGCGCTGGTTCGAGACCGACGTCCACGCGCTCGACGGCACGCTGGTGGCGCGGGTGCGCAAGCAGCTGTACGTGCGCCGCAAGCCCGGGCGCGCCGGCGCAGCCTGAACCCTCGCCGCGCGACGACGACGGCAGGGAGCGCGCCTGCGGCTATGATCCGCGTATGTCCCGCGAACTGCACATCAAGCGCTACCTGCTCACCGGCCTGCTGACCGTCTTCCCGGTCTGGCTGACCTGGATCGTCTTCGAGTTCGTGCTGCGCCAGCTCTCCAAGCTCGGCGCGCCCGTGGTCGACGCCATGGCGCGGATCAGCCAGCGCATGCTGCCCATGTTCGGCGTCGTGCTCGACCTCGAATGGGTGCGCTTCATCCTGGCCGCGTCGCTGACCATCCTGTTCCTCTACGGCCTCGGCTGGCTGGCCAATCGCGTGGTCGGCCGGCGCCTGCTGGCGCTGCTCGATTCGCTGATCTCGCGCATTCCGCTGGTGCAGACCATCTACGGCGGCACCAAGAAGCTGCTGGCGGTGCTGCAGACCAAGCCCGAGGGCGCGCAGCGCGTGGTGCTGATCGACTTCCCGCACCGGCGCATGAAGGCCGTGGGTTTCGTCACGCGGGTGATGCGCGAGGAGGGCAGCGGGCGCGAACTGGCGGCGGTGTACGTACCCACCACGCCCAACCCGACCTCCGGCTACCTCGAGGTCGTCCCCGTGGAAGAGCTGACTCCGACCGACTGGACCGTGGACCAGGCGATGGCCTTCATCATCTCCGGCGGTGCGGTGTCGCCCGACCAGATCCCCTACACCCGCGCCGGCGAGGCGCCGGAAGGTCCCTGATGGCGGTGCTCTCGCGCCCGCAGCGCCTGTTCATGGTGCTGGCCGGCTTCTTCATCGCCAACGCGCTGATCGCCGAGCTGGTCGGCGTCAAGATCTTCGCGCTGGAGGACACCCTCGGCCTCGCGCCGTTCGACTGGAACCTGTTCGGCCAGCAGGGCTCGCTGAACTTCACCGTCGGCGTGCTGCTGTGGCCGGTGGTGTTCGTGATGACCGACGTCATCAACGAGTACTTCGGCAAGCGCGGCGTGCGCTTCATCAGCTGGCTGGCGGTGGCGCTGATCCTGTACGCCTTCGCCTTCGTCTACCTGGCGATCGCGCTGGCGCCGGCCGGCTGGTGGGTCGGCGCGGCACAGCCGCAGGGCGTGGCCGACTACCAGGCCGCCTTCGCCGCGATCTTCGGCCAGGGCATGTGGTCGATCGGCGGCTCGGTGACCGCGTTCCTGGTCGGCCAGCTGATCGACGTGTCGATCTTCCACCGGATCCGCCGCGCCACCGGCGAACGCTGGGTTTGGATGCGCGCGACGGGCTCCACGCTGGTCAGCCAGCTGGTCGACAGCTTCGTGGTGCTGTACATCGCCTTCGTGCTCGGCCCGCAGCAGTGGTCGATGGACCTGTTCTTCGCCGTCGGCACGGTCAACTACGCCTACAAGGTGCTGGCCGCCTTCGCGCTGATCCCGGCGATCTACGCGCTGCGCTGGGCGGTGGCGCGCTACCTCGGCGACGCCGACGCGCGCGCGCTGCGCGAGGCGGCGGCGGCCGGTTGAGCCGCGACCGCTGGCGCACGCTCCGCCGGACAAGGCGTCCGGTTGCGGTTTCTTGACGCCAGGTTGCGGGGCTTCCGCCATGCAACACCCGCAACGTCGCGCCCTGCGCCCGCAACATGGCGCGTGAACGCCTGCGCTCGACCCGGTCAGTCTCTCCGGCGCCACTTCCGGCCGAGGAGAACCGCATGAATCGCTTCGCGCTGCCCCTGCTGCTCGCCGCTGCCCCTGCCTTCGGGCAGGTCGGCGGCGTCTGTACGCAGACCAACACGATCAACTTCTGCGTCCACGAAGACTCCGACGGTCTGCCGGAGTCGGAGGCGGAAGGCAACGACCGTTTCGGCTCGGCGCTGGCCTTCGGCGATTTCGATGGCGACGGGTTCCCTGACCTGGCGGTAGGCATTCCCGGCGACAGGAGCGGCCGGGGCGCCGTACACGTCTATCGCGGCTCGGCGTCGAACACGCGGATCGCCCCGCTGATCATCACCCAGAACCTGATCGGCGGTCAGGAGGCGCGGGTTGGGGAGAACTTCGGCTTCGCACTCGCTGCGGGTGACATCAACGGTGACGGCATCGACGATCTTGCGGTGTCGGCACCCCACGAAAGCACGTGGGTGAGGCGCTGCCGCGATCCGTTCTATCCGCAGCAGTGCATCGATGACGGCGTGGTGCATGTCTTCACCGGTACGGTCGGCGGCCTCGTTCCGTCGAACGCGTTGACCATCGACGTCGGTGACGTCGACCAGGGGTTTCTGGCGGCAGACCATGGCCTCGGTTTCGGCAGTTCGCTGGCGATCGGCGACCTGGACGGCGACGGCATGGCCGAGCTGGCGATCGGCGCACCCCACACCGTCCGCGCCCCTCCGGTGCGCGACGCGGGGGCAGGCGCGATCTTCGTGGTCGCCGGCTCGGCGTCGGGCCCGCTGCTGGGCAGGTCCACCAACATCATCTTCGGCCTCGACAACGGCGGCGCGCTGCAGCAGTCCAACCAGGGCGCTGGCCCGATGCGCGTAAACGACGTCGGCGGCGTGCCGCATCTGGTCGTCGGCCAGCCGTTCTACGACGAGAGCGGCTGGGAAGACAGCGGCGCCGTGCTCACCTACCGGCTCGACGTGACGCAGCCGGCTCCGCGGCGCTACCCGCTCGTCGGGCTGATCCGGCAGACCAGCTTCGGACTTGCCGGGCAGAGCAGCCACGACAACTTCGGGCACGCCATCGACGTGGGCGACTTCAACGCCGACGGCTTCAGCGACCTCGTGGTCGGCACGCCCGGCAAGAACATCCCGGTCGGCGGCCAGACCGTGGAGGACGGCGGCCGCATCTACGTCGTCTACGGCAGCGCGACCGGCTTCAATTTCTCCACCATCCAGGTATTCGACCAGAGTCTCTTCCCGGGCCAGTCGGCGCAGAGGAACGACGGCTTCGGCTTCGCGGTCGCGGCGGGCGACATCAGCGGCGACGGCATCGACGACGTGGTGCTGGGCGCGCCGGGCGAATCGAGCACCGACACGGGCTTCTTCTACTTTCTGGTCGGTTCGCCCCAGCGTCTGCGCGTCGCAACTTCGGCCACGCCGGACTTCAGCGGGGGCTTCAACGCCTCGCAGCTCGCCATCGGCGGCAGCAACGGCAACGACGACCACTTCGGCATGGTGCTGGCGGTGAGCGACGTGACCGGCGACGGCCAGGCGGAGATCGCCATCGGCGTGCCCGACAAGGACGTCGCCGGCCACGCCGATGCCGGCATGCTCTACGTGACCCGGCGGCTGCAGGCGGTCGAGTAGACCAGTCCGCGTGGGCGATGGGTTGCGCGGCAGCCGGGCGCACGGAGCGAGATCCAGCGGCGCCCGCCTTCCGGGCCGCCGCCGGTTGACGGTCGCTTCACGGCGCTTCGAATGACCTTCGCCGCTTGCCGCGCGGCACCTGCCGCGCCACCCTGCGCACCTCGCACCCCAGGAGCCCGTCCATGCGCCTTCGCCTGACCGCCCTCGCCTTCGCCCTGACGCTGGCCGGCTGCGGCGCGCCGCCGCCCGCCGACACGGCAGCGCCGGCTGCGCCCGCGGCGACGGCAGCCGCGACCGATCCGGCGCGCGCGCTGCAGGCGATGTACGCCGAGTACTGGGAGGAGCAGCTCCGCCGCAATCCGCTGCAGGCCACGCAGATCGGCGACCGCCGCTACGACGACCAGCTGCCGAACTTCCTCGCGGCGGAGTTCCGCGCCGAGAGCCAGCGCCTCGCCGAGGGCTGGCTGGCGCGCGCCCGCGCCTTCGACGCCGACGCGCTGCAGGGCCAGGACCGGCTCAGCCACGAAGTCTTCGTCGCCATGCTCGAGGACGACCTCGCGGGCATGCGCCATCCGCAGCACCTGCTGCCGCTCAACCAGTTCTTCAGCTTCCCCAACATGCTGGTGATGCTGGGTTCGGGCAGCGGCGCGCAGCCGTTCGCCACGGTCGCCGACCACGAGCGCTGGCTGGCCCGCGCCGGCAAGGTGCCGGAAGTATTCGCGCAGATGATCGCCAACATGCGCGAAGGCATGGCGGCCGGCATCACCCAGCCGAAGGTGCTGATGGAGCGGGTCGTGCCGCAGCTCGAGGCGGTCATCAAGGACACGCCCGAGGCCTCGCCGTTCTGGGCGCCGCTGGCGAAACTGCCCGCCGATGTCGACCCGGCCGAGCGCGAGCGCATCACGGCGGCCTACCGCGCGCTGATCGGCGAGCGGCTGGTGCCGGCCTACACCGCCCTGCGCGATTTCGTCCGCGACGAGTACCTGCCGGCCTGCCGCGAGACTTTCGGGCTGTCCGCGCTGCCGGGCGGCGCCGAATGGTACGCCCAGCGCGCGCGCAGCAGCACGACCACCGACCTGACGCCCGAGCAGATCCACCAGATCGGCCTCGACGAGGTCGCCCGCATCCACGGCGAGATGCGCAAGGTGCAGGCCGCGCTCGGCGTCGAGGGCGATCTGCCGGCGCTGTTCGCCCACGTCAAGTCGCGTCCCGACGCGACCTTCGCCAGCGAGGAGGAACTGCTCGCCGCCTACCGCGGCTTCCGCGCCACGGTCGATCCGCTGCTGCCCAGGCTGTTCGACATCCAGCCGAAGGCCGACTTCGAGATCCGCCCGGTCGAGGCCTTCCGCGCCGCGTCGTCCTCGGCCGCGTCGTACCAGCGGCCGGCGCAGGACGGCAGCCGGCCGGGCATCTTCTACGTCAACACCTACGACCTGAGCGCGCGGCCGCGCTACGCGGTGGAGGCGCTGTACCTGCACGAGGCCGCGCCCGGCCACCACTTCCAGCTCGCCCTGCAGCAGGAGCTGCCCGAACTGCCGGCGTTCCGCCGCTTCGGCGGCGAGACGGCGTTCGCCGAAGGCTGGGGCCTGTACGCCGAGTCGCTGGGCAAGGAGCTCGGCGTCTACACCGACCCGATCATGTACTTCGGCGCGCTCGACGCCGAGCTGTGGCGCTCGATCCGCCTGGTGGTCGACACCGGCATCCACGCCAAGGGCTGGACCCGCCAGCAGGTGCTCGACTACATGTACGCCAACTCGCCGGCCGAGCCGACCCGCGCGGTGTCCGAGGCCGAGCGCTTCATGGCCATCCCCGGCCAGGCGCTGGCCTACAAGATCGGCCAGCTGAAGATCCGCGAGCTGCGCAACCGCGCCGAAGCCGCGCTGGGCGAGCGCTTCGACGTGCGCGCCTTCCATCGCGAGGTGCTCAGCGACGGCGCGCTGCCGCTGGGCGTGCTGGAGGCGAAGATCGATCGCTGGATCGCGGCGCAGTCGGCGAAGGCCTGATCCACGCCCGGGTCGACCCGGCGGCTGCCGGGTCGACGTCGCGTCGACTACTCGCCCGGCGCGGCGGCGAGGTGCCGGCCGAGGAAGTCGAGCAGCAGCCCGTAGTAGCGTCGGCGGCTGTCGACCGCGTAGTAGCCGTGGCCCTCGCGATCGAAGTAGTGCGCCTCGACCTGCCGGCCGGCGTCGCGCAGCTTGCGCTCCATCCGCCGGGTGTGCTCGGGCGGCGCGCGCTCGTCCTCTTCGCCGGCGGCCAGCAGCACCGGCACCTGGATCTGCGCGGCCATGTTGACCGGCGAATGCGCGGCCAGCGCGCTGCGCTCGCCGAGCCATTCGCGCAGGTAGGTTTCGCCCGAGCCACGGCGCTGGATGTCGCCCTTGCTGTGCATCATCGGCAGGTCGTAGACGCCGATGTTGCCGGAGGCGCAGCGGTACAGCGAGGGCTCGCGGGCGGCGCCCACCAGCGCCGCGTAGGCGCCGTAGCTGGCGCCGTGGATGCAGATCCGCGCCGGATCGGCGTGGCCCTGCTCGATCGCCCAGCGGGTCGCGTCGGTCACGTCGTCCTGCATCGCCTGGCCCCACTGCCGGGCGCCGGCTTCCTCGAATGCGCGGCCGTAGCCGCCGGAGCCGCGGAAGTTGACCTGCAGCACCGCATAGCCGGCCGCCGCGAGCAGCTGCGTCTCGGTGTCGAACGCCCAGAGGTCGCGCTGGCCGAACGGGCCGCCGTGCACGGCGACGACCATCGGCAGGCCGCGCGTCGCATCCCCAGGCGGGAGGGTCAGGTAGCCGTGCAGCTCCAGGCCGTCGCGCGCCTTCAGGCTGATCGGCGTCATGCTCGCCATGCGCTCGGGGTCGATCGACCGGCGCCGGCTCAGCAGGTGGTCGGCCTTGCCGGCCTCGATGTCGAACAGGAAGTAGTCGCCCGGATTGCGGTCGCTGCGGGTTTCGACCAGCGCGAGCTTGCCGTCCCGGGTGATGCTCGCCAGCCGCACCTGCTCGCCGGGGAAGGCCGCCTCGAGGCTGCGCTGCAGGCGCACCAGCCGGTGCCCCTGGGCGAAGAAGGCGGTCTTCGGCCGACCGTCGAACAACACCACACCCAGGGGAACGCCGATCTGGCCCCACCCCTTGCCTCGTTCGCCGATGAATTCTTCCGGGTCGACCCGCGCATCGCGCAGCACGACCCTGCGGGTCATCGTCTCGGTGTCGAGGGCGACGATTGCGGCCGGCCCATCGCGCTGTTCGGTGAGCAGGTAGGCGATGCGATCGTCGGCGTCGAAGCCGATCGCCAGCTCGACGACGCCGCTCTTGGACTCGTCGTTGACCAGCGTCCAGTCGTCGTTCCGGGCGCTGCGGTGGTAGAGCTTGTTGACGTTGTCGGCCGCCGCGCCGAGCGCGAAGCGCACCTCGCCGGCGTGGTCGGCGACGAAATCGGCGCGTCGGACCGGCGCCATGGCCACGCGCTTGCGCCGGCCGGTGTACACGTCCATGCGCTCGGCGCGGGTGAACGGCTCGTCGCCCTCCGGCCATACCGACACCAGCACGTGCTTGCGCTCGCCGGGCAGCGTGTCGATCAGGAAGGCGGCGACGCGCTCGACCTCCTTGGGCTGGATGCGCGTGCCCGGCCCGCGGCTCTCGACGCGGAAGCCGACCAGGTTCTCGGCCTTGCTGCCGTCGATGTTGATGGCCAGCAGCTCGCCGGTGCGCAGCGGCTGGTCCAGCGTGCCGAAGCGCTCGGCCACCGAGAACAGCACGCGCTCCTCGTTGACCCAGGTCAGCCCGACGATGTGCTGGTTCCTGGCCAGGGCGAAGCGCGCGGTGACCGCGAGATCGCTGCGGCGCAGGATGGCCAGGCCGGTGCGGTCCTGCAGCGGCACGGTGGCCGCCAGATGGGCGCCGTCGGGCGACAGCGTGACTTCGTCGAAATCGTCGTCGCGCAGGAAGGGTTCGATGTCGATCTTCGCGGCGGCGGCCGCCGGTGCAGGCGACAGGATCAGCAGGCAGAGGATGACGCGCAGCATTCGGGGCATGGCGAGCCTGGTCAGGGTCCGGGGACCGTAGGGTCGCCGATTCCGCCGACCCGCACAGTCATCCAGGCGAGGATCAGCCGAGCGCGCGGGCGAACCGCCAGGCACCGAGCGCCAGCAGCGCGACCGTGGCCAGTGCGAGCAGGCCGCCCCAGACCCAGTAGGGCAGCCACAGCGCCTGGGCGATCTGGCCGACGTCGGAGGGCATCACGCCTGCGCCGGTGCGCGCCACCGGCGTGAACAGGTAGTCGGCGCGCGAGAACGAGGCCAGCGCGAGCTGCACGGCGAGGAACACGCAGACCACCTGGCTGAGCGCCGGCGAGGCGCGCCAGGCCAACAGGCCCAGCGAGACCGCGAGCACCAGGCAGACCATCACGGTGAAGGCGCTCGCCGCCCACAGCACCACCACCACGCACAGAAAGGCGGCCAGCACGCCGAGCGCGATGTGCGCGCTGCGCGAGCGTCGTCCGGCGAGGAACAGCGCCAGCGCCGCCAGCGGCGGACCGAGCAGCCCGCCGGCGGCGATGGCCGCCCGCGAGAACGCGCCGAAGCTGCCGCGATAGGCCGCTACTCCGGAGCCGTCCGGCCACAGCTCGAGCGACTCGAAGCGGGCGCCGAGCAGCAGGGCGGTGAGTCCGTGGCCGAGCTCGTGCACCAGCGTGGAGAGCAGCAGCAGCGGCCAGGCCAGCAGCTGCAGGTAGGGCACCCAGAACAGCGCCAGCGTGGCGACGATCGCCACCAGCAGCGACTGCAGCGCCTGGCGCCGGTGCAGGGGATGGTTGAGCGCTGTCGACATCGCCAGAGTCTAGCCTGCGGGCTCGCGACCGGCTGCGCCGTCGGATCTGCGTGACGGCGTGCGGGGGCCGATTCGCGGTCCCGGCAACGAATGCCTCCGCCGGCGTCTGTGGAAGCGGCGCACAGCGCCGCGCTAGATCGAGGGGGCCTCGACCGGGCCGGGCCGCGCCTGCTCGGCAGCGTCCACGAACGTCGCCCAGTCCGCCGGTGTCAGCGGCGCCAGCCCGTGGCGCTGGCGGGCGCGATCGCACTGCGGGCTGGGCTCGCCCTGCTCCCAGGCCGGCGCGAGGTCGCGGCAGGGCGAAGGGCGCTGCGCGTAGATGCCGCAGTGGGCGTCGCTGCCGATCACGCCGACCAGCGACTCGCAGCGCGGCGCGTTGCGGTCGGTGCCGCGCAAGGCGAGGCGATGGGCGTCCCAGCGCACCGTGCGCTCGGACGGCACTTGGCCGCCGAGCGAGGGGTCGGCCTCGGCCCAATGGAAGGCGACGCGAAAGCTGGCGCAGCAGGCGCCGCAGGACAGGCAGGGATGGCGCATGGAAACCGGGTCGACGGCGCCCGCAGTCACGGGCCGTGGCAGGGTGGGCGGGTAGACTGTGGACATGATCGATGCGATTCAAGCGGCGCTCACCAACAGCGTCCTGACCCTGAAGTTCGTCGCCGTGGTCTACGCGGTGGGCCTCGTGCTCGAGCGCCTGCGCCAGGCCGAGCCGAACCAGCCCTGGCGCAACCTGGCGTTCAACATCGCCTACACGGTGCCCTTCGTGTTCCTGACCCACCTGCTGGTGCCGCCGCTGTCGGCGATCACCCAGCCGTGGATCGCCGCCTGGGGCGGCTGGATCAGCATCCGCTTCCCCGAAGGCCTGGGCTGGCAGCTGCTGCAGGGACTGACCTTCATCCTGGTGTTCGACTTCTTCTACTACTGGCTGCACCGCCTGCAGCACGTCGCGCCGCCGCTGTGGGCGCAGCACAAGCTGCACCACGCCGACCGCTCGATCAACGTCACCAGCGGCCAGCGCCACCACTGGCTGGAGGAGCCGCTGAGGGTGTTCGTCATCTTCCTGCCGATGGGCATCGTGTTCGACCTGCCGCCGCCGAGCATCGGCTGGCTGTGGTCGGCGCTGCTGCTGTGGGGCTACGTCATCCACCTCAACCTGCGCATCCCGTTCGGGCCGCTGACGCCGGTGGTGACCGGCCCGCAGCTGCACCGGCTGCACCACTCGGTGAAGCCCGAGCACACCGACGTCAACTTCGCCGCGTTCTTCCCGATCTGGGACATCCTGTTCGGCACCTACGTCGCGCCCAGGCGCGGCGAGTGGCCGGCCACCGGCGTGCACGACGGCGAGGACATGAACCACGCCGGCGTTGCGCTGCTGTCGCCGTTCCGCGATTGGAGCCGGATGCTGCGCCGGACGTCGGCAAGGGCGTAGGGCGGGTCTTGACCCGCCTGCAAGCACCCTGGCGACACATTGGAAGGCGGGTCGAGACCCGCCCTACCCGCCCCGGCGATGGCGCGCGGGCCAAGCCTGGATCGCGGCCGCAACCGCCACGCACCCGGCCAGCCACAGCACGAACCCGCCGATCCCGCTGCCGACGGCCGCCTGCTGCGCGAGCAGCAGCAGCGGCATGTTGACCAGGTACAGCGGCCAGGTCGCGCGCGCCATCCGGGCGAGCGCCGCCGACGACCGGCCGGTCGCCAGCGCGGGCAGCAGCATCGCCGCGCCCAGGCCGGCGATGGTGAACAGTCCGCTGCGGGCGAACAGGCTGGCGTCGCGCTCCAGCGCCAGGCAGAGCCACGCGGAAATCAGCAGCAGCGCGAAACCGATCAGTCCCACCTGCAGACGGTGACTGCGCGAAGGCGCCCGCGCCAGCCAGCAGGCCAGCACGCCGCCCCAGGCGCAGGCATCCAGGCGCAGCGGCAGCCACTTGCGCACGCCCGCGTCCCAGGCGGGGTCGAACCACGCCGCCGCGCCGAAACGCAGCGCCAGGCCGACCAGCGCGACGCCGACGAGCGCATTGCGCAGGGCGCGCCGCGGATCGGGACGCCGACTCGCGACCAGCGCCAGCCACGGCGCGAGCAGCGAGAACAGCGCCAGCACCGGCAGGTTCCACGCCTCCGGAAAGAACGCCGGATGCGCCTGCCAGGCGTTCTGCAGCAGCAGCGGATAGGCCCAGACCGTGTCGGGCAGCGCGGCGTGCTGCCCCCACCACAGCGCCGCGTTGATCGCCACGAACAGCCAGAACAGCGGCAGCACGCGCGCCAGGCGACGGCCGCCGAACGTCGCGGCCGCGCCGGCATCGCCGGGCAGCGCGTCGAGCAGCAGGCGCACCACGAAGAACCCGCTCAGCGCGAAGAACAGCTCGGTGCCCAGCCAGCCGGCGACGAGGTAGTGATCGAACGCCGGATGCAGCGGATACAGCAGCGGCGCGCCGTGGGCGAACAGCACCAGCGCGGCTGCGACAAGGCGCAAAGCGTCGAGCCCGGCAAGGCGTCCGTCGTGCCTCGGAAGGACGACACCCTTCAAGCGTCCTGCCCGCCACGCATCTCGCGGTGGCGAACCCGACCCGAGCCGAGTGTCGCCGCCATGGCGGCTCCCACACCGCCGCGGGTGGGCGAGCCGAGAATCCTGAGGGAGATTCCATGTTCCAGAGCAAGGATCTGCGTCCCTTCGATGCAGTTGCCGATGCGGTGCGTCGGAACGGGGGCGCCATTCGGCGTGAGACCGATCGTCAAGTTCGCCTCTCCCGCTGGCGGGAGAGGCCGCGCCGAAGGCGCCTGAGGGTGGCGCCGGGCCGCGTCAGTGCGGCCGCGTCGCCAGCTGCAGGCCCGACCTTCACCCCAACCCTCTCCCGCCGGCGGGAGAGGGGGTTCTTCGGCACGGACTGCAAGTGATCGCCGATTCCGAAGCACCACGCTGGCGCTGCGCGGCCGCCGACTCACGCGCGAGCCCACCGCCAGACCTGGCGGCCGGCTAGCCACCGCGCTGGCGCAGCGCCTCGAACAGCGCAACGCCGGTGGCCACCGAGACGTTGAGGCTCTCGATCGCGCCGCGCATCGGGATCTTCACCAGGTGGTCGCAGTGCTCGCGGGTCAATCGGCGCAGGCCGTCGCCCTCGCCGCCCATGACGATGGCCAGCGGCCCGCGCAGGTCGCGCTGGTAGATCGACTCGTCGGTCTCGCCGGCCAGGCCGACCAGCCACACGCCGGCCTCCTTCAGCGTCTTCAGCGTGCGCGCGAGATTGGTCACGCGGATCAGCGGCACGCGCTCGGCCGCACCGGCCGCCGCCTTGCGCACCACCGGCGTGATGCCGACGGCGCGATCGCGCGGCACGATCACCGCGGCCACGCCCGCGGCTTCCGCCGAGCGCAGGCAGGCGCCGAGGTTGTGCGGGTCCTGCACGCCATCGAGCACCAGCAGCAGCGGGTCGGCGACGCGGCCGAGCAGCTCGTCGAGATCGCCCTCGCCGAGGTTGGTCGGCATGCCCATCAGCGCCACCACGCCCTGGTGCTTCACGCCGGGCACGGCGCGGGCGAGCGCGTCCGGCGCGACTTCCTGCACCGGGATGCCGGCCGCGCGCGCCAGCTTGGCCAGCTCGGCCAGGCGCGGGTTGCGCGCCCGCGCCTCGATCTGCAGCTCGCGCACCTGGCTGCGCTCGCCTTCGAGCGCGGCGGCCACCGCGTTGATGCCGCCGATCCACTGCTCGCTCATCGCCGGCCCCTGCCCTTGCCGGTCGGCGCCTTGTCCATTCCCGGCCTGCCCGGACGCGGCGTCGCCGCGCGCAGCGGCACGCCGAGGTGTTCGGTCAGGCGGAAGTCGATCTTCTGCTCCTCCAGGCTGGCGCGCAGCACCAGCACGCGCACGGCATCACCGAGTCGCACCTGCAGCCCGCTGCGCTCGCCGCTCATCAGCTTGCGCGCCGGATCGAAGTGGTAGTAATCGTTCGGCAGCTGGGTGACGTGGACCAGCCCGTTGATCCGCGACTGGGTCAACTCGATGAACAGCCCGAACGAGGTCACGCCGCTGACCACGCCGTCGAACTCGGCGCCGACGTGGCGCTCCATCCAGGCGCAGCGATAGCGCTCGTCGACCTCGCGCTCGGCCTCGTCGGCGCGCCGCCCGCACTCCGAGCAGTGCAGCGCCAGCGCCGCCATCTCGTGCTCGGCGTAGACGAAGTCGGCCGACTTGCCGCCGGACAGCGCGTGCTTGATCGCGCGATGGACCAGCAGGTCCGGATAGCGGCGAATCGGGCTGGTGAAGTGGGCGTAGGCCTCGAGCGCCAGGCCGAAGTGGCCGATGTTGTCGGGCTGGTAGACCGCCAGCGCCTGGCTGCGCAGCAGCACGGTCTCGAGCAGCGCCGCATCCGGCCGCTTGCGCACCTTCTTCAGCAGCGCGGTGAAGTCGCGCGGCACGACCTTCTCCCAGGCCGGCAGCTTCAGGCCGAACTCCTTGAGGAACTCCAGCAGCTCGTCGTACTTCGACTGCGGCGGCCGGTCGTGGACGCGATACGGCGTCGGCAGCGCCTTGCGCAGCAGGAACTTCGCCGCCTCGACGTTGGCGGCGATCATGCATTCCTCGATCAGCCGATGGGCGTCGTTGCGCTGGGTCGGCTCGGCCTGCACCACCTCGCCGGCCGGCCCGAGGCGGAACTCGATCTCCTGGCTGTCGAACTCGATCGCGCCGCGCGCGCTGCGCTGCTTCGCCAGCAGGCGATACAGCTGGTGCAGGCGCTCGAGCTGCGGCATCAGCGAGCCGACCTGGCCGATCGCCGCGGCGTCGCCCTCGCCGATCGCCGCCCACACCTGGGTGTAGGTCAGCCGCGCGTGCGAGCGCATCACCGCCTCGTAGAAGCGCGACGACTGCACCATGCCGTCGTGGTCGACCTGCATGTCGCAGACGAAGCACAGCCGGTCGACCTTCGGGTTCAGCGAGCAGATGCCGTTCGACAGCGTCTCCGGCAGCATCGGCACGACGAAGCCGGGGAAGTAGACCGAGGTCGCCCGCTTGGCGGCCTCGTCGTCGAGCGACGTACCCGGACGCACGTAGTGCGAGACGTCGGCGATGGCGACGATCAGCCGGAAGCCGGTCTTGTTCGGTTCGCACCAGACGGCGTCGTCGAAGTCCTTGGCCGTCTCGCCGTCGATGGTGACCAGCGGCACGCCGCGCAGGTCGACGCGACCCTCGGCGTCCGCTGCCGGCACCTGCAGCGGCACGCGCGAGGCCTCCTCCAGCGCCTCCTGCGGCCACTCGTGCGGCAGGCCGTGGCCGTGGATGGCCATCTCCACCACCAGCGACGGCGTCAGCGCATCGCCCAGCACGGTCAGCACGCGGCCGAACGGCGGCCGCCCGCGCTCGGGCTGCGCGGTGATCTCGCAGACCACGATCTGCCCGCTGCGCGCGCCGCCGCGCTCGGCCGGCGCGATCACGATGTCCTGGTGGACGCGGCGGTCGTCCGGCAGCACCAGGCCGATGCCGTCGCGCTCGGCGTAGCGACCGACCAGCCGCGTGGTGCGCCGCTCCAGCACCTCGACCACCGCGCCCTCGCGGCGACCGCGGGCGTCGACCCCGGCCAGCGCCACCAGCACGCGGTCGCCGTGCAGCACGTCGCGCATCTGCCGCGGCGGCAAAAACAGGTCGTCGCCGCCGCCGTCCGGCCGCAGGAAGCCGAAGCCGTCGGCGTTGGCGATCACCACGCCCGGGATCAGGTCGAGCCGCGCCGCCGGCGCATAGCCGCCGCGCCGGTTCACCAGCAGCTGGCCGTCGCGCACCATCGCCGCCAGCCGCCGCGACAGCGCTTCGAAGCGATCCGGCGCGGTCAGCCTCAGCGCGCGGGCGATGGCCTCGACGTCCATCGGTTCGCCCTGCGCGGAGAGAAACTCGAGCAGCGCCTCGCGGCTGACGATCGGATGCTCGTAGCGCAGCGCCTCGCGCTCGGCGTGCGGATCGTGCACGCGCGGGCCGCTGCGCGGCCCCGCCTTCGGGCCGGAAGCCGCGGGTGCCGGCCGCGACGGCTTGCCGGGCCGCGCTGCCGCGCCCTTTCCACCCGCCGCGCCGCGCGCCTCACCCGGCGCGGCGGGCGCGCCACCACGAGGCTTCCCCCCGCCGATCGGGGTCAGCGCGCGGGTCAGCGACTCGGGCAGCCACGGCGGCGGAGCATCCTTGCGTTTCCTGGGCATGCGGCACTTCGATTGCGGGAAAGGCCCGCATGGTCCCCCCATCGGCCATCGACCGCAATCGCCGACCCCCGGCCGATGCCCGGGCCCGAGGCCCCGGATCCGCCCCGCGCCGGGCCTGCCGGGCCGCGACGCCGCGTGTCGCGCCGCCTTCGTCGCCCCGCGCTTGGGCACCCTGCCGCATCGTCGAGCGACGCCAACCAAGCCGGCCGGCGCCGATGAATGCAGGCGCCTCGACGCGTTGACAACCCGCCACCCGCCCCGTATCGTTCGCGGCTCGCTCGGGCGCCCGCGCCCCGCGACACCTGCCCAGGTGGCGGAATTGGTAGACGCACTAGTTTCAGGTACTAGCGGGTAAAACCGTGGAGGTTCGAGTCCTCTCCTGGGCACCATCGACGGATTCCAGACCGTCCCAAGCGACACCGGCAGCACCCCGAAACCCGCGCCCTGGCGCGGGTTTTCTGTTTCTGCACCGGAACGCCCGTGCGATGCTTTCGCCTTCCGCACCTGACCGGCATGCTCGCCGTCCTGCGCATGCAACTGCAGTTCAACGAGTTCATCCCTTGCGTGCACCCGGGACATGCTTCGTCGCGAACGCGCCGGCCATCGGTGACCGCCTTCGATCCACCTGCTGGGTCGTGATGTGCACACGCGCTGTCGTCCTTTGGCGACTTCAAGCGTTCGATGGCGACCAAGGCCCCTCAGTCCCCCTCCCGCGCCTCCGTTGGCCAACCCCACATGCGCGGCTTGTACGCCATTGTTACTTGCAGAGTAACAACTTACTTGCAGAATTCGTACTGCCGTGCATAATGACCGCACTCTCCGGGCGAGCGGAGCGCTCCGATGCCCCAGACCCTCACGAAAGAGCTGGCGCGCGTCCGAAGCACCCGCGACTTGAGGGCTGAGATCCTGGATCTGGCTGCGGCAGCCGTCGCGGGCAATCGTCCCGCTCGTCTCGAGGTGATCTCGCCTCTCATCAGCGCAAACACCGTCCGCGCCGAATGGAAGCGGGTCCTGCCCGCGCTCGATGCGGCGGTGCGAAAGCTGATCAGTCTCCGCATCAGCGAGGACCGACCCGGGATCCGTGACCCCGCGATCGCACTGGCAAAGCCCAACTACACCTTCGAGCTGCTGCGCTTGCTGGTGGGTGCGAGCCTGGAGAGCGATGGACCGCAACCGCTGACCGGCCTGATGGAAAAGATCGGCGCGTCGCAGACGCCCATCCGGGTGGCGCTGATGAATCTGCGGACGGCCGAGCTCATCCCCGGCACGCGCTGGCTCGAAATCACTCCGGAGCAACTCTCGACCGAGACACTGAGCCGCATCGGCGCGCTGCCGCAGACACTGCGGTTCCGCTTCGAGCGCGGCGCGCAGATCAAGTCACCGGATGCATTGCTCGATCGGGCACGCTCCCTGCTGCAGCCAGGCGGACCAGAAGCGTGGCGCGCGTTCGCTCTCTCGGGCGCCCCGGTTGCACAGATGGATGTGCCCGCGCTCGATCTGATCGGAACGCCTCGTCTCGACCTGGTGGCACATCTCGATCGCGAGAGCGACTCCTTCGATCCACAACTCCTGCGTTGGCTCGACGACGGCCTCGAACCCGAGAGCAACGTGCTGGCACCGGCACCCGTCGTGATCACCGTGGTGCGCACCAAGCAGGTGTTCACGCGCGACATCGGCAGCCCGCCGGTCCGATGCGCCCACCCGATGGACGTGCTGCTCTCGCTGCTCGACCTCGGACTGCGGGATCAGGCGATCCAGTACGCCAAGGCCATGCGCGAATGAACCGCCCACTCATCGCGCTCGATGCAGAAGCCCTGCTGCGCCGCGTAGCCGAACGCGTGCCGCACTCCCTGCGCAGAAACGTCGTCGTGATCGGCAGCATCGCCACGGCCTGGGCCTTCCGCGATGTGGCGCGGACCGCGATGGTCGCTACCAAGGACATCGACCTGCTGCTGCAACCATCGGTCGATGCCGTGTCCACCGCCGAAGCGCTCGGTGCGCAACTATTGTCGGAAGGATGGACACCGCGCTTTCCGAACGCAGCGCAGCCCGGCACATCCTCTACGCCCGACCAGGATCTACCCGCGCTTCGACTGGCGCCTCCCGACAACCAGGATGGGTGGTTCGTCGAACTGCTGGCCGAAGCATGCGTATTCCGACCCAAGCCGGCCACTGATTCCGACGCAAGCCGGCCACCCATTC
>VFQU01000335.1_pt1 | contig 44777 bp, 41 predicted proteins | sample 3512311 | NCBI WGS metagenome assembly VFQU01 (sample SAMN10412377, study PRJNA504923) | tailings metagenome | isolation source: Relicate 3 Philex TSF3 active mining site | place: Philippines: Tuba, Benguet | collected 2017-08-29 | reverse complement strand
TTCTTTTTGAATATTCTTAATCTTATAGTTAAAATATGATTTTATTTCTATCTTGGAGATGTCTAGTGTTTATTCCACCACAAACTTCCACGTCGATTTCCATACCAATCCAAATATTGTTCAAGCATTTGCCTTAATTTCAATGGATTACCTTCTTCAAGATCAATAGACGTGACAAGAAGGGGATAAAGAGCAACGAAGGCTAATTGAAGATTAAAAATGCCTCTCTCAAAGCTAATAGGTAGAAAGTATGGCGATGAAGAGAACTGTAGTGAATCTAGATCCTGAATATAAGGTTCTTCAAGTATTTGATCGAGTGTTAGAAAGTCTTGAGCTTGTGGATAGGCTATGTGATTGATGTAAAAAATAATATTTAAAATGTTGAAGTAATCCTTAATCAACTCTCTCCATTGCGATAAGACAACTCTATTTTGAGAAATATTAATATCACCTAGTATCCAAAGATAAACTGATACTTCACCATTAGGATTAATGAGATAATACAGGCGACCTTGTAAATGCTTGTAGGGTATTCCATTTTTATTTCTTGTTTTTAGGTTACGGCTATTATTCCGCTTTCCCCCTACTCCAATTCTGATGAAGTTACGATCAATTTTATTGTTTTCAGCATCCTTACGGTGGCGAGGAGTACGGAGAATTGTCATCTGCTCATAAGGGTCAACATTATAGATTCTTGTCACGAGATCAAGTGTGTGTGTTATTAAACTGTCTAATCTTGGAAAGAAATAATTCTGTATTGTATTTAATCTAGTAGCTACATCTTGTATCTCAAATATGCTCAGATCTTTTTCTTCAAAAGTAAGCTCTGATAACGATTTTATTTTTATACGGCTCATTTTTTTAGAATCAAACTGAGGATTTATTATACTGCTGCTTCTTTAATATTTACGTCGATGGGTTTATCAACTTCAGCCCCTAAACTTCTGACACATGACCTTTTGAACAGGCTACCCTGGAAAGAGTGCAGTTGAGTTGGCTTAAATCATGCTTGGGTCTGTGGAGCTTCGGTCATTTTTGGATGGGGAAAGTCGGCCTTCGTTTGTCTTAGCGGGTGCAAAACCCCACTACAACCCGGATCGCCCAGGCCAGGTGGAACATATTTTCCTCGACCTCAACTTAGACCTACAACAGCAGCAATGTTGGGGAACCTGTCAAATCCGCCTAAACCCCATCGTCCCAGGCCTGGCCCAACTCACCCTTGATGCCGTTAATCAACAAATCAAAGGAGTATGGATCAACGACCAGGCCCAGGCCTACAGCTATACCGGCGAACAACTCGAAATTACCCTCTCCCATCCCCCCACCCCAGGCCAGGCCATCACGATCAAAATTGACTATCATCTCGACCATCCTGAACGGGGCCTCTATTTTGTCTTACCCGATGAGCACTATCCCCAGAAACCCACCCAGGCCTGGACTCAAGGCGAAGATGAAGACTCGCGGTTTTGGTTTCCCTGCTTTGACTACCCCGGCCAACTAGCAACGTCTGAAATTCGGGTAAGAGTGCCGCAGCCGTTCATGGCCATTTCTAACGGGGAATTGCGGGGCGTGGAAGATCAGGGCGACCACAAGATTTATCACTGGTATCAACCCCAAGTTCATCCCACCTATTTAATGACCTTAGCTGTCGGGGAATTTACGGAACTGCAAGACAGTTGGCAGGGCAAACCCGTCACCTATTACGTCACCCCCGGCCGGGAAGCCGATGGCAAACGGACGATGGGCAAAACCCCGCAAATGATTGAGTTTTTCAGTCAGAAATACGGTTACGCCTACCCCTATCCCAAATACGCCCAAGTCTGTGTCGATGACTTCATTTTTGGCGGCATGGAAAACACCTCAACTACCCTCTTAACGGATCGTTGTTTATTGGATGAACGGGCCGCCCTCGACAACCGCAACAGTGAAAGTTTAGTGGCCCATGAACTGTGCCATCAATGGTTTGGGGATTTGGTGGTGATTAAACATTGGTCCCACGCTTGGATCAAAGAAGGGATGGCCTCCTATTCCGAAATCATGTGGACAGAGCAGGAGTACGGGGCCGATGAAGCTGCCTATTACCGCCTCGGGGAAATTCGCAACTACCTCCATGAAGACGGCTCCCGCTATCGCCGCCCCATTGTTACCCATGTCTATCGCGAAGCCATTGAACTCTATGATCGTCACCTCTACGAAAAAGGGGCCTGTGTTTATCACATGATCCGGGCCGAGTTAGGCGAGGAACTGTTCTGGAAAGCGATCCAAACCTTTGTCCAGGCCAACGCTCACAAAACAGTAGAAACGATTGATTTATTACGCGCCATCGAAACCTCCACCGGCCGGAATTTACTCCCCTTATTTGATCAATATGTGTTTCGAGGGGGGCATCCAGAGTATAAAGTCGCTTATAAATGGGATTCTAAAAGTAAACTGGCAGTTCTAACCGTCACCCAAACCCAGGCCAGTAAAGAGGGCACATCTCCCTTAGATCGCAACTTATTTGATTTATCGATTCCCTTGGGTTTTGGCTTTGTGGCCGATAGTGGGGAAGTTACCTCTCAAACCCTGTCTGTTCGTATCCATGAACCGGAACAAAGTTTTTATATCCCCCTCTCCCAAAAACCGCAATTTATCAGCTTTGATGTTGGCAACCACACCCTAAAAACAGTTACTTTAGAGTATCCATTACCTGAACTTAAAGCCCAACTCAAACAGGATGCCGATCCCCTCAGTCGGATCAATGCCGCCAAAGCCTTAGCCAAAAAAGGGGGATTAGAAGCCGTTATCGCCTTGGCCCAAGGTTTAGAAACCGATCCGTTTTGGGGTGTACGCGTCGAAATTGCCAAACAGTTGGGAACGATCAAACTGGATCAAGCGTTGCATGGACTGGCTTTAGGATTACAAGATTCTGATGCACGGGTGCGCCGGGCCTGTGTCGAAGCCATCACCTCCTTCAAATCCACGGAAGCCTATCAACTAATCAAGACAATCGCAATTCATGGAGATGCCAGTTACTTAGTCGAAGCAGCGGCTTTGCGGGGGATTGGCGAAATTGCGGCGGCTAAACCGGGGGATAAACCGAAACCCAAAAAAGTCTTTAAAATTCTCGAAACCGCCTTAGAAGAACGGTCGGGCTGGAATGAAGTGGTGCGGGCTGGAGTCATTGGGGGCCTGGGAGCCTTAAAAGAATTACCGGAAGCCGTAGATTTGGTCTTAGATTACACGCAACTCGGCATCCCCCAACCTCTGCATCTAGCGGCAATTCGGACTCTGGGAACTTTGGGTAAAAGTCAAACCCCGGAATTACTGGAGCGCATTCTTAACCGCCTGCAACACCTGAGTACGGAAAGTTTCTTTTTGACCCAAATTGCCACGATCACCGCCCTCAGTCAAATGGACAACCCCCAGGCCCTGAGTCTGTTGCGAACCATGGCCGAACAATGTTTAGATGGCCGGGTCAAGCGGGCCGCCGATGAAGGGGTGACTAAAGTCCAAAAAGCGATTGGGAACGGCCAGGCCCTGAAAACAGTTCAAGATGACTTAACCGATTTAAAACGCCAAAATCAAAAGCTCCTCAGCCGCCTCGAACAATTGGAAGCCCAAACTAAAGCCAATCATGACTCAGACCCCCGAACTCCTGAATCAGAAAACACCCCGAACGACCCTCCTTAAATTACTCGCCCCAACTTGGGTAAAATCACTCCTACTTTTTCTCGTGGGTCTATTACTCGTCATCGGCCTACAACAACCAAGTTGGGGTCAGTTAAGCCTGCCAGGCCTGAGTGAGACCAATTCCCTGCAGCCCCCAACCGGTGTGATTCGTCAAGGTGATATTGAAGTTGCTCCCGTTTGGTTTGATGGAGATATTTTATTTGTTGTCACGGCAAAAACAGTCCGAGATCGCAACAATCCCAGCGATTTGCTGCCTGTGGAAATGCGGGCCGAACTGATTCAATCTGCTCTGCGGCGGGCCATCGGCATTGATGTCACCAGCAATCTGAGCCAATCTCACCCCTTGAATATCCCTGCTCCGGCAACAATTACCGCGGGTGTGGCAGTTCTCAATGGCGAAACAATCATTTCAGTCCGAACTCCGCAAACAAATCGTCCCCTGAAAATTCTCACCGTTACAGAAACCGACTCCCAGTTTTATGGCACTCCTATCCCTGATTTAGCTGAAGAATGGCGAGGGACAATCCAAACAGCCCTCCGCTCCGCCGCCTCGGAACGCACTATTGCCGCCATTCTGCAACATCTCCTGGAATCGGTACACGCTCTAACCCTGGTTGCAGGAATTAGTCTCCTTTTACTTTTAGCTCGACGCTGGCTCAAACATCGCTTAGAGGTCATCCAAGCTACCCAGGCCATGGCGGATAAACCGACTGAATTCGCACATCCTTCAGACTCTCTTGGTCATTCACCCCCAACCCACCCAAGGAAAACAGACCAAAACCCCATTAACGCCTGGCTAAACCCTAGTCTCTATAAACCCAGCTTCAACCTCCACGACACCAGAATTAAACTGATTTCGCTGTTTTTGTTTCTCCTAGTGTGGGGACAAGTTGCCCTTTGGTTAGGGGGAGCCGTGTTTATTTTTAATTTATTCCCCTGGACACGTTTTTTTGCCCTGCAACTCCTAGGCTTACCCATTTACTGGCTGATCATCTGGCTTCTTAGTGGCTTCTTAAATTCTGCAGGAGATATTGTATTGGGGCGAGCGGGGCAGCTCTGGCAACGCTATCCAATTCGGGCAGATACGGATCTCCAGCGCCGTCACCTCAGAATTAGCACTACCCTCAAGGTCTTAGTCAGCCTCAAGACTACGGTTATTTATATTGTTGCTATCAGTTTAGTCGTTGGTAGCCTTGGCATTCCAGTCGGATCCGTAATTGCAATTGGGGGGTTATTAGCCTTTGCAATTTCCCTGGGTGCCCAAAGCCTAGTCCGGGATTTAATCAATGGAGCTTTTATTATTTGGGAAGATCAGTTTGGCATTGGGGATGTCGTTGAGATTGGCGCAGTCAGTGGGACTGTGGAAAATATGAATCTGCGCATTACCCAACTCCGCAATGGTGAAGGACGGCTGATTACAATTCCCAACAGTGCCATCTCCATTGTGGAAAATCTAACGCGCACCTGGTCACGGGTTGACTTTGCCATTGATGTGGATTCCCAGGCCCAGGCCGCCGAAGCCCTATCATTACTCGAGCAGATCGCCACTGATTTCTACCAAGACCCGGCCTGGCAGGGCAAAATTCTCGAACCCCCAGAAGTCCTGGGCATTGATCTCATTTCCCACAGTGGTTTGACTATTCGCACGTGGATCAAAACCGAACCAGGCCAGCAGTGGGCTGTCGGGCGGGAGTTTCGCCTCAGAGTTCACCAAGCCCTGAGCAAGACTGACATCAACATCGGTCGGCCACAACAACAGGTTGTTTGGAATCCCCATAATACGAGTAGCGAAATATTGTGAGGTTCTTTATTAGTGAAGCTTGAAGACGTTGTTCCTTGGGGCAGAACATTAGCAGAATACAAGTTGATGTTTAGTCTATCAGAAACGGATTTAAACACAAAAATTCTGGGGTGCGGCGATGGCCCAGCAAGCTTCAATGCTGAAATGGCTGATCTAGGACACTCAGTTGTCTCCATTGATCCGATTTATCAATTTTCGATTGCAGAAATTGAGCAGCGGGTTCGGGCCACCTACGAGTTAGTTATTTCCCAGGTCAAGCAAAACTCTCGTCACTATGTCTGGCAAAACTTCCAAGATGCGGATCAACTGGGCCGGGCGCGCCTCAAGGCCATGGAAAAATTTTTACTCGACTATGAATCTGGGAAAATGACAGGGCGATACTTATGCCAATCTTTGCCCAATCTAGACTTTGTTGAGGATCAATTTGAATTGGGCCTATGCTCTCATTTACTTTTCCTATACTCAGAAAAATTATCCCTTGAGTTCCATCGGGCTGCAATTCATGAACTCCTGCGAATTGCCCCAGAAATTCGGATTTTTCCCTTACTTAACCTAGATGGTCAACAATCCTGCCACCTAGAACAGATTTTAGAAGATTTATCAAACCAAGGACATAAGGTACAAGTCCAATCTGTGGCTTACGAGTTTCAAAAAGGCGGGAACCAAATGTTAAGAATCCAGCGGTATGGGGTAAACACACCAGAACTCTTATGCCAATAATTTGATGCACCAGAAAAGCCAGCATGAACCCTGTATTCAGAAGCTTAAAAACAGTTCACCTTTGGCTAAATTTATTGGTACAGTCATTTCGGTTAGGAATAAAACACAAAAATCCTTGAAGCCATGACAGATAATCGGATTGCGTATCTCACTTTTAGCAGAAGTGACTATATTTTCCATCTCTTTTTCGTCTTCGATCAAGTGAAGCCTTAATCGCGCGGACATAGTCTTGACGAAAGTGAGCTAATTTCTTGGACATATTATCTTGATGAACGCGACGTTCTAAGACTATATCTGGCAAACAAAAGCTTGTTAAACCCAAGTCTATGGCGCGTAAATACCAATCAATAAACTCACCGACTTGGAGAGAAGGATTAAACTCACCAACTCTCAGTAAAGAGCTTTTATCAATTAAAATAGCTCCTGCAGTATAAGCCGCCATAACTTGAGTTGGATACAGGATATTATTAACGACAATTTCTGGAATATCAGGACTAATAAAATGAACAACTTGCCCCACAATCATATCTCCTAAGCCCATTTCTAAAGCAGCAATCTGTTTTGAGATCTTATGAGGTCGCCAACGATCATCAGCATCAAGAAAGGTGATATAGTTACCTTGAGCTAATTCGATACCTCTATTGCGTGCCACCGACAAGCCCATAGGCAACTGATAGCTATAATTAATTTGAGTAGTTTTTTCTTGAAACTCATGCACAATTTTTGCTGTAGAATCTGTTGAGCCATCATCAATCACTAAGAGTTCCAGGCAACGATAATCCTGAGCCAACACAGAGACAATAGCTTCAGCTATGTATTTTTCACAATTTCTAACTGGAATAATAACACTGACTAATTCATCCATAGTTTTTTAAATCATCTCTTTATTTTAGAAGAGTTACTAACTTTATAGTTTTGACTTATAAAAATTAATTTTTATCTTATAAAGATCCTAAACGTTGCAAAAAAGGATAGTTTAGGCTAATGTTACCAGATAACGTATCAAAACCTAACTATGTTTGCCCAAGTCAATACCCCAGCCGTAGTCAGTGACATTATTGAAGGTGAGGCAGTTATCCTTAATCTTGTCAACGGGAATTACTATAGCCTGGAAGGTGTGGGGGCAGAGGTCTGGGATTGGCTAGTTCAGGGTAATTCAATAGAGTCTGTGGCACAGGAGTTATCGAATCGCTACCCATTAACTCAAGAGCAAATTGAGCCTGAGGTTATGGCTTTAATCGAAGAATTAGAAGTAGAAAACCTGATTACTAAAGTTGATGTTCTCAAAAACAAAAACCAAGACTTTACTCTGCAAGATGGGGCAACAGTTGAACCAGGCCAGGCCTATCAAACCCCAAAGTTAATGAAATATACTGATTTGCAAGATTTATTGCTCCTAGACCCGATTCATGAAGTTGGCCCCGATGGCTGGCCGTTAGCCCCACGGATTCCACAATGAAACATCATTCTAAAGTGGCAACTACTGATCGATGATTGAAGATTCTCATGAATTTAGCCGATCTACTATCTTGTTTTCAGGAAAAATGGGAATTACTCTTTAGTCAATCAAGGACTATTTCGTCCATCTCATATCAGATTGGTTCTCAGATTGTTAATCTTCACTTCTCTCATCAAAGGCTCAAAGAAAGACTAGAACCTGCTCAAGTCCACCTGATGATTAAAAACAAACATCATGAACCAGATTTAAGCATTTATCTCTGGGATTTAGCCACGCATCAACAGGAATTACCTTACGTTTTAAAAGAGTGGTTTAAAAAAGCCGCAAGTCAGCCGCAAAACTATTTAGGGCCTAATGGTGAGCTTCAGGGTGGTCATACCAAAGAATTGATAATATCGTTTAATCCAGGTAATGGTACATTCTACATTTACAACAAAATCCAAAACAACGCATGGGTAATATTTAAAAATATAGAATTAATTCCCTATTATGATATTGGGGCACCAGTTAGAGTCATTTGGCATTGGTTTGCCCAGGAACATAACAATCTCTTAATCCATGCTGGAGCTATTGGCACTGTAGAAAAAGGTATCCTTCTTGTCGGTAAAGGCGGATCCGGGAAATCAACTTCAACGCTGGCCTGTGTCAATCACCCCAAACTTCGCTACTTAGGAGATGACTATTGCATAGTATCGCCCGAACCCAAAATAGTAATATATAGCTTATTCAATTCCGTAAAACTAGTTGGCAGTGCAGACCTAAAGCGATTTCCATACCTAGAAAATCACCTAACAAACTTAGATAAAATTGGCGAAGAAAAAGCATTAGCATTTGTCAATCACTTTGCCCCGGAATCAATACAGAATTCTGTTTCTATGAGAGCGATTGGGGTTCCCAAAATTACTGGTTTGCCAGAGACAACATGGTTTAGAATTCCTGCTTCCAAAGCCCTTTTAGCTTTAGCTCCTAGCAGCTTATTTCAACTTCCTTATTCCAGTCCTAAAAAATTTAAAATTCTTAGTCAGATTATTAATAAAATTCCCTGCTATCAAATTAATCTAGGAACTGACATCAGCAAAATTCCCAACACAATCTTAGAAATTCTTGAGGTATGCTAAAAATGAGAAACCCATTGGTATCCGTTATTATTCCTGTTTATAATGGCGAACATTATTTAGCAGAAGCACTGGCAAGTATCCATCAACAAAACTATAAACCGCTTGAAATTATTGTAGTAGATGATGGCTCAACGGATAGTAGTGCTGCCATTGCTGAAGCTGATTCTCAGGTTAAATATTTCTATCAAAATAATCAAGGGCCTGGTGTTGCAAAAAATCAAGGTATTCTTGTGGCAATGGGGAAATATATCACATTCTTAGATTGTGATGATCTATGGACAAAAAATACCCTGAATCATTTAGTTCATTACCTTGAAAATCATCCTGATGTGGATATGGTAAATGGCCTGATTCATCAGTATAATCTTGACAAGATCAACGGCTCGTTTAATCCATCTGGATCACCTTATTATGGGCCAAACTTTGGCAGTGGACTTTACCGTACTTCTTTATTTGAGCAAGTGGGTTTGTTTAACTCGGAGTATCACGCTGAAGATACTGATTGGCTGATTCGGGCTTGCGAACAGGATATTAAAAAAGAGTTTTATCACGAAATAACATTGATTAGACGACGACATTTTGAAAATATAACCAATAATTTTTCGCAATCTCAAAAAGGATTAGTTTATGCATTTTACTTACATCTAAAACGATCCAGGAAAAATCCAGAACTTACAGGAAATTATCATGATCTTTTAAAATACTTTGGATATGTTTCTGTTGATTCTGCCGACGAAATATTTACCTCCCCCTAATAAATTACATCAGTTATGTCGCAGTTGATTAGTATTATCATGCCAGTCCATAATGGTGAAAAGTATCTGGCTGAGGCGTTAAGAAGCATTGAAAAGCAGAATTACAACCCCTTAGAGATTATTGTGATTGATGATGGTTCGATAGATAACAGTGCTCAGATTGCACGCGCATTTCCAAATGTGCTTTATAACTATTATGCCTGTGATGGGCCAGCGGCCGCCCGTAATCGAGGGTTAGAAATAGCTCAAGGGAGTTTCATTACTTTTTTAGATTGTGACGATTTTTGGGCTGAGAAATTTCTCACAAATTTTGCCAACTATTTGGTTGAGCATCCTAATACTGGCATGATTCAAGGATTATTACAGTTCTATTTTACGGATATACCAGATCCTTTCAATCACTCTCTTCAACCAAGATTCTCAATACAACTTGGTACTGTACTATACCGTCGAAATTTATTTGATCTTGTGGGTAAATTTGATGAGGGCCTCTACAGTGGCCAGGATGCCGATTGGTTGATGCGGGCCTGGGAGCTTGGTATTCCCAAAGATCGTCTTAATCAGATTGTGCTTTACTATCGCCGTCATCAAACTAATTTAACTAATTCATTCAATATAGTTGCGAAAAGTCGTTTAGCTATTTTTCAACGTCATCTTATGCGAATTCGCCAAGCTCATCTTAATCCCGCTGATTATGATCGCTCGTCATTATTAGATTATTTGGGGGCCTGGCCTGGTGAAATTACAGAATAATACTCTTCGTCGGTTCATCTATCGAATACGTTTACTGATCAACGTTCTTCGTGGTCGCTACAATCCAGTATTTATTATCGATTTAGAAGAACAAAAATCCGTAGTTGACAATCAATTACTTGCAGGAGAAAATGTTTTTATCACGGGAGCGGGCCAAAATATTGGTGAATCTATTGCCATAGAAATGGCCCGACAGGGGGCTAACATCTATTATTTGGATATTAATGCTCAAAAATGTCTTGATTTAGAAAAAAAGTTAAGTCAATACTCGATCACTTTTAAGGGATTTGTAGCGGATGTTAATGATAATCAGAGTATTAACGAAATTGTGGATTGGTTCACAGAAGAGAATATTAATATTACAACGCTTGTAAATAATGTTGGAATCAGTTTAAAAGATCATTCAATTCTGGACTATCGCTGCGAAGTTTGGCAGAAGATTTTTGAGACAAACGTTTTTAGTCCTTTATACCTAACAAGTAAACTAATTACTAAAATGGTTAATCATAAAACCAGAGGCAAAATCATTTTTTTGTCATCCATCCATCAAGATATTATCCACCATAATCCAAGTTACTCTGCCTCTAAAGCAGCTTTAGCGATGGTTATCAAAGAGTTATCTGTAGATTTAGCCAAGTATGGAATACGGGTTAATGGGATCGCTCCTGCCCTTGTTAAACTTAATCCAGATGGCTCACCTCAATATTGGTCGCATGGCCTGTTAGAGCAAATTAGCATTCCACCATGCTATATCGGTCGAGCGGTAGTTTACTTAGCCTCAGATTATTTCTCTCGTTTTACAACTGGCTGTGTGCTAAAAATTGATAATGGTGTGTCCAATATTGCTTTTCGTTAGTTTTTTTTAAAAATAAAATTATTATTGTGCTATTGAGCTACTGCTCTTTTCATCATCACATTTAAAACATAGAAACTCCTTTTTATAATTAAAATCACTCTTTTTATACTCACTTCACATATCAGACTCAAGACTAGAAAAGATAATAATCCTTTCGATTTGTTAGACGTGATTGAATGAAACTCCTTAAATACGTCAAATGTAGCCTTAAACATAAAGTATTGGAATGAAATAGTAGCCGAGAGGCCTTTAACAAATCTTACTTCTGGCGGTAAAGATGAGATTTGATAAAAATAAAGTTGAGATTTACCAAGAGTCAGAATACTATTGCTTAGTGCATGAATGACACTCGAGGGTAGTTCAAGCTTGAATATGTTTTCGAGTAAAGTTAGCGAATCATAAGCAGGCTTTGAGAGATTTAATCTTATTGAATTTAATTTTAGTCGTTCCCAATTGAATTGATCTTTATGAGATTGCCAAATTGTATAAGCATCTGCAATCCAGCGAAAGGTGGGCGTAGGATTCCAACCATAACCGTGGGCACACACATGCAGAAATCGATCAGTTGGCTCTAGAGCATAGGTTGAAACGCCCAGAAAATCTATTGGTACTCGGTCATTCCATAAATCAATATGATTCACTCGTGTCGCAGATCGGGTAAAAACCCGCCAATGAAGATCTAATCCCCAGCTTTCATGATCAACAAATGATAAGGCATGACGTAAAGCAACGCTCCGATGAATCAAATGAGGATTATGCTCTCGAGATCTCCATCCATTTTGAAGAAGAAGGGCAATTGCTGCTCTCACTTGCACAGGGTGAACCCAAATATCAATATCTAGCATTTGGCGAACCCCAATATCTTGATAGTCAACAATGCTTAATCCAACTCCTTTTAAAAGAGTTGCTGAAATACCTGCCCGATCCAAGAGTTCTAAGGTACTAACTAAGCGAGAGAACCTGAGCTGGTTATTGATCCATGTATGGCGATAAGTACCTTTTAGCTTAGTCATAGCTGGATGCTGTACCCCTAGACGGGAAAGATTACGATACAGCAAGGGCAATAACCGATCAGAGCCGCTATCCAAGTGCTCAATATCCACCCGTTCAATCCAGGCCTGCCAAGCTTCAATTGCCCGTTCATCAGACCAAAGGCTGGCGCGCAATAAAAGAGTTTGAGTTTCTGTAATCTGAGTAAAAGCTGGTATGAGATGGTTTGCCTGAGTGGTCATGAAACCGTCCCAATTTCCCTGAGTTTAGGATTCTGGTTCTGATTCGAGGGGCTTTGCCTGATAGCAAACAACTAAATGCCGATCCGGTTCTTGCCCTTGGCTTTCGGTATGAAGCTCCGGGTACTCCTGTAAAAGGGTGTGAATAATTCGGCGCTCCACAGCAGGTAAGGCCGGAAACTCATAGGGTTGCTTGGTTTTAATTACCTTTTCGGCAACAGTCTCGGACAACTTCACTAGCTCTTGATAGCGCTGTGAGCGAAAATCGCCCAGTTCCAAGGTAAAAATCTGATGCTCATCTTTGGGTAAGCCCAGGTTCATCGTGGAATTAAGCAGATATTGAAAGGCGTTGAGTAACTGGGCCTGGTTCCCCAACATTTGACTCCGCTGCTCAGGGGTGAGACTTTCGTGATGAATTTTCAGCCAACAGCCATTTAACTGACTCACTGGCGGCTCAATCAGAGAAATGGGGGCCGGAAAGCCAGACTTGAGCAAGGCCTGTTCTAACCACTGCCGTCCTTGTTCAATTTTGGGGTCACTCATAGATTACTCAAATGCAACACTTCAACCAGGCCCAGCCCGTGAAATCCTTAACTACTGGGTTTACGCTTGGCTTTACTAGCTTCAAAGGGCAAGGCCTGGCGATTTTTGATGGCCTCCGCTTTTTCTTTTTCATCCAAAATCTTTTGCAAGTTTTCCGGTAAGGGTTCTCGCTGCAAGATAAAGGTTTGAACCGTCTGGAAAATGTTGGCAATTAGCATATAAAGCAACACCCCGGCCGGCAAGGGAAAGAACAGAAACATCCCGGAAAACAGAATCGGGGTTAGTTGATTGACTTGATTTTGCTGGGGATTATTGGTGGCTCCCTGTCCGGAGAGAAGCTGGTTGACATACAAGCTAATGCCAAAGCCGGCGATCATGACCAAGATATCCCAGTGGATGCCGCCCCAGTTAACAACCTTGCCGCCACTCGCATCGGTGGTGAGTAATTCTCCATCAATGGCCCCAACACGCCCAAGGGCATCAATAAACAAAAAGCCTTTTTGGGAGGCAATTCCAGGCACAATCCCTTCAATCGTCACATCCCCTGGCTGGAGTGCAGTGAGTTGACCAGATTCATTGAGGGTGACCCGTTCTTGGCCGCGAGTAACATGCCATTGGGGTTGAATATCGGTGTCGGGATAGTTACCTAAAATTTCGCCGAGGGGTTTGCCTTCTGCGGTTTGAAAGGCTAGATCAATTTTTTCGCCCACCGTTAACTTAGTTCCCACAGGTAGCACGGCCTGGATTGGGTAATGGGTTCCTTCAGCGACGTAAATGTTTTGAGCTTTACTGGCATAGGGCTGGATTTGTACCGTTTGATCTGCCGAGACAATTTGCAAATTCACTGGATATTTGACATCAGCAAAGGGTGATCCGCGCAAGGTGGCAAACAGAGCAAAGAGAATCGGCAACTGCAAGAGTAGCGGGAAACAGCCAGCCAGTGGATTACCAAATTCCTTATAGACTTCCGACATGGCTTGCTGTTGCTTGGCCGGATCACTTTTGTATTTTTCTTGGATTTCTTTGACCCGCTCCTGCATCAAAGGTTGGACAACTTTCATCCGGCGCATACTGCGAATCGAGCCCGCACTGAGGGGATAAACCGCAAAGCGAATGACTAAGGTCAATGCCACAATCGCCAGGCCATAGCTGGGCACAATCCCGTAGAAAAAATCCAGGATCGGCAGCATGACGTTGCTGGAGAGAAACCCAATACCAAAATCCATGAACGATAAAAATCCCTAGCGCAAGAACAGCATTTTAAGGCAATCTGAACCCTATCTTAGCGGCCGACGGCCCCACTGACACTCTGGGCCTGGGGGGTTAACCGTTCCGAGATAAAGGCATAAACATCGCGAAACCGAGGTACAGCCCGCATTTCTAGGCGATTGCCATCCTTGAGGGTGACCACCATATCCCCATATGCGCCCCACCCCCGCGGCACCGTGACAATTTTCGTAATTTCGCTATAAACCACATCGGAGCGATCACGCCCTAGCCAGCCCCCAATCACAGTCACTCGCCGATCCGTAATCCGATAGCGCACCCACAATGCCCGCACAATTGCCCCGACAGTCAAGGGCAAACAAATCACCGTAAATCCCAAGAGAATGTTGATCAGTAGATCTCCCCAATGGGGGCCACCTTCATAAAAAATGTCTTCTTTAATACCCATCTAAAATACCTGTCTGTGCCATTAACTGCTTTAATTCTGGCAGAAATTGCTCGGCCTGGAGATCTGCTGCGCTATGCCTAGCAATTAAGATAGCGTCCCAACCGGGTTTAATCTGGGCTAGAAGTTCCCAACAAGCCCGCCGTATCTGGCGCTTAACTTGGTTGCGTCGAACAGCTAAATTACTGACTTTCTTACCGACAACAATACCCAACCGACTCGGAGCCAGTTGCATGTTAGAATCCAGGCCCTGGAAAATATCGGGATGTTTTAAAACCCAGGCCACGAAGTATTGCCCATGCCAGCTTTGCCCCTGTTGATAAATTGCCTGAAAATCCTGACGAGATCGCAGCCGATGGGGGCCTGGAAGCATTAGACTGAGAGCCGATCCCGCCCCTTGCGCCGCCGTGCCTTAATCACCCGTTGCCCTGTGTGTGTCCGCATTCTCGCCCGAAAGCCCGAAGTCCGTTTCCGTTTGCGAACTGTGCCGCCCAAAGTACGTTTAGTCATAGCCCTATAATCTTCTTAGCTGTGATGAACTACTACCAACCAAAAAATAGACAGATTACTCCCATTTAGGCATTTCTAAGCGGGACTTTTGATTCTACCATGCCCGACCCGAAAGTTTATTTCCCTTCCTTAACCACTGAGGCCTGCGTGGAGACCACCCCCGAAACCTTTTGGAATAGCATCCTGGAGCGACTCCAACTTCTCCTCAGTCGGCCCACCTTTGAAACCTGGATTAAAACAGCAACCGTTGAGAGTTTTGATGGCCAGGTCTTGGTTGTCTGCATGCCGAATCCCTTTGCCCGCAATTGGCTCCACAAGTATTACCTGAAAACCATTTCTGATGTGGCGCATGATGTCATGGGGCATCCCGTGGAAATCCAGTTGGCCATTGCCCAAAACAGTGATCACGAAACAGAAGCTGCCAGCCCACCACCACAAACCCTAGAGCTAGTCCCAAATCAATCCGGCCCCTCCCTGCTAGTCCCACCCCCAGCCCCCAGCCGCGATCGGATTGGAGAACTCAACCCGAAATATGTTTTTTCCCGCTATGTGGTCGGCCCCAATAACCGCATGGCCCATGCTGCCTGTCTTGCAGTGGCTGAGTCCCCCGGTCGGGAATTTAACCCTTTGTTTCTCTGTGGTGGGGTTGGACTCGGAAAAACCCATCTCATGCAAGCGATTGGCCATTACCGCCTGGAAATTGATCCGCAAGCTAAGATTTTTTATGTTTCCACTGAGCAATTTACCAATGATCTCATTGCCGCCATCCGCAAAGACAGTATGCAAACTTTCCGCGAGCATTATCGGGCTGTGGATGTGATCTTGGTGGATGATATTCAATTCATCGAAGGAAAGGAATATACCCAAGAAGAGTTTTTCCACACGTTCAATACCCTCCATGAAGCCGGTAAACAGGTGGTTCTAGCCTCAGATCGCCCCCCCAGTCAAATTCCCCGCTTGCAAGAACGGCTGTGTTCGCGCTTCTCCATGGGTCTCATTGCCGATATTCAACCCCCCGATCTGGAAACCCGGATGGCAATTCTTCAGAAAAAAGCTGAGTACGAAAATATCCGCCTACCTCGGGAAGTTGTGGAATACATTGCCTCCAGCTACACCTCCAACATCCGGGAACTGGAAGGAGCCTTAATTCGGGCAGTCGCTTATATCTCAATTTCAGGCTTGTCCATGACTGTGGAAAATATTGCCCCGGTCTTAAACCCGAGTAACCGCAAAATTGAAGCTTCCCCGGACATTATCTTTAACGTCATTACCGAAACCTTTGGCATTGCGCTGGAGGATTTGAAAGGCAATTCACGACGGCGAGAAATCAGCATAGCCCGACAAGTGGGGATGTACTTAATGCGGCAATACACCGGCTTGAGCTTACCCAAAATTGGTGAGGAGTTTGGCGGCAAAGACCACACAACAGTGATGTATGGCTGCGAAAAAGTCGCCGAACTCCAGCGGACTGATCCAGAAATGGGATCTCTCCTACGCCAACTCAGTGATCGGATTAACCTAGCCAGTCGCCCAGCCGAGGCCTGAGGAAAACCCATCATTTTAATAAGATTTATCAAAAGTTATGTGGAAAAGTGGCATTTTTCTGTGGAAAACCTTGGGAAAAACCTGTGGAAAACTAGAAGCACCTGTGGAAAAAGAGTTTGCAATTTAATTGCCTGTGGAAAACTCACCTAACTTATCCACAGGTTTTCCACAGGCTCAATCTAGGTCAAGCCCAGGCCCCGTCAAGGTTTCAAAAAGTTTTCCACAATTTCCACAGGCCCTACTACTACTATTAGATATTTATAGATCCTAGAATTAGTAGATACAAGCACTAGAGAAAAGAAATTAATCTTGTCTTGGTGTAGAGTTCAAAACTCTAGATAAATATTTGGATTCTCAAAAAAGTTTTTCACGAAAATCCTGGAGATACGCGCTCTCCCTGACATCAATTGATTGAGAGCTTAGAGTAAACACGATTGTCCTGGCGGCACAGGTTTTTCCACAATAGGCGTGGGGCCTGGGGATAATTCAAACATGCAGCCCTATAAGGCCCAAGAAAGGGGATTATTCTTATCAGATATGGTTTTGTCCTTGATCGTGGAAAGAGAGGGGTTCTTGAGGCACAGAAGCGGGCTTTGCTGGATTTCCCAAGGACAAAACGGTTGGCAAGGCTACTCGTCTCATCAAAAAACTGCCCTTGGCCGATCTTTGGGGAAAGAAAAAGCAAAGGACAGTCTTGGGTTAATTGATTTAGCTTGGGGATTTTTATAAAAATCCTTACCTTTGTTTTTGTCTATAGTCATTTCTGCTAAGATTGGGACACTCAACCCTGGCAACCGTAATGGTTTCAAGCATTTTTGTGTTTTATTTCTAAGCGCAATGACTATAATTTCAGTCTGAATATCTCAACTGGGAGACTTTTGCAAAAACTAGATTGAGACTGAAACCTATTTATTCGGCTGCGGCGTTAAACGCAGATAGGGCTTGATTTCTGTAACCCCTTTAGGGAATTTCTCCCGAGCGACATCAGTTGGAATCGAAGGCACAACCACGCAATCTTCCCCATCTTTCCAGTTAGCGGGGGTAGCGACACTGTGATAGTCAGTCAGTTGGAGGGAGTCAATCACGCGCAGGAGTTCATCAAAGTTGCGGCCAGTGCTGGCGGGGTAGGTGATGGTCAGGCGGAGTTTTTTGTTGGGGTCAATGATGAACACAGAGCGGACGGTCAGGGTATTTCCCGTACTGGAGTTGGGGTGAATCATGCCGTAAAGGGTAGAAACTTTTTTGTCTCCATCGGCAATAATTGGGTAATTGACGGTGGTGTTTTGGGTTTCGTTGATGTCACCAATCCAACCCCGATGGGACTCGGCATCGTCCACGCTCAGGGCAATGGTTTTGACGTTGCGCTTGGCAAATTCGTCTTTTAGTTTGGCCACAACCCCCAATTCTGTGGTGCAGACGGGTGTGTAGTCAGCCGGGTGTGAAAAGAGAATGACCCAACTATCGCCAGCCCAGTCGTAAAAGTTAATCTCCCCTTCGGAAGAGTTTTGGGTAAAGTTGGGTACGACATCCCCGAGTTGAAGGGACATAGAGAACTCCTGTAACAAAAAACAGCATCATAGACTACTAAATGATCATGCCACAGACTCCTAAATCTCGGTCGGAATATGGCAGAAACTACATAAACTCTTGTAAATATTGATTAACCAGCTGCGGCTGTTCCTGTTGTGTCCAATGGCCACAGTGGCGAATGGTGTGAATTTGAAAATCCCGCACATGGTCTTCGGTGCCAAGGATAAGGCTTGGACTGAGTACCTTATCCCCTTCGCCCCAGAGCATCAGGGTGGGCAGGTTTAACATTGACCAGTCCCGCTCTCCCAGGCCAGCCCCAAGATTGCGATAGTAGTTCAGCATGGCGGTTAAACTTCCCCGGCGGCCGACAGCATTTTTGTAGGCTTCGATATCGGCTGGGGTAAAAGCGGCTTGATTAACGGCCTGGGTGCGCAAAATTGTGGCAATGGCCTGGTAGTCGTTCCATTCTAAGAGAGCTTCCGGGAGCCAGGGCAATTGAAACAGGCCAATATACCAACTGCGGAAGAATTGCTGTGGGGCCAGGAGGCCTTGACGAAAAAGGGCGGGATGGGGGGCATTGAGAACAGCGAGCTTTTGGATCCGTTGCGGGTAGGTGTAGGCGACAGCCCAGGCCAGGAAGCCACCCCAGTCATGCCCAACCAGATAACACCGTGCATAGCCCAGGCCAGAGATCACGCCTTCAATATCTAAAATCAGCTCCTCTAGGGCATAGCTACTGGCATCTGGGGGTTTATCACTTTCGTTATAGCCACGTAAATCTAGGGCAACGACTTTGAAATTTGCGGCCAGAACCGGGATTTGATGCCGCCAAGAATACCAAAACTCGGGAAATCCATGCAGCAGTAAAACCAGCGGCCCCTCGCCCTGAGTGACATAGTGCAGCTTAATCCCGTTACTAATCAGGAATTTGTGCGTCCAAGGGCCGTCCAGAACTGACATGGGGCAATCTCACACCGGGGCTACCATTTACCTATTTTGCCGGAGTTTCTTGGGGTCTGTTGGAGGTAAAGGACGTTGAGCTTACTGAGGCAAGGCGGCCTGCACCTGATCCCGTTCCAATTGAATTTGTTTCACTAGCTCACTGGGGAGTTGCTCACGCATACTCAAAGCCTGGTTAAAAAAGGAAAGTGAGGCTTGCTTATTCCCGGCCTGGCTCAGAATTTGGGCTTTGAGGTAGAGCAATTCCGGGTTGTTCGGGGCCGCGACCAAGGCTTTTTCGATAGCTTCCAGGGCCGCTTGAGACTGGTTTAAATCTCGGTAGGCGAGGGCAACTCCCCGATAGCTCAGATAGGGCGGTGTGGCCTCGGTTTGGAGGCGGTCAATGGCATCCTCAATCTTAAAAATCCCCAAATTATTAGCGACACCCCATTCAATAAAGCCCTGGATCAGGTTTAACTCTGGATCCTTGGGATTAATCGCCTTGGCCTGGTTAAGATAGCCAAACACATCCTGGGCCCGCATCAAAGCTAACGCTGTTCCGGCCACTGGCCCGGCTCCCCCCTCGGACATGTCGTAAGCGGCTAAGAGGAAATTCCCCACGGCCTGGTAAAGGTTGCCGCGTAGGGGATCTTTCGCTGAGAGTTTTTGGGCGGCCTGGAGTGTTTGATTGGCATAGCGATTGAGATCGGCCCAGTTGCCGTCGAGAAAGGCCATCCCCCCCGCCATTGTTAAGGTTAAAGGCTCTTGGGAACTGGCTTTCAGGGCTGCCGGAAGTAATTGTTTGCCTTTGACGTAATTCCCCTCCTGAAAGACTGCGACAAAAACCGCTTCAGTGGCAGCGGAAATCGGCCGCCTTGTTTCTCCTGCCCGGAAGGGATCCCCGGCCCAGGCCCCGGTTGTAGAGGTTAAAAGAACAGCACTGGTTAAAATCAGGAGGCGGCAGGGATAGCGAAATTTGAAGGGGATGCGGGAGAATTGGCGGGACATGGGTCTGACTCCGAGGCTGAACGTCATTGCTTAAATTAAAACAACTGTCCTACCATCCTCCAGCAACTCCCCAGGCCATTTTGCGGGACATCAATTTGGAGTTGGCGGCACAACAGCTTGGACTGATCATCGGCCCCAGTGGTTCCGGCAAAACAACGCTTTTAGAAATTTTGGCGGGCCTGGCCACTCCCACCGCGGGCAAAATTTTCTGGCATACTCAGGAACTCACGCCGCAACATCTGCAACAATTGGCGGGCCTGGTGTTTCAATTTCCCGATCGCTATTTCTGTGGTGGCACAATTTTAGAGGAATTGCGTTTGGGGCATCCCGAAATTTCCCTCAGCCAAATTGAACAGGCCCTGCATGCGGTTGGTTTAGACCATCTCCCCTTCCACACTCCCCCGCAATCCCTCAGTGGTGGGCAACAACGGCGTTTAGCTTTGGCCGTCCAATTAATTCGGCAACCCTACCTCTTGCTGTTGGATGAACCGACGGCTGGCCTGGACTGGTCAATGCGGCAACAGTTAATTGCGCTGTTGGCAGAACTCAAAAAAACTTGGAGCTTGTTGATTGTTACCCATGAAGCCCAAGAACTACAAAACATTGCTGATGTGACTTGGCGGCTCACTCAGGGGCAATTGGTGGAACATTCGCCAACTCCAAGAATCAATTCTTAGGCTGATGCGTTGGTCTTGAGGATGACCGCGCCTGTTTATTTCTTGCCCAAAGTCAACCTTAAAGAGGACAAACTATGGCAAACTTTTGTAAATCCCATTGCACTAGATTGAGCATCAAGGCTCCCGTGAACAATATGCTGGCACTAAACACTGTTGTCTAAGTAAATCTTTACCCTTGGCTACAGCCCTTTTTTGCTAGTTGTTCGCTTGTTTACTGTGAAATCATAAGGATATTTGAACTCCATGACCCAAACAAAGCGTGCCCTCATTACTGGCATCACTGGCCAAGATGGCTCCTACTTGACCGAATTACTACTGGAAAAAGGGTATGAAGTTCACGGGATTATTCGCCGGACTTCTACGTTCAATACCGACCGGATCGACCATGTTTACGAAGATCCCCACCAGGATCAGCCGAGATTAACGCTCCATTACGGGGATTTAACCGATGGCACCACCCTGCGCAAAATTATTGAACAGGTTCAGCCGGATGAGATCTACAATCTTGGAGCCCAATCCCATGTCCGAGTTAGTTTTGATGCCCCGGAATATACGGTTGATACGGTTGGCCTGGGGACGTTGCGCCTTTTAGAAGCCTTGCGGGATTATCAACAGCGAACCGATGCCCCTGTGCGTTACTACCAGGCCGGGTCTTCGGAAATGTATGGCCTGGTGCAAGAAGTGCCCCAAAGCGAAACCACCCCCTTCTACCCCCGCAGCCCCTATGCCTGTGCCAAAGTGTATGCCCACTGGCAGACCGTGAATTATCGCGAATCCTATAATTTGTTTGCCTGTAACGGAATTTTGTTTAACCATGAATCACCGCGGCGGGGCGAAACGTTTGTCACCCGGAAAATCACCCGGGCCGTGGCGCGGATTGTGGCTGGTCAGCAGAAAAAACTCTATCTGGGTAACCTTGATGCCAAGCGGGACTGGGGCTATGCCAAAGACTACGTCCAGGCCATGTGGTTGATGTTGCAGCAAGATCAGCCGGATGATTATGTCGTCGCGACTGGCGAAACCCACTCTGTCAAGGAATTTCTGAATTTAGCCTTTAGCCATGTCAACCTCAAGTGGGAAGATTATGTGGAGTTCGACCCCCGTTATCTTCGGCCGGCTGAAGTGGAGTTATTGATTGGGGATCCGGCCAAAGCGAAGGCGAAGCTCAGTTGGCAACCCTCGGTCACATTTCCAGAACTTGTAGCCTTGATGGTCAATGCAGATCTCCAAGCTGTGGGAGTCACCAGCAACAATGGTCAAGCAATCACCAGTGAGTCAGTCTTGGATGTGGTGGCCAGTCGGCAATTCATTAGTAAGGCGGACTAGAACCTCATGATTGATTTAGCGAATCAAAACATCCTCGTCACTGGCGGCGCGGGCTTTCTCGGGCAATTGGTAGTCAAGCAACTGCTCCAGGCCGGGGCCAGTAAAGACAACATCCTCATTCCCCGCTCGAAGGAGTATGATCTCCGCACTCTCGAAGCTTGCCAGGCCGTGGTTAAGGATCAGGATATTGTCATTCACTTGGCAGCCCATGTCGGTGGGATTGGGCTGAATCGGGAAAAACCGGGCGAACTCTTTTACGACAACCTGATTATGGGCACACAACTCATCCATTCTGCCTACCAGGCCGGGGTGAAGAAGTTTGTCTGTGTCGGAACGATTTGTGCTTATCCGAAATTTACACCAGTACCGTTCAAAGAAGAAAATATCTGGGATGGCTACCCGGAAGAAACCAATGCCCCCTATGGCGTGGCCAAAAAAGCCCTCTTGGTGCAACTCCAGGCCTACCGGCAGCAGTATGGTTTTAATGGAATTTACCTCTTGCCGGTCAACTTGTACGGGCCGGGCGATAACTTTGATCCCCGCAGCTCCCATGTGATTCCGGCCTTGATTCGGAAAGTCCATGAAGCCCAGGTTCGGGGTGATGCTGAAATTCCAGTTTGGGGTGATGGCAGTCCGACACGGGAGTTTATCTATGGGAATGATGCCGCCCGCGGGATTGTCATGGGAACTCTTGCCTACGATGATTCAGAGCCGGTAAACCTAGGAACGAACTTTGAAATTTCAATCAAAGACTTAGTTGAGTTGATTGTTGAGTTGATGGAGTTCCAGGGCAAAATCGTCTGGCAACCGGATCAACCCAATGGGCAACCCCGCCGCTGTTTGGATACGAGTCGCGCTAAAGCGGCATTTGGATTCCAGGCCGAGATGGATTTGCGTCAAGGCCTCAAAAACACGATTGATTGGTATCGCCAAAACGCAGCCTAGCCCTTAGCCTCTTAAGGTGTGACTAACGGGGAAACGCCAATGAGCAAAGCTACAGAGCGGAGAAACTCAAGATACCCAGAGTAACCCGCCCCAAGAGTGGCAACCTGGATCATCGTCATTTCCCTCGGGCGTGAAACACAACAACCTGGCAACCATGATCGGGCTGAATGTCCCAGATTTAGGAGAAATGACGATAGATCAACCTTAAAAGTTTTGTTGATGCCGGACTAGGTTAAGAAATTCTTCCCGGGTTTTTTGGTCTTCCCGAAATACCCCCAACATGGAACTGGTAACTGTCCAGGATCCCGGTTTTTGGACACCCCGCATCACCATACACATGTGAGAAGCTTCCATGACCACTGCAACGCCCTGTGGCTCTAGGACTTCATTGACCGCTTCGGCGATTTGTCGAGTCAGGCGTTCCTGGACTTGCAGGCGACGGGCATACATTTCGACAATACGGGCCAACTTACTCAAGCCAATGACGCGCTGATTCGGAATATAGGCGACATGAACTTTGCCAATAAACGGCAGCATATGGTGTTCACAGAGGCTAAAGGCACTAATGTCGCGCACTAAAACCATCTCGTCATGGCCTTCATCAAAGACCGCGCCATTAACCAACTCTTCCAGGGATTGAGAGTAGCCCCCGGTGAGAAATTGCATTGCTTCCGCCACTCGTTTTGGGGTTTTCAGGAGCCCTTCCCGGTCGGGATCTTCGCCAACACTGAGCAGCATGGTTTTGACCGCGGCCATCATTTCATCTTTGGCCACCTCTGCGGGGGGGGGCTGGATCAGGGGTTCTTTGCCTTGATGGGTGTTGCGATCTGGCAAGATGGGAGCATTACTCAGCCGTTTTCCATTGGCCTGTGGATCAGGCAAATTAAGCATGTTGGTAGAAGTCGTCATAGCGATGAAGGTAGTAAGAGTAATCAGTTAAAGAGAAAAAACAAGCGCGGTCAAAGATGGTAGTTGGGGTCAAACCTCTTTATAAAGCTCCACCCAGGGGCATTAAGACGAGTTCTTCCACAAGGGCCTGGGGCGGGAGTTGAATGGCATAAAGAATGGACTGGGCTACACTATCGGGGGTAAGCATGGCAGAACGGTCAAAGTCTCCTGCAATACCGTGATCCCAAATGGGGGTATCCACAGCGCCCGGACACAGGGCAATGACCCGAATTCCATATTGGCGTTCTTCAGCGGCTAGGGTTTTGGTGAGTCCCATGAGGGCGAATTTACTAGTGCAGTAGGCTCCCCAGTTTGGAAACACCTGTCGCCCGGCAATGGAAACCACGTTTACTATCGTACCGCACCGCTGGGATCGCAGAGAGGGAAGCAGGGCCTGGGTACATTGCCAAACACTGGTCAGGTTTAAGTTGATGATCCCTTGCCAATCCTCTAGGGCCATCTCAGCTAGGGGGGAGGTTTGGGCTATTCCAGCACTGTTGATCAAAATTTGAACAGGGCCGACTTTTTCTAAGATGCGGCTAATTTCCGCTTTCACAGCGGAGACATTCGCTAAATCCAGGCCAAAGACTGGGGCTTCGACACCATAGGTCATGGCTTCTTCTGAGACCTGCTGGAGTTTATCCAGATTGCGACCCAAGAGAACTAGATGAATCCCGGCCTGGGCCAGGGCTAAGGCGGTTGCAGCACCAATCCCACTGCTGGCTCCGGTGATTAGGGCGCGTTGAGATGAGGAGGAGAGCATAGGGAAAATCCACAGAATCGGTAAGAAAAATTTAGAGTTTACGGGGCCTGGGTAAAGACTCCCATACGGCGGAATTTTTGATAGCGCAGTTCTCGCCGTTCAGCCCCACTCATGGCCTGGAGTTCCCGCAGATGACGCAAAATAGAGGTTTTCAGGTTCTCGGCAGCCTGCACTGGATCGCTGTGGGCCGCACCAACGGGTTCAGGCAGAATTTCATCAATGATGCCCAAGCGTTGCAGGTCAGTTGCTGTAATTTTCAGACTGTCCGCTGCTTGAGGGGCTTTTTGGGCATCTCGCCAGAGAATGGCAGCACAGGCCTCGGGGGGGGCAACACTATAGACCGCGTGCTCAAACATCAAGACCCGATCCCCGACCCCAATCCCTAACGCACCCCCAGAGCCACCTTCACCAATCACGGTACAGACAATTGGGACACTCAAGCGAAACATTTCCCGGAGATTGTAGGCAATTGCTTCCCCTTGCCCAAATTTTTCAGCCTCGACACCAGCCCAGGCCGCGGGTGTATCAATAAAGGTTAAAATCGGCATCCCAAACCGATCTGCATGATCCATTAAGCGCATCGCTTTGCGATAACCACCGGGGGAGGCCATACCAAAATTGCGCAGGACATTATCTTTGGTATCCCGGCCCTTTTGATGTCCTAATAAAACCACGGGCTGCCCATCAACTCGCCCAACACCGCCGACAATGGCAGGATCATCACTACCGCGGCGATCACCATGCAACTCCATCCACTCATCAGTGATCGCCTGAATATAGTCAAAGGTACTCGGCCGGCGGGGATGGCGGGCCACTTGCAGCTTCTGGCCGGGGGTGAGTTGGCTAAAAATTTCCCGGCGGACTTGGGCGGCCCGTTGCTCTAATTGCCGGACTTGGTCAGACACATCTACCCCCAATTCCGAGGATTTGTCCCGAACTTGCTGGATTTGTGCTTCCAGTTCCACTAGGGGTTTTTCAAATTCCAGTAATAGGCGGCGTTCTGCGGTGGCCATGCTTCGGTTCCTTGATCCAAAAAAGGTTTTAAAACAGATTTATTGATGTTTAAGAGGCAAAAATCCAACAGTTGCAGATACATCCAGAGTAGAATTCTCCGGCTTGTAGCTTACTAAATATTTAATAGCAGGGGGACAAAGCCATGTTTTTGGGAAACCTCCCCGATATTACGCATGGCTTCAACGGTGATTTGATTCCGCCCCCAGGAGAAGTTCGTATGCCAGCCTTCAAACTCAAGGAGCATTGCTTCCGCAAAACAGGCAAACATCTGGCGAGACGGCACATCCATATTGACGATGGACATGATTTTCCAGTCAATGTCTAAACTGTGCTCGACAATGCCGCCATTGAGGACATAGACCCCTTCCCGTTGCAGTTTTGTCCCCAGGTTTTTCGGATAGCCGCCGTCAATCATCAAGCAGGTCTCTTTGAGTGTGGCCGGATCAATTTCCACACCCTTGGGCATACTGGCGACCCAAACAACAATATCTGCTAAGGGCAGGGCTGCTTCCATGGAAAGGATTTTGCCGCGGCCGAGTTCAGATTGCAGGGCCTGGAGCCGGTCTGAGTTGCGCGCTACTAAAAGGATATCCGCCATATCCAGTTGACTCTCTAACCAGCGACAGACGGCACTGCCGATATCCCCGGTGGCTCCACAAACGGCAATAGTTGCCTGAGAAAGATCAATCCCCAGTTGGGCGGCAGCTTGTTCCACTTGACGGCAAATGACATAGGCGGTGTGGGTATTGCCAGTGGTGAATTTGCGGAAATCTAGTTCAACGTTGCGTACCTGGGGCATTTTTTCGAGGTTAAAATTCTCAAAAATAATTGAGGAAAAGCCCCCTAAGGCGGTGATGTCAATCCCATGTTTTTGGGCGTGGGCCATGGCGTTAATAATTTTCCGGGTGGCAGCCTTAATCCGTTGCTGCGCTAACATTTCTGGCAAGAAACAGGATTCGACATATTTTCCTTGGATTGTTTTGCCCGTGACGCTAGTTACCGTAATGTCATCCACAATTTGGGGGGGAGCCATACACCAAAACTCCAGGCCCTGATCCGCATATTCTGGGTAACCTAAGTCCCGGGCAACTGCTTGAGCATGATCGAGGCTGGTAAGATGACCAATCAATCCAAACATGGGCTAACAATGGGGGGAATATAAAGGAATACAGAGAAAACTATCAGCACAAAAAATATAACTGATACGTTAGAGTCTAACCTAGTCCCTGAAGTTTTGAACCAGGCCCCTAGAAGTTGGGGATCACCTCTGATTCTGGAGAAAAGGAGAAAGTTTTCAGGAATCGCTAGTTTTCCCGCTAAACTGAGGCCGAAGCATGGTTGGATTTGGCCTGAGACTCCCGCCTGCCATGACCTGCCCTCAATTCTGATTGTGGTTATGACCGATTCAATTTCGATCCCTCCGGAGCAGCGCATTGAAGTTCTCCCAGACCTAGAAACCCTGAGTCAGCGGGCCCTGGAAATTACGGTTGAGCAAATGGAGGTGGCGATTGCAGCCCGGGGACGGTTTAACTTGGTCTTGGCCGGGGGCAATACCCCCAAAAGTTTGTATGAAAAATTAGCCCAAGTCTCGCTTCCTTGGGAGCAGTTTGAGATTTTTTGGGGGGATGAGCGCTATGTTCCTCCAGATCATCCAGAGAGTAATGAAGGAATGGCTCGCCAGGCCTGGTTAAACCAAGTAAAGATTCCACCAGGGCAAATTCATCCAATGCCCACCCAGTTCCCGGAACCCGCCCAAGCGGCCGCCAGTTATGAGCATACCCTGCAGGATTACTTCCAGACCATTGGCTTGGCCCACCCCCAATTTGATCTAGTTTTGTTAGGCATGGGCCCCGATGGCCATACTGCTTCTTTGTTCCCTAAAACGGCTGCCTTATCAGTTAAGGATCGCCTGGTTACTGTTGGGCAGAAGGACGACCAACCCCGCCTCACCCTGACTGCCAAGGCCATTAACCAGGCCCGGTGTGTGTTGTTTTTGGTAGCTGGCTCGAATAAGCAGCAGGCCCTAACACAGGTTTTAACCGGCGCAGGGGAGCCACAAATTTATCCGGCGCGGCTAATTCACCCCCAAGAAACCCTAATTTGGTTACTCGATCATGAGGCGGGCCTGGGCTGGAGTGAGGATGAAGCGGCGGAGAATTAGGAGAAATACTTAAAATTTCTCGCAATTTTCGCCAAAATCCTAAAGGTGTTCACTAGAATATCTGGATAATGGTCAAGCCTCAATCATGGTTCTTCAGGAAGCCTGGGGATTTTTGTACTTCTAGCCTGGTTAAATTGGGGCTACCATAATCCTATGATTATCTGTTCCACCTGCCAGCATTCCAATCCTGAGCAAGCAGTTCAGTGTGAAAACTGTTTTTCGCCCTTACCGCAAATGAGTAGCTGTCCTAACTGTGGTGCCCCGGTTCAAGCTGATGCCAGTTTTTGCGGGCAATGCGGCTTTAATCTGCGGCAAATTGCCACGGCAGCCCCGGAAATGCCCCCCCTCCCGGATCTCTCGGCTCCTTTAACCCCGCCATTTACCGACATTCCTGATCTTGAGTCCGAGATGACCGCAGCCCCTGTTTCGACCCTGCCCCGCCCGCCCATTCCACCGCCCCCGGCTGTTTTTTCTGTTCCCTCAACTCCTTTAACAGAAATTAATGCCCAGTTCTATCATGTCCAGACCAAAACGACGGTACGAGTTCCCTCTGGCCTGGCTGTGATTCATATTGGTAAACCCAATGACCGCATTCCGCCCAATATTGACCTGTCTGGCTTTCCCAACTCTGAAATAGTCTCCCGCATCCATGCTGACTTGTGCTTGGAAGGGGAAAACCTTTTTATTGAAGATGTTGGCAGTGCCAATGGAACCTACGTTAATAATCAGCCTTTGCCAGCGGGCAATCGTTATCAACTCAAAGATGGGGATCGTGTTGCGTTTGGTAAAGGTGATTTAGTCACATTTGTTTTTCAAATCGTGTTGTCGTGAGAGTGAATGGCTTAGGCTGAATGTGGGTAATGTTTTATTAGTGCTGACCTATAAATTCCTCAAGTTGTTGTTCTTCGCCTTGTCCCCCTGGTTAACATCGTGATTACACTCACCCTCCTCCATCCAGTCCAAGCTACTCCCGTTCAGAGTTGGACGTTTGAGCATGAATCTGTCGTTCGGATTGGTCGAGCGGTGGATAATCATGTTGTTTTGTATAGTGCGGTGGTTTCTCGGCATCATGTCGAACTCCGGCGTAGCGGCTTGCACTGGGAAGTCGTCAATCTGGGCACGAATGGCACATATTTAGATGGTAAACGGGTGCAGCAAGCCTCGCTGAATGACGGGGGGATTTTACGCCTAGCCCGCTCTGGTCCCAACATTCAAATTCGGATTGGCCCCAGCAGTCAGCCGCCGCCGCCAAATACCCGCATGGATACAATTCCTGAGCAGTACGTTGATCCGTCTAAAATGACGGTGGGTGGGGTCAGCACAGAAATGGAAACCCGGGCCCAATCTGCCACCCAGGCCCAGGACGTGGACGACTTGGATGAGGAAAGTGACCGAGGCTTCCATGTCGTTGGCCATTTACCTCTGGAATTTCTTGGGGAATATCAACCTACCTGTACCCACCTCAATGCCACTCCGGATCATGCCTTTTGCCCCGATTGTGGTCAGCCGCTGCAGCCAGTGCAAACTGTGGGGCCCTATCACATTATTCAGCCTTTAGGGGTTGATCATTCCTATCTGGCCTGGCGGGCGGGCCGGCCGGTTGTTTTAAAAACCTTACCGGAATCGGCAACGGCGGCTAATCTTGTTACCTTTCGTCATCAAGCTCGGCAGCTGTGTCGGGTTGAACGTCCGAATTTACCGAAGTTTTTTGAAGCATTTTCGGTCAATGGGCATCCGTATCTGTCCGTGGAAATGGTCTATGGCCAGACCCTCCAGACCTGGGTGAATGAGCATGGCCCCTTGGGGTTAGCCGAGGTCTGCCAGGCCCTGCGCCCGATTTGCCACTTACTTGATGAGATGCACCAAGAGCATCCACCCATTATTCATCAGCAGGTACATCCCCGTAATTTGATCCGCCCCTTAGGCAGTCCATCCAATGCAGACTGGGTACTCGTTGGTTGGGGCTATGTTCCAGTAATTACGGGTGAGACCGGGACGATGGTTGCAAATGCTGGCTATATTGCCCCCGAACAGCAATCGGGCCATCCGCAACCTGCGTCTGATTTGTATGCCCTCGGTGCAACCTTGGTGTATCTGTTGACAGGCTATGAACCGGATGCCTACGTTCGCTGGGGTGTGAAAGAATACCGGATGTATGCCGAAGATATTCCCCGTTTGGATTTGGCTGAGGCAGAAATCATTAACAAGCTCACTCACCCGGAGCCGGAGCAACGGTTCCAAACAGCGACTCAAGCTCTCCTCAAACTTGAGGCCCTCGTTTAAGCATTAATGGGCCTGCCCCTGGTTTATCACCCTGACTATGTCGTCCCGTTACCGGACGGGCATCGTTTTCCCATGGGCAAGTTTCGGGCTTTGCATGACTTGTTACTCAGTCAAGGCGTTGTTGCCCAGGCCGATGTTTATTGTCCTGAACTGCCCCAGGCCGAGTGGCTAGAGCTTGTGCATCATCGCTATTATATTGAGGCCTACCGCAATGGCACTCTTTCCCCCCAGGCCCAGAGACGAATTGGCTTACCCTGGAGTCCGGCCCTAGTACAACGCACATGGCGGGCTGTGGGCGGCACAATTTTTACGGCACAATTGGCTCTCAAGTTTGGCCTGGCTTGTAACACAGCTGGGGGGACACATCATGCTTTTCCCGACTATGGCTCTGGGTTTTGTATTCTCAATGATTTAGCCGTGGCAGCGCGGGTGATCCAGGCCCTGGGGTTAGCCCAACAGATTTTGATTGTGGATTTAGATGTCCATCAAGGGGATGGGACGGCGGTGATTTTCCAGGATGATCCGACTGTGTTCACTTTTTCCATGCACTGCCAGGCCAATTTTCCAGGGACAAAGCAAACTAGTGATCTGGATATTCCCTTACCGATTGGCTTAGAAGATGGGGAATACCTGCAAATCTTGGGCCAGCATTTACCCGATGTTTTAAGTCAAGTGCAGCCGGATTTAGTCCTTTACGATGCCGGGGTGGATGTCCATGTGGGGGATCGGCTCGGAAAACTGGCCCTGACTGACAGTGGAATTTACTGCCGGGATATGCAAGTGCTGAGTACCTGTGCTCGCTTGGGAATTCCAGTGGCGGGGATGATTGGTGGCGGCTATTGTGATGATTTTTCTGGCCTGGTCTATCGGCATTCCCTGCTGCATCGGGCGGCGGCTAACGTTTTTCGGCAGTACTGCTAAGCTTAGGCGAGTGGCTCAATCGGGGGAATCCCGGCCTGATCAAGAATTTGGGGAATTAAATCCTCCCGTTTAACCGCCATTAAATGCACCCCGTGACAGAGGGACTTGGCCTGTTGGACTTGTTCAGCGGCAATTTTAATTCCTTCCTGGAGGGGTTCCGGGGCCTGGGCAAGGCGGGTAATGATGGACTCAGGAATCTGCACCCCTGGCACAGCTCGATTAATAAACTGGGCATTTTTGGCTGATTTCAAGAGGAAAATCCCGGCTAGAACTGGCCTGCCACTGCCTGCTGCAATTTGGGTCATAAATTTATCCAGGCGGTCAAAATCTGTAATGAGCTGGCTCTGGAAAAACTGCGCCCCTGCTGCCACTTTCCGCTCAAAGCGTTTTTGCAGGCCTGACCAACTGGGAGATTGGGGGTCAACTGCTGCGCCTGCGAATAATTGAGTTGGCTGATCCGGTAAGACTTGCCCATTGTCATCCAGGCCTTGATTGAGTTTTTGAATGAGTTGCAACAGTCGAACTGACTCCAGATCAAAGACTGGCTTGGCCTGGGGTTGATCACCGGCTTTGATCGGGTCTCCAGTTAAGGCCAAGACATTATGAATCCCCAAGGCCGAGGCACCTAAGAGATCTGCTTGCAGGGCAATCCGGTTCCGATCCCGACAGGCGAGTTGGTAAATCGGCTCCAGGCCAGCCTGTTTGAGGAGCAATGCTGAAACCAGGGAACTCATTCGCATCACGGCCCGGCTGCCATCGGTAATATTGAGACCATGCACTCGGTTTTTTAGTAACTCGGCCTGGGCCAACATCTGACTGGGATCACTCCCTTTCGGGGGGCAAACTTCTGCGGTAATTAAAAATTCTCCCCGTTGAATGCCTTGGTGAAGCCGGGTTAGGGGTGGGGGAGTCGCCATAGGAATTGGAAGCCGAATTGAAATCAGACTAAATAAATAAAACTGAGGATAATGAGCCTTATCTAAGCACAGAATGGGAGGGCAATAACGGAGAGTGATCGGTGTGGCGAATCCTGGTGCAAGGTATTTAGGGCCTGAGTCAGAATGCAGATAGAGATGAACAATGCTGAAGTTGACCCCAGGCCTGGAACCATGACGCAAACCCTCACCAAACTCTATGACCTCGATTATGCGGACTGGATTGCCGATACGGTAGCCCGATTAAAAGCTGGGGACTTTGCCGGATTAGATCTGGAGAACGTAATTGAGGAGATGGAGACCTTGGGCCCCTCAGAATGTTATGCCTTAAGCAGCCAGTGGATCCGGGTGGTCAAGCACTTACTCAAACTCGAAGCTCAACCCCAGGCCAGGGAGTATCACAATAGTTGGGTCTCTAGTGTCGTGGAAGGACTAAGGCGAGTAGAACATTCTCTGAAAACTTCACCAAGTTTGTTGGGCTATTTACGCGCAAGTGAGCCAGAGTGGTATCCTCAAGCCGTCAAAGAAGCCTCTATTGAAACCCGATTGCCCCCGGCCAACTTTCCAGCCACCTGTCCCTCTGATCTGCTGGAGTTAATCGCCGAGAACTATCCTGAAACCCTCCGTTATTTCTTTGTGATTGAGTAACCCCAGGGGGCCTGCAAGGAGACGCATTCCTGGTAACGTGGTAGCAAGGCCAACAGAGAAGACTGTAGCGCAGTTTACAATGGGGCCATTATTCATACACTCAGTTCAGTAAAGCAGTATGAGAGTTCTGGTCATTGGCGGCGACGGATATTGTGGTTGGGCCACAGCATTACATCTATCCAACCGGGGACATGACGTAGCGATTTTAGATAGCTTGGTACGGCGACATTGGGATGCTGAGCTATGTGTGGAAACCCTAACGCCAATTGCCCCGATTCAATACCGACTCCAACGGTGGCGCGATCTAACTGGCAAAACCATTGATTTGTTTATTGGCGATATTTGCAACTATGAATTTCTCAAGGATTCGATGCTGAAGTTCCAACCGGATGCTGTCGTGCATTTTGGCGAACAACGCTCGGCCCCCTTCTCAATGATTGACCGGGAACACGCGGTTCTGACCCAATCCAATAATGTCATTGGCAACTTAAACCTGCTCTATGTGATCCATGAGCATTTCCCGGACTGTCATCTGGTCAAACTGGGAACAATGGGTGAGTATGGCACGCCGAATATTGACATTGAAGAAGGCTATATCACGATTGAACACAACGGCCGTAAAGATACGCTGCCCTACCCCAAACAACCGGGGAGTTTCTATCACCTGAGTAAAGTCCATGATAGCCACAATATTCAATTTGCCTGTCGGATTTGGGGCTTACGAGCCACGGATTTGAACCAGGGGATTGTCTATGGGGTGTTGACTGAAGAAGCCGGCATGGATGAGTTGCTGATCAACCGTTTGGACTACGACGGTGTCTTTGGGACGGCGTTGAATCGCTTCTGTATCCAGGCCGCGGTCGGGCATCCGTTAACGGTCTATGGTAAAGGCGGCCAAACGCGGGGCCTGTTGGATATTCGGGATACGGTGCGCTGTATTGAGTTGGCGGTGTTGAATCCTGCCCAGGCCGGGGAATTCCGCGTCTTTAACCAGTTCACCGAGTTGTTTAGTGTTGCCGATCTGGCTGAGAAAGTTAAAGAAGCGGGCCAGGCCATGGGTGTAAAAGTCGAAGTCACCAACTTGGAAAACCCGCGGGTAGAAAAAGAAGAGCATTACTTCAATGCCAAAAACACTAAACTCCTGGATCTGGGCTTGCAACCCCACTACTTGTCGGATTCGCTCTTGGATTCCCTATTAAACTTTGCGATTAAGTATAAAAATCGCGTCGATCACAATCACATCTTGCCGAAGGTGAAATGGCGGGCTTAAGGGCTAAATTGCGGGTTCGGATCTATAGTCATTTCTGCTAAAACAGAGACACTCAAAGCTAATGCTCGTAATAGTTTCACCTAATTTAGTGTTTCATTCCGAAGCAAAATGACGATAACTGCTAGTTCAAACTCCCCGGTTAAACGGGTTGGGGTCATTGGTGGTGGTCAGTTGGCCTGGATGTTGGGAATTGCGGCCCAGGATTTAGGGATTGAACTCATTGTCCAAGCTCCTAACGCGTCTGATTCTGCCGTGGCTGTGGCCCATGAGGTGATTTTCGCGACCATTGATGATGTGGCAGCAACCCAGGCCCTGAGCCAAAACGTGGATGTCATCACCTTTGAAAATGAATTTGTTGATCTTATCGGCTTACAAAAACTGGCCGATGCGGGTGTCTGTTTTCGTCCCAGTTTAAGCAGTTTGGCCCCACTCTTAGACAAATTAGAGCAACGGCAATTTTTAGATTCGCTCGGTTTACCCGTCCCTGAGTTTATTGCGGTGGATCAAGTTGCTAATGGATCTGAACTCTCGCAAAAATTTGATTTTCCCATCGTTGTCAAAGCTCGGCGGCATGGGTACGACGGTCAAGGGACATTTATCCTTAAAGACAACCCGGCCTGGGATGAGTTTCGGCAGAATTGTGCAGATTTAAGTCGTTTTTTAGTCGAGGCTTTTGTCCCGTTTCGCTGTGAGTTGGGCCTGATGGCGGCGCGGGGAGTTTCGGGAGAATTAGCCTTTTACCCCCTCGTCGAAACCCAGCAAGTAAATCAAGTTTGCCGCCGGGTGATTGCCCCAGGCCCCGTCAGTCCCGAAATCATCATCCAAGCCCAGGCCATGGCCGAAACCCTCTTAGAAGCCCTAGATTTTGTTGGGATTTTAGGGATTGAGTTTTTCCTTACCCATGACAACCAACTCCTGATCAACGAAATTGCCCCCCGCACCCATAATTCGGGTCACTACACCATCGAAGCCTGCCATACCAGCCAATTTGCCCAACATTTACGCGCAATTACGGGCCAGGGCCTGGGGAATCCAAATTTAAAATATCCCGCAGCGGTAATGGTTAACCTCTTAGGCTTTGAAAAAACTGCATCCGACTACTTAATTCCCCGCCAGCAGATTGGCGCAATCCCCGACACAGTGGTTCACTGGTATGGCAAAAATCAAGCCTATCCCGGCCGTAAGTTGGGCCATGTCACCCAGGTCTTAGGAACCAATACTCCCAATCTCATCAGCCGCCATCTCCAACACATCGAAGCTCTCTGGTATCCCCAACCCGTTTAAGCCGCGACCATAGCTATTTCAGTTAGGAAGGAAATACAAAAAGACTGGAAACCATGACGGGGATAGGGTTGAATCTCTCGGTTTTGGCAGAAATGACGATCGTTTCATGAGACTTGCGGCGGAGTGAAACGCCCTGATCAGAAATAATAGCAAGGGCAAGAATATTTATAAAACTTTATGAAAAACCATGATCTTTCCCAAGGGATCGTAAACATTCACGAATATTTCTTGATCACTTCTTTTCAAATTGTGACGGAATTTGCTGCTATTGCTGAGTTTGAGCCAATTCTTTGCTACAAGGTGATAGAAGGCTTGTTCGTCCAGGCCCTTAACGATTCTTCATATTTTGGAAGTTTTAGTTACCGAAGGAGTCAGAACGCATGTTCACCCACGTCAAGTCCACCATTCGGCATTTAGCCCCAGACTCTCTCAATGGGCGGTCGCTGATGCGTGTGGTTTATGTGGTGTTAGAGGCCCAGTATCAAAGTGCCCTCTCCAGTGCGGTGCGCGCCATTAATGCCCATAATCCTGGCCTGGCCATTGAAATCAGCGGCTATCTCTTGGAAGAACTGCGTAACCCGGAAAACTACCAGGCCTTTTGCGAGGATGTGGCTCGGGCCAATGTTTTTATTGCCTCCTTGATTTTTATTGAAGACCTGGCCGATAAAGTCGTCGCCGCAGTTGAACCCTACAAAGAACGCTTAGATGTGGCGGTGGTCTTTCCCTCCATGCCCCAGGTGATGCGCCTGAACAAAATGGGCAGTTTTTCCATGTCCCAACTCGGTCAGTCCAAGAGCATGATTGGCCAGTTCATGAAAAAGCGGAAAGAAAAAGCGGGTTCCAGTTTCCAAGATGGCATGCTCAAGCTCCTGCAAACCCTGCCGAAAGTCCTGAAATATCTCCCCATTGACAAAGCCCAGGATGCCCGCAACTTCATGCTCAGTTTCCAATACTGGCTGGGTGGCTCTCCCGAAAACCTGGAAAACTTTTTACTGATGCTGGGGGATCGCTATGTCTTTAAAGGCGAACTCAACATTGCCGAGCAAACCTATCAAGACCCGGTTACCTACCCCGATACCGGCATTTGGCACCCCCTTGCCCCCCAAATGTTTGAAGATTTTAAAGAATATTGCAACTGGTTCAACAGCCGCCGGGATATTTCCGATGATTTGAAGGATCCGCTGGTTCCGACTGTCGGCCTGATTCTCCAACGCACCCACTTAGTCACGGGGGATGATGCCCATTATGTTGCTGTGGTTCAGGAACTAGAATCTTCAGGGGCACGGGTGATTCCTGTCTTTTCCGGGGGCCTGGATTTCTCGAAGCCAATGGATTTATTTTTCTACGATCCGCTGCAGTCCGAAAAAGCAATTGTGGATTGCGTAGTCAATCTGACTGGATTTGCCCTCGTCGGCGGCCCGGCCAAACAGGATCATCCCAAAGCCATTGCGGCGCTGAAAAAGCTCAACCGTCCCTACATGGTGTCGTTGCCCCTCGTCTTTCAAACCACAGAGGAATGGGAAGACAGTGACCTCGGCCTGCATCCGATCCAAGTGGCCCTGCAAATTGCCTTACCGGAACTGGATGGAGCGATTGAGCCGATTATTCTATCGGGACGGGATGGGGCCACCGGAAAAGCCATTGCCCTCCAAGATCGGGTGGAAACCATTGCTCAACGGGCGATGAACTGGGCTAACCTCCGCCGCAAACCCAAGGTCAACAAAAAAGTCGCCATCACGATTTTCAGCTTCCCGCCGGATAAAGGCAACATCGGCACCGCCGCCTATTTGGATGTGTTTGGCTCCATTTATAAAGTCATGGAAGGCCTGAAAAACAACGGCTACGATGTCGAGAATATGCCGGCCAATGCCGAAACTCTGATGCAGGAAATTCTCCACGATGCCCAGGCCCGGTACAGTAGCCCGGAACTTAACATCGCCTATCGCATGCCGGTGAACGAGTACGAAAAACTCACGCCCTTTGCCAAACGCCTGGAAGAAAACTGGGGGAAAGCACCGGGAGAACTCAACAGCGATGGCCAAAATCTTCTGGTCTTTGGGAAAGAATACGGCAATGTCTTTATTGGGGTGCAGCCCACCTTTGGCTATGAAGGCGACCCGATGCGCTTGCTCTTTTCTCGCTCAGCCAGTCCCCACCACGGCTTTGCGGCTTACTACACCTACCTGAATAAAATCTGGAAAGCTGATGCAGTCTTGCATTTTGGTACCCACGGCTCCCTGGAATTTATGCCTGGCAAACAAATGGGGATGTCCGGTGATTGCTATCCCGATAACCTGATTGGCAACATTCCTAACCTTTACTACTACGCCGCCAATAACCCCTCGGAAGCCACCATTGCCAAACGCCGCAGTTACGCCAACACAATTAGCTACCTCACCCCCCCGGCGGAAAATGCGGGATTGTATAAGGGCCTGCGGGAACTGAGCGAGTTGATTGCCTCCTACCAAACCCTGAAAGAAAGCGGGCGGGGGATTCAGATTGTCAACACGATCATGGATAAGTGTCGCCTGGTTAATTTGGATCAGGATGTGGCCTTACCGGATCAGGATGCCGCTGATTTAACCCCGGATGAACGGGATGGGATTGTTGGCAAAATCTACATCAAATTGATGGAAATTGAGGCCCGCCTCCTGCCCTGTGGTCTCCATGTGATTGGTAAGCCCCCCAGCACCGAAGAGGCCGCCGCCACGTTGGTCAACATTGCCAGCTTGGATCGCCCGGAAGATGAAATTCTCAGTCTGCCCCGGATTATTGCCCAAAGCCTGGGCCGGGAGATGGAGGAAATTTACAAAAACAGTGATGCTGGAGTTTTGGCCGATGTCGAACTCTTGCAAGCGATGACCCAGGCCACTCGTGCCGCTATTGATGCCTTAGTCCAGGCCCAGGCCGATGCCGATGGTCGGATTTCTAAGGTGTCGAAACTGAATTTCTTTAACATGGGCCGGAAAGAACCTTGGTTGGAAGCGCTCCACAATGCCGGATATACCCAAGTCAATGCCGCTGACCTCAAGCCCTTGATGGAATATCTGGAATTCTGTTTGCAGCAGATTGTCGCTGATAACGAATTGGGGGCCTTACTGCAAGCTTTAGAAGGGGAGTATATCCTGCCGGGGCCGGGGGGTGATCCAATTCGCAATCCCGATGTGCTGCCGACTGGGAAAAATATCCATGCCCTAGATCCTCAAGCTATCCCGACAGCAGCGGCGGTTCAATCAGCCAAAGTCGTGGTGGATCGGTTGCTGGCTCGGCAAAAAGCAGAAAACAATAATCAATGGCCCGAAACCATTGCCCTCGTGCTCTGGGGAACGGATAACATCAAAACCTATGGCGAATCCTTGGCCCAGGTGCTGTGGTTTGTGGGTGTGCGGCCGTTGCCGGATTCCTTGGGGCGGATGAACAAGTTGGAACTCATTGGCCTGGAAGAACTGGGTCGGCCCCGGATTGATGTGGTGGTCAACTGTTCCGGGGTCTTCCGGGATTTGTTTATCAACCAAATGGACTTGATCGACCGGGCCGTGAAAATGGCTGCAGAAGCGGATGAACCGGCGGAGATGAACTTTATCCGCAAACACGCCCTGAAACAGGCCGAAGAATTAGGCGTGAATATTCGCCAGGCCGCGACGCGGGTGTTTACCAATGCCTCCGGTTCCTATGCTGCCAACGTCAACTTGGCCGTGGAAAACAGCAGTTGGGAGCAAGAGTCGGAATTGCAGGATATGTATTTATCCCGGAAGTCCTTTGCCTTCTCGGCAGATTCACCAGGGACGATGGAGCAATCGCGGCAAATTTTTGAGTCGGCGCTGAAAACTGTCGATGCCACGTTCCAAAACCTAGATTCGGCGGAAATTAGCTTGACCGATGTCAGCCACTATTTTGATTCCGATCCGACAAAAGTTGTCAGCAGTCTGCGGAAGGATGGCAAACAGCCTCTTTCCTATATTGCCGACACGACTACAGCCAATGCTCAAGTTCGTTCGCTTTCGGAAACAGTGCGCTTAGACAGCCGGACGAAACTCCTCAATCCCAAGTGGTATGAAGGGATGCTCTCCCACGGTTATGAAGGGGTGCGGGAAATCTCCAAACGCTTAGTGAATACGATGGGTTGGTCGGCCACGGCGGGCGCGGTGGATAACTGGGTCTATGAAGATGTCAACACGACCTTTATTCATGATGAGAAAATGCGGCAGCGGATGCTGAATCTGAATCCTCATTCTTTCCGCAAAATTGTCAGCACGTTGTTGGAAGTCAATGGCCGAGGCTATTGGGAAACCAGCGAGGAAAACCTAGACCTGTTGCGGCAGTTGTATCAGGAGGTTGAGGACAAAATTGAGGGGGTAGAGTAATAAATTTATGGTGTCTGGGGGGCGTTTGTCCCCTTAAGCATCTTCAAACAATCTCACTCTGTAAGGTATAGAGCTTAATAAAAAGGGTGGCCGTGTTCTATGTGACATCTAACAGGAGAGAATTATGTTAGATATCATTTCTATCCATAATCCCTACAAAGCATATTTTAGTTTTATAAATTTTTCATAATTTTTTTGGGATTTATGTACTACAAGAGAAGTAATGGGTCTAGTCATGAAGGGAGAGGTGCTAAGGCGTTTATTTCGGGCTGTTGCCAGTGATGATTCACAGGCGATACAGAGTATGCTGTCCGTTGTTGTAGAAGAAGAGCGCAAGTTGGGACACATTAATCTTGCGGATCAATTAGAAAGCATTCTCCGAAAAAGCAGCCATCATGCTAGCTATGAAAACTCATCAACAGCTTCTCATAGAAGTAATTCTGTAAAGACCTTAGAAGAAACTGTATCAAAATTAACTGATGCAAAACCGCTCACACTCTTATCGAGTAAGCATAGGTTTAATCATCCATTTATTGTCACGATTCCGCGTGATAATTTGCGGCATCATATGATTCTTTCCGATGCTGTTGAAACACGGTTCCGCCGTATTGAACGGGAATATGCAGCTCGTGATCGGCTGGCTCATCATGGTTTGCGCTATCGTCAAAAGATTTTGCTTTATGGTTCTCCAGGGTGTGGTAAAACAATGGGAGCCGAACGGATTGCTTGGAACACAGGTCTAACCTTAGTTAAGGTTCGGTTTGATGCAATGGTCTCCTCTTATTTAGGAGAAACCGCTACTAATTTACGTGAAGTATTTGAAACTGCTGTCGCTTCTCCTTGTTTGCTTTTTATTGACGAATGTGACGCACTGGCTAAATCGCGTGAGGATAGCCAAGAGGTTGGTGAAATTAAGCGTGTAGTCAATACATTTCTCCAACTACTTGATGAGTACGAAGTCTCAAATGGCTTACTTGTAGCTGCAACTAATCTGACCAAGTTTCTTGATGAAGCTGTTTGGCGAAGATTTGATGATGCAATTGAAGTACCAAAGCCAACAAAGCGGGAAATTGAGGTTATCCTGAAACAGACACTCTCCTCAGTTGAAGTTGGCTCAATCGATTGGAACTCGGTTATTCAGAAGATGATTAATTTCTCGGCTGCCCAGGTTGTCAGGGCTGCACAAGATGCAGCAAAACGAGCCATTTTAGATCGAGAGGAGTTAGTTATTCAAGAACATCTAGAAGAATCAATTCAAGACGTTTTAGCTTCTCATGTCTGAGCGATCGGAACAGTTTAAACATATTCAACTAAAGCTATCAAAAGTGGGAACAGCGTTTTCAGATCCTCGAAGGCGACCTTATCCATCTAATCGCTCTGTTGAGAATAAGGGAAACCGTGATGGACATGGTCGGCGACTGAAATCTTCTGTATCTTCAATAATTTCTGACTGGCAATCAACTCTTAAGGAGCGTCGCCAGGAAGGATTGCCGGACATATCTGCATTGCCATCTTTTTTGCTTCAGGTAGATCCTAAATCTTTCGATGCAGACACGCTTAAGAACTTTGGTGTTGAGGTCATTCTTGAACTTGAAGATGGTTATATTCTTGGGGCATCGGTTGATGCTGAGTTGACTAAACTTCAGGAAAAGATTGAGAAGTTTGTTGCTGACGAACATGGTGGAGGGAAGGTCGCTGAGATATGGGAAATTCTAGAAGGTAAGTTTAAGCGTCTGGAATACATTCTGTCACCAGATTTGCTCACTCAATGGGATCAGATTCTAGATGATCACATTTACATAGTTGATATCAGCATTGCCTGTGTAGGTCTAAATTCTAAATTTTCAGACTATCCACGCCAACAAGAAAATGAAGCCCCTGAGAGATACGCTCGTAAGGTTGCTAGATGGACTGATAGGCGTAACCAAACTTTGCAGGAATGGGAAAAACTACAACTTGATAGAGAAAATGATTTTGAAGACTTTGTAAAAAAGCTTGATGGGACATTTCTTCTGCTTGGTGATCATGATGATCGCTCGCATCTTGCACTTTTGCCCGATAGTTTCTCTAGTCGCATTGAGATTTCTGGCAAGGGCTTGAAAGATTTAGTTGCCAATTATCCCTATGTTTTTGAGGTTAGCGAACCAGATCAAATAGCTGAACCATTAACCGATCGAACTATAGCAACAAGTGATCAACCTCTATTTACACTTGAACCGCCGCCGCCATTAGCTCCAAAGGTCTGCATCATTGATAGTGGCATCCAAGAAAGCCATCGTTTTTTACGAGTTGCTGTAAATAGCAATAACTCGCGATCATGGGTTCCTAATGAAACTGATCAAAAAGTAGATCGTGTCTCAGGGGGTGGGCATGGTACACGAGTCGCTGGAGCAGTTTTATATCCTCAAGGAGTTCCACGTACTGGTCGGCAAACAGCAATCTGTTGGCTTCAAAACGCTAGGGTTTTAGGACAGGATTGCAAGTTTTCGGACAAATTATACATACCAGAAGTCTTAAATGACATTATAGATTTCTATCATTCCCAAACAGGTACTCGCATCTTTAATCACTCAATTAATAGTTCAGCCCCTTGTCGCAGAACTTACATGAGTGCCTGGGCTGCTGAAATAGATTATCTTGCTTGGCAAAAGGATATTCTTTTTGTTGTTTCAGCCGGAAACCTCCCTACTGTTCGACTTCCAGGACTAAGTATTGCTCGAAAGGCTCTTACGGAGCACTTTGAGGAAGAGTGTGCATATCCAGATTTTTTACTGAAGGATTCGTCTCGAATCGCTAATCCTGCCCAAAGCTTCCAAGCTTTAACAGTAGGATCAATCGCTCATTGTACCTATAATCGTCCACCGACTACTTCTGTAGCATTACAAGATTATCCTTCAGCATTTTCCTGCACGGGCTATGGAATTTGGGATTCGATAAAGCCTGAAGTCGTTGAGTATGGTGGTGATCTAGTTAAGGACGAGGGGAATCCGCCCAGCTTTTCTACACCTGCAGATGTTTGCCCCGAGTTAGTAAGGACGACGATAGGGGGAGCACCAGCAGTTGCAGCAGATAATATTGGCACTTCCTTTGCAGCACCTAAAGTAACTCATATTGCAGCAGCCTTGGCATCTAATTTTCCACAGGAAAGTTGTTTGCTCTATAAAGCTTTGATTGTGCAGTCAGCAAGATTACCTGCATGGGCTAATGATGAACCCGATCTTTCCTCAGCTATCCGTATGATGGGATACGGTTTGCCTAATCTTGAGCGTGCGCTTGGTAATGCACCTAATCGTGTGACATTGATTACTAATGGAGATAGTCTAATCCAAGCGAGACAAGCACATATTTATCAAGTGATCATTCCAGAAGAACTGCAATCTCCAGCAGAAGCTTTTGATATTCTTATTGAGATTACACTTTCTTATAAAGCTGAACCACGTCGAACACGACATAATAAACGCAAATATTTATCCACTTGGTTACATTGGGAATGTAGTCAAAAAGAAGAATCACCAGATAGTTTTTTAGCTAGGGTTCTTGAAAAATACGATGCCTCTGAGGATCAGGAAGACGGCTCTGGATTATTCGACTGGACACTTGGACAGCAGAAAAATCATAGTAGACGGGTAAAAGATACTTCTAGAGGAGTTGGAACCATTCAGAAAGATTGGGCATTAGTCAAATCTTTTGATTTACGAGATACTTTCTGTATAGCAGTTGTAGCCCATAGAGGCTGGAATAATGATTTAACGTCTCAGATACCTTATGCTCTAGCTGTTAGTTTTGAAATTGTCAATTCAGAAATTGCTATTTACAATTCATTTGTCCAAGCTCAAGCCTCATTACAAGTACAACAGGAAGTGCGTTTAAATGTTTCTTAAAATTAATTTTAATTCTTCGGCTATATATCCCGAAATTGGCACAACGCTCGACGGGGTTGTAGTTGGTTATAACGAGAGCAATTGTCGTGAAATTTACTTATGTGCAAAACCTAGTGTCCTCCATAAAGCTCTTGTGCCCCTAAAAGTTCCTGCTTTAGCTGTATAGAATTGCTCTCTATATAATTAAGCGATAAGTTTTATCTCAGAATCAACCGATGTTGCGAGAAGAACTAAAAAAAGAATTAGACAAACTCAACGATGAGCAACTAAAAAAAATTGCTGATTTCATAGCTGTGCTTGAATTTCAATCCAGTCCAGATAAATCCTCTATGCCACTTTGGCAAACAGCGACACCATCAGACAGGGCTAAGGAATTTCGGGAATGGGTATCACAACTTCCTAAAGGTAATCCAAGCTTAAATGAGACAGCTTTTAATCGGGGCAGCATTTATGAATAATGACGAAATACAGACTGGATCGACTCCAGTATCAAACCATCAACCCAAGATTATTCGCACAGAGCGAGGATTAACCATTTCTGGCACTCGCATCACTCTCTACGATGTCATGGACTATGTAACGGCGCAGTATCCCCCAAAATTTATTCGCTCCTTATTTGATCTAACAGAGCAAGAAATTAACGCTGCTTTGTCATACATTGAAGCCAATCGCCCTGAGGTAGAAACAGAGTATCAATGGGTTCTCAAACAAGCTGAGGAAAATCGGCAGTATTGGGAAGAGCGTAGTCAGCAACATCTTGCCCACGTTACTAAGAAACCACCCAGGCCTGATCAAGCAGCTCTTTGGGCAAAACTGCAAGAACAGAAAGCCAGACATGAACTAGAAGCATGAACTTTTTAATCAATCACAACCTAGCGGGACATGCAGAACTTTTATTGAGCAATATCGCAAGTTAAGGTTGGCTAGAGCTACTTCCAATTCGCTTTGTCACCTTCAAGGAGATGAATTTATCAATCAACAGTAATGATCGCGTGGCTTGGCGGACTGCTCAGGCAAATCGCATGATTCTGCTGACTGCTAACCGAAGTATGAAAGGTCAAGACTCCCTAGAACAGGTTATTCAAGAGGAGAATGCAGCCGACTCCCTTCCTGTTATTACCATCGCAGACGCAGATCGGTTTTTAGCTGATCGGGTTTATCGAAACCGTTGTGCTGACCGTATTCTCGAAATTAGACCTCTTGCACGAATAGAATGAGGATCATGATTTCATCAAGAGGAAATGCGA
>VFQU01000334.1_pt1 | contig 44966 bp, 56 predicted proteins | sample 3512311 | NCBI WGS metagenome assembly VFQU01 (sample SAMN10412377, study PRJNA504923) | tailings metagenome | isolation source: Relicate 3 Philex TSF3 active mining site | place: Philippines: Tuba, Benguet | collected 2017-08-29 | reverse complement strand
CGATGATCACGCGCTTGTTGGTGGGGATATTGACCCCGGCAATACGAGCCACTTACTTCTCCATGCTCCACAGGGGCGTAGCCATGGCCACGCGCGCCCTATCTCAACGCTGTTTTCATCCAGACCGGCCCGAAAACCGCTCACCAACCGCAATGGGTCGGTATGCAAACGGCAAGAGTCCGGTTGGCATACGCGGACGCGTTGCCAGCCGAACCGGGTTCGAACTTGTCGAATGAGGTGCGCGCTTACGGCGATTCGACGCACGCGTCAACCGCAGCGCCAGAATAAATCGAACAGTGCCTAGTCCCGCGCTGCTTGCCTTGAAAAAGTTAGCCGAAATACGCCGCACTGCAAGACTTAAATCACCCGGCGCCTTAATCCCCGATCAGATCGCCGAAAGTCTCATCGAGCTTGGGCTTGGCCGCTGGCGATGGTGTGGCAGGTGATGCAGCAGCCTTGCCTACGGGCTGATCGGCGGGCTTTTCAGCCGACTTGGCACTCGCTGCGGACGGCTCCTGCGGCGCAGGCACAGCGGCCGTCTCGACCAGCCCCAGCTTCTTCCCGAGCGCATCGGCTTGCAGACCGATTACCCCGTCAACCGCGCGCGAAATCACCGGGATCTCGTAGCGCATATAGCCTGCGACATTATACTCCCACACCAGGCGCGTGCCCTTGTCGGTCTTGGAAATCGCGATGGTGAGAATGCCGGTGACCGGCTCGCTCTGGAGAGGCCCCAAGGCGCCGCGCATCCTCAGCGCTGTTTCGGGAGCGGACTGGATCACGCGCATATGCTCGACGCTGCCTTCGAGCGTGAAGCGCCCCGGCTCGTCGACTTCGGGGATACGCTCGCAAAAGCAGCCCCCTGCGCTCGGCATGATCGTGAGGTTTGCGGCATCGCCCGACCAGGTGTGCTCCTTGCGCCACCAGCCATCCGGGCTGATTAACGCCAGCCAGGTCGCCTTGGTATCAGCCTCGACCATGACCTCGTGGCGCACGATGAACCCGGATGGGTGAACCTTGGTGACCTCGGCTGCCACAGGAACGGCCGCTGCACCCACCACGCACCCCAGGGTCGCCAGCCACCAGCCCTTCAAGCGAGCGTGCTTCATCATCGTCCCCTCTCTTGCAGCGATGCCGCAGCGCGCGTGTCAGCTGGCGAGAATCGCATCAATAGCGCTCGCCACAGAGTCGATCGCGCCCATGCCATCGACGCGGCTCACAATCCCGCGCGCTTCATAGCCTGGCAGGATCGGCGCGGTCTTGGCGCGGTATTCGGCCATGCGGGTGCGCACGGTTTCCTCGTTGTCATCCGGACGGCGCTTGAACTCGGTGCTGCCGCAAGCATCGCACTTGCCCGGCTCCGACGGCGGATTGGCGGTGTCGTGATAGAGCGCGCCGCAATTGGCGCAGGAAAAACGCCCGGTGATGCGTTGCACCAGCGCGTCTTCGTTCACCTCTAGCTCGATCACATGAGCAAGGCTGCGCCCATTCTTGGCAAGGATCGCATCCAACGCATCGGCCTGTGCGGCTGTCCGGGGGTAGCCATCGAAAATCGCGCCGGTATCCGGCCCCATGCTGGCCAGCTCGTCATCGATGAGCGCCGAGACGATCGCGTCCGAGACCAGCTCGCCCCGCTCCATCACCGCCTTCGCCTTGAGGCCCACCGGGGTACCAGCCTTGACTGCGGCGCGCAGCATATCACCGGTCGAAAGCTGGCGCATGCCGTGGCGTTCGACCAGACCTGCGCTCTGCGTGCCCTTGCCAGCACCGGGAGGGCCGAGAAGAATGATGTTCACGAAAGGCTCTCCCCAATCACGCCCGCAGTCGTTGCTGCGAGCATTTGTTGCAACACAAGGCGACGAAACCAGCTTGCTTCCAACCGACCCGACCACAACCTGCCGGTCGAAGCCATTGGTCTTTAGCCTCAGCGCATCCGGCCCTTCAACTTGGCCTTCTTTATGAGATCGGCATATTGGTGGGCCAGCAAATGGGACTGCACCTGGCTGATCGTGTCGACTGTCACATTGACCACGATCAGCAAGCTGGTTCCGCCAAGGAACAGCGGAATGCCTGTCTGTGCGATCATGTATTCGGGGATGACGCATACCAGCGTGAGATAGATCGCGCCCACCACGGTGATGCGGGTGAGCACATATTCGAGATAATCCGCAGTGCGCTTGCCCGGGCGGATGCCGGGAATGAAGCCGCCATTCTTCTTGAGATTGTCAGCGGTTTCTTCGGGGTTGAACACCACAGCGGTGTAGAAGAAACAGAAAAAGATAATCCCGATCGCATAGAGCGCCATGTAGATCGGCTGGCCATGCGCGAGATACTGGTTCAGCGTCACCAGAAAATCACCCATTGCGCTTTCGGTGCCGACCGAACTGCCCGCGAATTGCGAGATCGTCAGCGGCAAAAGCAGAAGCGATGAGGCAAAGATCGGCGGGATCACGCCAGCGGTATTGATCTTGAGCGGCAAGTGCGAGCGATCCGCCTGCATCATCCCGCGCTCAGTCGCGCGCTTGGGATACTGGATCAGGAGGCGGCGCTGGGCACGCTCCATGAAGCTGATGAGCAGGATCAGGGCCACCACCATGGCAATAAAGCCAATGATGATCACCGGTGAAATCGAGCCGGTGCGCCCGCCCTCGAACAGGTTGGTCGCAAAGGTCGGGAACTGGGCGACAATGCCCGCCATGATGATCAGCGAAATGCCGTTGCCGATGCCGCGGCTGGTCATCTGTTCGCCCAGCCACAGCAGGAACATGGTGCCGCCGACAAGGTTGATAACCGAAACAATGCGGAACATGTAACCCGGATCAACCACCGCCTGAAGACCGCTCTGCGCGCCGAAGCTTTCAAGGCCCACAGCCAGGAAATAGCCCTGGATCGCGCACAGGAACACCGTGCCATAACGGGTATATTGATTGAGCTTCTGGCGCCCGCTGGCGCCTTCTTTCTTGAGCGCCGACAGCGCCGGATGCAGCGCGCTGGCCATCTGCACCACGATCGACGCCGTAATATAGGGCATCACACCCAATGCAATCAGGCTCATGCGTTCAAGGCTGCCACCCGAAAAGGTGTTGAAGATATCCAGAATGCCGCCGCGCGTCTGGTCGTAAAGCTCGCTCAGGATCAGCGGATTGACGCCGGGCAGCGGCACGAAGCTCAGGAAGCGGAACACGATCAGCGCCCCGATGGTGAACCAGATGCGTTGCTTGAGTTCGGTCGCCTTGGCGAAATTGCCAAGGTTCAGATTGCTCGCGATGTTATCGGCGCGTGAAGCCATGGTGACTGATCGATCCTAGCCTTGAGCCTGCTGCCCTAGGCGCAGTTGCGCGCGGAAAGCAAGCCAACCTTTTGGCGGCATCCACACCATCGCCAGCGCGGCTGCGCGGCGGTGTGCAATGTCGCAAGGCGTAAATAGGAAGCGCGAGGGCTCTTGTCGAACCCCCGCGCCCCATGTTTTTTTCACCGATTAACCGGCCTTCGCAGCGCGCGCAGCCTTATTGGCATCGCGGCGGGCAAGCTTCTTTTCGTGTTCCGGGGTCGCGGGCGGAGCGACGGCAACGCTGCCGCCAGCGGCTTCCACCGCAGCAATCGCGCCCTTGGTCGCGCCGGTCACCGAAATGGTGACCTTGGCCGAGAAGCCGCCCTTGCCGAGCAGACGCACGCCATCCTTGCCGCCGCGCACGAGACCGGCTGCACGCAGCACGTGCTCGGTGATCTCGGCCTTGGCATCGAGCTTGCCCACGTCGATGAACTTCTGGATCATGCCGGTGTTCACTTCGGCATAATCCTTCGCGAAGGGATTGTTGAAGCCGCGCTTCGGCAGGCGCATGTGCAGCGGCATCTGGCCGCCTTCAAAGCCCTTGATCGCAACGCCCGAACGGGCCTTTTGGCCCTTCTGGCCGCGCGCCGAGGTCTTGCCCTTGCCCGAGCCGATACCACGGCCGACACGGACGCGGCCCTTGCGGGCACCGGCGTTGTCACGGATGTCATTCAGTTTCATGTTGCACTCGCTTGAATTTGGCCGAGCCAAAGCACGGCCTGTTGGTAGCTATGCCTCAAAGCGGACGCGCTTGCCGCTCTGGATCCCGGCCTTCACCGGGATGACGGAGAGAGCAGAACCCGTCCCCGCCACACAATCTTAGTCGATCACCTGCACCAGATGCGGGATCTTGGCGATCGCGCCGCGCACTTCAGGAGTATCCTGACGCTCGACAACCTTGTGCATCTTGTTCAGCCCCAGACCGATGAGGATCTGGCGCTGGCTGGCGGGACGACGGATGGGGGAGCCCACCTGCTTGATCTTGATGGTAGCCATCTTGGATTACTCCGCAATCGCGGCAGCATCGGCTTCCGCCTCGGCTGCACTGGCCCCGCCACGGCCAAGAAGGTCAACAACCTTCTTGCCCCGGCGCTGCGCCACCGACTTCGGCGAAGTCTGGTCTTGCAGCGCATCGAAAGTGGCGCGGATCATGTTGTAGGGGTTCGAGGTGCCGACCGACTTGGTCACCACGTCGGCAACGCCGAGGCTCTCGAACACGGCGCGCATCGGGCCGCCAGCGATGATGCCAGTCCCCGGAGGCGCGGTGCGCACAGTCACCTTGCCCGCGCCGAAACGGCCGTTGCCGTCATGGTGCAGGGTGCGGCCTTCCTTGAGCGGAACGCGGATCATCTTCTTGCGCGCCGAGGCGGTCGCCTTGGTGATCGCTTCGGGCACTTCGCGGGCCTTGCCGTGGCCGAAGCCGACGCGGCCCTGACCGTCACCGACAACCACAAGCGCTGCAAAGCCGAAGCGCTTGCCGCCCTTCACGGTCTTGGAGACGCGATTGATGTGCACCAGCTTTTCGATGATGCCATCATCTTCTTCTTCGCGCTTGCCGCGATTGCCATCACGGCCCCCGCGACCACGGCCACGATCCCCGCCCTCGCGGTTGCCGCCGCGACCACGGCCACGACGACCCTGGCCCTCGCCAGCCTCTTCGGTGGTGGCTTCGGGTGCGTCGATGACGGTTTCGGGAGTTTCAGTGTTCTCGGTCATCATCAGAACTCCAGCCCGCCTTCACGGGCGGCATCGGCCAGCGCCTTGACGCGGCCATGGAACAGGAACCCGCCGCGATCGAACACGACAGTGGTCACGCCGGCAGCCTTGGCAGCCTCGGCGATCTGCTTGCCGACAAGCGCGGCAGCAGCGACATTGGCGCCGCTCGCATCGACACCCAGCGTCGAGGCAGCGGCCACCGTGCGGCCAGCGGCATCATCGATGATCTGGGCATAGATGTGACGGCCTGTGCGGTGCACCGACAGGCGCGGCTTGCCACCAGCGCGGGCGCGCAGCGCAGTGCGAACCCGGCGGCGGCGGCGATCGAAAAGAGAAAGCTTTGCCATCTTACTTCTTCTTCCCTTCCTTGCGGAAGATAAACTCGCCCTTGTAGGCAATGCCCTTGCCCTTGTAGGGCTCCGGCTTGCGCCAACGGCGGATTTCGGCGGCGAACTGGCCCACGGCCTGCTTGTCGATGCCCGAAATCTCGATGGTGGTCTGATCCGGCGTCTTCACTTCCAGACCGGCGGGAACATCAAGATCGACATCATGGCTGTAGCCCAGCTGAAGCTTGAGCTTGGGGCCCTGCGCATTAGCACGGTAACCGACGCCCTTGATCGTCAGCACCTTGGTGAACCCTTGCGTCACCCCTTCGACGAGGTTTGAAACAAGCGTGCGCTGCATGCCCCAGAAGGCGCGCGCCTGCTTGCTGTCATTGGCCGGCTTGACCATGATCTCGCCCTCTTCGACCTTGTAGTCGATGAGATCGGACAGGCCGAGCGTGAGGGTGCCCTTGGGGCCCTTCACGCTCAGGGTGCCATTATCGATGGTGGCCGTCACCCCGCCAGGGATCGCCACCGGCTTCTTACCAATGCGGCTCATCAGAACACCTCCGCCAGCACTTCGCCGCCGACATTGTTGGCGCGCGCTTCGGCATCCGAAAGCACGCCCTTGGGCGTCGAGACGATGGTAATGCCAAGGCCGTTGCGGATCGTCGGCAGTTCCTTGGAACCCGAATAAATCCGGCGGCCCGGCTTGGAGACGCGGGCGACATGCTTGATCGCCGGTTCGCCTTCGAAATACTTCAGTTCGATCCGCAGCGCCGGGTGCTTGCCCGAGGTGTCTTCGGAATAGCCACGAATGTAGCCTTCGCGCTGGAGCACTTCGAGAACATTGGCGCGCAGCTTGCTGGCGGGCGTCAGGACAGAGTCCTTCTTCGCCTGCTGGCCATTGCGGATGCGGGTGAGCATATCACCCAAGGGATCGGTCATAGCCATCTGTAAATCCTCACCAGCTCGACTTGGTCAGGCCCGGAACGAGCCCCTTGTTGCCGAGTTCGCGCAGTTCGATGCGGTTGATGCCGAACTTGCGGTAATAGCCGCGCGGGCGGCCGGTGGTGGCGCAGCGGTTGCGCACCCTGGTCGGGTTTGCATTGCGCGGAAGCTCCGCCATCTTGAGCCGGGCGACCAGGCGCTCAGTCTCGTCAAGCGAGGTGTCGTTGGCAATCGCCTTCAGCTTCTCGTACTTCGCAGCATACTGCTTGACGAGCTTCTTGCGACGCTCATTCTTGTTGATCGAACTCAGTTTCGCCATGGACTTAAGCTCTCTTCTTTCTTGTCTCTAACGCAGGGCGGCTCACGCCGCTTCCTTCTGTTCTGCCTTGGCTTCGCCTGCGAAGGGGAAGCCGAACAAGCGCAGCAATTCGCGCGCTTCTTCGTCGGTCTTGGCGGTGGTGGTGACGATGATGTCCATCCCACGCACCTTCTCGATCTTGTCGTAGCTGATTTCCGGGAAAACGATCTGTTCCTTCAGCCCCATGGCATAATTACCACGGCCATCGAACGACTTTGCATTAAGCCCGCGGAAGTCGCGGATGCGCGGCATCGCCACGGTGATCAGACGATCGAGGAACTCGTACATGCGCTCACGGCGCAAGGTCACCTTGCAACCGATCGGCATGCCTTCGCGCAGCTTGAACTGGGCGATCGACTTCTTGGCGATGGTGATGACCGGCTTCTGGCCGGCGATCAGCGCCATTTCCTCGGCGGCGGTCTGAACCTTCTTCTTGTCCTGGCTCGCCTCGCCCACGCCCATGTTGAGCGTGATCTTTTCGATCCGGGGAACTTCGAGATGGTTCTTGTAACCGAACTTTTCGGTCATCGCCTTGACGATTTCCGCGTCATACTTTGCGCGCATGCGCGGGGTGTAAGCGGCATTAACCATCGATGGTCTCCCCACTCTTGACGGCGACACGCACCTTCTTGCCGTTCTTCTCTTCGAAGCGAACGCGGGTGGGCTTGCCGGTCTTGGGATCAGCCAGTGCGACCTTGGAGATGTGCATCGGCGCGGGGAAGCGATCGATGCCACCTTGCGGGTTGGCCTGGCTCGGCTTGCGGTGACGGGCGGCGATGTTGATGCCTTCAACAACGACCTTGCCATCCTTGGGCATGACATGCGCGACCACACCGGTGCGGCCCTTGTCCTTACCCGACAGCACGACGACGTTGTCGCCCTTCTTGATCTTGGCGGCCGACATCACAGCACCTCCGGCGCGAGCGAGATGATCTTCATGAAGCCGCGGCCGCGCAGTTCGCGCACCACCGGGCCAAAGATACGAGTGCCGATCGGCTCCTCGTTCTTGTTCACGAGCACCGCTGCATTGCTATCGAAGCGGATCACGGTGCCATCGGGACGACGCACGTCCTTCTTGGTGCGCACGATCACGGCGCGGTGCACATCACCCTTCTTCACCTTGGTGCGCGGCTGGGCTTCCTTAACGGAAACCACGATCACGTCGCCAACGGAAGCAGTCCGGCGCTTCGACCCGCCCAGCACCTTGATGCACTGGACGCGCTTTGCGCCGCTGTTGTCCGCGACGTCGAGATTGGATTGCATCTGGATCATTGATCCGTTGTCCTTCTCTTTGGCTTACCGGGACAGCCAATCCGACTGGCGCCCGGCAGTTCCGTTAAACGTCAAACTCAGTTGCCAGCCGCGGCCACATCGAGATCGGCTTCGATCGCCTGCACCCCGCCAGCCACGACCCGGTCCTTCACGGCCCAGGTCTTGGTTTTGGAGATCGGCCGGGTCTCTTCGATCCGCACCACATCGCCCACGGCATATTCGTTCTTTTCATCGTGCGCGTGATACTTCTTCGAGCGGCGGATGATCTTCCCGTAGAGCGGGTGACGCACCTTGCGCTCGACCTTCACGGTCACGGTCTTGTCGGTCTTGTCGGAAGTGACAGTCCCGACGAGGATACGCTTCGGCATGGTCTGTCCTTTCTTACGCCTTGGCGGCGGCAGCAGCCGCACGCTCGGATTGCAGCGTCTTGATCTGCGCGATCGAACGCCGCACCTGCCGGATGCGCGAAGGCGCTTCAAGCTGGTTGGTCGCAGCCTGGAACCGCAGGTTGAACTGCTCGCGCTTCAACTCGGTAAGCTCAGCACTGAGTTGATCATCGGTCTTGGTGCGAAGGTCCGCAATATCGGCCATTATTCGCCTCCCAGGTGGCTGGTGTCGCCCAGACGGGCGACAACTTTGGTCTTGATCGGCAGCTTCATGGCTGCGCGCTCGAAAGCTTCGGCCGCCAAAGGCCCGGCCACGCCATCGAGTTCGAACAGGATGCGGCCCGGCTTGACCCGCGCCGACCAGTATTCGACCGAACCCTTGCCCTTACCCTGACGGACTTCGGCAGGCTTCTTCGACACCGGAAGATCGGGGAACACGCGGATCCACAAGCGGCCCTGACGGCGGATGTGGCGGGTGATCGCACGACGCGCCGCTTCGATCTGGCGGGCGGTAATACGCTCGGGCTCAAGCGCCTTGAGGCCATAGGAGCCGAAGTTCAGCGTGGTGCCACCCTTGGCCTCACCCTTGATCCGGCCCTTGAAAGCCTTGCGAAACTTGGTTTTCTTCGGTTGCAACATGGTTAGTTACCTCAACGAGCCGGACGCACGCCGGAAGTCTGCGCTTCCATCATCAGGCGATCCTGCGCGGTGGGATCATGGGCGAGGATCTCGCCCTTGAAGATCCAGCACTTGATCCCGATGATGCCATAAGCTGTCAGCGCTTCGGCCTCGGCATAATCGATATTGGCGCGCAGCGTATGGAGCGGCACGCGGCCTTCGCGATACCACTCGACACGGGCGATTTCCGCACCGCCCAGACGGCCGCCGCACACAATCTTGATGCCTTCGGCACCCAGACGCAGCGCCGATTGCACAGCGCGCTTCATCGCACGGCGGAACGCCACGCGGCGCACCAGCTGATCGGCAATGCCCTGCGCCACCAGCTTGGCATCGATTTCCGGCTTGCGGATTTCGACGATGTTCAGCTTCACATCGCTCTTGGTCATGGTCGCAAGCTTCGAACGCAGCTTTTCAATGTCTGCGCCCTTCTTGCCGATGATGACGCCCGGACGCGCAGCATAGATCGAAACGCGGCACAGCTTGGCCGGACGCTCGATCACCACCTTGGAAATCGCGGCCTGCGGCAGGCTTTCCATGATGTACTTGCGGATCGCGAGGTCTTCCTTGAGCAGGCCTGCATAGTCACGCCCTTCGGCGTACCAGCGGCTGTCCCAGGTGCGGTTGATCTGCAGGCGCAGACCGATCGGATTGCTCTTCTGGCCCATGACTTACGCCTCTTCTGCTTCACGCACCACGATCCGCAGCCGCGAAAACGGCTTTAGGATGCGGGTCGACTTGCCGCGGCCACGGGTGTGGAACCGCTTCATCGTGATCGACTTGCCCACCGAGGCTTCCGCCACGACCAGCGAGTCCACATCGAGATTGTGGTTGTTCTCGGCATTGGCGATAGCGCTGGCGAGCACCTTGCTCGCATCGCGCGCCATGGCCTTCTTCGAGAAAGCGAGAATATTCAGCGCTTCCTCAGCCTTCTTGCCACGGATCAGGGCAGCCACAAGGTTGAGCTTCTGCGCCGAACCACGGATCGTGGTGCCGACAGCCAGCGCCTCGTTATCGCCCACGCGGCGGGGTGCTTTTGCCTTGCTCATCAGCGCTTGCCCTTCTTGTCAGCAGCGTGGCCCGGGAACGTGCGCGTCGGCGCAAATTCGCCAAGCTTGTGCCCGACCATTTCTTCCGAAACCGAAACCGGGATAAACTTGTGCCCGTTATAGACGTTGAAGGTGAGCCCAACGAACTGCGGCAGAATGGTCGAACGGCGCGACCAGGTTTTGATCGGCTTGGTGTTGTTCGTGTCCTGTGCGACTTCGGCCTTCTTGAGCAGGCTCAATTCGACAAACGGACCTTTCCAGACGGAACGTGCCATCGTCTCTTACCTCTTCTTCTTCGCGTGACGCGAACGGATGATCATCTTATCCGTCTGCTTGTTGTGACGGGTGCGCGCGCCCTTGGTCGGCTTGCCCCACGGGGTCACCGGATGACGGCCACCAGAGGTGCGGCCTTCACCGCCGCCATGGGGGTGATCGACCGGGTTCTTCGCCACCCCGCGGGTCAGCGGACGCTTGCCCATCCAGCGCGAACGGCCGGCCTTGGCAAAGTTCTGGTTGGCATTGTCGGGGTTCGACACCGCACCCACAGTGCCCATGCAATCGGCGCGCAGATACCGCTGCTCGCCCGAATTGAGGCGAACGATCACCAGCGTGCGATCGCGGCCCACAACCTGCACATAGGTGCCGGCCGAACGGGCGATCTGGCCGCCCTTGCCCGGCTTCATCTCGACATTGTGGCAGATCGTGCCGACCGGCATCTGGCCAAGCAGCATCGCGTTGCCGGGCTTGGTGTCGGTCTTCTCGCCTGCGACCACAACATCGCCCACGGCAAGACGCTGCGGGGCAATGATGTAGGCCTGCTCGCCGTCCTCATACTTCACCAGCGCGATGAAGGCGGTGCGGTTCGGGTCATATTCCAGACGCTCGACAGTGGCCGGCATGTCCCACTTGCGACGCTTGAAGTCGATGAAGCGGTATTTCTGCTTGTGACCACCAGCGATGCCGCGCGAGGTGACATGGCCCTTGTTGTTGCGGCCACCGGTCTTGCGCTTGCCTTCGGTCAGCGCCTTGACCGGCTTGCCCTTCCACAGGGCAGTCTTGTCGACCAGAATCAGGCCGCGGCGCGCGGGACTGGTCGGCTTGTAGTTCTTGAGTGCCATTGTTCGTGTCCTGTCCCTTGGCCTCAGATACCGCTGGTGATGTCGATCATTTCACCCTCGGCGAGGGTGACGATCGCCTTCTTCACGTCAGAGCGGGTGTAAGCCTTGCCCTTCCAGCGCTTGGTCTTGCCCTTCATGACCAGGGTGTTCACGGCGACGACCTTCTTGTCGTAGATCGCCTCGATCGCTTCCTTGATCTGCGACTTGGTGGCGTCCTGCGCGACCTTGAAGACCACGGCGTTCTGTTCCGAGGCCAGCGTCGACTTTTCGGTGATGTGCGGAGCGATAATCACGTCATAGTGACGCGCATCGACGGTTACCTTCTTAGCCATTGAAGCGCGCCTCCAGCTTTTCGACAGCCGCAGTGGTGAGCACCAGCGTGTCGTGGTTGAGGATGTCGTACACATTGGCACCGATGGCGGGCAGCACATTGATGCCCGGAAGGTTGCCAGCCGCCTTCACAAAGCCTGCATCAACCGCATCGCCATCGATCACCAGCACCTTGCCGGTGAAACCATTGCTGGCGAGGTGACCCTTCAGGACCTTGGTCTTGGCATCGGCCAACGCGAGGCTGTCGACCACAACGAGGCCATCCTTCGCCTTCGACGAAAGCGCCATCTTGAGACCAAGCGCGCGGATCTTCTTGTTGAGGCTGGGATCAAAGTCACGCTTGCGCGCGCCATGAGCCTTACCACCCCCGATGAAGATCGGAGCCGCGCGGTCGCCGTGGCGGGCAGTGCCGCCACCCTTCTGGCGGCCGAACTTCTTGCCGGTGCGGGCCACATCCGAACGCTCACGCGTCGGGCGGGCGGTGGCACGGCGCTTTTCGAGTTGCCAGGTCACCACGCGGTGCAGGATGTCGGCACGCGGCTCGATGCCGAACACGTCATCCGACAGTTCGATATCGCCCGACGCCTTGCCGTCGATTTTCTGAACCTTCACTTTCATGGCTCAGCCTTCCTTGTTTTCTTCAGTGGCACCAGCGTCGGTTTCGACAGCTTCGGTCGCCACGACTTCTTCGGGGGCCACTTCGGCCACGGAAGGAGTCTCATCAGCCTGCGGCGCATGCTTCACCAGCACGGCGCCGGGGAACGGCAGGCCCTCGGGAAGCGGCAGCTTGACAGCATCGCGCACCAGCAGCCAGCCGTTCTTCGATCCCGGAACCGAGCCCTTCACGAAGAGCAGTCCGCGCTCGGCATCCGTGCGGACGATTTCGAGGTTCTGCTGGGTGCGCTGACGATCACCCATGTGACCGGCCATCTTCTTGCCCTTGAACACGCGGCCCGGATCCTGACGGTTACCGGTCGAACCATGTGCACGGTGCGAGATTGAAACACCGTGGGTGGCGCGCATACCGCCGAAGCCCCAACGCTTCATCGCGCCAGCAAAGCCCTTACCCTGGGTGTGGCCGGTAATATCGACCTTCTGGCCAGCCACGAAATGTTCGGCGCTGATGGTCGCGCCAACCGGCACGAGCGCGTCTTCGCTTGCAACGCGGAATTCGGCGACCTGCTTCTTGAGGCCGACGTCAGCCTTCGCGAAATGCTCGCGCTGCGGCTTGGCAACATTCTTCTGCTTGGCTTCGCCCGCGCCGAGCTGGACAGCGAAATAGCCATCGCGCTCCTGGGTGCGGTGCGAGACCACCTGGCAATCTTCCAGAGCAAGCACGGTCACGGGCACATGCCGTCCGTCCTCCTGGAAGAGGCGGGTCATCCCAACCTTCTTTGCGATCACGCCGGTGCGCATCGTCTTGAACTCCTCAACAGAGGCACCCACGGCCCATCCGCAGGTGCTTGCGCAGCAATGTTGCAAGGCAACACAGCCACAGATCAGCCCGAATTGTCATGCATCGCCCCGTCCGGGCTGGATGCTCACCAATGGCGGGGACGCCCTGGGAGCAAGACGGGGGACGCAGCCCGGAGAAAGCCTCCGGCGGTATCCACCCTATCGTGTGGCAAGGCCGCTATGGCCTCTTACGATAGAGGCCCCCTCGCCTGAGCCAGGGGGCGTTTCGGCTGGCCTTACGCCAGCTTGATCTCAACATTCACGCCCGCGGCCAGATCGAGCTTCATCAGCGCATCGACAGTCTGGGCGTTGGGCTGCACGATATCGAGCAGCCGCTTGTAGGTGCGCACCTCGAACTGCTCACGCGACTTCTTGTCGATGTGCGGGCCGCGGTTCACGGTGAACTTCTCAATACGCGTCGGCAGGGGAATGGGGCCACGAATAAGCGCGCCGGTGCGGCGGGCCGTATCAGCGATCTCACCAGTTGCCTGGTCGAGCACGCGGTGATCAAACGCCTTGAGGCGAATACGGATATTCTGAGCTTCCATGTCCTACTACCGATGCGAAAGAGCCAAGGAGCCGCCGGTTGCCCGGCATTTCCCAAAAACAAAGACCGCCCCGCTTGCCTCGGTTTCCCGAGAGCGGGCGGCCTACCTCAAAACTCGTTCCCCAGTGAGACGAATCTCGTTGGGGGATGCGCGCCTATACGGGTAGTGCTGCCGTCTGGCAAGGGGCCTTGGCAAGGAAATTACGTGACCGTGAAACGACCACGAAGGCCACACCAGACCACCCTACTCGGTGACGAAGAAAGGCCCGGCAGCTCCTGCAAGTGCCGGGCCTCTTTTCGTGCAGTCAGCTCCGTGGGGGAGCCGCGACCTTACTTGGTGATCTTGGCAACGACGCCCGAACCCACGGTGCGGCCGCCTTCGCGGATCGCGAAGCGCAGTCCTTCGTCCATGGCGATCGGCGCGATCAGCTTGACACCGATCGAGACGTTATCGCCCGGCATCACCATTTCGGTGCCTTCCGGCAGGATCACTTCGCCGGTCACGTCAGTGGTGCGGAAATAGAACTGCGGACGATAATTGGCAAAGAACGGGGTGTGACGGCCGCCTTCGTCCTTCGAAAGCACATAGACTTCGGCTTCGAACTCGGTGTGCGGCTTGACCGAACCCGGCTTGCACAGCACCTGGCCACGCTCGACTTCGTCGCGCGCCACGCCGCGGATCAGCGCCCCGATGTTGTCGCCAGCTTCGCCGCGATCAAGCAGCTTGCGGAACATTTCCACGCCGGTCACGGTGGTCTTGCGGGTGTCCTTGATGCCGACGATTTCGACTTCGTCGCCGACATTCACGATACCGGTTTCGACACGGCCTGTCACCACGGTGCCGCGACCCGAGATCGAGAACACGTCTTCGATCGGCATCAGGAAGTCCTTGTCGATCGGACGCTCCGGCTGCGGGATGTATTCGTCGACCGCTTCGATCAGCTTGAGGATCGATTCCTTGCCGATGTTGTCGTCGCGGCCTTCGAGGGCGGCGAGAGCCGAACCCTTGACGATCGGAATATTGTCGCCATCGAAGTCATACGAGCTCAGCAGTTCGCGCACTTCGAGTTCGACCAGCTCGAGGATTTCCTCGTCATCGACCTGATCGACCTTGTTCATATACACGACCAGCGCCGGCACGCCGACCTGACGGGCCAGCAGGATGTGCTCGCGGGTCTGCGGCATCGGGCCGTCAGCAGCGTTCACCACCAGGATCGCGCCGTCCATCTGGGCAGCACCGGTGATCATGTTCTTCACATAGTCGGCGTGGCCCGGGCAGTCGACGTGCGCATAGTGACGCGCGCCGCTTTCATACTCGACGTGCGCGGTCGAGATGGTGATGCCGCGCTCGCGCTCTTCCGGCGCCTTGTCGATGTTGGCGAAGTCCACGGCGCTGCCGCCGAAGGTTTCGGCCATCACCTTGGTGATCGCGGCGGTCAGAGTGGTCTTGCCATGGTCAACGTGACCGATGGTGCCGATGTTGCAGTGCGGCTTGTTCCGCTGAAATTTTTCCTTGGCCATTTCTCAATATACCTTCTTGAGTAAGATGATTGCTGTGCAGGGCGTTGGGCGGGCACCCGCTGAATCAGGCGCCGCCCCTAGCCGGATCGCTCGCCTTAGGCAAGTTTCTCCTTGACCTCGGCTGCGACATTCGCCGGAACCTCGTCGTAGTGCGAGAACTGCATCGTGTACTGCGCGCGACCTTGCGTGAACGAGCGCAGTTCATTGACGTAGCCGAACATGTTGGCGAGCGGGACATTGGCCTCCACCGCCTGGGCATTGCCGCGGGTATCCGTGCCTTGGATCTGGCCGCGGCGGCTGTTCAAATCGCCGATCACATCGCCCAGATAATCATCCGGAGTGACGACTTCGACTTTCATGATCGGCTCAAGCAGCTTGATGCCAGCCTTCTGCGCGACTTCGCGCATCGCACCGCGACCGGCAATTTCGAACGCGATCGCGCTCGAGTCAACATCGTGATACGCACCATCGACCAGCTTGATGCTGAAATCGATGATCGGGAAGCCCACAAGATGGCCGCTTTCGGCCTGCTCGCGGAAGCCCTTTTCAATGGCGGGGATATATTCACGCGGAATATTGCCGCCTTTGATCGCGTCTTCGAACACCACGCCCTGACCGCGCTCACCCGGCGTGACCACCACCTTGACGCGACCGAACTGGCCCGAGCCGCCCGACTGCTTCTTGTGGGTGTAATCCACCTCGACTTCGCGGGCGAGGTATTCGCGGTAAGCCACCTGCGGCGCACCGACATTGGCCTCGACCTTGAATTCACGGCGCATACGGTCGACGATGATGTCGAGGTGAAGCTCGCCCATGCCCTTGATGATCGTCTGGCCCGATTCGTGATCGGTCGAGACGCGGAACGAGGGGTCTTCCTGCGCCAGACGATTGAGCGCGATGCCCATCTTTTCCTGGTCGGCCTTGGTCTTGGGCTCCACCGAAAGCTCGATCACTGGCTCGGGGAATTCCATGCGCTCAAGGATGATCGGCTTGGCCGGATCGCACAGGGTATCGCCCGTGGTGGTATCCTTCATGCCCGCCAGCGCCACGATGTCGCCGGCAAAGGCTTCATCAATGTCCTCGCGGTTGTTGGAATGCATCAGCAGCATGCGGCCGATCTTTTCCTTCTTGTCCTTTACCGAATTGAGCACCTGACCCTTGGTCAGCTTGCCCGAATAGATGCGGGTGAAGGTGAGCGAGCCCACGAAAGGATCGTTCATGATCTTGAACGCCAGCGCGGCGAAGGGCGCATCATCGCTCGACGGGCGCTCAGCTTCCTCGTCGCTGTCGGGCAGCACGCCTTTGATCGCCGGAACGTCGAGCGGCGAAGGCATGTAATCGACCACCGCATCGAGCAGCGGCTGAACGCCCTTGTTCTTGAACGCCGAGCCGCACACCACCGGCACGAAAGCGCGCGCCATGGTGCCCTTGCGGATCAGGCTCTTGAGAGTGGCCGCATCCGGCTCGTTACCTTCGAGATAGGCTTCCATGACATCGTCGTCCTGTTCGACGGCGGTCTCGATCAGCTTCTCGCGATATTCGGCAGCCTTGTCAGCCAGATCATCGGGGATCGGAATGAATTCATACTTCGCGCCGAGGCTTTCATCCTTCCACACGATGCCGCGATTGTTGACGAGATCGACCACGCCTTGCAGCTGGCTTTCCGCACCGATCGGCAGATAAAGCACCAGCGGCACCGCGCCGAGGCGATCGATGATCGACTGCACGCAATAATAGAAATCCGCGCCGGTCCGGTCGAGCTTGTTGATGAAGCACATCCGCGGCACGCCGTATTTGTCGGCCTGGCGCCACACGGTTTCGGACTGCGGCTCAACGCCGGCAACGCCATCGAAAACGGCAACCGCACCGTCGAGCACGCGCAGCGAGCGCTCGACTTCGATGGTGAAGTCGACGTGGCCGGGGGTGTCGATGATGTTGATGCGGTGCTTGGGCTGGGTCGCGCGCAGCGCTTCGGGATCGCTCATCGGATCCATCGTGGGATCTTCAGCGGTCCAGAAGGTCGTGGTCGCCGCCGAAGTGATCGTGATCCCGCGCTCCTGCTCCTGCTCCATCCAGTCCATCGTCGCAGCGCCATCATGCACTTCGCCGATCTTGTAGGACTTGCCGGTGTAATAGAGAATGCGCTCGGTCGTGGTGGTCTTGCCGGCATCAATGTGCGCCATGATGCCGATATTGCGATAGCGCTCCAGCGGATACTCGCGGGCCATAATGGTTTCCTTAGAGGTCTGTCGGGGGCCGCCGGTTGAGCGGATCGGCCCCCATATAGTGACGATTGTGACAGCCGGAAGACGTCATGAGGCTTTGCCCGCCCGGCTTGCCCACAATCCTTACCAGCGGTAGTGCGAGAAGGCGCGGTTGGCATCCGCCATGCGGTGGGTGTCTTCGCGCTTCTTGACGGCGTTGCCGCGGTTGTTGGCGGCATCCATCAGCTCACCCGAAAGGCGCGCGGCCATGGTGGTTTCCGGACGGCCGCGTGCGGCGTTGATCAGCCAGCGGATCGCCAGCGCCTGAGCACGCTCGGGGCGCACTTCCACCGGCACCTGATAGGTGGCACCGCCAACGCGGCGGCTGCGCACTTCGACCTGCGGCTTCACATTGTTGAGCGCATCGTGGAACAGCTGGATCGGATCGGCCTTGGCCTTGGCTTCCACAGTGGAAAGCGCGCCATAGACGATCTTTTCGGCAACCGCCTTTTTGCCGTCGAGCATGAGGTTGTTCATGAACTTCGACAGGATCTGATCACCATACTGGGGATCGGGAAGGATGACCCGCTTTTCGGGACGACGACGACGTGACATTGCTTTGTCTCCTGTGGAGCCCTTCCCATCCGTCACCCTGAACTTGTTTCAGGGTCTATCGAGCGGATGGCGCGGCTCTATGAATTCCTGGACCTGAGCTGGAGGAACCATGGATCCTGAACCCGATCGTTCATGACGATCGTTTCAGGATGACCATGCCCCCGGGGCATGGTCACTTCGGACGCTTGGCGCCGTACTTCGAACGCGACTGCTTGCGATCCTTCACGCCCTGCGTGTCGAGCACGCCGCGCAGCACGTGATAGCGCACGCCGGGAAGGTCGCGCACACGCCCGCCGCGGATCAGCACCACCGAGTGCTCTTGCAGGTTGTGGCCTTCGCCGGGGATGTAGCTGATGACTTCGCGCTGGTTGGTCAGGCGCACCTTGGCAACCTTGCGCAGCGCCGAGTTCGGCTTCTTCGGGGTCGTGGTGTAAACACGGGTGCAAACGCCGCGCTTCTGCGGGTTCTGCTCCATCGCAGGGACCTTGCTCTTGGCCTTCTGCGGGGTGCGGCCCTTGCGGACCAGCTGGTTGATCGTCGGCATTAAGTTCTCACTTCACCTTGGTTGCGGCCATGCCAGCACAGTGAAGTCTCAGCGATTCGCGAACACCGCCGCACCGGGTCAGCCCCGGCACCGCCGATATTTCACGAGCCGAAAACGCTCCACCCGCCGAAAAAGACCGGGTTACTTTGACGGTTGCCCCTGTTCGAGGGACGAGGCCGCCAATGTTCAGCTCAGTCGGGTTGTCCCGAAAAGATGCGCGCCCTTAGGCTGAAAGCGCCCTTGGGTCAAGCAGGGGCTTGTGCGGGCGCCAGATCGATCGCGGCTGCCAGAAACGCCACCAGCGCACGCACCTTGCGGCTGCGCCATTGCGGCGGCGGGGCGACCAACCAAAAAGCGCGGCGAGCAGGTTCCGGCTCGCTCAGTGCTGCCAGCTGCCCGCTCGCCAGCGCCCGTTGGGCCAGCGCCAGCGGCACCACGGTGCGCCCCATGCCTGCCAGCGCTGAGGCAAGCGCCTGACCGGGGCTGGCGGCAGTGATCGCGGCCTTGGCCTCTTGCGGCAAGGGCGCGCCGGGCCAGTCGATCCACGCATCGCCTGCATCCGGCGCGGCGACCGTGACGCGCAGCGGCGGCGTCAGTTGCAGCCCTTCCAGATCGCCCGGCCCTTCGGCCAGCCGCACCGCCAGATCAAGGTTCGCCTCGGTGAAATCGGCGTGCTCATCGGCGGTCAGGACATAGCGCACACCCGGCACCTCAGCCTGAAACCGGGCAAGCTTTTCGCCGAGCCACTCAGCAAAGAATTCGCGCGGGACAGCGATCGTGTAACGATCCGACGCCTGCCCGGCCTGCATCGCGGCAACGCTTTCTTCGAACCTGAGGAAGCCATCGCGCAGCGGATCGAGCCCGGCAGCGCCTTCGGGCGTGAGTTCCAGCCCCTTCGAAGTGCGGCGGAACAGCACGACGCCGAGCACATCTTCAAGCGCGCGGATCTGCTGGCCGACGGCGGCGGGCGTCACCGCGAGTTCATCGGCGGCGCGCGTGAACGAAAGGTGGCGCGCGGCGGCATCGAACACGCGCAGGGCATTCAGTGGGAGATGGGTGCGCTTCACGAAAGCCCCGTTAGGCGCGCGCGCGCCTTACGACAAGCGTGCCCTAACGCTGCGGACGCCCATCGGCGGTTTCGGGCGCGGCCAGCGGGAAGAACGGGATGCGCACTTCGAAGGGCGAACCATCGGCGCGCTCGAAGGTGTAAAAGCCTTCCATCGAACCGAACGGCGTCGTCAGCGGGCAGCCCGAGACATAATCGTGGCTCTGCCCCGGCGTAAGGCGCGGCTGTTCGCCCACCACGCCTTCGCCATCGACATGATTGACCATGCCGCGCCCATCGGTGATCCGCCAGTGACGGGTGCGCAGCCGCAGCGTTTCGTGCGAGGCGTTTTCGATGCGGATATGATAGACCCAGAACCACTTGCCCGCTTCGGGATGCGATTGCTCCGGCAGGAAGTTGACAGCGACCCTCACGGTTACCCCGTCGGTCGTGGCGGCGTGCTGGAAGAGTTCTTTCATGACGTTCCCCAAGGTAACAGGTCTGCGCGCCTCCACAAGTGCACAAACGCGGTTTTGCACCTCGGTATCCCGCATGGCATGGGTATTATGACTGAGGCTTGGAAAATACGGCGCAGCAGGAGCGGAAGATGATATCAGCGCAGCACCGAAAGCCAGCCGCGATGACGCGGCGCACGACGCTGGCAAGGCTCGGCGCGGCAGGCCTTGCGGCGCTGGCGGGTGGCTGCGTCGGCAAGGCGGGCGCGGGTCTTGCGCTGCCGGTTGATCCGGCGGCAACTGCCATGCCCGATCTGGTCGATCTGGCGCGCTTCGATCCGCGCCTCAGGCTCGATATCCGCTATGCCAGCGCGGCCAATTTCATGGGCCGGGTGCTCTATCCCGTCGCAAGGGCAGCGGCGCAGCGCCCGGTGGCCGAGGCCTTGTCGCGCGTGCAGACGCGCGCCGAGGCGGCAGGCTATGGCCTCCTCATCTTCGATGCCTATCGTCCCTGGCGCATCACCAAGCTGATGTGGGAGGCAACGCCGCCGAGCAAACGCGAATTCGTCGCCGATCCGCGCACCGGATCGCGCCACAACCGGGGGTGCTCGATCGACCTTTCGCTGCACCGGGGCGGCGCGGAGGTGGCGATGCCCAGCCCCTATGACGATTTCACCCCGGCTGCCTATCGCGCCAACACCGCCGCCCCGCCCGAGGCACTCGCGGCGAGCCGGATGCTGGAGGAATGGATGGTAGCCGAAGGCTTCGTGCCGCTGGCCAACGAATGGTGGCACTACGACTGGGCCGAGTGGCGGCGATATCCGATCATGGATGTGCCGCTGGAGGAGGTGGCGTAAGGGGTGAGCGGGGCAGCGGGCTGCGCCCGTCCTCCGGTTTTCCCCGCCCAGGACTTGACCGGGGGTGAGGCTTGCTGCTGTTTAGCGTCGCACCGCGGACGGAGACGCACCATGCAGAACGAATTGTATTACGGTGACAATCTTGATGTGCTGCGCCGCAAGATCGCGCCTGAAAGCGTCGATCTGTGCTACATCGATCCCCCGTTCAATTCCAAGCGCAACTATTTCCAGATCTACAACAATCAGGGCAGCGAAGACCGGGCGCAGGCGCAGGCTTTCGTCGATACCTGGAACTGGGGTGATGAGGCGCGCGAAGGGCTGGACTACATCCTCGATCTGGAACGCCTGAACCCGCGCGCCGGGGAAACGCGCTGGACCGAACAGACGGTGGAATTGCTGCGCGGGCTAGAAAAGGTGCTGGGGCGCGGGAGCCTGCTCGCCTATCTCGTCCACATGACCTTGCGGATCGTGGAAATCCACCGCGTGCTCAAACCGACCGGGAGTTTCTACCTGCACTGCGACCCGACCGCTTCGCACTATCTGAAGCTGGTGTGCGATGCGGTATTTTGTGGGCAGGGTGGGGATTACGTCAACGAGTTGATCTGGAAAAGATATGGCGCGCACAATGATGTAGGGCAAGGGTCAAGGCACTATGGGCGTGTCCATGATACGCTGCTTTTTTATAGTAAGAGTTTACAGAGAACTTGGCATCAACAATACGGCCCACTCGATGAAAAATACATAAAATCAACGTATCGAAACGATGATGGAGACGGGCGACTATATCGTCTCTCTCCGTTGACTGGTCCGGGCGGAGCGGAAAAAGGTAACCCAGTTTACGAATGGAATGGCCATACGAGGGCTTGGCGCATCAACAAGCAGCGAATGCAGGAAATGCACGATGCTGGAATGCTCGCATATTCAAAAACTGGATACGTTAGCAAGAAACTCTATCTCGATCAGTCGAAAGGCACCCCAGCCCAATCGGTCTTTACTGACATAAGTTCCTTATCAGGTTCGATGCAAGAACGCCTCGGCTACCCCACCCAAAAGCCCGAAGCCCTGCTCGAACGCATCATCAAGGCCTCGTCGAACGAAGGCGATACCGTGCTCGATGCCTATTGCGGCTGCGGCACCACGGTCGCGGTCGCGCAGCGCCTCAATCGGCGGTGGATCGGGATCGATATCACCTATCAGTCGATATCGCTGATCCTCAAGCGGCTCGCCGATCGCTATCCCGATGAATGGCCCGCCATCGAAGCCAATATCCGGCTCGACGGGGTGCCGCGCGATCTCGACAGCGCCATCGCGCTCGCCAACCGCCGCGACGACAAGACCCGCAAGGAGTTCGAGAAGTGGGCCGTGCTCACCTTCTCCGACAATCAGGCGCGCATCAACGAAAAGAAGGGCGGCGATGGCGGGATCGACGGGATCGGGCTGTTCTTCATCGACAAGGACACCAACGGGCGCTGCATCATTCAGGTGAAGTCCGGCAAAACCGGCCCGCGTGACCTGCGCGATCTGATGGGCACGATGAGCCGCGAGAAAGCCGAAGTCGGCGTGCTCATCTGCATGGATTTGCCGACCAAGGCGATGCGCGATGAAATCACGGCGGCGGGCAAATATGTCCACCCCACCATCGGGCGCGAATATGATCGCTTGCAGGTGGTGACGATTGCCGAGATGTTCCCCGATGCCAAGAATGGCCGCCCGGCGCGGCGGCTCGACCTGCCCTGGGCGCGCACCGATACGGTCAAGAAGGCCGCCGCCAAGGGCGATGCGGACAAGCAGCAGACGCTGCTCTGACGCGCCCCTGTCTCCCCTCCCCCTTGGGGAGGGGCTGGGGGTGGGGGTCCGATGCTCCAGAAATGCTGAGCCCCCATCCCAACCCTTCCCCGCGGGGAAGGGCTGTTCGGGTTGCGCCTGCCCCCTCACGCTTACGCCAAGGCGCGCAAAGCGCGACTCACACCACGCACCCCGCCTCCCCGCCCGGCCACCAATGATACCATCAAGCTATGGTGGCCGGGCGGGGAGGCGGAGTGGGTGGAACATGGGTTCGCATCAGCGAACCTTGTTATTACGCCAGCAGCTCCGCGATCTGGCCCAAGCGCTCCTTGCCGAAGAACATTTCATCCGGCTGGCCCGCCCGGCAAACCCACATCGTCGGAATGCCAAAGGCGCCGCGTTCCACCACGGCGCTGGTCGCCGCTGTAAGCCCCGCTTTCACCGCCTCGCTCTGCGCGCGGGCGAAGAGATCGGCGGCGTCGAAACCGGCGGCGCGCACCGCTGCGCCCACGGCCTCGGGATCGGCGATATCCAGCCCCTCTTCCCAGATCGGCCGCAGCAGGCCCTCGGCAAACTGCACGCCGCGCCCGTCCTCGCACGCGGCATAAAGCATCCGCTGGAGCAGGATCGAATTGAACGGAAACTGCGGGTGCATCCGGTATTTCGTCAGGCCATGCTTTGCGATGAACCGCTCCATCTCCAGCATGGCATAGGCGTTCTTGCCCTTGACCTCGGCATCGCGGATCATCGGCGGGGCATTGCCGGTCAGCTTGTGCATCCCGCCCAGAAAGGCTGGCAAAAGCACCAGCTCTGCCTCGCAGCGTTCGGCCAGCTCCTTGAGCGGCCAGAACACCAGATAGGCGTTGGGCGAGACGAAATCGAACACCAGTTCCACACGCGCTGTCATGCGAGGCTGCTCCCTAAATGCCCGCACGCGCGAGCGCCTGATCCATGTCCTCGACAAGATCGGCAATATCCTCAAGGCCCACATTGATGCGCAAGAGCCCCTCGGTCACGCCCATCGCCGCGCGGGCTTCATCGCCCATATTGGCATGGGTGCTGGAGGCCGGGTGGCACATCAGGCTGCGCGCATCGCCGATATTGTTGGAAATATCGACCAGCTCCAGCGCATCGAGCACGGCAAAGGCGCGGGCGCGCGTGCCGACATCGAGCGCGAAGATCGGGCCGGTTGCGTCCATCTGCGCACAGGCGAGTTCATGGCGCGGGTGGCTTTTCAGCCCCGGATGCAGCATCCGCCCGCCTGCCGCGGCCACGCGCGGTTCGAGAAATTCGCCCAAGGCCACCGCATTGCGGCTTTGCTGGTGGGCGCGAAGGCTCAGCGTTTCCAGCCCCTTGTGCACCACCCAGGCATTGAAGGCCGACAAGATCGGGCCGGTATTGCGCTGGAACGGCATCAGCTTGTCATCAATCCACGCCTGCGAGGCGCAGATCGCGCCTGCCAGCACCCGGCCCTGCCCGTCCATCAGTTTGGTGGCAGAATAAGCCACCACATCCGCGCCGAATTCCATCGGGCGCTGCAAGGCGGGCGAGGCAAAGGCATTGTCCACCACCGTGGTGATCCCGTGCGCGCGGGCAAGGTCGCAGACGTGCTGGAGATCAACGATATCGAGCGTCGGGTTGGCGGGGGTTTCAAAGAAGAACACGCGGGTGTTGGGCCGGATCGCGGCCTCCCATGCGGCATCATCGGCGCTGTCGATCACGGTGGTTTCAACCCCGAAGCGCGGCAACAGATGATCGACCAGCCAGCGGCACGAGCCGAAAGCCGCGCGCGCGGCGACAACGTGATCGCCCGCTGAAACCTGACACAGCAGCGCCGCTGTCATCGCCGCCATGCCGCTTGCCTGCGCGCGGCAGGCCTCCGCCCCTTCAAGCAGGGCGATGCGTTCTTCGAGCATGGCCACCGTCGGGTTCTGGAGGCGCGAATAGGTCATGCCCTCGGCTTCCCCTGCAAACCTGTCAGCCACGATTTGCGCCGAATCATAGGTGTAGCCCGAGGTGAGGAAGATCGCCTCGCTCGTCTCGCCATGTTCGCTGCGCCAGGTGCCGCCGCGCACGGCCTGCGTGGCAGGGCGCCACTTTTGCGTGGCGGCGCGGTTCATTCCGGTGGTCTTCTTCATGGCTGAGCCGATTAGTCGCGCTTTGCTGCCCCCGCAAGTTTTGCTGCACATCACTGCGCACAGCGGCTATGGGGCGGTGATAACCACCCCGCCGGAGCGCACCGCACATGGATATCACGCTTACCCCGCTTATCGCCTTGTTCGCGGGCGGATTTGTGGCCGCGCTGGCGGCCATCGCAACCATCGTGCTGCGCGAGCGGAAAGTGGGCAGCGCCGCGCTTGCAGCGATGCTGTGCGCAGGCTTTGCCACCTACACCGCAGGCACGATCTATTCCGAAGGTGTGCTGCCGGTGCTTGCCAACCAATCGGGCAATATGTGGGGCGTGCAGGTGTGGTGGGACTTGCTGATTGCGATCACCATCGGCCTGTTCCTGATCGCCCCGCGCGCGCGGGCACAGGGGATGAACGTGATGCTGTGGACGGTGTTTGTGGTGGCGACCGCCAGCATCGGCCTGCTTGCGATGGTCGCCCGCCTGTTCTGGCTGGAACAGGCCGCCGCACCCGCCGAGGCATAACGCCCTTGCAACGATGAACCCCGCGCCGCCTTTGCGCTCGCACCCGCCTTTGGCTCACCCGCGCGATCCGGCGTGGTGGTGCCTCATCATTCCGCTCGCCTTGGGGATCGCGGCGGCGTGGCGCCTCGGCCTGCCCTCGCAGCCCTTTTTTGATGAGGTGCACTATATCCCCGCCGCGCGCGAAATGCTGCGCTGGTGGGAGACGGGGGAAGGCGGCTGGCTCAATCCCGAGCACCCGCCGCTCGGCAAATATCTGATCGCGCTGGGCATTGCGCTGATGGGCGATAATGCGGTGGGCTGGCGGATCATGCCGCTCGCCGCCGGGATCGTTGCACTGGGCGCAGGCATGCGCGCGCTGTGGCATGCGAGCGCGAACCGCTTTGCTTGCGTGGCTTTCGGGGTGCTCTTGGCCAGCGGCTTTCCCCTGCTGGTGCAGAGCCGCATCGCAATGCTCGACATTTTCATGGCGGCGTTCCTGATGGTGGCCGCCTGGCACTTTGCCGCTGCCATCCGCGAGCCTGAGACCGGGCGCTGGCGACTGGCGCTGACGGGCGTCATGCTGGGCTGTGCGCTCGCTTCCAAATGGAACGCCGCGCCGCTTGCCGTGCTGCCGGGGCTGACATTCCTCGCCGCGCGCGCCGCTGCCCGGCGCCGCCGCCTGCTGCTCAGCCGCCGGGGCGCGCCGGTGCCGGGGATCACGCTGCTCGAAGCCTTTGGCTGGCTCGGGCTGCTGCCGCTCGGGGTCTATGCCCTCGCCTTTGTGCCGGCCTACAGCATGGGCACCTTCCTGCGCCCCTCGCTGGTGAGCGAGCATGGCCTGATCGGTGCGCAGATCGAGATGCTGCGGCTGCAATCCTCGGTCATCACGCCGCACACCTATATGAGCCAATGGCCGCAATGGGTGCTGAATACGCGCGGCATCTGGTATCTCTATGAATTCGCCGACGGGGCGCAGCGCGGCGTGCTCTTGATCGGCAATCCGCTCACCATGCTGGCGGGATTGCCTGCGCTGGTGTGGTGCGGCTGGCGCGGGATTGCGGCGCGCGATTGGGCGCGGCTTGCGGTCGTGATCGGCTACGCGGCAAGCCTTGGCCTGTGGGTGATCGCGCCAAAGCCAGTGCAGTTCTATTACCACTATATGATGCCCGGAACCTTCCTGCTGGCAGCCCTTGCACTGGGGCTGGCAGAACTGCACCGCCACCCTCGCTGGCAGTGGCTTGCTTTGAGCATAGTGGCAGGTTCGCTGGCGCTGCTCGCGGTGTTCCTCCCGATCCTCTCCGCAGCCCCGCTCGAAGGGCCGGGCAGCTTTGCGAAGTGGATGTGGCTGAAAGGCTGGCGTTAGAAACGGCCCCACACAAAGCGGCTCGAAAGCGCATAATTCCAAACCGAACCCACCACGATCCCCGCCAGCGCGGCAAGCGCCCAGAACAGGCCGCGGCTTTCCAGAAAGCTCGCAATCGCCACATTCGCCAGCGCGCCGACCGAACAGGCCGCGCAAAAGCCCAGCCAGCCGCGCAGCAGCGCGAGCGCGCCCACCAGCCGCTTGTCGCGGTAGGTCAGCCAATTGTTGAGCCAGAAATTGAAGCTCATCGCCGCCAGCACCGCTGCCCCTTGCGCGAGCGCAAAGCCTTCGCCCAGCACCAGCAACAGCGCGCTCAGCACCGCAAAATGCACCGCCACACCGGCAGCGCCGACAGTGCCGAACAAGGCAAAGCGGGTGGGGATGATCCGGCCCAGCAGCTTGTCGTAGAGCCCGGCGAGGAAATCGAACAGAATGGCGCGGTCCAGCTTGCTTTCTCCTTCGCGGCGGGCCGCAAAATTGAGCGGAAATTCCCGCACCCGCATCGGCCTGTCAGAGGTTGCCAGCAAATCAAGCAGGATCTTGAAGCCCACCCCTGACAGGCGCGGGGCGAGCATGCGGGCGCGCGCGGTCTCCAGCATGAAATACCCGCTCATCGGATCGCTCAGCGTCACGCCCGTCAACGCGCGTGCGGCGCGGTTGGCAAGGGTGGAAAGGCGCTCACGCTCAGGCGCGGCCCAATCGGCTGTGCTGGCACCGGGCGCAAAGCGCGAGGCAACGCAGACCTCGGCCTGCCCCTCCTGCACGGCCGCCAGCATCGCGGGCAGCAGCGCGGGATCGTGCTGGTGATCGGCGTCCATCACCGCCACGAACGGCGCTGCCGTGGCGCAGAACCCTTCGATCACCGCGCTTGCGAGCCCGCGGCGTCCGATGCGCTGGATCACCCGCACGCGCGGATCGGCCAACGCCAATGTGCGCGCCTCATCGGCTGTGCCATCGCCGCTGTCATCATCGACAATGATGACTTCCCAGCTCACCCCATCAAGCGCGGCCGCAATCCGCGCCAGCAAGGGCGCCAGATTGCCGCGCTCGTTGAAGGTCGGCAGCACAATCGCAAGATCGAGGGCAAGCATGGGCCGGGCCTAAAGGCGCGCGCGCACGGCCTCGCCGATCGCTGCGGTGCCGTGGCTGCCACCAAGATCGCCGCCGCGAATCCCATCAGCGAGCGCGCGGGCGACCGCTGCCTCAATCCGCGCCGCCTCGGCCTCGCGGCTGAAGGAATGGCGCAGCATCATTGCGGCCGACAGGATCGTTGCCATCGGATTGGCCTTGCCCTGCCCGGCAATATCGGGCGCGCTGCCGTGGATCGGTTCATAAAGGCCGAAGGTGCCGTGCGCGGTCTGGCGTTCCCCCAGCGAAGCGCTGGGCAGCAGGCCGATCGAGCCGACACAAGCGCTCGCGAGATCGGACAGGATATCGCCGAAGAGATTGCCCGTCACGATAATGCCGAAGCGGCCCGGATGGCTGACCAGCTGCATCGCGGCATTATCGACATACATGTGATCGAGCGCGATTTGGGTATATTCGCTCGCCACATCCACCACCACATCGCGCCACAGCTGGCTGGTCTCCAGCACATTGGCCTTGTCCACACTGGTCAGCGGCTTGCCCGCAGCGGCGGCTGCGCGGAAGGCGACATGGGCAATGCGGCGCACTTCGGGCGCGCAATAGCTCATCGCGTCCCAGCCCTCGCGCTCGCCGCTGGCATTCATGCGCTGGCCCTTGGCGCCGAAATAGACATCGCCCGTCAACTCGCGCACGATCAGCACATCCATCGCGGCGGCAATATCAGCCCGCAGCGGCGAGAGCTGTTCAAGCCCCGAAAACACCCGCGCCGGGCGCAGATTGGCGAACAGGTCCAATTCCTTGCGCAGGCCCAGGATCGCCTGTTCAGGGCGCAGGTGGCGTTCGAGCGTGTCGCATTCCGGATCGCCCACCGCGCCGAACAGCACCGCATCGGCCGCTCGCGCGGCATCGAGCGTGGCGGGCGGCAGTGGGTGGCCCGCGCTGCGCCACGCCGCCGCGCCGACATCGGCATGGATCAGTTCAAGGCCTGGCAGGCCGAGCGCTTCGAGCACCTTGACCGCCTCGGCAGTCACCTCGGGGCCGATCCCGTCACCGGGCAGAACCGCAATCTTCATGGGTAAGGGTCTCGCTTGTTGGGCCAGCAGGGCTCACACCATTCGGGCAAGCCGCTCCAGCAACTGATCGCGCGCGGCCATAACATCGCGGCGCGCATCATCAAGCAGCGAGTTGGCAATCGGTGCGCGCAGCGCTGCCAGAGCAGCGAGCAGGCTGGCAGTGTCCGCTGCCGCGTCGGGCCGCTGCGGCAGCGCGCGGGCGCCGTAACCCATCTCGGCCAGCAGCAATCCCTCATAGGCATAAAGCCCCGCCAGCCACCCGCGCGCAGAGGGCGCAACGCCAATCGCCTCAAGCAGCGCATCAAGCGCATCATACAGCGGCGGGAAGGTGGCGCGTTCGGGCAGCGCCGCCGCGGTCAGCGCGCAGACCCAACCGATTGCGGCAGCGGGCACCGGCTCGGTCATCAGGGCGGCGCGGCTGCGTTCCAGTTCGATCTTCGCAAAAGGCATCTGGCCGGGCGAGCGTGCCGCCAGATCAAGTGCCACGCGGTTGCCGGGGATCATCACCGGGCGAAGCTGCCGCCCGCGCCCGCCTGCGACATAGCCCGCAACAAGGCCAGCCTCGGCGGTCAGCGCGCGGATGATCGTGCCGGTTTCGCCATGCGGGCGGGAGGATAACAGGATCGCAGGCGCGCGCAGATGCATGGCTGTGCGGTCCGCCGCGCGCCGCCAGCGCTTACTTCTTCTTGGCGAGCGCCGCCTCAAGCTCGGCGACGCGGGCGGCCAGCGCATCGGCCTGCTCGCGCGCCTTTTGCGCCATCGCCTTGACGGTGTCGAATTCCTCGCGGCTCACGAAATCCACGCCGCCCATGCGTTCACGCAGCCGCTCACGCGCGGATTCGCGCGCTTCGCGGGTCATGCCCGCAACGGTGCCAGCAGCGCTGTTGGCAAGTTTGACGAGGTCGGCGAGGATGGGGTTCTGGCTTTGCATAAGCCTCATGTGGCGATGGCCCCGCCGCTTGTCCAGAGGGGACGCGCGTTACAATTTGATGCGGCTGACTGCACCGCTCGCGCCTGCCGAACCGCCGTCGGGGTTCTCGACGAGAAACTGGTAATTGAGCGCGGTGGCAAAGCTCGCCCATGCCAGATAGGGCACCAGTAGCAGCGCCGCTGCCTTGCGCACCCGCCAGAACAGCCCCATCACGATCAGCAAGGTGACCACCGCATAGCCCAGCACCATCAGCCCGCCGACAATGTTCTGCATCCCGAAGAACACGCTCGTCCACGCCAGATTGCCGAGGAAATGGAACACGAAGGCGATGATCGCCGCGGTCCGCCCCGGTGCGCCCCACGCGCTGGCGATGAGCGCGAGGGCAAAGCCGATCATCACATAAAGCACCGACCATATGATCCCGAACACCGGCGGTGGCGGATAGATCGCGGGCTTCACCAGGCTCTCGAACCAGACGGTGTCAGGGCCGGCCACCTTGCCCGCAGCAAAACCGAGCAACAGGACGAGCGGCACCAGAAACAGCGTCCAGCGCAGCAAGCTGGCGCGCAGTTGCTCTTTCGATGCAAGCAGGTTCATATCGCTTTCCCTTCGCGGCCTGCGATACATGAGCGCGCAAGCCCCTGCCAAGCCCCCGTCGGGCCAATGCGTCCGGCCTGAACCGAAATAAGGCACTATCCCCAGTTTTTCGCCACATTTTGCCTCGCCTCGGCGAAAAGCAGGTGACGCCGCCACATTTTATGCTAATTCCTGCCACATTCTTGCCGTGATTCGGAGCGCGGGTCGGCAGGATTATCCTTTCGCGCTCGCAATCAACCGGGTCTTTCGGGACCCGTTTATGGGGAAATGCACCATGAAGAAGTTTTCTGCTCTGATCGCCGTTGCTGGTCTGGCCGTCGCCACCGTCGCTTGCTCGCCGAAGGCTGAAGAAGCCGCCACCGAAGCCGACACCATGGCCGTCGAAGAAGCAGCCACCACCGAAGAAGCTCCGGCTGCTGACGCCGCTGCTGCTCCGGCCGCTGAAGGCGAAGCTGCTCCGGCTGCTGACGCCGCTGCTGCTGCTCCGGCTGCCGACGCTGCTGCGACCCCGGCTCCGGCTGCTACCCCGGCTCAGTAAGCCTTTGGGCTTGCCGCCCCGGCGCATGGCGCCGGGGATCGGGAACACAAAGACCGGCAGCGCCTTCGGGTTGCTGCCGGTTTTTTGTTGCCCTTTTTCCCTCGCCCCGCTTGAGCCGCCCATCACCCGCGCTGGGCCGCAATCAGGAATTCGACATTGCCCTGCGGCCCGGTGATCGGGCTGGTGGTGATGCCCTGCACCTGCCAACCGCTACCTTCAAGCCAGCCGCGCACCTCGGCGCAGACCCGTTCATGAAGGGCCGGATCGCGCACCACTCCGCCCTTGCCTACTTCCTCGCGGCCCACTTCGAATTGCGGCTTGATCAGGGCGACCAGCTGGCAATCGGGGGCAGCCAGTTCGAGCGGGCGTTCGAGCACCTTGGGCAGCGCAATAAAGCTCGCATCGCACACTACCCAATTGCACGCCCGATCGATCAGCTCGGGCGTGAGAAGACGCGCGCTGGTTTGTTCGAGCACCCTCACGCGCGGATCGTCGCGCAGGCGCCACGCCAGCTGGTTGGTGCCGCTGTCGACCGCGAACACATGGGCCGCGCCGTGGGTCAGCAGCACATCGGTAAACCCGCCGGTGGATGATCCGATATCCATCGCGATTGCCCCTGCCGGATCGAGCGCGAAATGCTCCAGCGCATGGGCCAGCTTGATCCCCCCCCGGCTCACCCAAGGGTGATCGCGCCCGCGCACCTCCAGTGGGCTATCGGCCGCAATCTGCTGGCCCGGCTTGTCGATCTTGAGCTCGCCTGCGAACACCAGCCCTGCCATCACCAGCGCTTGCGCACGGGCGCGGCTTTCAGCTAGCCCACGCTCGGTGAGCAGCTGATCGACGCGGCGCTTTTTGGCAGGGGATGCGGATTTGATCATGGACGCCAGCGGCGATAGCGCGCATTGAGACGCCATGAAAGGATCAGACGTCACGTTCGCAGCCGCGCTCGGCGGCATCGCGATCCTCGCTGCCTGCGCGCCTGCACGGGTGCCGCCAGCGCCCGCACCCGCCCCTCTGCCCGCACCAGCGCCTGCCCCGGCGCGTCCGGCCCCTGCTGCGCCGCCCGCGACAAACTGGGCCGATGCCCCGCAAACGACGGGCCGATGGCGTTATGGCACCCAGGCGGGATACAGCGAGGCGGCGTTTCTCGGCAGTGCGGGCCAGCCGCTGGCGCGTCTGCGCTGCATGGCAGCGAGCCGCATGGTGGTGCTCTCGCTCCCCGAAAGCGGTGCTCCCCGCCCCCGGATCACGATCCGCAGCCACACTGCGACCCGCACGATTGAGGCCCAGCCCGCCGGGCGCGAGACGCTTGCAGGCTTTGCCGTCAATGATTCGCTGCTTGATGCAATGGCCTTTGCGCGCGGTCGTTTCGCCATCGAGGCGGACGGGCTTGCGCCGCTCTATCTGCCATCATGGCCGGAAGTTTCGCGGGTGATCGAGGATTGCCGCCAAGCGCCATAGCTGCGGCGAGCCCAGACCTCTTATTCTGATTTGGGAAAAACTTTTTTCAAGTCTTGTCCTTGCCTGCGCAATGATTCACAACCTTACCTGAGGCCAGCGGCGAACGCGGCTCTCGGCCCCCGGTGATGCGGCGGGTCTAGCTCACTAGCGCGAAAGGAGGTGATCCGATGTCTCATGGTTCAGTAGCGAGGTCGGTGAAGATCCCTACGGAGCATACTCGGTAATCCTCTTGCCAAGTAAGGCTTCGTGAGCGGCGCTTCCGGCCGCTGACCATGAAAGGGCGTTTCCACCGACGGGCTGGAAGCGCCCTTTTCATGTGGAGAATCCTCTCCGTCAGGGGAGGATGCTTGCCCTTCGCCGCGCGCGGGATTAGGCGCCTTGCCATGGACTTCACGCGCATCCCCCACCCCTCGCCTACGCCTGCCGAAACCCGCGCCGCGCTGATCGCAGATCCGGGCTTTGGCACGGTTTTCACCGATCACATGGTGGTGATCGATTATGACGAGGCAAAAGGCGGCTGGCATCAGGCAAGCCTTGGCCCGCGCACCGCGATCCCGCTCGATCCGGCGGCAGCGGTGCTGCATTATGCGCAGGAAATCTTCGAGGGAATGAAGGCCTATCGCCATCCCGATGGCGGCCTTGCGCTGTTCCGGCCCGAAGCCAACGCGCGCCGCTTCAACGCCAGCGCCGATCGCCTTGCCATGCCGCATCTGCCGCCCGAATTGTTCCTTGAAGCCGTGCGCCAATTGCTCAGCGCTGATGCCGACTGGTATCCCGCGGTCGAAGGCGGCGCGCTGTATCTGCGGCCCTTCATGATCGCGACCGAGGCCTTTTTGGGCGTGCGCCCGGCCAAGCAATACAAGTTCATCGTGATCGCTTCGCCCGCGGGCAATTATTTCAAGTCGGGCGCCAAGGCTGTCAGCATCTGGATTTCGGATTATACCCGCGCCGCCCCCGGCGGAACGGGCGCGGCCAAATGCGGCGGCAATTATGCCGCGAGCCTGGTGCCCACGGGCCAAGCCTTTGCGCAAGGCCATGATCAGGTGCTGTTCCTTGACGCGGTAGAGCGCAAGTGGATCGAAGAACTGGGGGGCATGAACCTGTTCTTCGTGTTCGATGATGGCCGCGTCATTACCCCGCCGCTTACCGGCACGATCCTGCCCGGCGTCACCCGCGACAGCTTGATAACGCTCCTGGCCGAGGACGGCCTCAGCGTCTCGGAAGACATGTATTCGATCGATCAATGGCGCGCCGACGCCGCGAGCGGCAAGTTGGTCGAAGTGATGGCATGCGGCACCGCAGCCGTGGTGACGGCGGTGGGCAAGGTGGCAGGCCATGACGGGGAATTCACCATCGGCGCAGGCGGCATCGGGCAGGTGACTGCGCGCCTGCGCGAAAAGCTGGTCGGCATCCAGAAGGGCCTTGTTGCCGACACGCATGGCTGGATGACGCGCGCTTGATTACAGTCGCCGCGCTGTATCAGTTCACCCGGTTTGACGATCCCGCCGCCCTGCGCGCGCCGTTAATGGAGATGTGCGAGGCGCATGGCATCAAGGGCACGCTGCTGCTCGCGCGCGAGGGGATCAACGGGACGATAGCAGGCGTGGCTGAGGGGCTGGAGGCGGTGCTCGGGGCGATCCGGGCGCTGCCGGGGTGTGCGAGGCTCGACGTCAAATTCTCCTCCGCGCCCAAAATGCCTTTTGGCCGGATCAAAGTGCGCGTGAAGCGCGAGATCGTGACGATGGGCGAGCCCGATATCGATCCTGGCTTGAGCGTTGGCACTTATGTCGATCCCGCTGACTGGAACGCGCTGATCGCTGATCCGGAAACCCTCGTGATCGATAGCCGCAATGATTACGAAGTGGCGATAGGCACGTTTAACGGAGCAATTGACCCGCAAACGCGGTCTTTTCGCGATTTTCCGGCGTGGTTCCGAAGCAACCGCGAGCAAATTCTGGCGGGCATGGCCCGGGTCGCGATGTTCTGCACGGGCGGCATCCGCTGCGAGAAATCCACCAGTTTTTTGCGCAGCGAAGGCGTGGAGCATGTCTATCATTTGAAGGGCGGAATTCTGAAATATCTCGAAGACGTCCCTGAAAATGCGAGCTTATGGCGCGGAGAATGCTTCGTTTTCGATGAGCGCGTGAGCCTCACCCACGGCCTTGCGCCCGGCGCCGCCACGATGTGCCGCGCCTGCGGGCGAGCGATCTTGCCGGGTAAGGCCTGCGCAAGGTGCGCTGCCGCGTGAATGACCTGCCGATCCTCTATTCCTTCCGCCGCTGTCCCTATGCGATGCGCGCACGCATGGCCTTGTGGGTGGCGGGGATCGCGGTGGAGCTGCGCGAGGTCAAGCTTGCTGCCAAGCCCCCGGAACTGATTGCGGCCAGCGCCAAGGCGACGGTGCCGGTGCTGGTGATGCCCGATGGCAAGATAATCGACCAAAGTCTTGAAATCATGCACTGGGCTTTGGCACAACATGATCCGGAAAGCTGGCTTGCAGGCGATGTCGCAGGCCTGATTGCGGCCAATGACGGCCCTTTCAAGCATCATCTCGACCGCGCCAAATACCCCACCCGCTACGCCCCCGATGGGTTCAATCACCGCGTCGCCGCGCTCGCGCTGCTCACCCCGCTGGAGGAGCGGCTCGAGCAGCACGCGCAGCTCTGCGGGGAAAGCCGCAGCCTCACCGATATCGCCCTGTTCCCCTTCATCCGCCAGTTTGCCGCGATCGCGCCCGCATGGTTCGCCGCCCAGCCCCTGCCGCGCCTTGGCGCGTGGCTCGAAGCGCATATCGCGAGCGACCTGTTCGCCTGCGTCATGCCCAAATTCGCCCCTTGGCAGGCCGGCGACACCCCCATCCGCTTCGGCCCGCAATTGCGCCGCACACGTCTGGGCTGACGGCTTGAACACCAGGTTACATGCTGATATTCTGTCACGATATCAAGAAAAGGTTGTGCCCGTGGTCAAAGCGATTTTAGCGATCGTTGCGCTGCTCGCCGGTGCGGTCACCTGCCTTGTCGGCTGGTGGCTCGGCACGGCTGGCCTGCACTGGATCGCAACTCACCGCGAGGCGGTCGCCATGACACAGCCCTGGCTGGCCCTTGCAATCCTCGCACTGGTTGTGCTCGGAACGATGCAGCGCGGCAACCAGCAGCGCGCATGATGCCCGAATGGCTCGATCTCGGAGTGTGGAGAGACATGCTCGCGCCGTGGCGGTTTGAGCTGCTGCTCGCCGCCACCCTGATGAGCTTTGTCGACTATGTCACCACAACGATAATTGTAAATCGTGCCGGGCCAGAGCTCGAAAGCAATCGCCTGCTGCGCTGGATCATCGAGCGTTGGGGTATCCGGGGATTGTGGATCTTCTGGGCGATGGTGTGGACGGTGGTATGGACGAGCGGCGTGCTCGGTCCCTCGACCCTCGTCGTCCTGATGCTCATGCACGGCGCCTGTGTCATCAACAATCTGGTCGTGCTGCGCGATCTTGCCCGTGAAGACTATGCCGAGGCGTGAACGCGGCTAGGCCGCCAACTCCGCCCTGAAGGCATCGATGAGCCAACTGGCCGCCGGGCCAAGCCGCATGTCGCGCCGCCAGAGGGCTGACAGGCGATAGCGCGCGCCGGGCCGCTCGGGCAGGTCAAGCTCCACCAGCCGCCCCGCCGCCAGATCGCTTGCTACCATGTGGCGCGGCATATTGCCCCAGCCCAGCCCTTCGATCAGCAGCGAGTGCTTGGCGCCGAGATCGCCCAGCCGCCAGGTTGAAGGCGAAAGCACCGAGAATTCCTGCCCTTGGGTAAGCCGCGAACGATCGGTCAGCACCAGTTGCAGGTGCTGGCGGCTCTCGCCCGGCTGCACCCCGCTGCGCGCCAAAGGGTGCGACGGTGCGGCCACAGGGACCAGATCGACCTCGCCGATCACCTGCCGCTCCAACTCGGGGTGATGGGCTGTCACCGGACCGCCAAGGGCGAGGTCGGCTTCCTTGTCGATGAGACAGGCCGCCACTGCCCCCAGCCCTTCGATGTTGAGCGTGAGCGCGACTGTCGGGAACATCCGGCGAAATTCGCCCAGCACCCGCGCGGTCACCTCACCGGGCACCATAACGTCGATAACGAGGCCGACGCTCGCCTCAAGCCCGGCGTGGAGCGATCGCGCCTTGGCGAGCAGCGCATCGACGCCATCGGCAATGCCGCGCGCCTCGCCCAGCAGTCCCGCGCCCGCTGCGGTAAGCACCGGGCGGCGCGAGCCTTCGCGCGCGAAGAGGGTGAGGCCGAGCTGCGCTTCCAACTGCGCGATCCCGTAAGAGACCGCCGAAACCGCCCGGCCCATCGCTGCTGCCGCAGCGCCAAAGCTGCCTTGTTCGGCCACCGCCATGAAGATGCGCAATTGATCGAGAGTCGGTTCGCCGAGTTTCATCGTGCAGGCATATTCGGATTTTCTGAACATTTTGCCAAGTTTTATCACACTTATCCGTTCAAACTTTTCCGCCTATCTGGCGTTCAACACGCACACATGGAGGCAAGACATGATCGAACTTCGTCCCTTTGAAACCCTCGGCAATGCCAATCACGGCTGGCTGGATGCGCATCACCATTTTTCCTTTGCGCATTATCACGATCCTGCCCGCGTCCACTGGGGCGCTCTGCGCCTCTGGAACGATGACACCATCGCGCCCGGCACCGGCTTTCCCACCCATCCCCATTCCGACATGGAGATCATCACCTACGTCCGCAAAGGTGCGATCACCCATCGCGACAGCATGGGCAATGAGGGCCGCACCGAAGCCGGCGATGTGCAGGTGATGAGCGCGGGCAATGGCGTGCGCCATTCGGAATACAATCTGGAAGGGGAGGAAACCCGGATCTTCCAGATCTGGATCATCCCGGATGAACGCGGCGGCACGCCCAGCTGGGGCGCACGGGCGTTCCCCAAGGACAACCGCTCCGGTGCCTTTGTCCCGCTGGCGAGCGGGGTGGCGAATGATAACGATGCCCTGCCCATTCGCGCTGATGCCCGCGTGCTCGGCGCAACGATCCGGGCCGGGACGAGCGTCACCTACACGCCGCGCTCGGCTGATCGGCACCTCTATCTCGTCCCCGCGACGGGCAGGGTGCGGATCGATGATGTCGAGGCAAAAGCCCGCGACGGCGTGGCGATCACCCGGATGGCCGCAGTCACCATCACCGCACTCGAGGACAGCGAGGTGGTGCTCGTCGACGCTGCCTGACGTAGCCCCCCTCCCGCTTGCGGGAGGGGTCGGGGGTGGGCCTGTCCGCAGAGGCCCCCCCACCAGCTTTTTCCGATCCCTAACCCCTCCCGCACGCGGGAGGGGAACTTTCAGGACTTTCCATGGCCAATCTTCTCTACATCACCACCAGCATCAACGGCGCAAGCGGCGTCTCGCGCGGGTTTGGCGACACGCTCGCCCATGGTCTTGCCGCCAAGACCGGCGCCACGCTCGTTGCGCGTGATCTGGCCGCGAATGACCTGCCCTTGATCAGCGCCGAACGCTTCGCCGCGAACCTCACGCCTGCGGCCGATCGCACGCCCCAGCAGGCTGAGCTCGCCGCCGTCGCCGACACGCTGATCGCCGAACTGCAAGCCGCCGAAACAATCGTGATCGCCTCACCGATCTACAATTTCGGCCCGCCCGCCAGCCTCAAGGCGTGGGCCGACCTGGTGGCGCGCGCGGGCACCACTTTCCGTTACACCGCAAGCGGCCCCGAAGGCTTGATGAAGGGCAAACGCGCCTATCTCGCGATTGCATCGGGAGGCACGCCGGTGGGCGCAGATTTCGACTTCATGAGCCGCTGGCTGACCTTCTTCCTCGGCTTCCTCGGGATAACCGATGTGACGATCATCGCCGCTGACGGCATCATGGGCGAAGGTGCGGAAGAAAAGATCGCCGCCGCCCACGCCAAGGTCGCCGAATTGATCGGCTGAGACCCCTGCTAAAACCTGGAGCGCACCAGCAGCGGCTTGAACAGGGTCGCGCTGGGGCGCACCACAATCACGGCCACGCCGGCCATTGCGAGCGCCCCGCCCGCAAGCAGTGGCCAGCCGATGGCATCGCCTGTCAGCCATGCGCCGAAACCGATGGTGAGAAGCGGCGTCACCAGCGTGAGCGGCACCACCACATTGGCATCGTGGCGCTGCAAGATGCGATAAAACGCCGAATGCGCGCCAACTGAGACCACCAGACCTGCAAACAGCGCGCATAGCGCAACCGGCAAGGGGTTGGCTTCCATCGCCGCGATCTGGCCGCTTTCGAACGCCAGTGTCGCCGGGATCAGCGCGGCGAGCGAGACCACCGCTGCCCAGGCTTGCAACCGTACTGCATCAAGGGCGATCGTTTTCACAAATACCGAGCCCAGCGACCCCACCACCGCCGCGCCGAACACCAGAGCAAGACCAGTAATGCTGCCTGGATCGTCAGGGCTGCCCATCGCCAGCAGCACACCGCAGAGAGTCAGCGCCATGCCGATGGCGCGCCGCCAGCCGACTTCCTCGCCCAGAAACACCACCGCAAACAGCACCGCGAGCGGCGCAGCGGACAGATTGACGATACCTGCCGCCGAGGGCGTTGCCGTTTTGAGACCGGCAAAAAGCAGCGCAAAGCTGCCCCCGCTGATGGCAAAGCCGATCAGCAGCACGCGCAGGAGTTGCCGGGGCAAGGGCCGCAGCAGCGGGAACAGCACCACCAGCACCAGCGCGGAACGCAGCACGGTATAGAACAGCGGGGGCACGCCCAGTTCGCCGACTGCGATTTTGCTCACCACCACATTGAGCGCCCAGACAATGTTGCACGCCATCAGCACGGCGATGGCGGACAGGGGCAATGCGGCGGGCACGTCAGATGAGATCGGGCAGCGTTGCGGCGATTTCGGGCGGCAACCCGGCGCGCAATTCCTCGCGCCACACGCTTGCCACAGCATCGGACGGCGCGCGCCAATCACCGCGCGGGCTCAAAGCGCCTGCCGAGGAGACTTTCGGCCCGTTGGGCATGGCCGATCGCTTGAACTGCGAGAACCCGAAAAAGCGCGCGCAGAACTTGTCGAGCCAGTGGGCAATCGTCGTGAGATCATATTCGCGCTTCTCGCCATCAGGAAAGCCTGCGGGCCACAGTCCCGCATCGCGCTTGGCCCAGGCGTGCCAGGCAAGAAACGCCACCTTGGATGGCGCTTGCCCATAACGGATAATGTGGTGCAGAAAGAAGTCGTTAAGCTCATAAGGCCCGACGATGCTCTCAGTCGATTGCATCGCTCCGTCGACGCCCGGCGGCACCAGTTCGGGGCTGATTTCGGTGTTCAGGATCGCATCGAGCACAGCAGCGCAGGCATCGGTGAACTGGTCCGTCGCGATCACCCAGCGGATGAGATACTGGATCAGCGTCTTGGGCACGCCTGCATTGATGCCGTAATGGCTCATCTGGTCACCCACGCCGTAGGTGCACCAGCCCAGCGCCAGCTCGCTGAGGTCGCCCGTTCCCAGCACAAAGCCGCCATGCTGGCCGGCAAGACGGAACAGGTAATCGGTGCGCAGGCCCGCCTGAACATTTTCAAAGGTGACATCATGCACTGGCTCACCATCGGCAAAAGCGTGACCGATATCCGCCAGCATCCGCTGAGCCGCCGGGCGGATGTCGATTTCCGCGGGGGTGATTTCCATCGCCTGCATCAGGCGGTGGGCATTGCCCTTGGTGTGATCCGAAGTGCCGAAGCCGGGCATGGTATAGCCACGAATGAAGCTGCGCGGCAGGCCGAGCCGGTCGCAGGCCTTGGCCGCAACGATGAGCGCATGGGTGGAATCCAGCCCGCCCGAAATCCCGATCACGAGACTTTTTGCGGTGGTCGATTGGATCCGCCGCATCAGGGCATCGACCTGGATGTTGAACGCCTCGTAGCAATCCTCATTCAGCTTCTCGCGCCGGTCGGGCACGAAGGGGAAGCGCGCGACGGCGCGCATCAGGCCCGTATCGCCGGGCGCGGCAGCATGTTCGAACATCACTTTGCGATAGGTGTCCGCCGGATGGCCCGCTGCCTCGGCGGCATCGGCAAAGGTCTGGTTGCGCAGCCGCTCGGCGGCGATGCGCGCGGTATCAATATCGGCGATACACAGCTCCGGCGTCAGATCGAACCGCGCACTTTCGGCAACCCGATCGCCCAGCTCATAGATCACCCCCTGCCCATCCCACGAAAGATCGGTCGTGCTTTCCCCGTGCCCACTTGCCGAATAGGCATAGGCGCAAATGCCGCGCGTGGACGAAGCACGGCAATGGAGGTGGCGATCATCAGCGCGCCCGATAGTAACGGGCGAGGCCGAAAGGTTGCACACAATCAGCGCGCCTGCCAGCGCCGCCAGCGTGCCGGGCGGCTGCGGCGCCCAGAAATCCTCGCAAATCTCGACGCCGAAGGTGAAGCCCGCAAGGTTGCTGGCCGCAAACACGAGATCGGTGCCGAACGGCACTTCATCACCCGCTACCCCGATCCACAGGTCCACACAGCCTCGGCCATGCGTGAAATAGCGCTTTTCGTAGAATTCGCGGTAATTGGGCAGGTAGCTCTTGGGCACCACGCCCAGCACCTCACCGCCTGCGATCACGACCGCGCAATTATAAAGCTTGCCCGCACGGCGCAACGGCGCGCCGACCACCAGCACCGGCGCAAGGTGGGCGCTCGCTGCGACCACTTCGGCCAGCGCCTGTTCCACCCGGTCAAGCAGCGCTTGCTGCAACAGCAGATCGTCAATTGCATAGGACGACAGCGCAAGCTCGGGATAGACCACCAGATCGACGCCCGCTTCATGCGCCCGGCGCGCCTCGGCCAGCACGCCCGCCAGATTGAACGCGACATCGGCAGTGCGGCTTGCAGGCGTCGCGGTTGCTACCCTAACAAAGCCGTGGGCATGGGCGTCGGTAAAGCTGTGCATCTCGCTGGTCATGGCTCGCCTGTGCGCTGTGAGATATGCCTCTAGCGGTTAATATCGCCCGTTCCTATAGCTTCACTGCACCCGATTTCGCCTGCAAAGGAGCCCCATGATGGCTGACGCCGCTTATACCCCGCCCAAGGTCTGGAACGCCGATACTGTTTCGGGCGGACGCTTTGCCTCGATCAACCGGCCGACCGCAGGGCCGCGCGAGGAGCGCGATCTGCCGGTGGGCGCGCATCCTTTCCAGCTCTATTCGCTTGCCACCCCCAACGGGGTGAAGGTGACGATCATGCTGGAAGAATTGTTGGCCCTGGGCCACTCGGGCGCGGAATATGACGCATGGACCATCAACATCGGACAAGGCGAACAATTCACCAGCGGCTTTGTCGGCGTAAACCCCAATTCGAAGATCCCCGCCCTCCTCGATCGCAGCGATCCCGCCGCGCCGTTCCGGGTGTTTGAATCAGGTGCAATCCTGGTGCACCTTGCCGAGAAATTCGGCGCATTCCTGCCCACCGCGCCTGCGCCGCGCGCCGAGACCTTGAGCTGGCTATTCTGGCAGGTGGCATCCGGCCCGTTCATCGGCGGCGGCTTTGGCCATTTCTATGCCTATGCGCCGGAAAAATACGAATATCCTATCAATCGTTATGCAATGGAAACCAAGCGGATTTTCGATGTGGCAGACCAGCGGCTGGCGCACAGCCGCTTTCTGGCGGGCGATGACTATACCATTGCCGACATCGCCAATTTCCCGTGGCTTGCCCCCTTCACCACCGGCGACATCTATAATGACGCGCGCACTTTCCTCAGCATTGATGAATACGCCAATGTCAAACGCTGGGTCGACGAAATTGCCGCGCGGCCTGCGGTGCAGCGCGGGCGGATCGTCAACAAGACCTGGGGAGATGAGGCAACGCAGCTGAAAGAGCGCCATTCAGCCGCCGATTTTGCGGGCAAGCAGTTGCGGTGAAGGAGCAGCGATCCCGCAGCGTCTTTCCCCTTCACATTTGCTTTCGGGTCGCTATAGAGCGCGGCTCCTGCTGGGGCGTAGCCAAGCGGTAAGGCAGCGGTTTTTGGTACCGCCATGCGAAGGTTCGAATCCTTCCGCCCCAGCCAGTTTTCACGAAATCAGATGTTTCGCACCCCACTGCGCCGCACAGCGCGGCGCGTGCTTGTCAACGCTGGCGCCGCAGTTCAGGCGGCCATTGGGGTTGGCTCGGCAACGCGATCAGCAAAGGCCTGTGCATCAAGCGCACGGCCGATAAAATACCCTTGGGCATAATCGCAGGAAATCGCCTTGAGGAAGGCCAGGCATCCTGCATCCTCGATCCCCTCGGCCACCACTTTGAGACCCAGCTCATGGGCCAGCTGCACTGTCGAGCGCACCAGCATCGCATCGCCGCGATCCTGATGGGCGTGCTGCACGAACATGCGGTCGATCTTGAGCTCGGACAGCGGCAGCAGCTTGAGATAATTGAGCGTCGACTGGCCGGTGCCATAGTCGTCCATCGAAATGCGGATGCCGCAAGCGCGGAACTTCTCCAGCACCACAATCGCCTGGTCGATATCCTCGAACTGCGCCGATTCGGTCACCTCAAAGGTCAACAGACCAGCCGGAACACCCGCGCGGGCAACCAGCGCCTGGGCCGCGGCAAAAAAGCGCTCCGACCCCAGCAGCGTTGCCGACACATTCACCGCCACTCCGATCACCATGCCCTGTTCGCACCACCGGCGCATGTCCCTGAGCGAACGCGCCAGCACTGCAAGCGTGAGATCATCGATCCGGCCGGCTTCCTCGATCACCGGAATGAAGCTGTCGGGCGGCAGCATCCCGCGCTCAGGGTGCTGCCAGCGCACCAGCGCCTCGGCGGCATCGATCCGGCCGCTCGCAAGGTTGAGCTTGGGCTGATAATGCACTGTGATCTGGCCATTGTGGAGCGCTTCGTCGAGCTCGCCCAAAAGCGAGAACTGTTCGGTCGCGGCGGTATCCTCGCCCACGGCATGAAGGCGCCAGGTCTTGCCAGAGCGCCGCGCGAGACTGGCGGCGTGGGCGGCATTGGCAGCACCGCTCGCATGATCGGCTGGCGCGACCCCGATGCTTACCGAGACGCCCAGCCGGTGCCCGGCGACTTCAAAGGGACTGTGCATGATCGCCCTGAGACCTGCCAGCACCGGCTCAAGCTCGGCCAGTTCAAGCGGGGTCCACCATACCAGCGTGCGGGTGTCGATGCGGTAGATCGTGCCGGCCGAGCCGGTCGCGATCAGGCGTTCGACGACGCGGCGCAGCAGTGGCCCCACATTGTTCTGCCCGGCTGCCAGCGTCAGCGCATCGAATTCATCGATCTGGGCGGCCACGAAATAGCCGCGCCCGCTTGGCAATATCGTCCGATCAAGCGCGAGCTTGTTCGGCAGGCCGCTTTCTGGATCGGTGCAACGCTGCGCTTCGGCATGGCGGTGCGTGAGGATCACGAAGCGCAAAAAGGCGGACATCGCGATCAGCGCCAACGCCGGGACCAGCTCGAACCTGATTGCGCCAAACATCTGCGCCGCAAGGCTAAGAAGGACCAGCGCTGCGGCGGCAAGCGCGCTGCGCAGCGCAATACCACGACGGCGGCCTGCGCTCGCGATGATGAAGGCGAGCACCATAGCCAGCGCCAGCGGCGCAGGCCAAGAACCATAGACTGGCACCGCATCGAGCAGCGTCTCGGCCGCAAGCGCCTGCACCACCACGCCGGGAATGACCCCATGGCGCGGCACCGGATAGCGATCACCCATTTCGATCGCGGTGGCCCCGATGATAATGTCGCGGCCCCTGATCTGAGCAGGATCGAATTCGCCACGCTCGATCGCGATGAAGCTGTGGCGCGGGATGCTGGCAGGCGCAATCGCGTAATCGATGGGAAAGCTGGTGGCGGCGCGGCCACCTCGCCCTGCAACCAGCGCGGCGATCGAGGGGCGTGCGGTCGCACCTGTGACATTGCCAAGCGGCATGCGCCGCACGAAACCGTCGTTATCGGCCTTGATCGAGACCGAGGCGAGAGTTGCGTGTTCGCGCAGCGGCGCGATCGGCAGCGAATCAAGCTGGCGGCCTTCGCGAAACCCGGCATGCTGGGCAAAAGTCGGCAGGGCAACTGGCGTTCTGGCCTCAGCGATGGCGGCGGCGAAAGCTGCATCGTGCGCGGGTTCGGAATGGCTGGAAAAATCGACATCGAAAATGATCGAACGCACCCCTGCCGCGTCAAGCTGCGCCACAATCCGGGCATAGTGATCGCGCGTCCAGGGCCAGCGCCGGATCGCAGCAATGCTTGCTGCATCCATCTCGACAATATGGACCTGACCGCTGGCAGGCCGCTCGGCCAGCGTGAAGGTCAGTTCTTCCAGACGGTGCTCGGCCCAGCGAAAGCTGCCGGTTGCAGCGGCGATTGCCGCCAGCAGGCCAAGCGCCAACGCTGTCAGCAGGCGCAGGAGCACCGGATCGGATGCGGCAGCAGTGACCGGAGAGCGCGGGTTCATGGCTTGTCTCTAGCGGTCAGCGCGGCTGAGCGGACAGATCGGTGCCAGAGGGGCCGACCTGTGGAGCATGCACCGGATCGTAAGGATCAGAGGGCGCGTAATTGTCCGCAGGCACGTAAGGCCCGTCGATTGGATAGCGGCCCTCGGATGTCACGCCGGTCGCATTGGTGATGCTGCCGGTGTCACCGGCATCGTCGTCGGAGCCCTCGTTGGCATCGTCGTCGGAGCCCTCGTTGGCATCATCGTCGGAGCCCGCGTTGGCATCGTCGTCGGAGCCCGCGTTGGCATCGTCGTCGGAGCCCGCGTT
>VFQU01000333.1_pt1 | contig 44985 bp, 32 predicted proteins | sample 3512311 | NCBI WGS metagenome assembly VFQU01 (sample SAMN10412377, study PRJNA504923) | tailings metagenome | isolation source: Relicate 3 Philex TSF3 active mining site | place: Philippines: Tuba, Benguet | collected 2017-08-29 | reverse complement strand
GTTTGATTTTGACAGATCACTCCAAAAACCCAACGCTCTAAACGTTGGGTTTTTACTTTTAATAAAAAACCGAGATATTAACTAACCTCGGTTTTATTTTTTATAAAATGACTTTTTTAATTTCTTAAACTTGCTCCAAGTTCGTTTTCAAAATTCTTTAACAACTTGCTCATGATTTTGTCAATCTGTTCATCTGTTAAAGTTTTTGAATTGTCTTGAAGTGTGAAACTAACGGCGTATGATTTTTTGCCTTCAGGAAGATTTTTCCCTTGATAGACATCAAATAAATTTACGTCTTTTAATAGTGATTTTTCAGTTTGACGAGCGATACTGTAAATAGCATCAAAAGCTACATTTTCATCGATCAATAAAGCTAAATCACGACGAACTTCAGGATATTTCGGAATATCAGTAAATTTAATTTTACTACCAATTAATTTTAATATTAAGTTCCAATTGAAATCGGCATAGAAAACTTCTTGCTTAATATCAAAATGTTTCAAAATGGATTTTTTCACAGTTCCGAATTCAACTAAAATATCATTTCCGCTGGCAATTGCAATTCCTTCGGCAAAAATATCTGCAGTAACCGGTTTGTTTTGTGTTTTTTTAATTCCTAATCGCTCTAAAATACCGGCAACATAACCTTTGAATAAGAAGAAGTCTGTTTGTTTTAAAGTATTTGTCCAACTTTCTTCGTTGCGATTTCCTGAAACAAATAATGTTAAATGTTTTGGCTCATCATAACCCGAAGGTAATTTGTGATAAGTTTTACCAAACTCAAATAACTTTAAATCATTATTTTTTCGGTTGATATTATAGGAAACAGCTTCTAAGCCTGAAAATAATAATGATTGACGCATAGCTGATAAATCATTACTCAACGGATTTAACATTACAACGTTGTATTCATCTTTCAACATTTCAGATAAGCCAATGTATTCAGGTGTCGTCAAAGAGTTTGCCATCATTTCATGAAACCCTAACCCGTTAAGTTGAGAAGCTACAATATTCTGAACTTTATAATCTTCTGTTCTTGCTGAATTAGAAACAGTAGCATTCAATTTTTTAGTAAAATTAATATTGTTATAGCCATATACACGAAGGATTTCTTCGATAACATCGATTTCTCTTTGAACATCAACACGATATGACGGAATGATTAATCCCAAACCAGCATCAGAAACAGTGGTAACTTTTATATCAAGTGAAGCTAATATTTTTTTAATAGTTTCTTTTGGTAATTCTTGACCAATTAACTTAGCTGTTTTTTCAAAATTGAGAAAAACAGGAAAATCTTCAATCTTTTTAGGATAAATATCAACTACATCGGATGTGATTTCGCCACCAGCAAGTTCTTTGATTAAAAGTGCAGCACGTTTTAATGCATATTCTGTGATATTTGGATCAATTCCTCTTTCAAAACGGAAAGATGAGTCGGTATTCAATCCATGTCTTTTAGCTGATTTTCTAACAGAAACCGGATTGAAATAAGCACTTTCTAAGAAAATAGAATTGGTAGTATCAGTAACTCCAGAACCTTTTCCGCCAAAAACGCCAGCTAAACAAAGTGGTCCTTTTTCGTCACAAATCATTAAATCTTCTTCGTGTAATGTTCTTTCAACATCATCAAGAGTTGTAAATTTTGTTCCGGCTTCTACCGTTTTTACAATGATTTTTCCGTTGATTTTTGATGCATCAAAAGCATGAAGCGGTTGACCTAAATCATGTAAAATATAGTTGGTTACGTCAACAACATTGTTTTTTGGAGATAAACCAATAGCTTTCAAACGGTTTTTTAACCATTCAGGCGATTCTTTTACCGTAATTCCCGAAATAGTAACACCACAATATCTTGGTGCTAATTTGTTGTCTTTTACATCAACATCAATTTTTAATGTTCTTTTATCAATTCTAAAAGTACTAACCGATGGTGTGATTAGCTCTACGGTGCTGTTTTTTTGAAGTAAACTGGCACGCAAATCACGAGCAACTCCCATATGTGACATGGCATCAGCACGATTTGGGGTTAATCCAATTTCAAAAACTTCATCATTTTCAATATTAAAAACTTTGGCACAAGGTGTTCCGGGTTTTGATTTTTCGTCCAAAATCATAATGCCATCATGACTGGTTCCAAGCCCTAGTTCGTCTTCGGCACAAATCATTCCATGACTTTCCTGACCACGAATTTTCCCTTTTTTAATTTCAAATTCATTTCCGTCTTTATCAAAAAGTTTTGTACCGATAGTAGCAACAGGAACTTTTTGTCCGGCAGCAACATTACTTGCGCCACAAACAATTTGAATAGGAGTTCCCTCGCCTAAATCAACGGTGGTAATTTTTAATCTATCGGCATCAGGATGTTTTTCACAAGTCAAGACATGACCTACAACAACACCTTCCAGTCCGCCACGAACGGATTGGTAGCTTTCAACTACTTCAACCTCAAGTCCTAAATCGGTTAGAATTGCTGACGTTTCTTCTGATTTTAAATCTATTTTAATGAATTGTTTTAACCAATTGTATGAAATTTTCATGTGTAAAAATTAAGGATGCAAATATACATATTGTACACTTTAGATTAAAAAAATATTTTGGAATATAGTTTAGTCTGTTGTTTTATGAAATTCACTATATAACAATACACTTTTTGATATATGCTCAATTTTTACGTGTTAATATTTTGTTATTGCCAAAATCGTGCTGTAAAATGATGAAAATGTGCTATTCGAAGGAGAATAATGGAGTTAAATTTGGATAAAACAAAATAAACTTATGAGTAATTTAATTAAAAGACCACAACTAAAAGAAAAGTACGATAATTATATTAATGGAAAGTGGACAGCACCATCAAATGGATTGTATTTTGAAGTAGTATCACCTGTCGATGGAAAACCAATGGCAAAAGCAGCTCATTCTGCTAAATTAGATGTTGAACAAGCTGTAAATGCAGCTCATGAAGCTTTTAAAACTTGGAGTCAAACATCAAAAACAGAAAGAAGTATTATTCTAAACAAAATTGCTGATAGAATAGAAGCTAATTTAGAATATATAGCTTCAGTTGAAACATTAGATAACGGAAAAGCTGTTAGAGAAACTTTAGCTGCTGATATCCCATTGGCAATAGATCATTTCAGGTATTTTGCAAGTGTAATTCGTGCAGAAGAAGGTTCCATCAGTGAGTTGGATAAAGATACCGTTTCTATTATCGTTCATGAACCTATTGGAGTTGTAGCCCAAATCATTCCATGGAATTTTCCAATTTTAATGGCTGTTTGGAAATTGGCACCGGCTTTAGCGGCAGGAAATTGTGTTGTTCTTAAACCAGCCGAGAGTACTCCAATTTCTATCATGGTTTTGATGGAGCTTATTGAAGATTTACTTCCTGCTGGAGTCATAAATATTGTTAACGGTTTTGGAGCAGAATTGGGAAGAGCTTTGGTAACTAATCCAAAAATAGCGAAAGCAGCATTTACAGGTTCAACAGCCACAGGAAGAATGGTTATGCAATATGCTACTGAAAATATTATTCCTGTGACTTTAGAGTTGGGAGGAAAATCACCAAATATTTTTTTTCCTTCAGTAATGGATGCTGATGATGAGTTTTTGGATAAGGCTATTGAAGGAGCTGTGCTATTCGCTTTAAATCAAGGTGAAATATGTACTTGTCCTTCCAGATTATTAATACATGAATCTATTTATGATAAGTTTATCGCAAGGGTTTTAGAAAGAGTTAAAGCTATAAAGACAGGAAGTCCTTTTGATCCAACAGTGATGATGGGGGCGCAAGCTTCTCAAATTCAAAAAGATAAAATCCTTTCTTACATAAAGCTAGGAAAAGAAGAAGGTGCGGAATTATTATGTGGAGGAGAGGTTAATCATTTAGGAGGTGATTTGGAAGGTGGTTATTATATCCAGCCAACTTTGTTCAAAGGACATAATAAAATGCGAATTTTCCAGGAAGAAATTTTCGGACCGGTTTTGGCTGTTACCACATTTAAAACTACAGAAGAAGCCATTGAAATAGCTAATGATACAATGTATGGTTTAGGTGCGGGAGTTTGGACTCGTGATGCTCATGAATTGTATCAAGTGCCAAGAGCAATTCAAGCAGGTAGAGTTTGGGTAAATCAATATCATTCTTATCCGGCAGGAGCACCATTTGGAGGTTACAAGCAATCAGGAGTTGGTCGTGAAAATCATAAAATGATGCTTGAACATTATCGTCAAACTAAAAATATGTTGATTTCGTATAACAAAAATAAATTAGGTTTCTTTTAATATTGATAGAAACGGGTTATTATAAAAGTAGTAGCCCGTTTTTTGTGAAATTTTTAAAAATAAATTTATGATACCAAAAACAATGAAAGCGGCTGTTGTACAAGGCTATGGACAACCGTTAAAAATTATGGAAGTTCCGGTTAGAGCTCCAGGAAGATATGAAGTATTAGTTAAAGTTATTGCTTGTGGTGTTTGTCATACTGATTTACATGCAGTTGATGGAGATTGGCCTGCAAAGCCAAAAATGCCTTTAATTCCTGGACATGAAGGAGTAGGAATTGTTGTTGCTTGCGGACCTGAAGCACAAGTGAAAGAAGGTGATGCAGTTGGAGTTCCATGGTTGTATTCTGCTTGTGGTTGTTGTGATTATTGTATAACTGGTTGGGAAACATTATGTGAAGCGCAAAAAAATGGTGGCTATAGTGTTGACGGTGGTTTTGCCGAATATGTAATTGCAGATTCTCGTTATGTGGGGCATTTGAAAGATAATGTAAACTTTTTGGAAATTGCTCCAATACTTTGTGCAGGAGTTACTGTTTACAAAGGTTTGAAAGAAACTGAAACTAAACCAGGAGAATGGGTTGCAATCTCAGGAATTGGTGGATTAGGTCACGTTGCTGTTCAATATGCAAAAGCGATGGGAATGCATGTGGCAGCAATTGATGTTTCTGATGATAAGCTTGATTTGGCTAAAAAACTTGGAGCTGATTTAGTAGTAAATGCTAAAACAACAGATCCGGGACAATATTTGCATAAAGAAGTTGGTGGAATGCATGGCGCTTTGATTACAGCAGTTTCTCCAATAGCTTTCAAACAAGGAATTGATGTTTTGCGTAGAAAAGGAACAATTGCTTTGAATGGCTTACCACCAGGATCATTTGAATTACCAATTTTTGAAACTGTTTTAAAAAGAATTACAGTTAGAGGTTCAATTGTTGGAACAAGAAAAGATTTGCAGGAAGCTTTAGATTTTGCCAATGAAGGATTAGTGAAAGCAACGGTTACTGCAGCAAAATTAGAAGACATCAATGATGTTTTTGATAAAATGAAAAAAGGCCAGATTGATGGTCGTATCGTATTAGATATTGCCGGAAGTAATTAGATTTAATTAAACCTAAGACTGCTGATATTGGTTGGTTGTATCGGTAGTCTTTAAATTTATATAGGTATGAGCATTAAAAGATTAGATGTAACTCAAAAGGCTTTGGAAGTAATCAATATGCTGGAAGAAAAATTCGGCGAATTGATGTTTTATCAAGCTGGCGGATGTTGTGAAGGAACACAACCTCAGTGTTTTGAAAAAGGCGGATTTTATTTAAGAACCGGAGATGTTTGTATTGGTACAATAAAAGGATTTGAGTTTTGGCTTGATAAAGATTTATTTGAGTATTGGAAGCATACTCACTTTACCTTAGATGTTACAGATGGTTTTGGTCCTGGCGGATTTTCGCTGGAAACTCCTTATGGTAAAACTTTTAAAGTTAATTATACTGTTTTCACTCCTGAAGAAATAGAACAACTTGAACCAATTATCCGTTTTAATGTAGATTGATAATTAACGAGTAAAATTCATAAGCTGGTATTGTTTTGGAGTAACACCTTCGTATTTTTTGAATAATCGGATGAAGTAATTACAATCTTCAAATCCTGTTGCATAGGAAACTTCATTTACTTGAATATTAGGGTTACTCAACAATTTTTTTGCATATTTTATTTTTTCATTGAGAATATATTCTATCGGGCTCATTCCTAATTCGCGTTTAAAATATCGATAGAATGAAGTCGTACTCATACAAGCTTTTTCACTTAATTGTTTCAGGTTAATACTTTCCCGAATGTTGCTTCTAATGAAACTAATACTGGTTGCAATAGGACTATTATTGTCTAAATTAACATCAGTATCAAAACGTTTTACAGTTTGCGTTTGAATAATTCTAATAATAAGTTCTTGTAAAGTCAAATCGGCAATAGCATCTTTAGTAATGGAATTTCCGGTACATTCTTTAATTAGCTTATTAATGGTAGATGCTAATTCGACATTATTATAAAAGAAGTAATTTTCATGGTCTAATTTCCATAAACTATTATTTTCTTCTTTTGGGTATTTTTCATTTAAGAAATTTAAAGTATCATTAATGATTTGATTGTCAATTGCCAATGCGATACATTGAGTTGGATTTTCATTGGTTGCTTCAGGAAAATCAATTTTCATTTCCACATTTGAAGGAACAATAACAGTTTCTCCCGGAAGATAATCAAAGCTGGGATCGTCAAATAAATGCATTACTTTTTTACCTCTTAACATACTTGTTACCACTAAGTCATTGAATTTCAAAGGAACTAATTCGGTAGTTTCATAAGTTTCAAAGATGTTTAGTTCACAATGATCCAATGAAAAAATGGTTCGGTTTTCAACCAAAGTTTTTAAAGACTTTTCATGAGTTAGTGCAGGTGTATCAAGTAGTGCTTTTTTGTACATCGTTATAATTTTGGCAATCTTGTAAATTTACCAAAAAACACACACATTACAAAATCTCTTCTACGTGTTTTTTTATGTTTTCCGATATTTTTTCGGTAGGTAAATCATTAGCATCATCACCAAACGGATCTTCAATTTCTTCAGCAATTAATTCTAAACTTGCTAATACATAAAAAGTAAAAATTACGACAGGAATACTGTAATAACCTAAACTGAAAGCATAGCCAAATGGCAACGTCATGATGTAAAAGAAAATGAATTTTTTGATAAAAGCACTGTAAGAATAAGGGATTGGTGTGTTTTTTATTCGTTCACATGCGCCACAAACATCAGTAAAAGTTTGTAATTCGTTGTTAATGGTAATTAATTGATCACCAGTTATTTTTCCCAATTTGTATAATTCGTTTATTTTTTCAAAAATACTTTTGGCAACCTGATTAGGTTTGTGTTTTTCGTGGTCAATTTCTAAATCGATGTTTTCATAAAGCATTTTGCTTACTTCTTTATTCGACAAATGTTTGGATAGGATAGAAGCATACGCCGGAATAACTTGACGTAAAAACTTTTTATCATTTTCATCCGAAAGAATAACTGAAAGTTTTAAGGCTAAGTTTCGGCTGCTGTTGACTAAACTTCCCCAAAGTTTTCGTCCTTCCCACCAACGGTCATAAGCAGTATTTGTACGATAGGCAAGAAGTAATGAAATTACAAAACCTAACATTCCGTGCATTATGGAGATGTTTTTGACATGACTTTTTTCAGATAATTTCCAATGTTCAATTTCCAGATAACAAACGCCATAAGTATAAAGTCCGATGATAAACATCATTGGAATTAATTGACGAAAAGTATCCGATTTGTGAAATCTGAAGATGAAAGTAATCCAGTCTTTTGGGTTGTATTGTACCATTTTGAAATTCCTAATTTTGAAATCAAATGTACATTAAAAACTTAAATTTCCAGCTAATTCTTTTAAACTGATTTCGTGGATTTTTGTTAAGTATAAAGCATTGCTGTAGCGAACTTTAGCATCGATAAAATTTTGTTGCGCTGTTCTAAATTCGATAGGAGTAATGGTGCCAATTTTGAACTTTGCTAATGTAATGTCTAGATTTTGTTCCGCTATTTCAAGATTAGTTTCTTCAACTTTTATGAGTTCCAAATTGGTTATATAACTTTGATATGCCGTATTTAGTTGCGTTTCCAAATTAAGTTTTTGTTGTTCCAAAACCATATTGGCATTTTCCACCTGAAGTTTTGCTATTTTTTCGTTTCTGTTTTGCTGTGAACCATTAAAAATAGGAACTGTTGCAGCAAATCCATAATTAAATCCTTGTCCAGATGATTGTGTCACGAAACCTAGTGAAGCTTCGGAACGAGTAAAATTATATCCTGAAGTTATTCTAAGCGTTGGATATCTTCCGGCTTTCACTTGTTTTAATTGTTGTTCAGCACTGTTTTTTGCCAAAAGTTGTGCCTGCAATTGCGGATTTTGATTGGCAGCAGCATCTTTCAATTCCTGAAAATTCAGGTTTTTATCAATTGAGGTTTCTTCGGATACAATAAAATCAGATTGAACATCACGAGCTAATATTTGATTTAAAGCTATTTTAGCATTCTTAAAGAGTTCTTGTTGCTTTAGTAAAAGACTTTTGTCGGCATTCAAATCAACTTTAGCATTCAATACTTCGAGTTTTGAGGCTTTTCCAATGCTGTAGCGGTTTTCAGCAGTTTTTACTCTTTCATTGGAAATTACAATAGCAGTGTCCAAAGCTTTTAATTGCTGCTGTTGCTGAACCAAATCAAAATAGGCCAAATAGACATCTCCGATTTTGGTTAAAATTGCTAGCTTTAATTTGGCTTCGCCTTGTTTTTGTAAAATGTTTAGTTGCTCTTTTCGGGCAAACATTCTCAAACCGTCAAAAACAGTCCAGTCTAAACTTACACCATAAGAAAGGTTCATATTTCTGGCATTGTTGAGTTCTCTTTCGGTTCCGTCAGTTTGGGTTTGCTTGGTGTCGAGAATAGTATTATTATCAGTAACATTTGCGTTTATCGAAGGCAACATTCCTGCATTTCCAATATAATTATTGGTTTCGTCAATTTTCAAATCATTTTTTGCCAATTTGATTTCATAATTGTTTTCCAATGCAATTTTTACCGCATCTTCCAGTTTTAAAAGTTCCTGTGCATTTACTTGTTTGGCAAAGCCAATGAAAATAAGGACGATATATAATGAATTGAATTTCATGTTATTATTTCTCTAAAGCTTCAATATTATCAAATTCCGGACGATGTTTTTTCTCTCTTGACCACATTAAATAAATTGCAGGAATGACAAATAAAGTTAAAATCAATGAAAATATAGTTCCGCCAACAATAACAACTCCCATTCCAATTCTACTGGTAGAAGCCGCTCCAAGTGACAAGGCAATAGGTAATGCTCCAAGTGCAATGGCTAAACTAGTCATCAAAATTGGGCGAAGTCGTGCTTCTGATGCTTCAAGAATGGCTTCTAATTTAGGTTTTCCGTGTTCACGTAATTGGTTGGCAAATTCTACTATTAAAATTCCGTTTTTGGTTACTAATCCTATAAGCATTACAGTTCCAATCTGACTGAAAATATTCCAGCTTTGACCAAATAACCAAAGAGAAAATAACGCTCCGGCAACTGCCATCGGAACAGTTAAAATGATAATGAACGGATCAATAAAGCTTTCAAATTGTGCTGCTAATATTAAATAAATCAATAGTAAAGCTAGTCCAAAAGCAAATAAAGTGTTGGAACTACTTTCTTTAAAATCACGTGATTCACCACCTAAATCGGTTGTAAAAGTATCGTCTAAGACTTTTGATTTGATTTCGTCCATAGCTTCAATTCCATCGTTAATACTTTTTCCCGGTGCTAAACCTGCCGAAACAGTAGCTGACATGTAACGATTGTTATGGTATAATTGAGGCGGATTGCTTTGTTCGTCCACTTTTATAACGTTATCCAATTGAATAAGCTCTCCATTTTTATTTTTTACAAAAATAGAAGTCAAATCCAGAGGTTCGTCTCTGTCTTTTTTGTCAAACTGACCAATCACTTGGTATTGTTTTCCATTTCGCATAAAATAACCAAAACGTTGTCCGCTTAAAGAAAGTTGTAACGTTTGTGCAACATCAAGGACAGAAATGCCTAAACTTTCTGCTTTTTCACGATCAATAATAACATTGATTTCGGGTTTGTTGAATTTTAAATTGACATCGACTGTCGAAAATGTTTTGTTTTTATTGGCTTCTTCCATAAATAATGGAATTTTTTCTTGTAATTTTTCAAAGTTTTGCGCCTGTATGATGTATTGAATTGGCAATCCTCCACGACGATTTACCGAAATTGTTGGTTGTTCGGAAACGGTAACTTTGGCATTAGGATATTTTTTTGTCCATTTAGTCAAATCTGCTGCAATATCTTTTTGAGATTTATCACGTTCTTCAGGTTTTTTTAAAGCTAAACGAACTCTACCTGAGTTTACCGTTGCCGATGAAAATCCAGGAGCAGTAATGACTAAAGCAATTTTCTTTTCAGGAATAGAATCGTTAATCAGCTGTGATAAATCTTGCATGAATCTGTCGGTATATTCATAACTGGAGCCTTCTGGAGTTGTTACACCAACAATAACTAAACTTCGATCATCATAAGGTGCAGTTTCTTTTGGAAGTATGGTGAAAAATAAAGCAATTAGCCCGATACAAATGATAATTATTGGAAAACTAAGCCATTTTTTTTGAATAAATCGTTCCAAAGATTGGGCATAACCTTTATTTAAACTTTCAAAATAAGGTTCGGTAAAAGTATAAAATCGTGTTTTCTTTTGTTCGCCACCTTTCATCAAATAAGCATTCAACATTGGCGTTAAAGTTAATGACACAAAAGCAGAAATCAATACCGCTGAACCAATGACGACGCCAAATTCCCGGAATAATCGTCCAACGAAACCTTCAAGGAAAATAATGGGTAAAAATACGGCTGCTAATGTAATGGAGATTGAGATTACAGCAAAGAAAATTTCGTTTGAACCTTTGATTGCTGCTTCAATTGGCGACATTCCTTCTTCGACTTTTTTGAAGATGTTTTCGGTGACTACAATTCCATCATCAACAACCAAACCTGTTGCTAAAACAATGGCTAAAAGCGTTAGAACATTTACCGAAAATCCGCATAAATACATGATAAAAAATGTAGCAATCAACGAAACCGGAATGTCAATTAACGGACGAAAAGCAATTGACCAATCTCTGAAAAATAAAAATATAATCAGAATAACTAAAATGATAGAAATCAATAAAGTTTCGGCAACTTCAACAACCGATTTTTTAATAAAAAGTGTGTTATCAAGTGCAACATTGAGTTGAATATCTTTTGGTAAGTCTTTTTTGAAAACCTCAAATTGTTTGTAAAACTGTTCGGCAATATCCAGATAATTTGTTCCTGGCTGCGGAATGATAGCTAAACCAACCATCGGTTTTCCGGAAGCAGTTAATTGTGTTTCCAGATTTTCAGGACCTAACTCGGCTTTTCCAATATCGCTTAAACGAACGATTTTATCTTCATTGGCAACAATTATAATATTATTGAATTCATTTTCATTGGACAAATTTCCCATAGTTTTTACCGTTAATTCGGTATTTTCTCCGGTCAATTTCCCTGAAGGTAATTCAACGTTTTGTTTGTCTAAAGCATTTCGAACATCTTGAACCGTTACACCATAAGAAGTGAGTTTAATCGGGTCAATCCAAATTCGCATGGAATATCTTTTTTGTCCCCAAATTTGAACGCTACTAACACCGGGAATGGTTTGAATACGTTCGGCGATGACATTTTCGGCATAATCGCTAAGCTCCAAAGCATTTTTGGTATCACTTTGAACGGTCATAGTAATTATCGCTTCCGAATCGGCATCAGCTTTTGAAACAACCGGCGGCGCATCAATATCTTGCGGTAAACTTCTAATGGCTTGCGAAACTTTATCACGAACATCATTTGCTGCTTCTTCAAGATTTTTTTCAAGTTTAAATTCTATGGTAATATTACTTGAACCTTGATTACTGGAAGAAGTAATATTTCTAATTCCGTCAATGGAATTAATGGCTTTTTCAAGCGGTTCGGTAATTTGCGATTCAATAATATCAGCATTTGCACCGGTGTAATTTGTTCTTACATTGATTTGTGCCGGATCAATAGAAGGAAACTCTCTGACTCCAAGATAAGTATAGCCAATAATTCCAAAAAGAATGATGGTCAAATTGATGACAATGGTAAAAACAGGTCTTTTTATACTTAAAGTAGATAAACTCATTTCAAGTTGGAAGTTAGAAGTTGGAAGTTGGAAGTTTTTCTTGTCTTACTTTTACTTTAATATCAGCATCATCTTTTAAAGACATAATTCCGGATGTTACTACAGTATCACCAGCTTTTAATCCGGATGTAATAATAACGTTTTTATCGGTTCTGGTTAGTGTTTCTACAGTGATTCCTTTTGCTTTGCCTTTTTCAGAAATAAATACTTTTTTACCTTCTTGAACAGGAATAACAGCTTCAGTAGGTATTAAAATGGCATTTGAAATATTTTTTAATGGAAGATCAATATTGGCAAAAGTTCCCGGTAATAGTTTCCCATTTGAATTTTTTGCCAAAGCACGTATTCTTAAAGTTCTTGTTGTCGTTTCAATTTCAGGTTCAATAGCATAAATTTTTGCTTTGAATGTTTCGGAAATATTAGGAACGGTAAATTTTATTTCAGTATTTTTATTTAACTCCGAAGCGTATTTTTCAGGAATCGAGAATGTTATTTTCAAAGGATTGGAACTGACTAATTTTGTAATTAAAGTTGTTGGTGTAACATAAGTTCCGGGAGAAATATTTCGCAAACCTATTTTTCCTGAAAATGGAGCACGAATAGTTGTTTTTCCAATTTGTGCCTGAATTAATTGTGTTTGCGCTTTTGCAGTCCTAAAATCAGCGCTGGCAATGTCATATTCTTCCTGACTGATGGCTTCTTTTTGTAGTAGAAGTTTAGCTCTTCGTTCGTTTTCAGAAGTTAAATTTTCTCGGGTTTTTGCTTGTGCCAATTGAGCTCGGAGCTCAATATCATTAACTTTTAAAAGGATTTGTCCTTTATTAACATTACTTCCTTCGGTAAATGAAATGGTTTCTACAATTCCTGAAACTTCACTGCGAATTTCTACATTTTCATTGGCTTCAATCGAACCGGAAAGAGATATTATATTAGAAAAATTTTGTGGTTTCACTACAATTCCGGAAACGGTCGTAGCTGGTTTTTTTCCTGATTTCTCATTTTTTTCAGCTTCTTCTTTATTCTTGGTTATTCGGTATATTATTAAACCAATTAACGCTAATGCTAAAAGTGAAATGACAATGTGTTTTGATTTCATTTTGAATTCAATGAATATAGATTTTAACAAAGCTACTTTTTAGAACTCAGAATAATACTCGTGTTAAAATTTATTTAACATTTGTAGATGTAAATTTATTTTGAAAAGTTAACTAATGTAATTCCAAATATTCTTTTTCTTAGTCATTTCAATAAAAATTTGCTTTAACGTTTGATGTTCCGGTAAAGACATTGAAGCGTCTTTTTTTAATAACTTTATAGCTTCGTTTCGGGCAATTACTAATATATCTTTGTCTTTTACCAAATCGGCAATTTGAAGATTAAGTACACCACTTTGTTGTTTTCCCATGATGTCGCCCGGACCGCGAAGTTTTAAATCGACTTCGGCAATTTCAAAACCATCGTTAGTTTTAACCATCGTATCCAAACGTATTTTACTTTCATTGGAAAGCTTGTGAGAAGTCATTAAAATACAATAACTCTGTTCAGCACCGCGACCAACTCGACCACGTAACTGATGCAATTGTGACAGACCAAAACGTTCTGCACTTTCAATAATCATAACGCTTGCATTTGGGACATTTACGCCAACCTCAATTACTGTTGTAGCAACCATGATATTGGTTTTTCCTTCGGCGAAGCGTTTCATTTCAGCATCTTTATCGGCGGGTTTCATTTTTCCGTGAACGATGGAAATAGAATAGTGTGGCAACGGAAAATCACGCGAAATACTTTCATATCCGTCCATTAAATCTTTGTAATCCATCGTTTCGCTTTCCTGAATTAACGGATAAACGATATAGATTTGCCTGCCTTTGGCAATTTCGTCTTTAATAAATTTCCAAACTTTCAGTCGGTTGCTGTCATAGCGATGAACGGTTTGAATAGGTTTTCGTCCCGGTGGCAATTCGTCTATTACCGAAACATCCAAATCGCCATACAAACTCATAGCGAGTGTTCGTGGAATTGGTGTAGCCGTCATCACTAAAATATGTGGCGGGATTTCATTCTTTTTCCACAATTTTGAACGTTGTTCTACACCAAAACGATGTTGCTCGTCAATAATTGCTAATCCTAAATTATGAAATTGAACTTTGTCTTCTAGTAAAGCATGCGTTCCGATAAGAATATGTAAACTTCCATTTTCCAACTCTTCATGAATGATTTTTCGTTCCGAAGTTTTGGTTGAACCGGTTAGGATTTTGATATTAATATTCAAATCTTTGGCTAATTCAGTTAATCCGTTAAAGTGTTGATTGGCTAAGATTTCGGTTGGTGCCATTAAGCAACTTTGAAATCCGTTGTCCAAAGCAATTAATATCGCCATTAATGCCACAATCGTTTTTCCCGATCCAACATCACCTTGTAACAATCGGTTCATTTGTGCATTGCTTCCTAAATCATTTCGGATTTCTTTTAGCACTTTTTTCTGTGCATTGGTCAGTTCAAATGGCAAATGATTTTTGTAGAAATTATTGAAGTTTTCACCAACAATTGTAAACGGATGACCTTTGATTTTATGTTTTCGGACTAAGTTTTTCGTAATCAATTGCAATTGAATGAAAAACAATTCTTCAAATTTTAATCGGAATTGTGCTTTCGCTAAAAGTTCGGGACTTTTTGGAAAATGAATATTAAAAAGTGCTGCATTTTTTGGAATTAATTTTAATTCATCCAAAAGATACTGAGGCAACGTTTCCGAGAATTTCGCTTGCGTTTCAAGAAACAATTGTTGCATCATTTTATTCACCACTCGGTTGGAAATTCCTCGATTGGTCAAGGTTTCGGTTGATGGATAAACGGGTTGCAATGCTGAACGTAAACTTTGTTCATGTTCGTTCAACAGTTCCATTTCAGGATGTGCCATGTTGTATTGTCCGTTGAACGACGTTACTTTTCCAAAAATAACATACGGAACATTGATTTTCAAACTTTCTCTAATCCATTTATGACCTTGAAACCAAACGAGTTCCATTTCGCCAGTTTCATCTACAAAAGTGGCAACCAAACGTTTTTTTGCTTTGCCAAATTCAACGGTTTTGACGTTGATAATTTTACCAATAATTTGAACTTCGGCTGGATTATTTTGTAACTCATTGATTTTGTAATAACGAGTTCGGTCAATATAGCGATTGGGATAAAAATTAATCAAATCTTCATAGCGATGAATACCTAATTCTTTGCGTAAAAGTTCGCCGCGTTGCGGACCAACGCCTTTTAAGTATTCGATAGGTGTTTGAAGAAGTTGATAAGACATTATAAGAAATTGTTAAAGCGAAGATAAGTTTTTAATTTGAAAATTTTAAAATGATTATATTCGTAATCTATAATAGTCTAACCAATGCGAATACTTTTTTTCTTTTTCTTTTCCTTCATTTCTTTTGCTCAACAAACATCTAAAGTTGATTTTAAAACATCTAAAGGAAATATTTCTGTTGATGTTAATCAAAAGAAAGTTTTCGGAACAGTCAGTTATGTTTTTGAAGTAAAAGAAAGTATTGATACGATTAAGATTGATGCACAGAAAATGACTTTTTCTGATGTCAAAATCAATAATAAAACTGTTAAGTTTTTCAATTCAGGAAAGACGTTAAACTTGTTTGAAGGTTTTAAAAAGGGTAAAAATATATTGACTTTTTACTACGAAGCGTTTCCGAGGCAAACGATGTATTTTATTGATAAAAGACAAGTTTGGACACAAGGTCAAGGAAAATATACAAGTCATTGGTTTCCGAGTTTTGATGATGTAAATGAAAAAGTGATTTTTAATATGAACATCACTTTTGATGAAAAATATAATGTCATTGCCAATGGTTTTCTGAAAAATAGTTACATAAAAAACAATCAGAAAAAATGGTATTATGAAATGAAAAAACCAATGAGTTCCTATCTTTTGGCATTGGTTATTGGTGATTTCTACAATAAAACAATCGCTTCCAAATCGGGAATTCCGTTGCAGTTTTTTATTCAACCGAAAGACACTGCGAAGTTTGAGTCAACCTATCGTCATTCGAAGCAAATATTTGATTATTTGGAGAAAGAAATTGGTTTTGATTATCCGTGGAAATTATACAAACAAGTTCCGGTAGAAGATTTTCTTTATGCCGGAATGGAAAATACCACTTGTACCATTTTTGCCCAAGATTTTGTAGTTGATGGTATTGGTTTTAATGACAGAAATTATATTAACGTTAATGCACATGAATTAGCGCATCAATGGTTTGGCGATTTGGTTACGGCAAAATCAGGAAAGCATCATTGGTTGCAAGAAGGATTTGCAACGTATTATGCTTTATTAGCTGAAAAAGAAGTTTTTGGCGAAGATTATTTCAATCATCAGTTGTATCGAAATTCATTGCAATTGCGAAATGCTGCCAAAACTGATACTATTCCGGTAATGAACGAAAAGGCGAGTTCGTTGTCTTTTTATCAAAAAGGTGCTTGGGCTTTGCATTATATGAGAGAGAAAATAGGAGCGAAGTTGTTTCAAAAAGCAGTTCAGAATTATTTAAAAAAATACCAATTCAAGAACGTTGAAACCAGTGACTTTTTAGTAGAAGTTAAAAAAGTAGCACCAGATTTTGATACCAATGCTTTCCAGAAAATGTGGCTTGAAGATTATCATTTTCCAATCGACGTTGCCAATGAAATCTTGCGCAAAAGTTTGTTTATGCAAACGTTATTTGATGTACAGCAAATGAGAAAAAAATCATTTGCGGAAAATAAAAACAAATTTGCCGAACTTTTACAATCGGATTTGTTTTATCCGGTAAAAACTGAAATTATTTATCAGTTAAAAGAAGTCAAATTTGGAGATAAAAGAGAACTTTTAGAACTAGCAATGCAAACAAATGATATCAAAGTTCGTCAAGCAGTAGCTGAATTTATGGATGAAATTCCATTAGAGTTTAAATCACAATATGAAACATTTTTGGATGATAAAGCTTATGATACCAGAGAAATTGCATTGATAAAATTATTCAATGCTTTTCCTGAAAGTCAAGCGGTTTATTTGGAAAAAGCTAAAAATTGGTATGGAAATAATGATTTAGGATTGCGAACAACTTTTTTATTTTTAATCCAAATGACAACTACTCTTGATGAAAATAAAAAAGAGAGTTATTTTAACGAGTTGGTTGATTATACGTCATCAAATTATGAGAGTTCGGTAAGACAAAATGCTTTTAATGCTGTTTTTAGAGCTCAAAAGCCAATAACAAATCAGGTTTTAAAAAGTTTGATTAATGCCACTACGCATCATAAATGGCAATTGACAAAATATGCTCGTGACACCATTAGAAATCTCTTAAAAAATGTATTGTTCAGAGAAAAATTTGAAAATTTACTTTCAGATTTACCTGAAAATGATAAAAATCAATTACAAAAACTTCTAAACGAAAAACAATGAGAGCTTTAGTAATTTCCGGAGGTGGAAGTAAAGGCGCATTTGCTGGCGGTGTTGCACAATATTTGATGCAAGAAAACGGCTGTAAATACGACATTCTAATTGGAAGTTCTACCGGAAGTTTACTCATTCCTCATTTGGCTTTGGGCGAAGTCAACAAGATTTACAATATTTATTCAAATGTAAATATGCGAAGTATTTTTGACATTAGTCCGTTTGTTGTAAAGCACAAAAATACGCCACATGAAACAGTTACCATTAATCATGTTAATGTTTTTAAGCAGTTTTTAAAAGGCAAACGAACCTTTGGTGAAAGCCATAAATTGTTAGAATACATCAAAGAAAATTTTACTAAAACCGAATTTGCATTGCTTAAATCTACCGCTTGTGAAGTTGTGGTTACTGTCACAAATTTAACTACAAATAGTGTCGAATATAAATCAATTAAAGATTTCGAGTATGATGATTTCTGCGAATGGATTTGGATTTCCTGCAATTATATTCCGTTTATGAGTTTGGTTACTAAAAATGGATTTGAATATGGCGATGGAGGTTTTTCGAGTTTGGTTCCTATTCGTGAAGCAATTAACCGTGGTGCAACCGAAGTTGATGTCATTATTCTTGAAACCGAAGTGCAAACCAAGCCGAGAAAAATTGGTAAAAATCCGTTTTCATTGATGATAGATTTGTTTCAAACGTTGTTGACTCAAGTGGAGAAACATAACATCACTATTGGAAAGTTAGCCGCTAAAAATAAAAATGTAAAGCTTAATTTATATTATACACCAACACAGTTAACCGATAATGCTTTGATTTTTAATAATGAAAAAATGAAAGATTGGTGGCAGAAAGGTTATGAATATGCTAAAAATAAAAGTGAATTAATGAGTGATAATTTACAGTAATTTGTAAAAAAAATATTATTTTTAGCTTTCAAAAATAAAAGCCATGTTAGTAAAAGTTTTTGGAAGTGCAGTTTTTGGTGTTGAAGCAACAACCATTACCGTAGAAGTAAATATTGATAAAGGTGTTGGTTATCATTTAGTTGGATTGCCTGATAATGCGATTAAAGAAAGCAGTTATAGAATTGCCGCCGCGTTAAAAAACAACGGTTATTCACTGCCCGTTAAAAAGATTACAATAAATATGGCACCTGCCGATTTGCGAAAAGAAGGTTCGGCTTATGATTTAACTCTTGCTATTGGAATTCTTGCCGCTTCGGGACAAATAAAAGCCGATGAGGTTGATAAATATCTTATTATGGGCGAATTATCGCTTGATGGAAGTTTACAACCTATAAAAGGCGCTTTATCTATTGCTATTAAAGCTAAAGAAGAAGGTTTTAAAGGTTTTTTTCTTCCTATTCAAAATGTGAAAGAAGCTGCAATCGTTACCGGATTGGATGTTTATGGCGTAGAAAATGTACTTCAAGTCATTGACTTTTTTGATGGAAAAGGAACGATTGAACCAACTGTGATAAATACTCGTGAAGAATTTTATAAAACACTGGATTTTCCCGAATTTGATTTTTCTGATGTGAAAGGTCAAGAAAGCATCAAGCGATGTATGGAAATTGCTGCAGCTGGTGGTCATAATATTATTCTGATTGGTCCACCAGGTTCGGGAAAAACGATGCTTGCCAAACGGATGCCAAGTATATTACCGCCAATGACTTTGCACGAAGCATTAGAAACTACTAAAATTCACAGCGCTGCCGGAAAAATAAAAGATGCCGGATTGATGAATCAACGACCGTTTCGTTCACCACATCATACGGCAAGTTCCGTTTCATTGGTTGGTGGCGGAAGTTATCCTCAACCTGGAGAAATTTCGTTGGCACATAATGGTGTTTTATTTTTAGATGAATTACCCGAATTTAAAAGAGAAGTTCTCGAAGTGATGCGTCAACCTTTGGAAGATAGAGAGGTTACCATTTCTAGAGCAAAATTCACGATTACCTATCCATCATCTTTTATGTTAGTTGCGAGTATGAACCCAAGTCCTGGTGGTTATTTTAACGATCCGGATGCGCCGGTTCAAACATCACCAGCTGAAATGCAACGTTATTTGAGTAAAATTTCTGGACCATTGTTGGACAGAATTGACATTCACATTGAAGTTACACCAGTTCCATTTGAAAAATTAACCGAAACACGACCAGCTGAAAGTAGCGTTTCAATTAGAGAACGAGTGACAAAAGCGAGAGAAATTCAATCGCAGCGTTTTGCAAGTTTTGATGGTATTCATTACAATGCACAAATGGGAACGAAGCAAATTCGAGAATTCTGCGCTTTGGATGAAACTTCGTTACAGTTATTAAAAACGGCAATGGAACGATTAAATCTTTCTGCTCGCGCGTATGATAGAATTTTGAAAGTATCTCGAACTATTGCTGATTTGGAACAATCAGAAATTGTAAACTCTAATCATATTGCCGAAGCTATTCAGTACAGAAGTTTGGATCGCGATGGCTGGTTGGGATAGTTTTGATTGAATTGGCTCCAGCTTTAGCTGGAGCATAAATAATTATAAACACAATTTGGCTTTAGCCAAAAAATAAAACTCTATGTCCTATCTAAAAATTTATATTCATTTTGTTTGGAGTACCAAAAATCGAGAACCATTTTTGAATACAATAGATTCAAGGCAAAAAGTTTGGCAACATATCAAAGAAAATGCAAACTCTAAAGGAATTTATATTGATTTTATTAATGGATATGAAGATCACTGCCATTGTTTGATTTCACTTGGGATTAATCAAAGTGTCGATAAAGTGATGCAATTGATCAAAGGAGAATCTTCTTTTTGGATAAATAAAAACAAAGAATTATTTCCTAATTTGAGTGGACGAAAATTTGAATGGCAAGATGAATATTTTGCTTTATCTGTTTCAGAATCGGTTTTGGATAGAGTTCGGAATTATATAAAAAATCAGGAAGAACATCATAAAAAGAAAACTTTTCAAAATGAATATGATGAAATAATTGAAAAATATAATATTCAAATTTTGAAATGAGTTTTGGCTAAAGCCAATGGATTTTTGATTTGTTATCCTCCAGCTAAAGCTGGAGGCAATTCAAAAGCTGGAGACAATTCAATCTAAAGCTTGAGGCAATTAATTTGAAATTAACTGAATTTATAATATCTCGCACCAATTAAAACCGGATTTTCTTTTTCAATTTTATCCAAATAAAATTCATTTTTTGGAGTAATGATTGATTGTTTTAATTCCTTTTTATGGAGTTTTTCATAAGTTGAAAAATCAATTGCTATAGCTTGTTCCAATGTTTCAAAAAGTTCTATTTTATCTATAACAGTTTTCCATTTATCTTCCATAACGGCTTCAAAAACTTTTGATTTTGAACCACTTCCGTAGGCTATAAAACCAAAAGTAGTATTGGTAAGATTAGTTTCGTTTTTAAAATGATAGCAAAGAGTAGAAAGTAAGCCTAGAAAAATCGAACCTGTATAAATATTACCAATTTGTCCCGAAGCAATTTCTGAAGGAAAAATGTATTGGTTTACTACATCTAAATATTCTGGACTTTTAGCTAAAGCTTTTAATTTTTCTTTCGAGTTTTCACCTGATTGATTTTCTAAAAGTTCAGGATTTTCTTTGGCAAAAATTTCAATAAAAGTTCGTCGTCCTTGAAAGCAATAGGGAAGATGCAACAATATTGCTGACCATTTTTCATAAAGTTTTCCTTTTTGGTGACTTTCTTCTTTGTAATGTTCATAGGCTTCGGTGATTCTGCTAATGTAACATTGATTGGAATATTGTCCGTCAAAAACAGGTTGTTCTTTATAAATATTGATTTCGCTTTCTAAAATGCCATTCCATTCCGGATTATTTTCAGACTGTAGAATTTCTTCTTTGGAGAAATTTCTTCTGGGTTTAAAAAAATCAAAAACACCTTCGGTTGCTACTCCAACTTCTTTTGAAAAACTCAAAACTTTTGGATTAGCAGTAATTAGCATAGCAATCGCTCCGGCGCCTTGCGTATATTCGCCTGAAGAATTTAAGTCATATTTCGCATTATCCGAAGCTATGACTATCGCTTTTTTAGTTGGATTTAATCGAATGTAATCCAAACAATTTTGTAAAGCATCAACAGCACCGATGCATGCGAATGTCAAATCAACTACATCACAGTTTTTAAAACTTCTGGCTCCGAAAATTTGTTCCAAATTGGATAAAACATATGAACCAACTGGTTTTGAGCTGTCAACGCCGCTTTCGGTTCCAATGTATATTCGGTTGATTTCTGCCGGATTTAATTTTTCTTGCCGAATAAGTTTCAACGTTGCATTTGAAGCTAATGTTACTACATCTTGGTGTACATCGAGAAAACTCATTTTATGTAAGCCTAAACCTTTAATAAGTTTGTCAGCTTCAATGTTGCGGTTTTCGGCTAATGTAGTTATGGGAAGATAAATTTTAGGAATATCAAAGGCAATACTGTCAATACCAACTTTCATTTTTTTGATTTTTTTGAGAAAGACAAAATTAAAAAAGGCAACTTCAAGTTGTGTTGAAATTACCTCTAAAATGGTTCTGTTAAACACGATTTATGATTAATGCATAAAATTGGTTTTTTAATTTTGAAATTATGATTTTTGTTTCAAATAACTGCGAATTTTTAATTCAAAAGAGCCGAAAAAGTATCACCTTGTTTAATGTCGCCTGTTTTAAAGCCTTTCATAAACCATTCCATTCGTTGCTCTGAAGTTCCGTGTGTAAACGATTCTTGGTTTACGTGTCCTTGCATTTTACTTTGTATAGCATCATCACCAACGGCATTTGCGGCACTTAGTGCTTCTTCAATATCGCCTTCATCCAAACGATTTTTGTTGTAATGTGCCCAAACTCCGGCATAGAAATCAGCTTGGAGTTCTAAACAAACCGATAGTTTATTGGCTTCGGCTTCACTTTTCTTGGCTTGTAACTGGCGTACTTTTCCCGATGTTCCAAGTATAGTTTGCAAGTGATGTCCAACTTCGTGAGCAATAACATAAGCAATGGCAAAATCACCACCTTTAGCTCCAAAACGAGTTTTTAGTTCTTCAAAAAAACGCAAATCCATATACACTTTTTTGTCGCCCGGACAATAAAACGGACCAGAAGCTGAAGTTGCATTTCCACAAGCGGTATTTACACCATCATCAAAAAGGACCATTCCGGGTTTTTCATACTGCATTCCGTTTTCACGAAAGACTTTTTCCCAAGTTTCGTTATTGTAAACAAAACAAGCTTCTGAAAAATCGCCCAATTCTTTTTCTTCTGTCGAAAGTTCACGAGTTTTAGTTCCTTCGGTTTGTTGTTGATTTCCTTGGGTTTGTTCTAATATATTTCCAATGGTTTGTCCCGTTTCTCCACCAAACATATTTAATAACAAAATAATAATTCCAATAGCTCCGCCGCCGATAAGTGCTTTTCCACCGCCGGACATTCCTCGTCTGTCTTCAAAGGTGTCACTTTTTTTTCTTTCCCATTTCATAGTTTAATTGATTAAGTGGTTTTGTAAAGTTATGAATTTATGGTTTTGTAATCCATTTGGATATAATATTTTTTAGGTTCTCTTTGTCAATAGGTTTTGGGATATAATCATTCATACCGGCATCAATACATTTTTCTTTTTCTCCAACAACTGTTCCGGCTGTAAGTGCAATAATTGGAATAGTACTGAAATTATCTATCACTCTGATTTTTTTGGTTGCTTCATATCCATTCATTATAGGCATTTGAATGTCCATTAAAATTAAATCAGGTTTGTAATTAGCGATTTGACTTATTAATTCTTCACCGTTAGTAAACTCAATAATTGAGGCATTTGGAAGTATTTGTTGTATTAATGTTTTTGCCAAAAGCATATTAATTTTATTATCTTCAACTATAATTATTGTTTTTGTTTCATAAGAAACTATTTCAGTGACGTTTATTTGAGAAGATTTATTGACTTTGGCTTCATTTTTTTTGTCTTCATTGGTGTACTTTACTTCGAGAGAAAAAGCAAATTCACTACCAATTCCAACTTTACTTTGCAGTTCTAATTTACTGTTCATTAGGGCAAGTAACTGGTTTGATATAGTCAATCCGAGTCCTGTTCCGCCAAAGCGTTTGGTTGTGGAAACGTCTTCTTGAGAAAATGCTTCGAAAATTTTTGTTTGATTTTTTGTTTTAATACCAATTCCGGTGTCTTTGACAGAGAAACTTAGTACTATGTTTTTTTCATCCAAAACTTCAAGTGCTTTTATACTAAAAATGATACTTCCTTTTTCTGTAAATTTTACAGCATTACTGAGTAGATTTATTAATACTTGTTTTAATCGAATATAGTCTATCCAAACATATTTAGGAACGTTTTTGTCTATGTTTAGATAAAGTTCTAATTCTTTTTGTTTTGCTTCATATCGGACTAAATCAATAACTTGATTAGTAATATCTTCTAGTTTGTATTTTTCTATGGATAATTCAATTTTTCCGGTTTCAATTTTAGAAAAATCCAATATGTTATTGATTACTTCCATCAATGTATTAGCAGATTGATGAATGGTATCCATGTATTTTTGTTGAATGTTTTCCAGATTGGTATTCATCAAAAGTTCAGTAAAGCCAATAATTCCGTTCAAAGGAGTTCTTATTTCATGGCTCATATTAGCTAAAAATTCCGATTTTGCTCTGTTTGCAGCCTCAGCATATTCTTTGTCTTTGATAGCGTTTTCAGAAAGTTTTCTTTCAGTTACATCGATAAATATACCTTCAATAGCTGTGATTTCTCCATCTTTATGAATTGCATCACCAAATTCTTCAATCCAAGCAATATCTCCATTTTTTTTAATAATTCGATAAATGAAATGGAAAGGTTTTCCTTGTTGTATGAACTCTTTTTGAATTTTTAGAATATCGTCTTTTTCGTCAGGATGCACTAAATCTTTGAATGTTTTTTTTCCGTCTATGAATTCAGATTTTGCGTAACCGGTTAGTTTTTCAACCTGATCGTTAAGATAAATTTTTGAAAAACTTTCATCATTTCTCGATAAATAAACAACTCCCGGAATGTTATCGGCCAATAATCTGAATTTCTCTTCACTCTCCTGAATTATGGTTTCATTTATATTTCTTTCTAATGCATAAGAAATATTTTTTGCTAATATTTCTAATGATGAAATTTCATCAAGACTCCATTCTCTTTCATTTACAGTATCATCAAATATTAAAATCCCGTAAAATTTAGATTTTGCGAATATGGGAATGAAAAGAATTGATTTTGAATTTAATTGCTCTAAAAATTTTTTAGTTTCTTGATTTTTTTCTTTTCTGACATTAACTGCAATTGATTTATTAAGTAAAAGCGTATTGATGGTTTCTTTGAATAAAACCATGGGAAGCTTTTGTAATTTTGGATTTGGTTCGGTAATACCATTAATTTCGGATAACCATCTGAAACGTTGCGAAATGGTTTGATCATCATTATTACACTCAAAATAGGAAACTCTGGAAGCTTTTAGCACATCTCCAATTCGGCTTAAAATTCCCAGAATGATTTCGTCTTGATTCTTGGAAAGTAGAAATTTCTCTGTACTTTTATTGATTTCAAAAAGTATGTCGCTTTTATAGGTCAATTTTTTCTCGGCCTCATTTCGCATTTGAGATTCAATAGCAATAGCTATTAAATCGGCAATTGAACGAGAAAAATTGATGTCTTCATTATCCCAATCACGTTTTATATCTGTTGTTTCAAAACATAAAAGACCAACTATTTTATCATTAAGGAAAATAGGCGTGTCGAGCATTGATTTTATATTGTATTTTGGAAAATACTCATAACAAAGTTCTTGTGTAACTTTATTGGTATAAACATCAGATGCTACAATTTGAGTTCCTATTTGCAAGGCTTCAAAATAGATTGGATGTTTTTCTTTTTCGACAAAAAAGTTTTTTTCAAAACGATTAGTATCTAAATAATAAATGCTTTCACATCGTAATCCTTCGGGAATATAACTCCAGTAACTTACTCTGTTTATTTCAGAGTTTTTGGCTACAGTTTGTAAAATATTTTTTAGAATAACTGAAAAACTCTCTTTATTAGAATAACTTTTGGATGTTAAATCTTTGATGATTTGGTTGTGTATCTTAATCTTTGAGGCACGATAAAAATGCTCTGTTTCAAGATTTTTAATTAGAGTAATATCTCTGGCAATGGCTGTAAAACCAATTTTTTGATCGGAGTTGTTCTTCTTGATAGTCACTTTTTGTGTTACCCAAATGGTTTCGCCGTCTTTTTTTACAATCGGAAAAACTAAATCAGGATAATCGTTAGAGTTTTCGGGAATATGCTCATAAAATTCTTTTACCGAATCAACATAATCTTCTCGGATGAATTTAAAATATTCTGTACCTAAAATTTCTTTTTTGGAATAGTTTAAAACTTTTTCAGTATAAGGATTTGCATAACTGATATATCCCATATAATCAATTTCATAGATAAGATCATTTGCACTTTCAATTAAATCCCGATACTGGTTTTGAACCAACACTTGTTCGGTTACATCTTGTCCGATTCCAATGATAATATCTTCGGAGTATTTTTTATCTTTCCATTGAACAAATTTATATTCTCCGTTTTTACATTTTAGTTTTCTAACATATAAACGTTCGTCGATGAAATTGTCATGGTAAGCTTCGCCAATGAATTCGCTGTCTTCGGTTAGTTTCCAATAACCAAGTCCTAAAACTTCTTCTGCATCATAGCCGAGAATGCCTTTTATAGAATCGCTACAAAACGAAATTTCTCCTTTTTTATTGGCTGTCAGAATAATTGAATTTCCGTTGTTCACTACCAAACTACTAAAAAGGAATTTGTTTTTGGTTTCTATTAATGCCAGATGACGTGCTAAATGAATAGTTGATGTGAGTATTAATGCACAGATTAATATTATGGTATAAGTTTTTGGGATAAGCTCAAAATTATAAGAACTAATGAGTAACAATAAAACTGTAGCTACAAAAAGTGAGTAGTTTAGTATCGTTTTCAGAACAAAATAGGAGAGAAAAAATACTATGATTAGACTTATGTAAGATATAAGTTCAAATTCTCGGAAAAAGACATTGTAAACAATAAAGCCGAAGTATACATAATAGCAAAACATGAAAACGAAATGTATATGCTTGGCAAAGAATTTATTTCTTGTACATAGAAAATAAAAAGCGATAAGAATAGCTCCAACACTTAGGTTGGTTAATAATAAACTGTTTGACCGAACTTTAAAAATTTCTGTAATAATTTCAATAATAGGCAATGCTATTCCAAAGAACAATAAATAAAGTATATATTGTTGCTCTTTTGGTTCAAACTCACCTTGATCGTTTAGATTGAGTTTATCTTTCAAAGCCTTATTGGCAGAAAAATAAAAAGTGTACAGCAGAACAAGCAAAACCGCAATAACGATTAAGCTTCCTGTGCCTGAAAGTGAGAAAAAATCATTCAACTCTTTTCGATTTTCGGTTAATTATTAAGTTAATTCGGGCTTTTCAAAAATAATTAAATTAAGTAAACCACTTAACTATTTGTTTTAAATTTTTTAACTTTCCTTTATATGGCGCATACCTCATGGGAATGTCTAACCAAGTGGCTTTTTTGATAATTGATTTATGATGTGAAAAAGTATCAAAACTCAACTTACCGTGGTAGCTTCCAATACCACTATTTCCAACACCTCCAAAAGGTAATCGATGATTTGTAAAATGAATCAAAGTATCGTTAATACAGCCACCACCAAAAGAAAACTTTGTGATTTGCTTTTTTATAAAAGATTTGTTTTCTGAAAATATATATAAAGCCAATGGTTTTTCATATTTTGAAATGATTTTTTCTAAATCAGTTTCATTTTCATAGCTTAAAACGGGAAGTATCGGACCAAAAATTTCTTCTGCCATAATTTTACTGTCCAATTTAGGTTCATCTACAAGCGTAGGTTCAATGAAATTATCCAAAGAATTTGATTTTCCGCCAAAAAGAACTTTTTCATTTTGTATTAATTCAATTAACCTTGCCCAATTTTTTTGATTGATAATTCTCGGATAATCTTCTGATTTTTCTATATTTTCAGAATATGCTAAAACAGTTTCTTCTTTCAGACAATCAATAAATTTCGATTTTACACTTTGATGAACCAGTAGATAATCAGGAGCAATACAAGTTTGTCCTGCGTTTAAAAATTTTCCCCAAACAATTCGCTTTGCAGTTAATTTTAAATTAGCGGTTTCATCAATTATGCACGGATTTTTTCCGCCGAGTTCCAATGTCACGGGAGTTAAATTTTCCGCTGCAGCTTTAGCAATAATTTTACCAACAGCAACACTACCGGTAAAAAATATGTAATCCCATCGTTTTTGTAAAAGTTGTTGAGTTTCCGCAATTCCGCCTTCAATTACTGCAACATGATTTTTGTCAAATGTTTCAGAGATAATTTTGTGAATAATTTTTGAAGTGTGTTTTGCAATTTCAGATGGTTTCAAGATAACTTCATTTCCGGCAGCTATTGCAGCAATCATTGGACACAATGCCAATTGAAAAGGATAATTCCACGGAGAAATAATTAAAACTTTTCCAAAAGGTTCTTTATAGATGTAATCGGTAGAAGGGAAATTTAGAAAAGAAGGCAAAACCAATTTTGGTTTTGCCCATTTATGTATGTTTTTTATGGTTAGTTTTAGTTCAGCAAGGACAAAATGTATTTCTGTAACGAAAGTTTCAAACTCAGATTTTTTAAAGTCGGAGTAAAGAGCATTTACAATTTCAGTTTCGTGATTTTGTATGCTGACTAAAAGTTCTAACAGTTTTTGTTTTCTGTATTGTATGTCGTTTTTATAATTCATATAAATGCCCGATTACTTCAGCCAATATATGATTTTTTTTAATCTTTATCAAGTTATTTTCTACAAAAATGCCCAACGGAAACCGGTATAAATGTCTCCTTGTTTACTATCGTTGATTAAAGCTGTAATCATAGAACTTGTACCAAGATAGAAACCACCTAATCTAAAACCGATACCAACATTGGTTCCTGAGATTTCATGGAAAGTAACCGGAATATAACCTTCGAAAAAACCTAAATTTACTCTTGGCGTTACACTAAAAATATTGGCTGATGCAATTTGGTCATTTCCTGAATCTTCATTTAGTTTTTGTTGTAAATAGGCAGTGATATATAACTTTGGAATAAGTTTTAAATCAACATAAGTAGAAAGCATTGTTGGAAGCTTTACCTTAAAATCTTTATTATCACGAGTTTTATTCAAGTATCCGTTACTTTCTAAAATATCTTCAACTTCACTTAAACTTTCCACATCGCTAAATAAACTTAAATCCAAAGGAGTATTACCTTGTGTTGTAAATATATAGTTGGTATTATAGTTATTATCATCCTTAAATGTCATACTTCCTATATTTCTGATAGACAATCCGGCATTTAGTTTGTAGCCATTATCATTTTTCCATTGGTAATTAACACCAATATCGCCAGAAAAACCGTTTAATCCACCAAAAATTGATTTGCTGTAATCGTCAAAATTAGTAAAACTGTCAGCCAAACTTCCCGAATAAGCAATATTTAGACTTGCCGGAGCATTTGTTGTCAAATAAGCAGTGCCGCCAACTTGAGTAATTTGCCCATCTAATTTGCTTAAACCAAAGTTAGCATACGAACCCGGAAATAATATTTTTAAGGTAACACCGGCGTTAAATTTATGTTTGTCGTTTTCAAATAAAGTTCGTCCGGCAGAAAGACCAAGTTCACCATAAGAAACACCACTCAATCTTTGATTACTTTGATTGTTTAATAAAGTAGTGTTAAGTAACAGATTATCATTTACTATGGCATTACCAATTGTTGGGTCGATGTCAATCATATTAAAATTTGCATACGCTTTGGTTGTTATTGCAAATCCCCATTTGTTCCATTTCATAGCAAAACCTGGACCACTAATTTCGGCATTAATTCTGGCATTAACCGGACTACTACCCGTAAAAATAAGTTCTTCAAAATTAGCATCAGAACTAATATCACTAAAACCAATTTTATTATTAGCCACATTAAAACTTAATCCGTAGATGTTTACCTCAAATTTTTTGGAAAGATTAGGTAATTCAGCCGGATTAATATTAGCATTTAAAATTCCAACACGTTTAGAAGTACTAATTCCTGAAAAGTGTTCTTGAGAATAGGCGTAAAATCCTAAAAGAGAAACTGTAATTAAAAATAGATTTTTCATAACAAAGTGGTTTTATGGTTCTAATTATCTAAATTCTATCTCAGTAAGATAACGTAAAAGTAGTATTTTTATTCTATAATGAGTTCCAAATTATATCATTGGGTGTTGGTGCCACAATTTCCAAATTTTCTTTTGAAACAGGATGAACAAAAACTAATTTTCGAGCATGAAGATGAATACCGCCATCAGGATTACTGCGGTCAAAACCATATTTTAAATCACCTTTTATTGGACAACCAATCGCTTGAAGTTGCGACCTGATTTGATGATGTCTTCCTGTATGAAGGTTAATTTCTAAAGCAAAATAATTGTTCAGTTCTTTGAAGATGGTATAATCCAAACTTGCTTTTTTGCTTTCGGGAACTTCTTTTAGATGTGCTTTTGAAGTGTTGTTTTTTGGATTTCTTTTCAAAAAGTGAACAAGATTATCCGAAGTTTTTGGCGGTTTGTTTTTCACAATTGCCCAATACGTTTTCTGCGTTTCTCGATTGCTGAACATAGCGTTTAGACGTTCCAAAGCTTTGCTTGTTCGGGCAAAAACAACTATTCCGGTGGTTGGTCTGTCCAATCGATGTACAACACCAAGAAAAACTTCGCCGGGTTTGTTGTATTTTTCCTTAATATATTCTTTTACAACTTCCGATAGCGGTTTGTCGCCCGTTTTATCGCCTTGAACAATATCACCAACACGCTTGTTAATCACAATAATGTGATTGTCTTCGTGAAGAATTTGGAGATTATTTTTATTTGAGACTAACTTAGACATTTTAGAAATCTTAGAAAGTTAGATTTTTAGAGTAGTTCGAAATCGGGAAATCATTCTGATGATTTCATTTAATTCTTTGGCAAGTTTTTCAATTTCATCTGTATTTATAAAACCTAAGTCAGATGCAATTAAAAGTTGGGTTTCAATTTCATAAGCTGAACCAATAGCTATTTCTAAAAATCTTGAAAAATCTTTATTGGAACTTCTAGATGAACCTTCTGCAATATTAGACGGAATTGATACACAAGCTCTTCGCAATTGATTTGTAAGCCCAAATTTTTCACTCTCAGGAAAATTAGAAGTAATTTTATAGATTTCAGAACAAAATAATCTACTTCTTTTCCAAATCTCAAGCTCTTTAAATTGGTGCATATACTCTAAATTTTCTGTCTAAATAAGTCTAATTTTCTAATATGTCTAAAAATCTAAGAAGTCTAAATTAATATTGCTCGCTTTTATTCGGGAAATCTGATGACTTTACATCAGAAACATAATTACCGATAGCTTTGGTCATTTGTTCATATAAATCTAAGTAACGGCGTAAAAATCGTGGACTGAATTCATTATTCATTCCAAGCATATCATGGATAACCAAAACTTGTCCGTCAACGCCACCGCCAGCACCAATACCAATTACCGGAATAGAAATGGTTTTAGCTACTTTTTCTGCCAAAGCTGCCGGAATTTTTTCTAAAACCAATGCAAAGCAACCTAGTTTTTCAAGCAATTTTGCATCTTCAATAAGTTGTTCTGCTTCTGCTTCTTCCTTGGCACGAACGGTGTAAGTTCCGAATTTATAAATAGATTGTGGTGTTAAACCCAAATGTCCCATTACCGGAATTCCCGCATTTAAAATACGCTTAATACTTTCCTTAATTTCACTTCCGCCTTCCAGTTTTACAGCATGTCCGCCGCTTTCTTTCATAATTCTGATAGCCGAACGCAACGCTTCTTTAGGATCCGATTGATAACTTCCAAAAGGCAAATCCACCACAACCAAAGCGCGGTCAATAGCACGAACCACACTCGAAGCATGATAAATCATTTGGTCAAGCGTAATTGGTAAGGTCGTTTCGTGTCCAGCCATAACATTACTGGCCGAATCACCAACCAAAATTACGTCAACACCAGCCGTATCCACAATCTTAGCCATCGTAAAATCATAAGCTGTCAGCATCGAAATCTTCTCGCCGTTAGCCTTCATGTCTATCAACGATTTAGTCGTAATTCTCTTGTAATCTTTTTTTGCGGTTGACATAATTCTTAATTTTAGAAGCTGTAAAAGTATAAAATCTATTTTTGATGCAACAAAAACCAATCCAATAATGTGAATTTATACTACTTTTGTCAAACTGAATTGAAGCGAATCGTTTGAGCAATTTAAAAAGCCATTTTCCTGCTTTTCGCGCTACACGGTAGCTAGCTTCAATCAGGGCTAAAACCAAAACCATTTGAATTTCAGTAAACTTTGCGAATTAGCTTTGCGAACTTTGCGGTTAAAAATAAAAATATGCCAAAAATATTAATCATCGAAGATGAAGCAGCCATCAGAAGAGTTTTAACCAAAATTCTTTCTGAAGAAAGTAGTACATATCAGGTAGAGGAAGCCGAAGATGGCGTTCAAGCCTTAGAAAAAATAAAAAATAACGACTACGATTTAGTTTTATGTGACATCAAAATGCCAAAAATGGATGGTGTTGAACTATTAGAAGAAGTCAAAAAAATAAAACCTGAAATCCCAATGGTGATGATTTCCGGTCACGGCGATATGGAAACAGCCATACAAACCATGCGTCTTGGAGCATTTGATTATATTTCAAAACCACCTGATTTGAACAGATTATTGAATACTGTTCGTAATGCCTTAGACAAAAAACAGTTAGTCGTTGAAAACAAAATTCTGAAGAAAAAAGTTTCCAAAAACTACGAAATCATTGGGGAAAGTGAACCCATCAATCAAATCAAAGAAATGATTGAAAAAGTGGCTCAAACCGATGCCAGAGTTTTAATTACCGGACCAAACGGAACTGGAAAAGAATTGGTAGCGCATCAATTACACGAAAAAAGCGAACGTTCAAATGCACCGATTGTGGAAGTAAACTGTGCCGCAATCCCATCAGAACTGATAGAAAGCGAATTATTCGGACATATCAAAGGAGCATTTACATCAGCCGTTAAAGACCGCGCTGGAAAATTTGAAGCTGCCGATGGCGGAACCATTTTCTTGGATGAAATAGGTGATATGAGTTTAGCGGCTCAAGCCAAAGTATTACGTGCATTGCAGGAAAATTTAATTCAACGGGTTGGAGCTGATAAAGATATTAAAGTCAACGTTCGTGTCATTGCAGCAACCAATAAAGATTTGAAAAAAGAAATAGCCGAAGGTCGTTTTCGTGAAGATTTATACCATCGATTGGCTGTCATTTTAATAAAAGTTCCAGCATTGAATGATAGGCGAGATGATATTCCGTTATTGATAGAACATTTCACAATAAAAATAGCCGAAGAACAAGGGAATTCTGCTAAAAAATTTTCTAAAGAAGCGATAAAATTACTTCAAGAATATGATTGGACAGGAAATATTCGTGAACTTAGAAACGTAGTGGAACGCTTGATAATTCTTGGCGGAAATGAAATTTCAGAAACAGATGTGAAATTATTTGCATCGAAGTAATTAGTAAATAATGAAAAGTGATTAGCAACTTCATTTTTCACTTTTTACTAATTACTCTTCACTATTTACTAGAAAAAAATGAACTTAAAAAAAATAAACCCAAACCTCCAAAAAGCACTCATTGAAAATGGTTTAATTGAAGCCAATGAAATGCAACATGAAACTTTTTCAACTATAAAAAGTGGAGTTGATGCCGTAATTCAATCCGTTGGTGGAAGCGGAAAATCGACAACTATTGCTATAAACGTAATTCAACGATTAGAAAAAGCGATTGGAGAAAGTACACGAGCTTTGGTAATTGTTTTAGATAAAGAAAAAGTGCTCGAAATGGTAGAAATTTTCCAGAAATTTGGGCAATACACCGATTTACGGGTTATTGGTTGCCATGATAAAGGTGACATTGATTATGATAAAAACGTTATTTCCGCTGGAATGGATATTATCATTGGAACACCAACTCGAATTAACGCGATGTTTTCCTCTGCCGGATTTAACATGAATACGATTAAAATGTTTGTTACTGACGATGCTGAAGAAATTTTCCGTTTGCGTCACGATGCTATTGTACAGCGATTATCGATGAGTGTCGAAAAAACACAACGTTTGTTCTTTTGCTCACAGATCACAGAAAGAGTAGAAATTCTAGCCGATAAAATAATGATTGAACCGCTTTTCTTCGAAATGGAAGAAGAATAGTTTTCATTTTAAAAACTCCGAACTCACAACTTCAAACTAATAACTAATAAAAAATGGGATTAATAAAAATATTTTCAGGAAGTGAAATTTTAGCTTTAGGATTAAAAGAAAAATTAGAAGCAATCGATTTGAATGTGGTTGTAAAAGATAATATTCAATCGGCACGATTAGGTGGTTTTGGAAATGCCGATTTAGCCGTAGAATTATTCATTCAAGAAAGAGATTATGGCAAAGCTCATCCTATAATTGAGGAATTTAGGATGAGCTTGTGATGATTGCAAGATTTTAGAATAATTTTTTCTAAATAAAAATATCAAAGCCTTTTCTTTTTGGAAAGGCTTTTTTATATATTTGGTTTTCAAATAGTTTTTATGAAGAAAATTTACTTTTTATTCTTTTTAGTTTTTGGATTAAATGGTTATGCTCAAAATCCTGATGATATTGTTTATATTCCTGATGCGAATTTTAAGGCAAGATTGTTACAAGCAAGTATTACTTATCAAATAGCAAGAGATATAAATGGAAATTTTTTTAAGCTAGATGCTAATAATGATGGAGAAATTCAAATTAATGAAGCTCAGTTGGTTTATGAGCTTTATATTAATTCGGCTGGTATAAATAGTTTGTTAGGTATTGAAGAGTTTTTGAATATTAGGGTTTTATATTGTGAATATAATTATTTAACAAGTTTAAATGTTAGTGAATTGTCTTCGCTTAAGGGGTTATATTGTAAAGGAAATATTTTAACTAATTTAAATGTTAGTAATTGTTTAAGTTTAGAAATTTTAAACTGTTTTGATAATTATTTGACAAGTTTAAATGTATCAGGTTTAATAAATTTACAGAATTTAAATTGTGAGGATAATCAAATAAATGACTTAAATCTTTCAGGATGTATAAATTTAAAAAGATTAAACATAGAGGGTAATGCATTAACAAGCTTACAATTTAGTGAGCTTATTAATTTAGAATATTTATATATGGCATATAATGATTTCGTCTATTTAGATTTATCTCAAAATCCAAAATTGTTTTGGCTTGATGCAGAAAATAATAATTTACATACCGTAATTTTAAAAAATGGGAATCTGAATTGGGGCGCAATTTTTCTAAATTATAATGAAAATATTCAGTATGTTTGTGCCGATACTTGGGTAATTGATTTTATTCAAAACTCATTAAGTTTTCATAATATTGTGTGTAATGTAAATAGTTATTGTTCTTTTACACCTGGCGGAACATTTTATACTGTTCAAGGAAATACACGTTTTGATAGTAATAATAACGGTTGTGGAGTTGATGATTTTAATACAGCAAATGTAAAGTTTATTGTTTCAAGCGGAACAGCAACAGGAAATTTTATATCTAATCAAACAGGAAGTTATTCAATTCCTGTGCAAGCAGGAAATCATACTATTACTCCAGTTTTAGAAAATCCAAATTATTTTACCGTTTCGCCAACTTCAACAACAGTAAGTTTTCCGTCAGCAACAAGCCCATATATTCAGGATTTTTGTATTACGGCAAATGGTATAAAAAATGATTTGGAAATTACAATTATTCCAATAGAAGTAGCTCGTCCGGGTTTTGATGCTACCTATAAAATCATTTATAAAAACAAAGGAAATCAGGTGTCAAATGGTTCATTGAATTTTACATTTGAAGACACTATTATGGATTTGGTTTCCGTAATTCCTGTTAATACGAGTTCAGCAAATAATAGTTTATCGTGGAATTTTAGCAATCTTAATCCGTTTGAAACCAGAGAAATTGATTTGGTATTCAATATAAATTCGCCAATGGCAACTCCAGCAGTTAATGGTGGTGATGTTTTAGTTTATACAGCAACTATTGTTGGCGCAACAGATGAAACCCCAAATGATAATACATTTACATTAAACCAAACGGTTGTTAATTCTTATGATCCAAATGATAAAACTTGTTTAGAAGGAGCAACGATTACGCCAAGTATGGTTGGTCAATATGTTCATTATGTCATCCGTTTTGAAAATACAGGAACGTATCCAGCACAAAATATTGTGGTAGCTGATGTTATTGATTCAACAAAGTTTGATATTAGTACTTTAATTCCGCAAAGAAGCAGTCATGATTTTTACACAAGAATTAAAGGAAATAAAGTAGAATTCATTTTCGAAAATATTAATCTTCCGTTTGATGATGCTAACAATGATGGTTATGTAGCGTTTAAGATCAAAACAAAATCGAATTTGGTTTTAGGCAATACATTTACTAATAAAGCGAATATTTATTTTGATTACAATTTTCCTATTATAACCAACACAGCTTCAACAACCGTTACGGCATTAAATACAAATGACTTTGATTTTGGAAATTATTTTACTGTTTATCCAAATCCGGTAAAAGAAGTTCTTAATTTTGAAGTAAATAAAGAAATAGGAGTGAAGTCGATTTCGGTTTACAATACTTTAGGACAAATAGTAATGGCAATAACCAATGTGGATAATCTTAAAGATATTGATGTTTCCAATTTAACTGCCGGAAGTTACTTTGTAAAAATCTATACAGATAAAGGAAGTTCTAGTAGTAAATTCATAAAACAGTAAAAACAGAAATCCCAAAAATTAGTTTTTGGGATTTTTTTGTTAAACGATTTTTTAACTACTAAAAACCTTCAATCTACTAACCAATATCGAAATAAAAACTCCAAAAATCCCAATAAAAGCAAAGGAATATTGAAGGCTTGTCATTTCGGCAATGAAACCAATTATTGGTGGACCAATTAAAAATCCTAAGAAACTAATGCTCGTTACTATTGTTAAAGCAATTCCCGGAGGTACATTTTTAATATTTCCGGCGGCGTTAAAAATAATCGGAACAACATTGGAAACGCCAAAACCGACCATCATAAAAGCAATCGTACACGGAATTAAATAGGGAAGAAGTACTGCCAAATATAATCCGCTTGAAATAACAATTCCGCTGATAATTAAAACTTTTTTAGCACCATATTTATGTACTAGAATATCGCTTAAAAATCTCCCTGAAGCCATGCTTACCATAAAAGTTGTATATCCCAAAACGACCAATCCGCCCGGAGCTTTTACTATTTCTTTAAAATAAACGCCACTCCAGTCAAACATGATTCCTTCGCTTGCCATACAGCAAAAACAAATTACGCCAAGCCAAATCAAATTCATATTAGAATTTTTGAAAAAAGAAAAACTAGTTTGTTCTTCAGACTGTTTTGTTTTGGCTTTAATTAGAAAGGAAAAATTAGCTAAAACCAACAGACAAACAATGATAAAAGCAATAATAAAATGGTTCAATACACTAAGATTAAACGAAACCATAATCAATCCAACCAAAGCACCACAAAATCCGGCTAAACTCCACGAACCGTGAAACGAACCCATAATTGGTTTTTCAAATAATTGTTGCGTATAAACGCCTTGTGTATTGACAGCAATGTTGCAAAAATTTCCAAAAAAACCAAAAAGTAACAGCGCTAATGCAAGTTCTAATTTACTGGTTGCTAATCCTAAAAGTGGCATGCAAGCGGAATAAAGTAGAAGTCCGAGAATGGTAATTCTTTTACTTCCATATTTTGTGACTACTTTTCCCGAAAATGGCATTGCAATTAATTGTCCAGCAGGTAAAGCAAACAAAAGCGTACCTAAATCGGCTTCGCTTAAATGCAACATCGATTTAATATCGGGAATTCGGCTTGCCCAAGTTGCAAAGCTAAAACCCATTCCGAAGAAAAATAATGCCGTTGCCCAACGAATTCTGAAAAGATACGATTGCTTAGCTTTTTTGTATCCTTTCTTGATTTTCGCTTTAGGCAAAATTTTGTTCAAAAAACTATAGTCAATTAACGGCATAGTTATTCTGTTAAATCATGTTTTTTCCATTGATAATCACATTTTCAATCAAGTTACTGCCAAAACAATAGGGTATTTCATAAAATGAATTCAGTGGTTTTGTGATAATCAAATTTGCTTTTTTTCCTTTTGTAATGCTTCCGTGTGTTTTAGAAATATCCATGGCATAAGCTCCGTTTATTGTGGCCGCATTGATGGCTTCTTCGGGTGTCATTTTCATTTTGATACAAGCCGTTGCTACCACAAAATTCATATTTCCCGAAGGTGTTGTTCCGGGATTAAAATCAGAAGCTAAAGCCAATGATAATCCAGCGTTTAGCATTTTTCTCGCTGGCGTATAAGGAATGCTGATGAAATAGGAACAACTTGGTAATGCAACAGCTATGGTTTTACTGTTTTTTAACATTTCAATATCTTCATCGGTTACTATTTCAAGATGATCTACTGAAAGCGCATCGTGTTTTACACAAGCTTTAATTCCATTGATTGAAGTAAATTGATTGACATGAATTTTTGAAATTAAACCATATTTTTTTCCTGCTTCCATAATTCGTTCGGTTTCTTCCACTGAAAAATATCCGGTTTCCAAAAAAGCATCGATAAAGTCAGCCAATTTTTCATCAGCTATTTTTGGTAGCATTTCATCTATGATTAAGTCGATATATCCCGAATGATTTTCTTTGTATTCTTTCGGAAAAGCATGCGCACCAAGAAAAGTTGATTTGATTGTAATGGGATAGTTTTCGGCTAATTTTTTAATCACTCGAAGCATTTTTAGCTCGCCTTCAACGGTTAATCCGTAACCTGATTTGATTTCAACAGCTCCAGTTCCTTGACTGATAACTTCTTCTAAACGTTTTTTGGATTGATTATAGATTTCTTCTTCGGAAGTTTCGTTGAGTTTTTTAGCCGAATTTAAAATTCCACCGCCACGATTGGCAATTTCTTCATAGGATAAACCATTTATTCTATCTACAAATTCCTGTTCACGGTTTCCGGCATAAACAATATGGGTATGACTGTCGCACCAAGTTGGTAAAACAATTTTTCCGGTGGCATCAATAGTTATATCAGCATTTATTTTCGGACAGTTTTCCATTGGACCAAAATCTTTTATCAAATCATTTTCCAAGAGTAAAAAAGCATTTTTTAGTGTTGGTAAAATTGCCATCTCTTTTCCGGAAATTTTATCAATATGATTTTCTCTGACTTGAAGTAATTCTTTTATGTTGATGAGTAAGGTTTGCATTAGAATGATTTTTGGTAAAATTACTTTGAAAAAAATAAATATTCTTATTTTTAAACAAATTTAGGGTTCGTGAGAAAAATTAAATATAAAAAAGGCAGAAAAGTTAAACCGGCATTTTTGGAATATACCGGAATTCATAAACAAGTAAAATCTGAAACACAGTTATTTGTTTATGATACCAATGATTTAACCGAATATGCAGAGTTTGATGTTTCACAATTGCAGAATTGTTTGGAAGCTTCAAAAGTAAATTGGCTGAATGTTCATGGTTTAAACGACACAGATGTAATTAAGTCTGTAGGACAATTTTTGAATGTAGATCAATTTATGTTGGGAGATATTTTAAATACGGCTAAGAGAACAAAATTAGAAGAACATCATGATGTTTTGTTTTTTAATATAAAGTCATTACTTCCTATCGAAAACACAGATAATATTAATGTGGAGCAAATTAGTTTTCTGCTTAAAAATGGTGTTTTGGTTTCGTTCCAAGAAAAGCGAAGTGATTTTTTTACTCATATTCGGGAACGGATTAGAACTCATTCTGGAATTGTTAGAGATAAAAAGGCAGATTACCTTTTGTATTTGTTACTTGATGCTGTAATGGAAAATTTTTACATCACCATCGAGAATGAAGAAGATAGAGTAGAAGAACTTATTAATTTGTCTAAAACCAGTACTAAGCCTCAAATTTTGGAACAAATAGAACAACACAGAGATAATTTCAACTTTTTAAAACGTTCTATTATTCCGCTTCGGGATTCATTATATTCGATAAAAAGCATCAAAGATGACAACGTTTTTAATGCTATTGAACATGAAAATTATACTTTCTTTTCGCGATTGCATCAAAAGTGTCTCGAACTTTTAGAACAAATAGAATATGATTTGTCATCACTTGAAAGTGCTTCTGATTTTTATTTTTCATCCCAAAATCAAAAACTAAACGAAGTAATGAAAACCTTAACAGTAGTTTCAGTTTTCTTTATGCCGTTAACATTTATTGTTGGTGTTTACGGAATGAATTTCGACAATATGCCTGAGTTACATTGGAAATATGGCTATTTCTATGTACTTGGATTTATGTTTTTACTACTGATTGGAATGATTATTTATTTCAAAAAAAAGAAGTGGTATTAGTTTTCTACTTCTTCAATAGCAGTTTTTTTCAGAACGGTTTTCAGATATAAAAATCCAATAAGTCCGGCAAGTAATGACGATACTAAAATCATAATTTTTGAATTACTGATATGTTCTTCGTCAGAAAAGGCGAGGAGCGTAATGAAAATGGACATTGTAAAACCTATTCCGCCAAGAAAGCTTACACCAATGATTTTCTTCCAATTCAAATCGGATGGAATTTGACACAGTTTTGCTTTCACGGAAATAAAACTGAATAAAGCTATTCCAATAGGTTTACCTAAAATTAAGCCTAACGCAATCCCGATAGTGTAATGATGTGTTAAAGCATAATGCCAATCGGTATTGATTATTATTGCGGTATTAGCCAATGCAAATAAAGGTAAAATAATAAAGGCAACCGGTTTATGAAGCCAATGTTGTAATAGGTAAGAAGTTGACTTTTTATCACCATTTCCAAAAGGAATGGCAAAAGCCAAAAGTACTCCGGTAATAGTAGCATGAACTCCTGAATTTAACATAAAATACCACATAAAGACACCGCTTACTAAGTATGGAATTAAGTTTCTGACTTTTAATCGATTCAAAACTAAAAGGAAAGCAAAAATTCCTAAAGCTATGGAAAGGTTGGTAACATTTAAATCATCGGTATAAAAAATTGCAATTACTAGAATTGCTCCTAAGTCATCAATGACTGCTAATGCGGTAAGGAAGACTTTGAGTGAAGTTGGTACTTTATTTCCGAGTAATGATAAGATTCCTAAGGCAAAAGCAATATCGGTAGCCATTGGAATTCCTGCACCGGATTGTGTATCGGTCCCAAAATTCAACATCAGATAAATTCCGGCGGGAACAATCATTCCTCCTAAAGCAGCGACAATAGGTAAGGATGCTTTTTTGATATTTGAAAGTTCACCTATGTAAATTTCTCTTTCAAGTTCAAGTCCTATAAGTAGAAAGAAGATAGCCATCAAGCCATCGTTAATCCAATGTTCAAAGGAATGTGTTCCTATTTTGTGATGCCAAAAACCAAGATAATCTGTGGCAAAAGAAGAATTGGCTAATAATAATGAAATGATAGTACATATAATAAGTAGAAGACCACCAATTTTTTCACTTTCAAAGAAATCTTTAAATAAGCGTGTAATTTTCATAAACACAAAGATAAAAAAAACACCCTGTTTAAGGGTGTTTTTTAGAAATCTATTGTCTTTTTATTAAAGTGCAGTTATGATAAACTGACTTCTTCTGTTCATTTGATGTTCTTCTTCAGAACATTGAACTCCGTCAGCACACTTGTTTACTAGTTGAGTTTCTCCATAACCTTTGGCTGTCAAGCGGTCTTTTGAGATTCCTTTGCTGATTAACCAAGCCATGGTTGATTTGGCTCTTCGGTCAGAAAGTTTTTCGTTGTAAGCATGTGTTTGACGGCTATCGGTATGAGAACGGATGTCGATTTTCATTGTTGGATGTTGTTCCAATACGTCTAATACTTTGGCTAAATCTACCGCTGCATCTGGACGAATGTTCCATTTGTCTAAATCAAAATAGATTAAATTGATTTTGAAAACATCGGCTAAGTCATCGCCCGGTTTAACCGGTTTTTCGGTTTTCTCCAACTCAATATTAACTTCGGTTTTACCTTTCTCTTTTCCGGTAATGGCCGGAACTTCTTTGGTATTGTAACCTGCCAATTCAGCTCTGATGTAGTATTTTGTTTCACAATCCAACTCGGTGAACTCATACTTACCGTCTTTATCTGATACTGTTTCTTTGATTTTGTTGAATTTTTCATCCATCAAAGTCAGTTTAGTATTGGGTAAAATCGCATTGGTTTCTGCATCGGTAATCACTCCGAAGATTGCTTGCTCACAGAAAATTTCTTTGGTTTCCAAAAACTTGTAGATATCATCGTTTCCTTGACCTCCATCTCGGTTTGAACTTAAGAAACCTCTTTTGGTATCGGTATTGATGATGAAAGCAAAATCGTCTTTTGGACTATTGGCTTCTTCTCCAATGTTCAATATCTTTTTGAATTTACCGTCTTCAGGTATTTTGGTCACAAAAATATCCAATCCTCCTAATCCCGGATGAGCATCTGACGAAAAATACAATTCGTTTTGGGCTGTTACAAACGGATAAGTTTCTCTTCCTTCGGTGTTGATGGTTTTTCCTAAATTCTCCGGTGTACCAAAACTTCCGTCATCATTGATTTTTACTTTGTAAAGGTCTGATTTTCCAAATCCACCGGGCATATCTGAAGCAAAATACATTGTTTTTTCATCGGGACTTAACGCCGGATGTGCTGTTTGATAGCTATCACCATTGAATGGTAATGCTGTAATGTCGCTCCATTTGCCTTTGTCATCTACAGTAGCTTTGTAGATTTTTAGCAAAGTTACTTTGGATGCATCATAACCTCTTTTGTCAAGGTAATTGTTTCGGGTGAAGTAAACCGTTTTTCCGTCTTTGGTAAATACCGGTGTAGCTTCGTGGAACTTACTGTTTATTTTGTTACCAAATTTTTGTACTTCACCTAAGGAACCGTCTTCTTTCATATCGGCACTATACAGATTGGTGAAATGTTCTCCGGTCCAGGTGTGAATTCTTTTGGAGAAATTTCCGGTATCACGTGCAGAACTGAATACTACTTTGTTTCCGGCAAATGATGGTCCGTAATCCGAATATTTGGAGTTGATCCCTGCATCTTCCAGTTTGTATCGACCGGAATTCTTTTTGATTTCTGCCAAATAATTTCTGTTTTTGTCAAATAATTGAGCACGGGCATCATTACCGCTTTTGGCATTGAATTTACTCATCATCTCATCGGCTTTGGCATATTCTTTCATAGCTCTAAGCGATTGAGAATAACGATAGTAAAACTCCGGTTCTTGCTCAGGATTGGCAGCATACAATTCACCATACCATTTAGCAGATTTCTCTAAATCGGCATTGAAATAATAGGCATTACCAATTTTTAAAAGCATATCAGGTGATTTGTATCCCTTTTCATAAAGACGCTCATAGGTTTTTATGGCATCGATATAGGCGTACTTGTCGTAGTCTTTGTTTCCTCTTGATTCTTTGCCTTTAGTTTGCGAATAACTCGTTAAAGTTGTTAGCGCTATAAATGCTAAGTATATTATTTTATTTCTCATGATTTGTAGTTATTAGAAGAATCTAGGTGATACCATTTTGTTTACTTTACTGAACAATTCAAATCTCAGGAAAACTTCATGGGAACCTGAGTTATAATGTCTCAAATTGGTGGTTTCTCTGTCATATCCGTAACCAATGAATAATCCATCGGTAACCTGAAATCCTGCCATTCCACTAAAAGCGGCATCCCAACGATAAGCAGCGCCAAGTGTTAACTTGTCAAACAATAAAAAGTTTCCTGACACATCCACTTGAAGTGGCGAACCTTGAACGGCTTTGGTCAAAAAGGCCGGTTTGAATTTTAAAGTCGGAGAAAGGTCAAATACATAACCTCCGATTAAATAAAAGTTCATACGTTCTTGGAATACTACATAATCATTATCATTGTATTTCTTGTCTTGTATGAAGTTAGGTACCGATACTCCAAAATACATTTTATCAGAATGTAGATAAACTCCTGCTCCAAAGTTAGGCGAAAACTCATTGTTGAAAGGTTGTAAATGGTCATCTGCCGGATCTGCAGGATTCAACTTATTAACATTCAAATTAAAGAAGTTCCCCGAAGCTTTTAATCCAAAGGATAACTTATAAGTCTCTGAGGTTTGAATAGTATAAGAGATATCTGCCGAAACAGTATTGTCAGAAGTTGGACCTATACGATCATTGACAACAGATAATCCAATTCCAATGTTACTGTTGTTAATTGGGGTATTCAACGAGAAGGCGTTAGTGGTTGGGGCACCATCTAAACCAACCCATTGGGTACGATGTAAGCCAAAGATACTCATCACGCCACGTGATCCTGCATAGGCCGGATTTATGTTGATGGTATTGTACATGTACTGAGTGTACTGTGCATCCTGCTGGGAATAACCCGCATAACACATTGACATCAAAACGAATAGTATTATTTTTGTTCTCATATTTTGCTTTTTTTAACCTGAGAACTTTAGAAAGTCCTCAGGTGTTTGTAGGTTTATCGTGTTAAATATAAGTATTTTGATTCTGAAATTACTTTTCCGTTACCATCATTGTATTGAATAATGTAGAAATAAGTTCCGGTTGGTAACTCAGCATTTTTATCTACAGTTACTCTTCCTTCAGATACACCAGTGAATTTTCTGGTATTATTGTCATAATCATTAGTTTCATAAACTAATACACCCCAACGGTTATAAATTTCAACTCTGTTTGGTAAGTGACACTCTTGATCGATGTTGTCGATTTGGAAATGTTCATTTACACCATCTCCATTTGGAGTGAAAGCGTTATGAACTACAACAGTTTCACATGCCAATACCGCACATTCAGAAATTACATTTAAGTTGATATCTACACGTTTACAATCTTCATCATAAATATAACTTACAGTATAGCTTCCCGCAGGTACACCAAAAGGATTAAATGTAGTACCAGAAATACCAGATACTTGGTTCATATCCCATGTTCCTCCAGAAGGATATTCAGAGATTAGTGTTTCTAAGTCCACTTGATCTTCTAATGCCTCATTACATCTATTCACATCATTAACTGCAGAGACAATTTGTGTACCCGTTACATCCCACGCACAAGTTGTAGTATTGAACGTAGCCGTTTCG
>VFQU01000332.1_pt1 | contig 45200 bp, 37 predicted proteins | sample 3512311 | NCBI WGS metagenome assembly VFQU01 (sample SAMN10412377, study PRJNA504923) | tailings metagenome | isolation source: Relicate 3 Philex TSF3 active mining site | place: Philippines: Tuba, Benguet | collected 2017-08-29 | reverse complement strand
CCGATTCTGACAAGTGGTTCAAACAAATGGAGCGCATGTCCAAAATGGCCGCCCAGCTAGAGCGCCGCGCCGACCGCGCCCTCAAAGAACTCCGTCTCCTCCAGATGGACCGCGTCTCTGCCACCGACATCCAGGCCGAGTTCTATGCGATGAAGAAAAACTTCCCTGTTCCAGCGTCTCTTCCGACAGCGAGAATGAGGGCGATGTCCATCAACGGCACCCCCCGCGCCGCCATGACCCTCATGGTCGGCCACTCCCAGCCCCGCTACCAGAAAGTCTTCCGCGACATGATCCCCCTCAAGGACCTGAAGCGAACGAACCCAATTTAGCCTCCTTCGGGGACTGTCCAAGGACCGCCCGCAGGGCGGGCCGTAGGACTGTCCCCTCCGGAAGAGCAAACGAACCCAATCTGAGCCCCACCCCTCGCGTTGTATCGTGAAAGTTTGAGCCCTTCCTCCGTGCCCATCTTCCCGATTTCCCTGCAAGCGAACGGCGGCCCCCTGTTTACGAACGGCCAATGGTCCGGCTTTGTCTCGTTTGACACTCCAGGTCTCACTCTGGCGCAGCTCGAATCCGTTGCCCGCTACTACTACGCCCTCGGCTACGGCTACTTCTGCCCCACCATGGTCACTTCCTCGCCGGAAGCCTACCAGGCCAACCTGCCCGTCTTCCGCGCCGCCCGTGATCACGACTGGGGCCAGGGCATTCTCCCGCCCCATCTCGAAGGGCCCTTCTTCTCTCCCGATTGCATGGGCGCCCACAACCCCGCGCTCCGTCAGGAACCCTCCATTGCCTTCGCCCGCCAGCTCCTCGCCTGGTCCCAGGGCTTCCTCGGCTTCCTCACCCTTGCCCCCGAGCGCCCCGGCGCCCTCGACCTCATCCGCTTCCTTGTCGCCGAAGGTGTCGCCGTCAGCCTCGGTCACATGAACCCCCTCACCGAACACATCGACGCCGCCCTCACCGCCGGCGCCACCGGCTTCACCCACGTCCTCAACGCCGCTACCCGCGACAAAATCGCCGCCAAGGACCTCCGCATCATCGCCCAGTTCACTGACCGGCGCGCCTTCTCCATGATCATCCCCGACGCCGTCCACGTGCCCGCTTACGCCGTCCAGCTCATGGCCCAGTCCAAAGGCCCCGACAGGTTCCTCATCGTGGCCGACGAGAGCCCCCTCATCGGCGCTCCCGCCGGCACCCAGGTCGACCTCTGGGGCCGCACCTTCGAAATCCGCTACGACGAACACGGCACCCTCCGCTCCTACGACCTCAGCGGCTCCTGCACCTCCCTCACCGAGTGCATGAACATCGCCCTCCGCTGGGGCGTCCCCGCCGCCACCGTCATCTCCGCCGTCACCACCAACGCCGCTGCCTTTCTCGCCCCCGCGCTCCACCGGCTCAACCTCCAGCTACCCGCCGCGCCCACCCACTCCCCTGGCCTCGTCTTCCAGAACAACGCTTTTCAGGTACCCGTTTAGTCATCCATGCAATTGATTCCCCCGTCCATCACGCCTCCCCTCGACCCCCATTTCCGGCCCGCTGCCCTCGCCTGGCGCGCCTTCGCCGCCTCGCTTGGCGACGCCGCCCTGCCCATCCGCATTGCCATTGAGCAAACCGGCGGCTCCACCTACGTCTTCCACCGCTCGCTCTCCCCGACGGATACCGCCGTCAATCTCCGCTTCCTCGAACGCGAGCTCCGCTTCCTGCTCTGGGCCGTCGGCGGCTACCGTATCCACCTCGACGCCCCCTTCGAACTCGTCACTCTCCTGCGCGACTACCTTTTCCGCTACGACGCCAATCGCCTCTTCGATCTCGAAGTCATGGGCCCCACCATCTATGGCCGCCCCTGCGAGATCCTTCACGCCCCCGGTGCCGACTTCCCCGCCCCACGCGCCGTCACCCTTCCCCTCGGCCGCCACCGTGGCGGCTGCCGCGTCGCCATCGACAAAGGCGCCTCCGACATCAAGGCCTACGCCGAACAGGATGGCGTCACCACCTTCGCCGCCGAGTTCAAGTGGGACCCTCTTCCCCAATCCGATCCCGCCTACCACCACCAACACATCCGCCACGCCATCGCCGCCGCGGCTGCCACCCTCCCCCGCGTTGACGCCATCGGCGTCTCCTCGGCCGGCGTCTACGTCAATAACGAACCCCGCATCGCCTCCCTTTTCCGCGGCATTCCCCGCGACCGTTTCCAGGCCGAGATCGTCCCCCTCTACCACCAGATCCAGGCCGAATACGGCAACATCCCCGTTGTCGTCGCCAACGACGGCGCCGTCTCCGCCCTCGCCGGCTCCATGTCGCTCAACACCAATCGCGTCCTCGGCGTCGCCTTCGGCTCCAGCCTCGCCACCGGCTATGTCGATGCCGCCGGCAACATCACCACCTGGCTCGACGAACTCGCCTTCGTCCCCATCGACGTCAACCCCCTCGCTCCCCCCGACGAATGGTCCGGCGACCGTGGCTGCGGCGTGCAGTATCTCTCCCAGCAGGCCGTTAACCGCCTCCTCCCTGCTGCCGGCATTGAGTTCCCCCGCGAGATGGGCGTGCCCGAACGTCTCGAACACGTCCAGGCCCTGCACAAGGCCGGCGACCCGCGCACCCTCCCCCTCTACCAGACCATCGGTGTCTACTTCGGCTACGCCCTCGCTCACTACGCCAACTACTACGACATCGGCACCGTCCTCGTCATGGGCCGCGTCACCACCGGTCAGGGCGGCGAGGTCATCCTCGACTTCGCCCGGCAAGTCCTCGCCCAGGACTTCCCCCACCTCAACATGGACATCCGCCTCCCGGACGAGGCCAGCCGCCGCGTCGGTCAGGCCGCTGCCGCCGCCAGTCTCCCCGCGATCACCTAGCGGCTGTAAAGCCGCTCCGCATTCCCGGCCAGATACTGCCCCAGCACCCGCGCCATCTGCTCTTCGCTCTCCCCGGTCACGCGCCGCTGCGCCTCGCCCACCTCGGCCAGAATCTCCCGCGTGTACAGCGATGAGCCCACCGCCATCTCCACCGTCGTCGCATCATGACTGCAGGTGATCTTGTGCCGCGGCACATAGTGGCCCCATTCCTCCATCGCCTGCCGGAAGAACTGCGGGCTCAACACCGGCAACCAGCACGTGTCCAGATAGCAGTTGGCAAATCGCTTGGCCAGCGCGCCCGCCTCGCTGAAGAAGGGCCAGCAATGGATCATCACCACCTTCATCCGCGGGTACCGCTGCGCCAGTATCTCCAGCCCCACCGGTGAGGAATCGGGCATGTTGTGCGTCCCCGTATGCACCTGATGCGGCCACCCGCGCTCGTGCGCCTGCTCCGCGCAGGCATGCATCACCCAGTCTTCAAACACCCGCTGCTCGGTCCCATCGAGGTCCCCCACCCAGCGCTTCACCTCTCCATCCCCCCGCGCCACAAAGCGCAGGTTGCGCCGGTAGGCCTGCAACTGCTTCGACCCCACCGCTCCCCCCGCCGCCGCCTTGTCGAACAGCACCGTCAGAAAACGCCGCCAGCTCGCCGCATCCACCGGCTCCACTCCCGCCACTTGCCCCAGGCTTTGCCGTCGCGCCGAATTGGGCCGCCACAGTTCCAGCAACGGATCCACCCGCATCAACGTGCCACCCAACTCGCTCTCGGCCTCGACCGGCGCCCCCCAGTAATACTCCGGATGCACAATGCGCTGCACCCGGCTGAAACCCGCCTGCCGCATCGCCTCCCGGTACCAGCCAAACAGGTTCGCGTAGTTCCGGGCAATCCGCGCGTCCACGCCAGCCTTGCTGCGCGCTATGTCCACACCGTACAGCTTCTCAATGCCCCGCCGTGTGCACTGATAGCCACCCGTGCCATGATGCTCGGCCTCGTCTCCTCCGCCGCTGCGGATCCAGCCGCTCAGATAGGGCTCCCCTGTCAGGTCGGCCAGCGTCGTCGGCCGCGTCGGCAAAGCCCCCCGCTCCCGGTCCGCCCGGTAGCCGCCCTCAAAGCGGCCAATCGACTCAATGCTGCCCCAGTGCTCATGCGCGCAATAGTTGGGTAAAGTACGCACCCGCTCGGCCAGCCCGCCTGCCGCGCCTCGCAGCACCAGCGGGGCAGCAAGCAGAGCGCGGCGGGTCATCGTCATGCCGCTAGCCTATCGCAGCTCAGTCTTCCCGCAAGATCGCCAGCGGCTTCTGTTCGAGGATCCGCGCCGACGCCGCCCACCCCGCCAGGTTCGCTACAATCGCCGAGCCGATGATCGCCACCGCCAGCGCCTGCCACTCCAGCCGGAACTCCGCCTCGGTAAAGAAGCGCCGCAACAGCACACTCGTGAACACAGTGGCGAGGCCGCTGCCCAGCGCTCCGGCCGTCAACCCCAGCAGCAGAAACTCCACGCTGAAGATCCGCGCAATGCGCCCCCGCGTGCCGCCAAAGGTCTTCAGGATCACCACCTCCCTCACGCGCCGGAAGCGAGTCCCCGCCACGCTCGACGCCAGGATGATCACCCCGCCCAGAATGGCAAAGCCCGCGATGAAGCGTATCACCACCGCCACCTGATCCACCACCTCCTGTATGATCTCGAGCACGTCCGCGATGTTGATGATGCTCACCGTCGGATACTGCCCGTAGATCGCCGCCTGAAACGGCGCTACCTTGTCCGGCTTCACCCGCGCCCCTGCAAAGTAGATCACCGGCAGGCCCTTCAGCGTCCCGGAATCGAGGATGAACTCCTGCGTCGCCCCGGCGCGCACGCTCTCCTGCCGGAAGATCGCCGCCACCTCCGTGCGGAACACGCGGCCCGCCGCGCTCCAGTCCAGCACCATCCCCGGCTTCAGCTTCAGGCTCAACGCCGCGTCCTGCGCCAGCGCAATCTTGCCCGTCTCCCCGGGCTGCCACCACTTGCCTTCGAGCACCTTCGTGCCCTTCGGTTGCTGGTCGTTCCACGTCACGCTGCGCGTCTGCAGAAAGCGGCGGCCAAAGCCCTTCAGGTCCAGCTTGCGCACCTCCGTGCCCTGCACATGCGTCAGCCGCGCCGCCACCGAAGGTATCAGTTCCACCCCCTGCTCCACGCCCGGCTGCGCGTTGATCAGCTTCGACAGCGGCTCCCGCATCGGCTCGGTCACATCGATCAGAAACACATTCGGCATCCCCGGCGGCGCGCTCTCAGCGATCTCGGTCAGCAGCGAGTGCTGCACCAGCCAGATGGTCAGCGTGAACATCACGCCAATCCCGATCGACACCAGCACCGCTTCAGCCTGATTGCCCGGCCGGTGCAGGTTCGCCAGCCCGTGCCGCAGGCTGCCGCGCGTGCGGTGCGACACTCGCTTGAGGCCCCGCAGCAGCAGCCACGCAAAGCCCGCCAGCACACCGAGCGATACCGTCAACCCTCCCGCAAACCACGCCCCCAGCCGCGCCGCATCCTGCACCTTCTGCCCCGATAGCCATCCCGCCAGCAACCCGAGCCCGCCCAGAATCAGCAACCCACAGGCAATCGCCGTGCGGCTCCGCGCCAGCCGTTCACGCCACGTGCCGCGGCTGCCGCCCATGTCCCGCCGGAAGATCAGATTCGGCTTGATCTCCCGTATGCTCAACAGCGGCGGCAGCGTGAAGAGCAGCGTCGCCAGCAAACCGGCCGTCAACCCCTGCACCACACTGGCCCAGTCAAAGTAGAAGTCCGGTCGCATCTGAAAGTAGCGCTCAATCAGCGTCGGAAACGCCAGTTGAACCACCACCCCAAACGCAATCCCCGCTATGCCGCCGGCCAACCCCAGCGCCAGCGTCTGCATCAGGTAAATCGAGATGATCTGGTTCGATCGCGCCCCCAGACACTTCATCACCGCAATGTTGTCCAGCTTCTGCTGCAGGTGCGCGTTCATCGCCATCGCCACGCCCAGGCTGCCAATGATCAGCGCCACCAGACTCACCAGACTCAGAAAGCTCGTCGCCCGGTCCAGCCCCCGCGTAATCAGCGGGTGCGTCTCCCGGTAGTCCGCCACCAGCGCATCCGGGAAGGTCTGCTTCACCCGGTCGCGCGTCTTGCCCAGGTCCACCCCTTCCTTGGGCAACTGAAACAGAAAGCGCTGCGCCGCCCGGCTGCCCTCGGTGATCAGTTCCGTCCGCTCAATCGCCGCCCGCGACATCATCAGCCGCGGCCCCACGTTCAGCGAACCCGTCATGCGGTCTGGCTCTTTCTCGACGATCGCCGACACGCGGAAGTCCTGCCCGCCAATCCGCAACGTGCCCCCAACTTCCAGCCCCAACCGCAGCAGCAGGTCCTGTGCCACCGCCACACACTCCCCGCACAGCGCCTGCTTCACGCTCTGCGCCGGCGCAAACACCACCTCGCCATAGAAAGGGTAGGCAGCGGGGTCCACCGCCTTCAGGCTCACCAGCACCGGCGTCGGGTTGCCCGGCTTCGCCGCCATGGTCACCGTCTCGGTCACCTGCGTCAGCCGTATGCCCTGCCCTTCCATCTCATTCAGCACTTGCCGCTGCTGTGCATCCGGCTGTACGAACACGCGCGCCGAAAGGTCCCCCGCCATCAAGGTCCGCGCCTCGCTGTTCAGCATGCGGCGGAAGGCGGTTGAAAAACCCCGCACCCCCGTCAGCGCACCCACGCCCACCGCGACGGCCAGCACGACAAAAACAAACTTGAAGCTCGATGCCCGCGCCTCGCGCCAGGCAATCTTGCGCGCCGCGCCAAACGTGAACTGACTCATGCGGCCCGCTTCTCGTCGCTCACCAGCAAGCCGTCGCGCAGCGTCAGCACGCGATCCGCATACGCGGCCAGTTCGCGGTCATGCGTCACCATCACCAGCGTCGTGCGCTGTTCCCGGTTCAGCTTGATCAACAGTTCCAGCACCAGCTTGCCGTTAGCTGTATCGAGGTTGCCCGTCGGCTCATCGGCCAGCAGAATCGGCGGCTGCGTCATGAAGGCCCGCGCCAGCGCCACGCGCTGCTGCTCGCCGCCACTCAACTGCACCGGGTAATGCGTCGCCCGTTCAAGCAGACCCACCTGCCCGAGTAGTTCGCGCGCCCGCTCCGTCCCCGGCCCTGCCGCGCCGCTCAACTCATGCGGCAGCATCACGTTCTCTTCCGCCGTCAGCGTGGGAATCAACTGGTAGCTCTGAAACACAAAGCCCACCTTCTCCCCCCTAACCCGCGCCATGTCGTCTTCCTTCAGGTGGGTGATGTCGGTGCCGTCCAGCAGGATTCGTCCCGTCGTGGGCGCATCCAGCCCCGCCAGCAAACCCAGCAGTGTGGACTTGCCACTCCCGCTGGCGCCCATGATCGCGGCAAACTCCCCGTGGGGAATCTGGAAGGAGATGCCCTTCAAGATCTTGACGACATGGGTCCCCGTGGCGATTTCACGGGTCACCTGATCTACTTCCACTGCGATTGGATTCGACATGCTGCTGCTTCTTTACTTATTCTGACAGTGGTGAGACTGCTTTCTTTTTTCACACTCAGCCTGCTGCTGCTTTCCTCCTGCGCCAGCAAAGCCCCCGAACCCGAGAAGACCGAAATCCCCAAGCCCACGGCGCCCAAGCCCAAGGAGGATACCCGCCCGGTCATCCTCTGCTTCGGCGATTCCATCACCGCTGGCTTTGGGCTTGAAGCCGGTGAAACCTACCCCGACGTGCTGCAGAAACTGCTCGATGAGAAGGGCTATGCCTACCAGGTCGTCAATGCCGGCATCTCGGGCGACACCACGCAGGGCGGCCTCGACCGGCTGAACGACGCGCTGCGCTATGAGCCCAAGCTGGCCCTGCTCGAACTGGGCGGCAACGACGGACTGCGTGGCATCCCCGTGGCTCGCTCCCGCGACAACCTCGCCCAGATCGCTGCTCGCTTCGAAGCACGCGGCGGCAAGGTAGTCGTTCTCGGTATTACTCTGCCGCGCAACTACGGCCCCGACTACATCCGCGAGTTTGAGGCCATGTACAAGAACCTGGCCCTCAATGGCAACCGTCCCTTCATGCCCTTCGTGCTGCAGGGTGTCTACGACGTTAAGGGCATGATGCAACCCGATGGCATACACCCCACCGCCCCCGGCGCGGCCCGCATCGCGGCGAATGTGCTCAAGGTGATTGAGCCGATGCTTACGAAGTAAGCGCCCCGAGGAAGCGTTCGATATCCGCCATGTCGTTGTAGACCGACGGCGAGATGCGGATGCGGTGTGGATACACGCTCACATCCACTTTGGCCGCCTGCAGTTTGGCCCCGTAAGTCTGGGCGGCGTTCTGCTTGCTGAATACGATCAGCGGCCCGCGCGCCCCTTCCGGCGTCAGGCAGGTGAAGCCCAGCCGCGGCATCTCCCGCCGCAGCCGCTCCAACATTGGCTTACGATGAGCGGCGATTGTCTCTACCCCCAGCCCCTGTATGTAACCCAGCGAAGCGCCCAGCGCGGCGGCCACAATGCTGGCCGTACTACTCACCTCGAAGTAGGCAGCGGCATCCTGGCCCGGCTCAAATTCCACGAACCGCTTCCCCGTCCCTTCATGGGGCAGCAGGTGATACTCGGTATGCGCCTGCCGGTAGCCATGCAGTGGCCGCTGCAGGGTGCGGCCCAGATGGTCCTTGCGGGTGTAGAGGAAGCCGAGGCCAAAGTCGCCCATCAGCCACTTGAAGGACGCGGCGGCGGCAAAGTCTACGCCCGCGGCGCGCAAGTCCACCGGCATGGCGCCCACCGCCTGGATGATGTCGGCATACACCAGCGCACCTTTGGCGTGGGCGAGGGCGGAGATCTGCCGCAGGTCATGCTCATGCCCGGTGATCATCGAAATCTGGCTTACCGCGACCAGCCGCGTCTGCTTGTCCACCAACCGGTCGAGCGCGGCGGGCGTGATGCGCCAGTCTTTGTCCGGCTGGGCAATGCGTACTTCGAGCCCCTGCTTGGCCAGTTCCTCATACATCCACAGCGAGCCCTGAAAGTGGAGCGCATCGGTGACCACATTGCCACCCGCTTGGGGCAGGCCGAGAGCGCGCACCACCAGGTTTTCGCCCATGGTGGTGCTCTGCACCAGGCTCAGTTCCCCCGGCTCGACGTTCACCAGTTGGGCAAATTTCTGTTTGGCATCCGACTGCAGGCGAGCACCGACAGCCATGCCGTCTGTCAGGCCACCGGAGGCTTTGAAGTCCAGAAAGGCTTCCACGGCGCGCCGGGCACTGCGGCCCTGGGGATGCCAGCGGGCGTTGTTCAGGCAGGTGGCCTGCCCCGTGACCGGAAACTCACTCCTGGCCGGCAACTTATCGCCCGCCACGGCCAGGGCGCCGCTCGCCATCATCTCTCTGCGCGTCATATCGCGCTAGCTTCTCACCCTCGCGAGCAGATATGCAAGTGCCTGCTCCACGCACTCTTCGAGAGGCCGGCCGGAGTCGATCACCAGATGGGGCTCGGCGATGGGCTCAAACTCATCGCGCAAGCGTTCATACAGGGCTCGGTTGCGGTTGGCCGCCACATGGGGCTCAAGCAGCCTTTCGCGTACCAAAGTCTCTGCTGCTTCGAGCAACAGGATGTGCTCGGCTGGCATCTTCCGCCGCTGCTCGGCGCGGCCAAAGACGCGGCCGTCAAAGAAGATCCACAGCCCTGGGTCGCGCTGCCAGAGCCAGTGCGCGGCGGCCACCAGGTAGTCTTCGACGAAGTCATCCTGTGGCCGGCTGTATTCCACATGCCGGGGGCCAAAGGTGGCTTCGCGCACTACGTCCTTATTCAGCACATGGCCGCCCAATCGCTCCGCCAGCGCGTGGCCCAGCGTCGTCTTTCCGGTGCCGGGCAAGCCGGCCAGCAGCACGCCGGGCATGGCTACCCAAAGGGCAGCCACAACTGCCGCTTGGCCAGGTAGGCATGACGCGCTTTCGCGCGGCGGGGCTTTTCGCTCAGCACAATCTCGAGGCCACACTCGGCCGTCAACGCTTGCGCCACGAAGAGATCGGGGTCCGCGTGGCCGACGGGCGGGCCACCGCTCTTGACAAGCCAGAGATCGAGCGAGCCCTGGAGCTGTTCCTCCAGACGTGCGTCGGCCGAGGTCCATTTGCCATCGCATAGAATGGCCTTTTTGCGGCCTACGCGCACCAGCACACTCATCTCCTCACTATGCTACCCGTTCCCCTGCCTGTCCCCGCCATTCCCACCGGCAACGAGACTTACACCCAGGCCACGCGCCTGGGCAATCTCATCTTCGTCTCGGGGCAGTTGGGTATCGATCCCGCTACGGGCCAGCTCGTGAAGGGCGGCGCGGTGGCCGAGTACCAGCAGGCGCTCGACAACCTGCGGGTGATTCTCGAAAGCGCGGGCTCCAGCCTGGCCCACGTGGCCAAGACGACCATTTACATGACCGACATGCGGCTGTTGCCCGAACTCAACGCCGTCTATGCCCGCTACTTCCCGCACCGGCCCGCCAAAACGGGCGTAGAAGTGCGGGGCCTCGCCGGCGGGGCAGCAATTGAGATTGAAGTCGTGGCGGGCGTCGCGGACTTGCTACGATAGGCTTTCTCGCGGTCCGCGTTGCTCGCCTGATCAAAACGCAAGGACCCTCATGAACACCCGAAAACTGCTCGCCGCGCTGACCCTCAGCGCCCTCTCTACCGCTACACTCGCCGCACAAACCGACCTGATTGGCAAAGCCCGGCAGATACATGATCGCGTTCTCAAGCTGGACACCCACAACGACATCGACCCGGAGAACTTTACCCCCGAGTGCAACTACACCAAGCGCCTTGCCACGCAGGTGAACCTGCCGAAGATGGTGGAGGGCGACATGGACGTGGCCTTCTTCATCGTCTATGTCGGGCAGGGGCTGCCCACGGCCGAGGAGTATGATCACGCCTATCAGCAGGCCATTGCGAAGGTTGAGGCCATCCATCGCTTCACCGGCAAGATTGCGCCTGATTCCATCGGGCTGGCGCTCACCCCGGAGGATGTCCGGCGGCTGCACCGGCAGGGCAAGCGCATTGCCGTCATTGGCGTCGAAAACGGCTACCCCATCGGCACCGACATCAAGCGCGTCAAGGAGTTCTACGATCGCGGCGGCCGCTACATGTCACTCGCTCACAATGGCAACAGCCAACTGGCGGACTCCAACACGGGCGAGGCCACCGGCTACCTGCACAACAACGGCCTCTCGGAACTCGGGCGGCAAGTGATCGCGGAGATGAACCGCCTGGGCATGATGGTGGACCTGTCGCACCCTTCCAAGGGCGCCAACCTTGAGGCCATCCGGCTTTCGAAAGCGCCGGTGATTGCCTCGCACTCCAGTGTCCGCGCGCTGGCCGACCACAGCCGCAACATGGACGACGAACAGCTACTGGCCGTCAAGAAGAATGGCGGCGTGGTGCAGATCGTCGGGTTTGCCTCCTATCTGAAAGTGGACTCGAAAGAACGTACCGAAGCTTTGACCAAACTCCGCGCGGACTTTGGCTTTGGTGGCGGCGCCCGCCGGAGCGATGTGGGCTTCCGGCGGGCCAGCGCGGGCCCGCGCGTCTGCCCGGTGGAAGAGGCGAAACCGGCCACCGCCGCGACGCCGCAACCGCGGCGTAGCATGGCCTTCCTGAACATGCTGCCCGCCGAGCGCCGGGCGGAGTACACCACGCGGATGGCGGAGATTGACGCCAAGTATCCGCCAGCCACGCGCGCCACGGTGAAGGACATGGTGGACCACATCGACTACGCCGTCAAGCTGATAGGCATCAACCACGTCGGCATCTCGTCGGACTTTGACGGCGGTGGCGGCATTGATGGCTGGGACAGTGCGGCAGAGGCCTTCAACGTGACGCTGGAGCTGGTGCGCCGCGGCTACACCGAAGAGCAGATTGGCAAGCTGTGGAGCGGCAACCTGTTGCGTGTGTGGTCAGAGGTGGAGCAGGTGGCGAAAAAGCTGCAGAAACCCTAACCGGGTTCGCCCATGCCGAACTCGCGCAACTTGTCGTAGAGCAGGCGCCGCTGGATGCCCAGCAGGCGGGCGGCTTCGGCCTTGTTGCCAGCGGCACGGGCCAGGGCCGCGGTGAGGATGTGCCGTTCCAGTTGCCGGACCAGCGGCCAGTAGCCTTCCTCCAGCGGCACGGCGGCCAGCCAGTTATGACCCGCACTGGCCGCTGATCGCAATTCGATGGCGTCGGCACTGATGATGCCGCCCGGGGCCAGCACCAGCGCCCGGGTGATGACGTTTTCGAGCTCACGCACGTTGCCGGGCCAGTCGTGCGCCAGCAGGAGGGCGAGGGCGTCATCGCGCAGGTGCACGGGCCTTTCCGAGCGGCCCAGAAAGCGCTGAATCAACAGGGGGATATCCTCTTTGCGTTCGCGCAGCGGCGGCAGGTTGAGCTGCACAACATGCAGGCGGTAGTAGAGATCTTCGCGGAAGCGGTTGGCCTGCACGGCGGCGCGGAGGTCCTGCGCGGAAGCAGTGATGAGGCGGAAATCCACGGGCACGGGGGCGCCACCGCCGAGCCGTTCGATGACCCGCTCCTGGAGGGCGCGCAGCAGCTTGGCCTGCAGCGGGAGTGGCAGTTCGGCGATTTCATCGAGGAAGAGTGTGCCGCCCGCGGCTTGCTCAAAGCGGCCGGTGCGGCGGGTGAGGGCGTGGGTGAAGGCGCCCTTCTCGTGGCCGAAGAGCTCGGCTTCGAGCAGGTCGGCGGGAATGGCCGCGCAGTTGACCTTCACGAGCTGCCCGCGGGCACGGGGGCTGAACTCATGGATGGCGTTGGCGACCAGTTCTTTGCCGGTGCCGGATTCGCCCTGCACGAGCACGGTGGCGTCGGTGGGCGCTACCCGGCCGATGAGCTTATAGACCTCCTGCATGGCCAGCGAGTGCCCCACCATGCCGGGAATGCCGGCGGAGGTGGCCACCGGGCGCTGGCGGGCTTCGGCTTCGAGGCGGCGGTAGTCGAGAGCCCGCTGAATGAGATGCAGCAGATGGTGCTCATCAATGGGTTTGGCGATGTAGTCGAAGGCGCCGAGGCTGGTGGCGCGGATGGCGTTGCGGGAGGTGGTTTCGGCCGTCATGACCAGCACGGCGGCCTGACTGTAGCCGGCGCGCAGGCGCTCGAGCACGGTGAGGCCGTCGAGGCCGGGCAGGCGGATATCGAGCAGGATCAGGTCTGGCTCGAGTTGCAGGGCGAGCGCGAGACCCGTGTCGCCGGCGTCGGCCTGCGACACGCGGTAGCCTTCGTCTTCGAGCAGCGCGGCCAGGGCCAGACGGGCGGTGGGCTCATCCTCAATGATCAGGACATGGGGCTTCATAGGGGTGCACCGGAGAGATGGATTTCGAGGCGGGCGCCGGGGTTGGTATTGCTCACCTGCAACTGGGCGCCCATACGCTCGAGCAAGGACTTGGTCAGCGCCAGCCCCAAACCCGTACCGCCGGGTTTGGTGGTGAAGAAGGGCTCGCAGAGGCGTTCGAGAGCTTCGGGCGTGAGCCCCGGGCCCTCGTCCTGCACGGCGATGATGACGGCGGCGGCAGTGGCCGTGAGGCTCAGGGTGACGCGACCACGGCCGCCCGAGGCATCGATGGCGTTGAGGAGCAGATTGAGGAGGGCCTGCTGGAGACTGCCGGCGTCGAGCAAGGCGCTGGCCGGCGCAGGGGCGGCCAGGACCAGTTCCACCCCGGCTTCGCGAGCGTGCGGCCCGACGATCTGGAGCGTGCGTTCCAAAACCGGAAGTACCGGTTGCGAGGTGAGGGCGAGAGGCTCTTCGGGCTGGAGGGCCAGGAGACTACGCAGCAAGGTGTCGAGGCGGTCTACCTCGTCGACGATCAGTTGCGCCGGTTGCGCGGCAGCGGCGTTGCCCTCGAAACGGCGGGCCAGCAGACGTGCGGTGAGGCGCATGGAGTTGAGCGGGTTGCGGATTTCGTGGGCGATGCTGGCCACCAGGCGGCCCATGGAGCGCAGGCGGTCTTCGCGGCGAACTTCGGCTTCGAGGCGCTGGCGGCTGGCCGCCATCTCGTTGACGGCGGCGATGACGGGCTGGAGGTCAGAACCCTGGGGCGCGAGGCGAAAGTCGGGCTCGTGGCGCAGGCGGGCCAAGCCGACTTGCAGATCTGAGAAGCCCCGCTGCAGACGGAAGCTCAAGGCAAGCACAGTGGCAATGGCCACCAGGGCCAGCAGCATGACGGCCACCAGGAGGAAGCGCCGGTTGAGCTCGCTCGAGTCGCTGAAGTTGATGAGGCGGCGCAGCGTCCAGGCGGCGAAGGCGGGGGGCGGGGCGGCCTTGACGGCGACCACCAGCAGGTCAGGGCCGTCGGGCATGGTGCGGGTGACCGTTTCGCCGGTCTGCCGGCTGGCGGCATAGGCGTCGAGGATCAAGCGGCGCTCATTGTCGGGCAAGCGGAGCTGGCTGCCGGGTTCGGTATAGGAAGGGAAGCTTTGGCCGACGATCTGGCCATCGCGCCAGTAGCCGCCCTCAATGTCGAGGTAGGAGCGCAGGGTCTCGTAGGAGTGCTGCGCCAGGCGCTCGGCGGGCCAGTCAGGCCGGGCGGCGAGCAGTTCACCCACTGCGTTTTCGAGGTTGCCGCGAGTGTCGCTGACTACGACGGTGCGCAGGTTGCGGCTGAGGTCAAAGACGAGCAAAGCCATCAGGACGAGCGCCGCCAGAGCCGTCACAAGTAGCCAGGACTGGAGGCGCTGCGCGGCGACGATGCGCGGCAGACGGAAGAACCGTCGCATGACTTCAGTGTACGGTTTGCGTGCACATGACTGTACGGCAAACGTGCGTTCAGGGAGCATAGACAGGGCCAGGGGGCTGAATTTGCATGGATGCAGATGGTTGCATGCATGCACATGGCCATGTGGAGAGAAATGGGATTGAAGTGTCTCTGCATATGTCTGGTGGCCTGGGGGGCCAGCGCGCAAACGCTGGAGCCGGTGACCGCCGAGCAGGCGCTGGCCGAAGCGATTGAGCGGAATCTCGATCTGGTGGCGGCGCGCTACGAGGTGCCGATTGCGCGGGCGGAGACGATCACGGCGGCCTTGCGGCCGAACCCGGTGCTGGCCCTGGGCGGAGATCATCTCAACCTGCTGCCGCCGCGCTACAGCCTGCTGAACAATGCCGGGCCAGCGGAGTATAACGCCCGGCTGGACTACACGCTGGAGCGGGGCGGGAAGCGGGAGTTGCGGGTGGAGGTGGCGCGGGCGGCCGAGTCAGTAGCGGAACTGCTGGTGGTGGACGCAGTGCGGCAGTTGGCGCTGCAAGTGCAGACCACCTACGTGGACGTGCTGCGCGCCAAGGCGGACCTGGCGGTGGCCGAGGAGATTGCCGCGACCTTTGCGGAGATCGCGAGCATCAACGAGGAACGGGTGCGGCGGGGGGACCTGGCGGAGGTGGAGGCGATTCGCTCGCAGGTGGCGGTGTTGCAGTTTGAGACCACCGTACGACAGGCGGAACTGGCGGTGGCCACGGCGCGGACGCGGCTGCAGGTGTTGCTGGGCCGTGGGCCCGGCGCCGCGGTGGCTGACCCCACGGAGGGGCTGCGGCGGCAGGAGGGGACGCGGGCACTCGACGAATTGCGAAACGAAGCCATGCGGCAAAGGCCAGACCTGGAGGCGCAACGGCGCGAGCGGGTGCGCACGGTGGCGGACACGCGACTGCAGGCGGCGAATGCGAAGGTGGACCACGTGATCGGCACGGAGTACCGCCGCCAGCAGGGGTTGGCCGGGACGGGTAATTCCATTGGCCTGTTCTGGGAAGCGCCGCTGCCGGTGTTCAACCGGAACCAGGGCGGCATTGAGCGGGCCCGGCAAGTGCAATTGCAGACGGAAGCGCGGACGCGCGCGATTGAGGCGACGGTGCGGAATGAAGTGGAGGTGGCGTGGCTGACGGTGCAGAACTCGTTGCGCAACCTGGAGCGCATTGAGAGAACACTGCTGCCCCGGGCGCGGGAGGTGCGCGACATCACCGACTATTCGTACCGGCGGGGGGAAGCGAGCTTTCTGGAATTTCTGGACGCGCAGCGCGCCTACAGCGAAACGCGGCAGAGCCTCAATGATTCGCTGGCGCGACTGGCCCAAAGCCTTTATGAACTGGACGCCGCCACCGGCGCCACCACCGCGGGAATGATGCGATGAAATACCTTGCCCTGTTCAGCACACTACTGTTAGGCGCCTGTGCGACGGCGCCAGCCCCCACGGCCCCGGCAGGCCCGGCGCCGGTGCGGCATGAAGGCCAGCGAATCGTCTTCGACCCGGCATCGCCGCAACTGGCGCGGTTCCGCACGGCCAAGGCCGAGGAGGCGGAGATACCCGCGACGGCACTGGTGGCCCCCGGCCGTATTGAACTCAACCCGGGCAAAGTGTCGCGGGTGCTGCTGCCGGTGGCGGGCCGCGTGCGCGAGGTGATGGTGGGGCTGGGCGACCGGGTGAAGGCCGGGCAGACCGTGCTGACACTGGAGAGCCCGGAGGTGGGGGCGGTGCTTTCGGCACTGCGCCAGGCGGAAGCGGCACGGCGTCAGGCCGAGGCGGGCCAAGCCAAAGCAATGGCGGACCTGAGCCGGGCCAAGGACCTCTTCGCCAACCGGGCGATTGCCCAGAAGGAAGTGCTGGCCGCGGAGACGGTGGTGCAGCAGGCCGAGGCCGACAGAGAAGTGGCCGAGGCGAGCCGGGACGAGGCATTACGGCGGCTGGAACTGCTGGGCCTGCGGCCGGGGGCGATGCAGCAACTCATCGCGGTGCCGGCGCCGGTGAGCGGCAAGGTGCTGGAGGTGATGGTGACCCCGGGCGAGTTTCGCTCGGACCCCACGAGCGCCACGCTCACCATTGCCGACCTGAGCACTGTCTGGATCGCGGCGGACGTGCCGGAAGACCAGATGCGGGCCGTGGTGATAGGAGCGCCAGTGGAGGTGGAGATGGCCGCTTACCCGGACCGGACTTTCCGGGCCCGCGTGTTGCGCATGGCCGACGCGCTGGACCCGCAGACGCGGACGGTGAAGGTGCGCGCCGAGTTGCCGAACGCCGAGGGACTACTGCGCCCGGAGATGTTTGGCACCGTGCGTTCGGCGAGCGGCACACGCCGGGCGGTGGTGGTGCCACGCAGCGCGATTTACCAGCAACAGGGGCGCACTACGGTATTCCGCACGCTAGATAAGGGGGTTTTCGAAGAAGTGCCCGTAGAGCTGATCTATCAGGACCGTGACCGGGCCGCCGTACGGGGGCCCATATCGGCCGGGGATGCCGTGGTGATCGATGGTGTAACGCAGTTGAGGGCCTACTAGCGTGTCCAGCAGCTTGCTCCGCTTTGCCTTGCAACAAAGGCTGCTGACCATCCTGATGTGGGGGGCGCTGGCCGCGGTGGGCATTTACTGCTTTCGCCAGTTGAAGGTGGAAGCCTACCCGGATATCTCGGACACACAGGTGGTGGTGATCACGACCTATCCCGGCCAGGCGGCCGAGGAAATGGAGCAGCAAGTGACCATCCCGATTGAACGGGCGCTGAATTCCACGCCGAACCTGATTGCCCGGCGCTCGCGGACCATCTATGGCCTGTCGGTGGTGGAGCTGACGTTCAGCTACGAAACGAAAGACTACTTCGCCCGGCAGGTGGTGCTGGAGCGGATACAGGGGGTAGACCTGCCAGCGGGGGCAGAAGTGGAGCTGGCGCCGCTGACGACGCCCATTGGAGAGATGTACCGCTATCAACTGACAGGCGTGGGGAAGACGGAGCTGGAGCTGCGCGAGATACAGGACTGGGTGGTGGGGCCCCGCTTGCTGCAGACGCCGGGGGTGGCGGAAGTGGTGCCGTTCGGGGGCCTGGTGAAGCAGTACCAAGTGGAGATTGAGCCACCGGCGCTGGTGAAGTATGGGCTTTCGGTAAACGACGTGGTGGATGCTCTGCAGGCCAATAATCGCAATGCCGGGGGGGCGCTGCTGAGCACCGGGCAACAGGCGCTGGTGGTGCGCGGGGTGGGGCGCATACGCTCGCTCGAAGACATTGAGAACATCGTGCTGACGGTGTCGCAGGGTACGCCGGTGCTAGTGCGCAATATTGGCCGCGTGCGCATTGGCAGCGCGCTGCCGACGGGCGTGTTCGGGGTGAATGAGCGAGCGGGGGGAGTGGAGGGGATTGTGCTGCTGCGGCGCGGGGAGAATCCGTCAGAAGTATTGCGGGAGCTGGCCCGGGCCGTCCAGGACTTGCAGACCGGGGGCCTGCCGCCGGGCGTGGAGATGACGCCGCTCTATGACCGCACGGAGCTGGTGAACAACACGCTGCGGACGGTGTCGCGCACGCTGGCCGAAGGCTTCGCCGTGGTGCTGCTGGTGCTGATCTTCTTTCTGGGCAGCCCGCGGGCGGCACTGCTGACGGCGCTGACCATTCCGCTGTCGCTGCTGTTTGCGTTCTGCTGCATGTATGTGGCGGGGGTGCCGGCGAACCTGCTGAGCCTGGGCGCGCTGGACTTCGGCATTATTGTGGACGGCACGCTGATCATGGTGGAGCACATGGTGAGGAAGCTGGGGCAGCGGCGGGAGGACGAGACTGTTTTCGAGGTGATATGGCATGCGGCGCTGGAGGTGGAGCGGCCGATCTTCTTTTCGCTGGCGATTCTGATTGCGGCGTATCTACCGCTGTTCACGCTGGAGCGGGTGGAGAGGCGGCTGTTTACGCCGATGGCCTTCACCGTTTGCGCCGCACTGCTGGGGGCGCTGCTGCTGTCGCTGACGCTGGTGCCGGCGGTGGCCACTTACCTGTTTGGCAAGCGGTTTCAGACGTGGGAGAACCCGCTGCTGCGGTGGCTGGCGGAACGCTATGCGGGGTTGTTGCGGAAGTGTGTGGGGCGGCCCGCGCGGGTGGCGGTCGGGGCGGTGGCCATTGTGGTGGCGGCGCTGGGGCTGGCCAGCCGGCTGGGTACGGAGTTTCTGCCCACGCTGGACGAGGGCGTCATCTGGGTGAGGGCGAATCTGCCGTCGGGGACGTCGCTCGAGAAATCGGCGGCGGTGGCCAATGAGATGCGGGCGATCATACAGCGGCAACCGGAGGTGTTGAACGTGGCCTCGCAGTCGGGGCGCAATGATTCGGGCACCGACCCCTTCGGCCCAAACCGCAATGAAATTCTGATCACACTGAAGCCTTATGGAAGCTGGGCCCCGGGACGCCGGAAAGCGGACCTGATCGCGGACCTGCGGCGGGATTTGAACCGGGAGATACCGGGGATACAACTGAACTTTACGCAGCCCATCATTGATACCGTGACCGAGAGTGTGACGGGGTCATCGGCGGATCTGGCGGTGATCTTGCGGGGCCCTGAGCTGGACGAGTTGCGGCGGCTGGCGGCGGAAACGCTGAAGTTGCTGCGGCAAGTGCCGGGGGCAGCCGATAGCGCCATTGAACAGGAAGAGGACCAACCGGGGTTGCGCATCACGGTGGACCGCAGCCGGGCAGCACGGTATGGGCTCAACATTGAAGCGCTGAGCCGGACGATTGAATCCGCGCTGGGCGGGGCGGCGATTGGGACCGTCTTTGAAAACGACCGCCGCTTTGACCTGGCGGTACGGTACGCGGCGGAATACCGCGCGGACATACAGCAACTCGACCGGCTGCTGATACGCACGCCAGGGGGCGCCAATGTGCCACTGGGGCAAGTGGCACAGATTGAGGTGGTGAGCGGGCCGAGCATCATTCTGCGGCGGGAGAACCAGCGCGCCATCGCGATACGCACCAACATAGTGGGCCGGGACCAGGGGGGCTTTGCCCGGGAGGCGCAGCGCCGCTTTGCGGAGAGAGTCGAGTTGCCGCCGGGCTATCAGGTGATCTGGGGGGGCCAGTTTGAGAATCTGGAGCGGGCGCGCGACCGGCTGGTGATGATCTTGCCGCTGACGATCGGTATCATCTTTGCGCTGCTGTATCTCACCTTTGGCTCGGCGGGCAACGCGCTGCTGGTGTTGCTGAATGTGCCTTTTTCGATGGTGGGCGGCGTGGCGTTGCTGTACCTGCGGGGGATCAACCTGAGCGTTTCAGCGGCGGTGGGGTTTGTGAGTCTGTTTGGGGTGGCGGTGATGGCGGGGGTGCTGTATGTGACGGAGATCAACCGGCGGCGGCTCACCGGCGAGGATGAGCTGGCTGAGGCGGTGGTGAGGGGGGCGACGTATCAATTGCAGCCGCTGCTGATACTGATTCTGGTGGCGCTGCTGGGGATGATGCCGGCGGCGACGGCGACGGGGCTGGGCTCAGACGTGCAGCGGCCACTGGCGACGGTGGTGGTGGGGGGGTTGGGGTCGACGTTGGTGCTGACGCTGTTTGCTTTGCCGTGCCTTTACGTTCTGGCGGCCCGGCGGGAGAGGTAGCCGGCAATCAGAACCAAGAGGCCGACACTGGCGAAGACGCCACTGAGGCCCACGGCGGCCTTCAGGCTGCCGGCAACCAAGACGCCGAGGCCGCCGGCAATGGTGTTGAGGGCGTTCATGAGGCTTTGAGCGGTGGCGCGGTCGCGCCCGTCGACGGCCTCGCAGAGGGCGGGCGGCTCATTGGCCATGGCGAGGGCCTTGGCGAAGGAGAAGACGATGACGCCGGCGGCCACGAGCGGCAGGCCACCGGGGAGCAGGAAGACGGCGAGGCAGGGCGCGGCGGCGAAGTAGAACCAGGACATCGCCCGCAGCCGGGCGTTGGCGCCGCGCTGGACCAGGCGATCAGACAGGGCGCCGCCCACCAGCGCCCCGGTGACGGCGGAGAGCTGCAGCACGGCGGTGCCGGAGATGCCGGCGAGGGCGAGGCTCAAGCCAAAGCGTTCCTGAAAGTAGAGGGGCATCCACTGGAAGAACATCCAGGTGCCGAAGGCGACAAGCATGGCCTGGGTGGCGAGGAGCAGGTAGGGCTGATTGCGGCGCAGACGGCGCAAGGGAGCGCGCCAGGGTTCGGAGGGCTGATTGCTGACGCGGCGCAAGCCATCGTGCAGCCAGAGGGCCGAGAAGGCAGAGAGGATGACGCCGGCCGCGCCGAGGACCCAAAGACTGGCGCGCCAGCCGTAGACATCACCGAGATAGCCAGCGAGGCCCGCGCCACCCACGAGGCCGAGATTCAAGCCCCCCACGTGGAGGGCCATGGCGCGGCCGCGCGTCTCGGGGCCGTGGTGGCCGGCGATGAGCGCGATGGCAGCGGGGAGGTAGAAGCATTCCGTCAGCCCGAGGAGCACACGGCTGGCCATCAATTCCTGAGCCGTGCGCGCCCAACCGGAGGCGAGCGTGACCAGACTCCAACCCAGGAGACTGAGGGTGACGACGCGATGGCGGCCACAACGGTCCGCTACAAGCCCGGCCACGAGGCTGCCAGCGGCGTAGCTCCAGAGAAAGAGGGTGCCGAGGATGCCGAGTTCGACATCGGTCAGACCGAGGTCGCGGCGGAGCAAGGGGTAGACGGCGCTGAGGCTGGTGCGGTCGGCATAGTTGACCGCGGCGACTGTGGCCAGCAGCCAGACGGCGCCCCATTTGCGTTCCAAGACCATCGCAGGAATTCGTACAATCGTATGTCATCCCCATGGAACCTCGTGATCTCGCCTCTCGTGGCTGTGACTGGCTACTGGATCTGCTGACGCCGCAGGGCACGCTGAAAGGCGCCACCGACTTGCGCGCCTACTACAAGACGCCGGCCGCCTTTCTGGCGCACGGGCTGCCGAATGAGGCGCACCTGCTGCTGGACCACGTGGAGGCGAAGCATCTGTTGCCGAACGGAGACCTGGATGCGACGGGGGTGCCGTGGATTGGGATGTACCGCACCTACCCGCACGCGTGGCTGTGTTGCGCGGCGATGTCAGCAGGGCGCTTTGGGCTGGCCCGGCAATTGGCGGGCTTCCTGGCGAGCTATCACAACCCGGCGTCGGGGGGCTTCTTCGCGGATGAGGCACGGTCGCATGAGGAGATCATGACGACGGCGATGGCGGGGTTGGCGTGTCTGTGGGCGGGCCATGTCTCGCTGGCGACAGCGGCCGGCAACTGGCTGGACAATCTGTACCGGGCGCAGCCGGACCTGTCGCGCGGCCTGTACACGACGTGGCGGAACGGACTGGTGACCACTTATGACGAGGAGCAGGCGGCTTCGTTTCTGGTGGATGCCGCCAAGCCGCGGCAATACTACTTTCAGTACGGGATTGCGGCGGCGCTGTTGAGTTCGCTGGCGGCGGCGACGGGGGATGGACGCTGGCTGGAGCTGGCCCGGAACTTTCTGGCGGCGACGCAGCACCTGGGGCCGGACCGGTATCAGACGCCGCAGTCGGGGAAGGTGGGCTGGGGGGCGGCGTGGACGTACCGGCTGTCGCGCGACCCGGCCGAGCTGGAGTTGGTGGAGGCGGTGACGGCGGGACTGGGAGCGCTGCAGAATGATGATGGGTCGTGGCTGGCGACGGGCGTGTACGGGGGGTCGCAGGCAGCAGCGGACAGTGTGACGATTGATGTGACGAGCGAGTTTGTGGCGTTGCTTTCGTATATGTCGCAGGTGCCCCATGGCGCATAGCAATCCGGTGAAAGCGATACTGGCGGCGGGGGGAGTGGCGCTGGGGGCATCGACGCTGGGGCCCACGCCGCTGGTGGCCAAGCTGACGGCTACGACGGGAGTGGACTTTGTGTGGATCGACACGGAGCATTCGTCGTTCGGGGCCGAATCGATTGAGCTGCTGCCGCCGCTGATACGGCAATCGGGGCCGATGCCGCTGGTGCGGGTGGCGGGGCTGGACGCGCAGTTGATCAAGAAGGCGCTGGACATTGGCGCGCAGGGCATCATGGTGCCGCAGATCAACACGGCGGAGGAAGCCCGGCGGGCGGTGGATTATGCGATGTATCCGCCGAAGGGTTCGCGCGGCATCTCGCCGATGTGGACCTTTTACAACGATGTGCCGTGGAGTGAGTATCTGCCGGTGGCCAACGAAGACACGCTGGTGGTGGCGCAGGTGGAATCACCGGCGGCGTTGACGGAGGTAGAAGCAATCGCGGCGGTGGAAGGGGTGGATGTGGTGCTGGCCGGGCCGATGGACCTTTCGGCGGCGCTGGGGCACATTGGGAACATCGGGCACCCGGAAGTGCAGGAGTTTCTGGCCAGCTTTCCGGCGCGGGTGGCAGCGGCGGGCAAAGTGCCGGGCATCGCGCTGGGCAGTGTGGCGGCGGCGGAGCTGGCGCTGAGCCAGGGCTACCGGTTTATCAATTTCGCGAATGTGGTGTTTGACGGGTTGAACGGGATCAAGGCGGGGCTGGCACACTTGCGGGCGCTGAGCGCCTAGGCGAGTTGCTTGTAGAGGATGTGGGTGGCCTCAGGCGATTGGCCGTGCACATCGAGGGCGTAGCCGGGGATGACGCCGCAGCTGTGATAGCCGAGGGAGAGATAGAGCTGTTCGGCCGCGCCACCGACGACGGTGTCGAGCACGAGCAGAGTGCGGTGGGACTGGCGGGCTTGGGCTTCCACGGCGAGCATGAGTTGGCGGGCGATGCCCTGGCGGCGGGCACGGGGATGGACGAGGAGTTTCTTGACGTCAGCGCGGTGGGGCTGGTTGGGCGGCATGCGGAGATCGAGCTGGACAGTACCGAGGACCTGGCCAGCCTGTTCGGCCACGAGCAGATGTAAGCCGCCAGCTTGGGCGGCGGGGAGGACGTTGTCGCGCCAGAAGGCGGTGGCGGCGGAGTGGGTGAGGGGGAGGACGAAGCCGACGCTGCCACCGCCTTCGACTACGGCCTGGAGCAGGAGGGTGAGGGCGGGGAGATCAGCGGGAGTGGCGGGGCGGATGAGCATTAGTGGGTGCGGCCCAACTGGTCGAGCTCGTCGGCGGATTCGGTGAGGATGTGCTCACTGACTTCGGTGGAGACGAAGCCCTGGATGGCGGCGCGCTGGACGGCGGCGCGTTCAGCGGCGAGGAGACGAAGACGGGCGAGGCGAAGCTCTTCGGCGACGAGTTCCGGCTTGGCCTGCTGCATTTCCGCGAGGCCGGCTTCGAGACGTTCGACGCGGGCGTTGAGATCGTGACTGAGGGTTTCGAGAGTGGCGGGAGAGACGGCGCGCTGGCGGCCCAACTGTTCGAGCTCGGCCTTGGCGGCGCCGAGGGCGAACTGGCGCGCCTTCATGTGGGCGTAGTCCTGATCGTATTGCTTGAGCAGGCCGAGGCGAGCGAGGAGGGGCTTCATGGTGAGGCCCTGGACGACCATGGAGAAGGCGCAGACGCCGAAGCAGAGGGTGAGCAGAGTGGAGCGGTGTTCAAAGTTCTGGGGGAGCGAGAGGACCAGGGCGATGGAGACGCTGCCATGGAGGCCGCCCCAGACCATGACGGGATTCCAACGGGAGGGGATGGGTTCGCCGAGGCGGTTGGACAGCGGAGCGAGGCCGTAGACGACGAGGGCGCGGGCGAGGACGACGGAGGCGGTGGCGATGAGGATGATGGACCAGGAGCTGAGCATTTCGGCGACGTGGACTTCGATGCCCACGAGGAGGAAGACGAGGGAGTTGACGAGGAAGGCGGCGTATTCCCAGAAGCTCCAGACGGCGACGCGGGTGCGGGGGCTCATGCCATCGTGAGCGCCATAGTTGCCGACGACGAGGCCGGCCACGACGGTGGCGATGACGCCGGAGACGTGGAGGTGTTCGGCGGCGAGATAGCTGCCGTAGGCGACGAGGGTGGTGAGGGTGATTTCGACACGGGGCTCGTCGACGAGCTTGGTGATTTTGCTGGCGGCATAGGAGATGAGCAAGCCGACGAGGATGCCGCCGAGGACGACGACGAGGAACTGACGGAGGCCGGTGACGGGGTCGAAAGCGCCGGTGAGAATGCTGGCGAGGATGAGCTGGAAGGCGACGGCGGCGGTGCCGTCATTGAAGAGGCTCTCGCCTTCGACGATGACGAGCAGGCGCTTGGAGACGCCCAGTTCGCGGAAGAGGGCAATGACGGAGACGGGGTCGGTGGCGGTGATAAGCGCGCCGAAGAGCAGCGCGGTGAGCACGGGTAAACCGAGTAACTGGTGCACGGCAAAGCCGGTAATGGCCGTCGCGGCGGCCACCCCCACCACCGCCAGGAGCAGTATGGGCCAGAAGTTCTCCTTAAGCGTCTTGATTTCGATGTTGATGGCGGATTCAAATAGCAGCGGCGGAAGAAAGAGTACGAAGATGATTTCGGGCGTCAGAATGGACCCGCCGCCGACGATGCTGGTGATGGGAACGTGGAAGAGGTCAATGGCGAAGCCGGCAAAGACCAGCGCAATCGTGTAGGGAATCTTCAGGCGGCTGGTGAGCAGGGCCACGGCGGAGCCGGCCATGAGCAGCAGCAGGAGTAACTCCACAATGGCAGTCGCTGACATAACTTACAGGGTAACGCGCCAATGTTGCGACACCACCAAACCGGCGAGGTGGGTTCGTTCCGCCACTTTGCGCAAGCCGGCCGAATGGAAGGCAGCTTCATAGTCGGGGAGTTGCCGGACGCGGAGCCCCGTCAGCCAGCCGAAGGCGACATACATGGCGCGCACCACCAAGCGTTGCCACCAGCGCTCGGCGCGGAATTCGCTAATGATCCACTGGCCACCGGGCTTCAGGCTGGGGAGCACGCGCGCCACGAGTGGAGCGAGGTCAGCCGGGGTGAAGCAATCCCAGAAGAAGTGAGCGACGACGGCGTCGTAGTGGGCCGGGGGGTAAGACCAAGTGCGAGCATCGGCGTGATGGAAGCGGATGGATTGGGCAGCCGAGTGCTCTTGGGCCTGGGTGATCATGCCGGCGGAGAGTTCGAGGACCTCGACGGTGACGCGGCGCTGGGCAAGTTGGGCAGCGAAGCGGCCATCGCCATCGCCGAGCAGGAGAACGCGGCCGCTGAGTTGAGAAAGAAAGTGGGTGCGGGCGCGCCAGAGGATGTTGCCGTAGGTGGCGCGTTCGAGGAGTTCGTACCAGGGAGCGAGGCGATCGCAGTTCACGCCCACACCAGCGGCGTGAGAAGTACAACGTCGGCCAGCACACGCAGCGGCAGCGGGGGCAGGCGCCGCGACAGCCTGTCGAGCAGGGCACAGAGAACGAAGGTGAGGGCCAGCGTGCCCTGAATGACGGGATGGAAGACCCAGATGCCGATGAGGCAGATCAGAGCGGCCAGGATGGCGAGCGGGCCGAGACGGCGGCCGACCCAAAGGCCGAGGGGACTGAGGTGGGCCTCGCCGCGTTCCCAGTATTCAATGGCCGTGCAGTTCCAGAAACACAAAGCGGCAAAGTAGAGAGTGAAAGGGATGGGGTAGAGGGGCATGGAGACCCCGAGAGCGAAGATGACAGCGGCGGCGAGTTCCTTCGGCCAGCGGGTCTGGAAGCGCGCGCCATGGGTGACAAGGAAGTAGATGCCGACAAGACCAGCCACGGGCAAGGCCGCGAGGACCGGCAGAGGCCCGAGTTGCCAGAGCAAAAGGGAGTTGAGGACGACGAGCCCCCACAGCCAGGGGCCGCACCAGCGGGCGAACTGGTGGCGCAGGGTTTCGCTGGCGGCGGGTGGACGGCGGGCATCGAGGGCACGGTCCACGAGGTAGATGGTCCAGACCACCAAGCCGAGCGCCAGGGTATGGCTCAGGGGCGTCTGACCAAAATGCCGTGCCGCCAGAGCCTGCCACACCACGGCGACGGCCGCGGCGTCGAGCCCCAGCACATGTGGCCAGGCATAGATGGGCACTTGCTTGCTGATGCTTTCAGGTTAACCGTCTGAACCAGCCCGCGATGTCGGGCTGTTTCTCCCAGAGGTTCAGCCGGTGCACCCGAATGCAGCCAGCGACGCCAAGAGCGGCGAAGCCAGCGCGGAGATCGGGAGAGATCTCCTCGCGGGCACTGCAAGTGCCAGTGGCCTCGAGATCGACCAGATGCAGATGGCCGGGGCGTTCGCCATCGATAGCCGCCGCCCAACGGCCATTGCGCTCCCAGTTGCTGACCGAGCCAATGTATTCCTGATAGGGGACTTTCAGGCCGAGTTTTTCGAGTGCGGCAGTCAATTGCGGCAAGTTCTCGAAGTAGGCGTCCATCCAGCCGTTGCCTTTCCATTGTTCGTACTGGCGAAAGCGGGCGGCCCAGTCCGCGTCGAGCCAGACGAGGCTCTGGTAGATGGTGCGAAGGTGAGCCTGAGCCTGGGTTTGGTCAAAGTGCTTGCGGTAGCCATACCAGGTGAGGACAGCGCGGCGGGGCCAATCGATGAGGCGCACGACCAGAGCCGGCTCTTTCACCGGGTGCTGCTCATAGAGCCTTTCGCCAAACTGCCACTCCCAGCCGTCAGACATCCGGGTCTCGTAGCCCTGCTGGGAGGTCATGGCGTCGAAGTGGCCCCGGGCGAGCAGTTGGCGGAACTCCTGCTCAGCGAGGGTGGGCGCGAGACGGCTAATGACGAGTTCTTCGGCATAGGAGGTCTGCCCGTTGAGATGGGTGTCATACACGCGGCGGAAGTAGTGGCGGATGCTGTCGGGCTCGCGTTCGGTGGCGCGGTGCTGCTGGCGGAACTTTTCGGGCAACTGGATGGTGCCGTCACCAAAGTCAAAGGGAACCGTTTTCTCACGCCAGCAGCCGAGCGTCAACAAGCCGAGAAGGGTGAGTCGCTTCATGCCTCTCATGAGGCTACACCGGCGGAGTCTAGCCGCGCGAGAGCAGGTGGCGGGCGAGGACCCAGAGGATCTTGGTGCCGGCGCGGAAGCTGCCCCAGAAGTTGCCGCTGACTTTCTCAGTGCCAGCGAGGCGATGGCCGTAGCGGACGGGAACTTCCTGAACACGGAGGCCCTGGCGGGCGGCGCGGATCTGCATCTCGACCGTCCAGCCGTAATTCCGGTCGCACATGCCGAGACTGCGCAAACAGCCGGCGCGGATGGCGCGGAAGGGGCCGAGGTCGGTGGCGGGTTGGCCGTAGAGCCAGCCCAGCAATTTTACGCTGAGCCAGTTGCCCCAGCGCTGGTGCGAGCGCAGCGAGCCTTCGCGCGCGAGGCCGAGCACGCGGGAACCGATGACGAGATCGGCTTGGCCTGCGATCACGGGGTGGGCGAGCAGTTCTGCTTCGGCGGCGTCCTCACTGCCGTCGGCCTGCAGGAAGATGAGGATGACTTCGTCAGGAGCGAACTTGAGGACTTCGAGACAGGCCGCGCCGTAGCCTTTTTCGGGAATCGAGACCACGGCCGCGCCCGCGGCGCGAGCCTTTTCGGCTGTACGGTCGGTAGACCCGTTGTCGGCTACAACAACTTGCGAGAAAATGCCTGTGGGAAGGCGCAACAAAGTTTGCTCAATTACGTCTTCCTCATTGAACGCCGGTATGACCAGCCAGATCTCCGAACCCGCGCCTGCCCCGCAACCCGCGGCGAGATTTCTGTTTCGTGACTTGGTGCTCAGCGTCATTATTGCCGTGGCGGTGATTCTGTTCCTGTATCAACCCGTGAAAGTGGAGGGCACTTCGATGATGCCAGCCCTGAGCGATCAGGAGCGGATCTTCATCAACAAGTTTACCTACCGGCTGGGGTTGGAGGAGATTTCACGGGGCGACACAGTGGTGTTTCTGTATCCGGGGGACCCGTCGAAGTCGTACATCAAGCGTGTCATTGGGATTCCTGGCGACCGGGTGGAAGTCCGTGAGGGCACCCTTTTCCTCAACGGGCAAAGTGTGGTGGAACCCTATGTGCCGGCAGAATTTCGCGACCGCATCTCCGCACCCCCCACGGTGGTGCGCAACGGCGAATACTATGTGATGGGCGATCACCGCAGCGCCTCGAACGATTCCCGCTCCTGGGGGACAGTGCCGAAGGCGTACATCTACGGCAAAGCGGTGTTTGTGTATTGGCCGCTCGAAAAAGCAGGGCCGCTGTACCAGCTTAAGCCCGCAACTCCTTAGCCAGCGGCGTCAAGGTGACGCTGGCTGCAGGCTTGCGGGGAGCGGCGGCTGGTTTGCTGGGAAGTACTGGGGCGGCTTCCGGAAGGCTGGCATGGCTGACAATCAGATACTCTTCGATGGAGCGTATCAGGGTGTTCAAAGCTAAACGCCGCCGGTGGAGCCGGCTCAGTTCTTTTTGGATGTCTGAGAGCTTGACTTCATAGGGGGAGGGTTTATCACTACGCATATGATTGTTGTACTAGTACTAATGATGGTACTCAAACCCTAGAATAGGGGTATTCTCATACTCGTTTGGGGGGATGTCATACCCTCGTTTGCGGGTATTTATCATATGCATATACCCTTACGACTACGGCAAATTCCAGCATGGTAAACTATAGTCTGACATTAAGTCACTGATTCCAATGGACTTTCTTGACGGGCTGAACCCATCTCAACGCGAAGCAGCCGCCCACGGCGAAGGGGCGTTACTGATACTGGCCGGTGCTGGTTCCGGCAAAACGCGGGTGATTACGCACCGGATGGCGAATCTGGTGCATGCGCACGGGGTGCCGGGGTATGCGGTGCTGGCGGTGACGTTTACGAACAAGGCGGCGCGGGAAATGAAGGAGCGGGTGGAGCAGTTGCTGGCGTCGACGGGGCATGTTTACGACGCGCCATTTGTGTCGACCTTCCACTCGTTCTGTGTGCGGTTGTTGCGGCGGGACGGGGACCGGCTGGCGGATATACGGCCGGGGTTTACGCGGCAGTTCAACATCTATGACGACGATGATCAGATGACGCTGATCAAGCAGATCTACAAGGGGCTTGGGCTGGACGACAAGTTCATGCAGCCGCGGGCGATGCTGTCGCGGATCAGCCAGGCGAAGAGCCAGCAGGAGACGCCGGCGGACCTGGCGAAGAACGCGCGGGACCCGAAGGCGTCGCGGATGGCGGTGGTGTTTGAGCAGTACGAAGCGCGGTTGCGGCAGGCGAATGCGGTGGACTTTGATGATCTGCTGCTCGAGACGGTGCGGCTGTTGCGGCACGACAGCGAGCTGCGGGCGCTGTACAACCGGCGGTACGCGTTTGTGATGGTGGACGAGTATCAGGACACGAACCGGAGCCAGTATGAGCTGATGCGGCTGCTGAGCGTGGAGCACGGCAATGTGGTGGCGGTGGGGGACGAGGATCAGTCGATCTATTCGTGGCGCGGGGCGGACATCAAGAACATACTCGACTTTGAGCGGGATTACCCGAACGCCAAGGTGGTGCGACTGGAGCAGAATTACCGGTCGACGAAGAACATTATTGAGGCGGCGAGCGCGGTGGTGGCGAACAACACGCAGCGCAAGGGGAAGAACCTGTGGACGGATTCGCCGTCGGGGCCAAAGATTGGGCTCTATGAGGCGATGGACGGGGAGAACGAGGCGCTGTGGATTGCCGACCGCATTGACAAGACGCTGGACCGGGACCCGGCGACGCATGTGGCGATTCTGTACCGGACGAATTCGCAATCGCGGCAGATTGAAGAAGCGCTGCGGCGGTACGGGCGGAAGTACAACATTGTGGGGGGGCTGTCGTTCTACCAGCGGGCGGAAATCAAGGACGCGCTGTGTTACCTGAAGCTGCTGGTGAACCCGGCGGATTCGATTGCGCTGCTGCGGATTGTGAACACGCCGGCGCGGGGAATTGGCAAGACGACGATGGACCAGGTGGAGGCGCACGCGCGGCAGCAGCAGGTGTCGCTGTGGGACGCCATCGGGGAGATGCTGGAGTTGCACAGCCTGGGTTCGCGGGCTGAGGCGGCGCTGGGCGCATTCCGCAACATGATTGAGGAACTGCGGGCGGAGATGGAAAAGCAGACGGTGGAGGAGTTGCTGCGGGCGCTGCTGGGGCGAACGGGGTATATCAAGAGTCTGGAAGAGAACCCAGCGCCGGAGAACGAAGGCCGGATTGCGAACCTGCTGGAACTGGTGAATGCGGCGGCGGAAGCGAGCGAGCGGGGGGAAACGATTGGGGACTTTCTGGATCATGCGGCGCTGGTATCGGACGCGGATCAGGTGAACGAGCAGGCGCAGATTTCGCTGCTGACGATACACAACGCGAAGGGCCTCGAGTTTCCGGTGGTGTTTCTGGCCGGGATGGAAGAGGGGCTGTTTCCGCATTCGCGCGCGTTGACGGATGACAACCAGATGGAGGAAGAGCGGCGGCTTTGCTATGTGGGGATGACGCGGGCGCGGCAGCAACTGTATCTGTCGTGGGCGCGGATGCGGCGGCGGTTTGGCGGGGGGATGCCGGAGCCGGCGCTGACGTCGCGCTTCATCCGGGAGATTCCGGAGCCGTATACGGAGAAGTTGAGCCGGCTGCATTTGACGCCGCAAGTGGACCTGTCGGGCGAGCAGTGGGAAGCGCGGCAGACGGTGCGCAAGTATAGCTATTCGGGACGGCCGTCGCAGGTGGCGGAGAACATCAATTCGTTTTTTGGAGCGGGTAATTCGGCGGCGACGGCGCGGCCGGTGAGTGCGCCGCCACCGCGACCGGTGGCACCGCCCAAGCCGGTTGCGCCGCCGAAGCCGGTGGCTCCGCCGAAACCGCAGACGGGGTCGTTGTTTGGGGCTGATGATACGCCGCCGTGGGAGACTCCGGCTGCCAAGGCCCCGGCAGTGAAGGCGCCGGCGGCGAAACCAGTGGCCGCACCGCCAAAGCCGGTAGCGCCATTGCCGAAGCCGGCGACGAGCCTCAATACCTTTCGGCCAGCGGCCGCGCAGAAGCCCAAGGGGTCAGGCATACGAGCGGGTTCGACGGTGCGGCATCCGCGCTACGGCAAGGGGAGTGTGCTGCGGCGCGAGGGCGATGGAGATGACGCCAAGCTGGTGATCCACTTTGCGGCCCACGGGCTGAAGAAGCTAGTGGAGAAGTATGCGGGCGTGGAGTTGCTGGATTAGGCCGGCTGGCCACGGTGAGCGCTTTTGATTACGCTGGTAATGACAAAGAAGGAGCCCCTCATGGTTGAACTGAAGGTCAGGAAGATTGACGATTCGCTCTGTGTCGTGCTGCCGGAAGAAGTCGTTAACCGATTGCACACCAAGGACGGCGAAGCTCTATTTCTCATTGAGGCGCCGGATGGTGGCTACCAACTTACCGCGCACCAACCCGACTTCGAGAAGAAGATGGCCAAGGCCGAAGAAGTCATGGGCCGCTACCGGAATACGCTACACACGCTTTCCCAGTGAGCGATCTACTTTGGATTGACACCCAAGACGCCATTGCGCTGCATAGCCGTCTGTTGGAGTTACATGGTGGCGCTGAGGGGTTGCGCGACTTGGGTTTGCTCGAATCGGCCCTGGCCCGCCCGCGGCAACTGGCAGCCTATGGTAGGTCACCAGACGTTGTAGATCTCGCAGCAGCGTATACCGTCGGCATTGTGCGAAACCATCCCTTTGTTGACGGCAATAAGCGCACTGGATTCGTGGTGGGCATCCTGTTTCTGGAACTCAATGGACATCGCTTCACGGCCAGCGAGGATGACGCCACTGACGCAGTACTGAATTTGGCAGCAGGCAGGCTGGATGAAGCTGGCTACATCGCCTTCCTGAGGGCAAACTCACGGCCTGAGTAGGACGGCGTCTGGCTAGTCCTTCAGCCCGACGGCGGTGATGGCGAAGACGTAGCTCTTGGCGAGTTCCTTCAGACGGTCGTAACGGCCTGAAGCGCCACCGTGGCCGGCGTCGAGATTGACGTCGAGCAGGATTTTGTTGGTGCCCTGCTGGTTGGCGCGGAGCTTGGCCGTCCACTTGACGGGTTCCCAATAGGCGACCTGGGAATCGTTCATGCTGGTGTAAATGTAGACGTTGGGGTACTTGACCGGAGCCACGTTGTCATAGGGCGAGTAGCTCTTCATGTACTCGTAGAATTCCTGCTTTTCGGGGTCGCCGAACTCGTCGCCGTCGGTGGTGGAAAGCGGAATGGTCTTGTCTTCGAGGGTGGAGACAACGTCAACAAAGGGGACGCCGGCGATGACGCCCTGGAAGAGATCGGGCCGCATGTTCATCACCGTGCCCACCAGCAGACCGCCGGCGCTGGCGCCTTCGATGACCAGTCTGGAGGGGTTGGTGAACTTGCTGTTGACCAGCATTTCGGCGGCGGCGACGAAGTCGCGGAAGGTGTTTTTCTTCTTGAGCAGCTTGCCGTCTTCGTACCAGGAGTAGCCGAGATCAGTACCGCCGCGGATGTGGGCGATGGCGTAGGCGAAGCCACGGTCGAGGAGGCTGAGGCGGGTGGAGGAGAAGCTGGGGTCCATGGGGATGGCGTAGCTGCCGTAGCCATAAAGGAGCATGGGGGCTTTGCCGTTCTTCTCGAAACCCTTGCGATAGGCCACGGTGACGGGCACTTTGGTGCCGTCCTGACTGGTGGCCATGAGGCGCTCAACGGTGTAGTTGGCGGGGTTGTAGCCGCCGAGGACTTCCTGCTGCTTGAGGAGGGTGCGCTGGCGGGTGGTGAGGTCGTAGTCAAAGGTGGACTGGGGCGTGACCATGGAGGAGTAGCCGAAGCGGAGCAGGTTGGTATCGAACTCGGCGTTGCCCGTGAAGCCGAGGGAGTAGGCCTGTTCGTCGAACTTGATGTCGTGGCTTTCGTTTTTGTCGAGGTCCACGACGCGGAGGGTGTGGAGGCCGTTGACGCGCAGCAGGTAGACGACATGATTCTTGAGCAGGAGCATGGACTGGACGTAGAGGCCTTTGGCGGGAGCGACGACTTCCTTCCAGTTCTTTTCTGAGGGGTCAGAGACGGGGGCGGTGACGACGCGGAAGTCGCGGGCGGTATCGTTGATGCGGATGTAGAACTGGTCACCACGATGCTGCATGGAGTAGGTGATGCCTTCGCGGCGCGGCAGCAGGGGGCGGAATTCCTTGTCGGGTGTCTTGGCGTCGACGTAACGGTATTCGCTGGTGCGGCCGGAACTGATGGAGAGCAGCAGGTAGGCCTTGGAGAGGGTCTTGCCGATGCCGACTTCAAAGCGCTCGTCCTTCTCTTCGTAGACGAGGACGTCGTCGCTGGCGGGCTTGCCGAGTTCGTGACGCCAGACCTGGTAGCTGCGCTTGGTCTGGGGTTGTTGCTTGGTGTAGAGGATGGTCTTGCCGTCTTCGGCCCAAACGATGCCGCCGATGCGTTCGACGAGGTCGGGGAGGTCCTTGCCGGTTTCGAGATTCTTTACGCGCAGGGTGTATTCGCGGTAGCCGGTGGTGTCGGTGGAATAGGCGAGGAGGTTGGGGTTGGGGCCGACGCTGGTGCCGCCCAGGGAGAAGAACTTGTAGCCCTTGGCCATCTCGTTGACGTCGAGAATGACTTCTTCGGGGGCTTCAAGGGAGCCCTTCTTGCGGGCGACGATGCTGTACTGTTTGCCTTCTTCGGTGCGCGAATAGTAGTAGTAGCCTTCATTGCGCACGGGCACGGACATGTCGGTCTGTTTGATGCGACCGATCATTTCCTGGTAGACCTTGTCGGTGAGGCCCTGCCAGGGCTTCATGACTTCGGTGGTGTAGGCGTTTTCGGCCTTGATGTAATCCATGACTTCGGGCAGATCGCGCTGCCGCATGTAGAAGTAGGGATCGTTGCGGGTGTCGCCAAAGGCTTTCATTTCCTTGGGGACGCGCTTGGCGACGGGGGGCTTGGGCGCATCGGCGCCGTTCAGCAGCAGACTCATAAGCAAAAAGAGGAGCACTTTCTCAGGCATGTTGGGTTTCCGGGTTGGGTTTCTTGAAGAGGAGCCAGGCGCCGAGTAAGAGCGTGGCCAGACTGATCCACTGGGTGTGTACCAGGGGAAGGGATTCGAAGAGGGGCGGCTGGTCATGGTGGCGGTAGAATTCCACGATGAAGCGCAGCAGCGAATAGAGGATGAGATAGAGACTGAAGATGCCGCCGGGGCGGCTGGTGGGGTTGTGGAGGCGGAAGAGGACGGCGAAGATGGCGAGGTCGCCCACGGCCTCGTAGATCTGCGAAGGGTGGAGGGGAACGTTCATGGGGACGTTCGAGAACTCTTTGACATCGGGGTTGGTGAAGCGAACGGCCCAGGGGCGATTGCAGAGGGCACCGTAGCAGCAGCCGGCGGCGAAGCAGCCGATGCGGCCGAGGGCATGGCCGAGGGCAATGCCGGGGGCGAAGCAATCCATGGTGCGGAGGACGGGCAGGCCGTGCTTACGCATGTACCAGTAGGCGAAGGCGAGGGCGACGAGGAAACCACCCTGGTAGACGCCGGCGGCGCGGAGGGTGGAGAGGGAGACCATCTCGGCGGGGTTTTTGGCGTAGTATTCCCAGTCAAAGACGAACATCATGAGCTTGGCGCCGACGAGACCGGCGATGGCGCAATAGATGACGAGATCCTGGATGGTTTGGGTGGGGAGGCCGGCGCGGCGGGCGAGTCTGGTGGTGGCCCAGAGGCCCGCAAGGAAGGCGAGGGCGACCATGACGCCGTAGGTGGGCAGAAAGAATCCGCCAAAATCAATGAGCTTCGGGAGCATGGGCCTTCCTTTGGGGGAACAGCAGATCGGCGGCCATGAGGACCGCGCCGACGCTGATGCCGGAGTCTGCGATGTTGAAGCTGGGCCACTCGTAAGTGCCCAGGAAAACCTGGAGAAAGTCAGTGACGCTGCCGGCGAGGATACGGTCCCAGAGGTTGCCGACGGCGCCGCCGAGGACGAGAGCGAGGGCGAGGCGCTGGAGCCAGGGGGCTACGTGACCCGGCCGGGTGGCCTGCCAGAGCATCATGGCGATGAGGCCGAGGATGAGGAGCGCGAGGCCAATGAGGACAGTGATGCGGACGGCCTCAGGGGCGGTGGAAAGGATGCCGAAGGCGGCACCGCGATTGCGGGCGTGGACAATGTTGAAGACGTCGGGGATGACGACGATGGTGTCGTAGACGGAGACGTTCTTCTCGATCCAGCGCTTGGTGACCCAATCGAGCGCGAAGACGCCCAAGGCAATACCGCCGGCCTGTGCGCGCGCCCGGTTCATGCGGCGGTGCCGAACATCTCCGTTACCGCGGCGGCGCAGAAGGCGCAGGCGGTGGGGTAGTGAGCGTCAGAGCCCACATCGCAGGTGTACTTCCAGCAGCGTTCGCACTTGACGCCGTCGGCTGGCGACACTGCCACTTTGGCTTCCGGGCCTTCCTGCACATCGACCTGGGACACGATGAAGATGGCAGGGAGGCTGGCGGCGTATTCGCGGAGGAGGGCGTAGTCTTCGCCGGGGGCGGTGAGGGTCAACTTCGCGCCGAGGGAAGAGCCGATTTTGGCTTCTTCGAGAGCGGGGCGGGTGAGTTCGCGGAACTTGAGCAGACGGTTCCACTTGTCTTCGCTGACGGTGATGCCGGCGCGCAGCTCGTCGCCCTGGGGGAAGAGAGCGACGTGGACAGAGTCAGGATCGCCCTGGGATTTTTCGAGGGCGGCCCAGGCTTCTTCACAGGTGAAAGCGAGCACGGGCGCCATGAGGCGGAGCAGCGCGTGGGTGATGCGGTAGAGAGCAGTCTGGGCGCTGCGGCGGGTTTTGGACTTGGCGGCGTGGGTGTAGAGCCGGTCCTTGAGGACGTCGAAGTAGATGGAGCTGAGCTCGACAGTGGCGAAGTTGTAGACGGCCTGATAGACGCGGTAGAAGCCGTAGGCTTCGTATTGAGCGCGGCAACGGTCGATGAGGTCGGCGGTTTTGAGCAGGGCCCACTGGTCGATTTCCTCGAGGTCATGGACGGGGACCATGTCGGTGGCGGGGTCAAAGCCATCGAGATTGCCGAGCGCGTAGCGGAAGGTGTTTCGGAGCTTGACGTAGGCTTCCGAGAGGCGCTGCAGGATGGTGGGCGACATGCGCACGTCTTCGTGATAGGCGACGCTGGAGACCCAGAGGCGGAGGACGTCGGCACCGTACTGCTTGATGACCTCTTCGGGCTCAATGCCGTTGCCGAGGCTTTTCGACATGGCGCGCCCTTCGCCATCGAGAATCCAGCCGCCGGTGACACATTCGCGATAGGGGGCGTGGCCGCGAAGGCCGACGCCGATGAGCAGGGAGCTGTGGAACCAGCCGCGGTACTGGTCGGCCCCTTCGAGGTACATGTCGGAGGGCCAGGGGAGGCCGTTCTCTTCGGTGAGGACGGCGAAGCTGGAGGAGCCGCTATCGAACCAGACGTCGAGAATGTCTTTTTCCTTGCGGAAGTGATTGCCGCCGCACTTGGGACAGACAAAGCCGGAGGGCAGGAGGTTGGCCGCTTCTTCGGCGTACCAGACGTCGGCGCTTTCCTTAGCGAAGCGCTCGAGGATGGGTTCGAGGATTTCCTTGTCGGCGACGACGTGGTTGCAGGTTTCGCAATAGAAGGCCGTGATGGGCACGCCCCAGGTGCGCTGGCGGGAGATGACCCAATCGGGGCGGGTGGCGATCATGTTGGAGATGCGCTCTTCGCCCCAGGCGGGCAGCCACTTGACGTTCTTGATGGCATCGAGGGCGTTCTGGCGGAGGTTGTTCTTCTCCATGCCGATGAACCATTGTTCGGTGCCGCGGAAGATGGTGGGGTTGTGGCAGCGCCAGCAATGGGGGTAGCTGTGATGGTATTTCTGCATCTTCAGCAGAGCGCCGCGCTGCTGGAGGATTTCGAGGACGATGGGGTTGGCTTCCCAGACGGTCTTGCCGAGGAGTTCGGCGGGGAGGACGCCATCGAGATCAAAGAACTTGCCAGCGGCATCGACGGGGCAATAGGTGGGGATGCCGTAGAGCTGGGAGACGATGAAGTCTTCCATGCCGTGGCCGGGCGCGGTGTGGACGGCGCCGGTGCCGGCTTCGAGGGTGACGTGGTCGCCGACCATGCCGAGGGAGTCGCGGTCGAGGAAGGGGTGGGCGAAGACGGCCTTGTCGAGGGTGGCGCCATCGAAGGTGCCGATGATGCGGGGCTCAGGCCAGCCGAGCTCTTTGGTGACGGCTTCGAGCAGGCCCTGGGCAACGATGTAGACGACGCCATCGACTTCATTGGCGACGTATTCATAGCGCGGGTGGAAGCTGATGCCCATGTTGGCGGGCAGCGTCCAGGGGGTGGTGGTCCAGATGAGGCCGTAGACTTCGCGGCCGGCCAATGAGGGGTGGATGACCTCGGGGACGCTCTTGAGGCGGAAGCGGACGTAGATGGACGGCGAGGTGTGATCAGCGTATTCGACTTCGGCTTCGGCGAGGGTGGTTTTGCAACTGAGGCACCAGTTGACGGGCTTGAGGCCTTTGTAGACGTAGCCCTGATCGTAGAACTCGACGAAGCAGCGGGCGATGGCGGCCTGGTAGGGGGCGTCCATGGTTTTGTAGACGTTGTCCCAGCGGCCGAGCACGCCGAGGCGCTGGAAGTCGTCGGACTGAAGGCCGACGTACTTGTCGGCATACTTGCGGCAGGCCTGACGGATCTGGACGGTGGTCATGGCGGCCTTTTTGGGACCCAACTGGCCGTCGACCTTGATTTCAATGGGCAGACCGTGGCAATCGAACCCGGGCACGTAGGGGGCCTTGAAGCCGGCCATGGACTTGGACTTGACGACGAAATCCTTGAGCAGTTTGTTAAAGGCGTGGCCGAGGTGAATCTTGCCGTTGGCGTAGGGGGGACCGTCGTGCAGCACGTATTCCGGCAGGCCTTCGCGGGCGGCGAGAATGCGGTTGTAGAGGTCCATTTCCTTCCAACGCGCGAGAATTCTGGGTTCGTTCTGCGGCAGGTTGGCCTTCATGGCGAAGGCAGTCTTGGGCAGGTTAACGGTTTTCTTGAGCTCCACTGATCTTCTTATTGTAATGGGCTAGCGGTAGCCGGCTGCCTGGAGCTCAAAGAGTTCGGCGTAGCGGCCGGTGCGGGCGAGCAGTTCGGCGTGGCTGCCGCGTTCGATGACGTGGCCGCTGTCGAGGACGAGAATGGTGTCGGCCATGCGGACGGTGGAGAAGCGGTGGGAGATGAGGACGGCGCTCTTGCCGGCGGTGAGATTGGCGAGGCGGTCAAAGACTTCGTACTCGGCGCGGGCATCGAGCGAGGCGGTGGGTTCGTCGAGGATGAGGAGCTGGGCGTCGCGCATGTAGGCGCGGGCGAGGGCGATTTTCTGCCACTGGCCCTGGGAGAGTTCGACGCCGCCTTCGAAGCGGCGGCCGAGCATGGTGTCGTAGCCGTGGGAGAGCGTGTTGATGACGGAGTCGGCGTAGCTCATGGCGCTGGCGCGCTGGCGGCGCCCGGCGTCGGTGAGGGCATCGATGGAGCCGTAGCCGATGTTGTCGCCGGCGGTGGCGTCGTACTTGAGGAAGTCCTGAAAGATGACGCCGATTTCGCGGCGGAGCGAGAGGGGGTCGTAGTCGCGGAGGTCGACGCCATCGAGGAGGATGCGGCCACCGGTGGGGTCATAGAGACGGGAGAGGAGTTTGACGAGGGTGGTTTTGCCGGCGCCGTTTTCGCCGAGGAGGGCGATTTTCTGTCCCGGCTTGAGCTCGAAGCTGATGCCGTCGAGGACGAGTTTATCGGCGCCGGGGTAGCCGAAGCGGACGTCTTCAAAGCGGAAGCCGTCGCGGAAGGGGCGGGGGGCGGGTAGCGCGGCAGGGGCGACGGTGAGCGCGGGCCGGGTTTCGAAGAAATCGAAGAGATCGCGGACGTAGAGGGCCTGTTCGGCGACGCGGCTGAGATTCTGGAAGACCTGGGCGAGGAGGGAGCGGGCGCTCGAAAAGGCGCGGGTGAGGAAGATGAGGTCACCGATGGTGATGGCGCGGGCGAGGGCCTGCTGAATGATGTAGACGAAGCTGCCGTAGTAGGCAGCGTTGGGCAGGAGGCCCCAGAGGAAATTGACGCCGGCGCGGCGGATGGCGAGTTGGCGATTTTCGGCGTAGAAACGGCGAAAGAGGACGTCGACTTTGGTGATCAGGTATTCGGAGAGGGCAAAGAGTTTGACCTCTTTGGCGGTGGTGTGGCTGGCGCCGAGGAGTCGGAGGTAGTCGATCTGGCGGCGTTCGGGCGTCCAGCGGTAGAGCAGGGAGTAGGCGAGGCCGGCGAAGTGGGACTCGCTCCAGAAGACGGGGGCGAGGCTGAGTACGAGGAGGGCGAAGAAGAGCGGGGAGAAGGCGACGACGGAGGCGGACATGGCGATGAGGGAGAGGAGCTGTTGGAGGAGGCTGGCGAGGAGGAAGAGCATGGAGAGGCGGTCGGTGGTTTGGCGGCGGGCGCGTTCGAGGCGGTCCTGGAATTTGGGATCCTCGAAGGTGACGAGGTCGAGGGTGGCGGCGTGGCGCATGAGTTTGAGGGTCATGCGATTGGTGAACAGATCGGCCAGCAATGAGTCACAGAGGCCCATGACGCGGCCCAAGAGGTCCGTGGTGACCACGAGGGCTACCTCCCAGGCGAGAAGGCGCCAGACGGCGGCGGTGTCGCGGCCGGCGACGACCTCGTCGACTAACAGTTTGGAAATATACAGTATGGCGACTGGAAGAATTGCGAGGACGACGCGGCAGGCGAGGGAGGCGGCGGCGTAGAGGGGGTGAGTTTGCCAGACTTCGCGGAGGAGGGGAGGGAGGTGGCGGAGCGCCTGGGCCCGCTCCCGCCAGGTCTGGGGGGTGTCCTTGGGGGGAGCCGGTCGCATAGTTTCAGACTATCTGTTTGAATCCAAACAGAAAAGCTCGCCTTTCGGCGAGCTTCGCTGCTTGATGGGATTAGGGAGAATCGATTCGGACGGGAAAAGATCCCGCTTGAATCCTCGTGTTTGGAGTTTATGGCCTATCGCCCGGCTTGTCAACCTATTTTCCCGGCAATGATAAGCCCTTTATTTTCAATCGCATCACTTGGTCCGGAGAAAATTTTACACTGTGGAAAAGTGCTCTCCGCGTGGTCTTGAATCGCTCTAAGACAAACCACACAAAGGGCTTAGCTAAATGCCCAGGGTAGTCATCTCGTCGTCTTCTTTTTTTCCGGTCCAACTGTTCCAGTACGTGCGACCGAGGGCAAAAATGATGCCGAGGCCGAGGCAGATGACGAGGAGGATGCCGACGAGTTTGAAAGCGCCGAGGATAACGTCGCCGGGGTTGGGTTCGGGCTTGTCGGGGGCTTTGTCGAGGACGACGGTGGCTTTGTACTCGATCTGGCTGGCGAGGGCCTGAGCGGTTTCGGGGCTGAGGGGTTTGGCAGGGTCTTCGGGAAGAACGAGGGCGACAATGGGCCCGCTACGTTTGAGGGCGCCCTGGGGAATGTCCTTGAGTTGCGCGGCCTGCTGGCGGGCGATGGCGTGATTGGGATAGGAGATGACGGCGAGGACGGCCCCGGGGTAGCGGGCGAGCTGGACTTCGGCCTGGTAGTCGAAACCGACGGCGGCGACGGGAATGCGGGGCTCAAAAGCCTTGAGGCTGGCCGGGCCGAGGACGAGGCGCTCGGAGCCCGCGATGCGTCCCTGGCGGGGCAAGTAGCCGCCGATGGTGGGCATGGCGGAGCGATCGGCCTTCAAGGCGGGGAGAAGGAAGGCGTCGAGGACGGCGCGGGGCGCGGTGCCCTGGAGGGTTTCGAAGACGTAGTTCTGGTGGCGGAAGACTTTGCGGGAGGGGGACTGGAGGCTCTGTTCGAGAGCGACGGCACCGGTGACATCGCGCAGACGGTGGAGGGCGATTTCGAACTCGCGCTTGCCGTTGGCGTAGGTGGCCTTTTCGGACTCAAGGAGGCCGTATTCGCGAGCCACCTCGGGAAGCGGCAGTTGGGCGTCGCCGGCGGCTTTACGCTGCCAGTCATCGAGGGCGGGCGGCAGAATGGCCGCCATGGTGAGCAGCGCGGCTACTCCGAACACGGCTTAGACCCCGTGACACTTCTTGAATTTTTTGCCGCTGCCGCAAGGGCAGGGGTCGTTGCGGCCCACTTTGGGACCCTTGACGATGGGCTGAGGCTTGTTGCTCGTCGTTGTGTCGCCACCCACATATTGCAGCGCCTCCAATTCCTTTTCTTTCTTGCGCTGGATGTTGCGCGTGAAGTCGGTCAGGCTGGCCGCCACGGGCGCGGGTTCGGGCTCGGGCTGGGCGTCGTCCTCATCCTCTTCGATGACGCGGGCGGTCAACAAGTTCCCGTGTTCATCATAAGGCTGGAGGAAGTAGAGGAAGCGAATGGATTCGTCCTCGATGCGGGCCATCATGTCCTGGAAGAGGTGGAAGCTTTCCTTCTTGTACTCGATGAGGGGATCTTTCTGGCCGTAGCCGCGCAGATAGATGCCTTCCTTCAGGTGGTCCATCGAGAGGAGATGGTCTTTCCACTGGTTATCGATGACGTTGAGGAGGATCATGCGTTCGGTTTCGCGCATGATTTCTTCGCCGACGACGGCTTCCTTTTCGTCGTAGCGGGCGTAGAGGCGGTCGATCACTTCCTGCTCGGCCATTTCGCGGCCCATGTCGTCGAGTTCGGCGGTTTCAATTTTGACGCCGAACTGGGTGAGGATGTCGCTCTGGAGGCCGTCGAGATCCCACTGGTCGGTGCGGGTGCCTTCGGGGAGACGCGCATCGATGAAGCCACCGACGATGGAAGTGATCATTTCCTTGATGCGGTCTTTCTGGTTGGTGCCCGAGAGCATGGCGCGGCGCAGCTCATAGACGGCGGTGCGCTGCTTGTTCATGACGTCGTCGTATTCGAGCAGGTGCTTACGAGCGGCAAAGTGATTGCCTTCGACATTCTTCTGGGCGGCTTCGATACGGCGGGTGATGAGGCCGCTTTCGATGGGGACGTCTTCTTCCATGCCGAGGCGGAGCATGAGGCCCTGGATCTTGTCGCCACCGAAGATGCGGAGGAGGTCGTCCTGGAGGGAGAGATAGAAGCGGGAGCCGCCGGGGTCGCCCTGACGGCCGGCGCGGCCACGCAACTGGTTGTCGATGCGGCGGCTTTCGTGGCGTTCGGTACCGAGGACAAAGAGGCCACCGAGGGCGGCGACTTCGTCATGTTCGGCGTCGGTCTTCTTTTTGATCTCGTCGTAGAGGAGCTTGTACTCTTCGGCGTGGACGCCTTCGGGGTCCTTACCAGCGCGGCGCATCTGGTCCTTGGCGAGGAACTCGGGGTTGCCGCCCAGCAGAATGTCGGTACCGCGGCCGGCCATGTTGGTGGAGACCGTCACCGCGCCCTTGCGGCCCGCCTGGGCAATGATGAAAGCTTCGCGTTCGTGGTTCTTGGCGTTGAGGACTTCGTGCCGCACACCGATGCGGCGGAGGTGGGCGGAGAGGACTTCGCTCTTTTCGACGGAGATGGTGCCGACCAGAACGGGCTGGCCCTTTTCGTGGAGAGCCTTGATTTCCTTGGCGGCGTTACGGTACTTCTCTTCCTCGGTGCGGTAGACGATGTCGTTGAGGTCCTTGCGGACCATGGCCCGGTTGGTGGGGATCTGGACGACGTCGAGCTTGTAGGTCTTGCCGAATTCCGCGGCTTCGGTGTCGGCGGTACCCGTCATACCGGCCAGCTTCTTATACATGCGGAAGTAGTTCTGGAAGGTGACGGTGGCGAGGGTCTGATTCTCGCGTTCGATCTTGACGCCTTCCTTGGCTTCGACGGCCTGGTGGAGGCCATCGCTCCAGCGGCGGCCGGGCATGAGGCGACCGGTGAACTCGTCGACGATGACGACTTCGCCGTTCTGCACGACGTAGTCGCGATCACGCTGGTAGAGCACGTGAGCGCGTAGGCCCTGCTGGACGTGGTGATTGAGCTCGAGGTTCTCGATGTCGTAGAGGTTGCCGCAGTTGAGCAGGCGTTCGACCTTGTGGACGCCTTCTTCGGTGAGGGCAACGCTGCGCTGTTTTTCGTCGACGGTGTAGTCGCCGGTGAAGAACTTCTGGCCGGGTTCCTTGCCCTGGATGACTTCGCAACGGACCAGTTTGGGGATGATGCCGTTGATGCGGTAGTACTTGTCGGTGGACTCTTCGCTGGGGCCGGAGATGATGAGCGGGGTACGGGCTTCGTCGATGAGGATGGAGTCGACTTCGTCGACGATGGCGAAGTTGTGCTCGCGCTGGACGCAGCTTTCGAGCCGGAACTTCATGTTGTCGCGCAGGTAGTCGAAGCCGAATTCGTTGTTGGTGCCGTAGGTGATGTCGGAGTGGTAGGCGGTGCGGCGGTCGACTTCGCTGATGTCGTGGGTGATGCAGCCGATGGAGAGGCCGAGGAATTTGTGGAGGCGGCCCATCCATTCGGAGTCGCGCTTGGCGAGGTAGTCGTTGACGGTGATGACGTGAACGCCTTTGCCTTCGAGGGCGTTGAGGTAGCAGGGGAGGGTGGCGACGAGGGTTTTGCCTTCACCGGTGCGCATTTCGGCAATCTTGCCTTCGTGGAGGACAGCGCCGCCGATCAACTGGACGTCGAAGTGACGCATGTTGAGGACGCGGCGGGAGGCTTCGCGGCAGACGGCGAAGGCTTCGATGAGGAGGTCGTCGAGGGTGGCGCCGTTGGCGAGGCGCTGCTTGAATTCGCTGGTCTTGGCCGTCAATTCGGCGTCGGTGAGCTTGCGCAAACCCTCTTCGAGATTGTTGATTGCCTCAACCTTCGGCTTGATGCGCTTGACTTCGCGCTCGTGTTTGGTGCCAAAGATTTTGGCGAGAACGGCATCCACCATATACAGTCTTTTTCATTGTTAGTTTACCAGCCGCTACCCTTGCGTCACAGCCATGGCCATTTCGGCGGCGCGGCGACGGCGTTCGCGCCAGGCGAGGAAGCGGCGCCAGGAGAGGGCGAGACCGGTCCAGACAAGGACAACTGCGCCGAGGCTGACGAGGCCAGCAACAGTCTGACCGACGAGGCCGAGGCTTTCGCCGGTATGGAGGAAGCGGGAGAAAAGGCGCACGCGGCGGCCGAGGTTGAAGTCGCTGAAGGATTCGCGAGCGGCCAGGGTGGCAGTGGCGCGATCGATGGTGAGAGTGCTCTTGAGTTGGGGCTGGCCGCCGTCGCCGCGGTCCACGTTGAAGACGAGAGGGGCGTCGCCATTGCCGGGGCGGAAGGAGATGCTCTGCCAGCCGGCTTCCTGGCGGGCGGCTGCGAGGGCGGCGGCAATGCCATCGAGTTGCGCCTGGCCCTTGAGGGCGGGGGGAGCGCCGCCGGCGGGTTTTTCGCTGTTGGTGACGGAGTAGATGAGGTCATTGGCCCAGGGGTAGGAAATGGGGAGGGCGGAAATGATGACGAAGAAGAGGGGCACGGCGCTCCAGACGCCGATGGCGTTGTGCCAGTTGAAGTCGCGGGCTTTGCCGGTGAGGCCACCGCGGAACCAGAGCACGGCCCGGACTTGAGCCCAGCCCCAGGCGCGCGGAATCCAGAGGAAAAGGCCGCTCAGCACGATGCCGACGAAGGCCAGGGTGCAGGCGCCAGTGATAGCTTTGCCAACGCTGCGCCAGTCGCCGTCGAGAGCCAGCCAGCGGTGCCAGGCGCGGAGTTTCTGGAAGAAGGCGCGGGTGGCGGTTTCCGGCTTGCCGAGGATGGCGCCGGTGTAGGGGTTTACGTAAATGGTGCCGGCCTTGCCCTGGTTGACCTCG